>Ga0315271_10000503_pt1 | contig 21601 bp, 22 predicted proteins | sample C3_top_MG_FD_204664 | JGI IMG/M metagenome (GOLD analysis project Ga0315271, IMG submission 204664) | Sediment microbial communities from Yellowstone Lake, YNP, Wyoming, USA - C3_top | ecosystem: Environmental > Aquatic > Freshwater > Lake > Sediment | place: USA: Wyoming | collected 2017-08-01
GGTGGGGTGGACGATGGGGCTCGAACCCACGACAACAGGAATCACAATCCTGGACTCTACCAACTGAGCTACGTCCACCATTGGTGTTGCCAGCAACACTGACAACGAAAAACTTTGGCCTGCCCGACAGGAATCGAACCTGTAACCCCCAGCTTAGAAGGCTGGTGCTCTATCCGGTTGAGCTACGGGCAGAGATTCTATCTTCGGGCGGCATCTTCGGGTGCTGTTTTTTAAGCATATGGGGGTGGTCGGGGTGAGGGGATTCGAACTCCTGACATCCTGCTCCCAAAGCAGGCGCGCTACCGGGCTGCGCTACACCCCGAAATCCTGTTCATGAATACCATCTACATTTCGGAGAGGCAAGACTATACCTTGGCAAAAGAGCCGGGTCAATTTTCGCTTGAGTAAGGGGGAGGGTTCCGGGAAAATCGCGCTTTTGCTTCAGGGTTGTTTAGATGAGCGCACGCATCCTCGACGGCAAGGCCATGGCCGACACCATCCTTGCAGTGATCCACGACAAGGTGGCCGAACGCGAGGTGCAGGGCAAACGACGCCCCGGTCTGGCGGTGATCCTGGTGGGCGACAATGCCGCCTCGGCGGTGTACGTGCGCAACAAGAAGCGCGCCTGCGAACGGGCGGGTGTCACCAGCGTGGCGCACGACCTGCCGGGCGCCGCCACGCAGGAACAGGTGCTGGCGCTGATCGATACGCTGAACGCCGACCCCGCCATCGATGGCATCCTGGTGCAGCTGCCGCTGCCCGCGCACATCGATGCGGAGACGGTGATCGAGCGCATCCGGCCGGACAAGGACGTCGACGGTTTTCACCCCTACAACATCGGCCGTCTGGCGGTGAAAATGCCGACGCTGCGGCCGTCCACCCCGCGCGGCATCATGACGCTGTTGCGCGCGACCAACGAGGAATTGCGCGGCAAGAATGCGGTGATGGTCGGCGCGTCCAATATCGTCGGGCGGCCGATGAGCCTCGAACTGTTACTGGCGGGCTGCACCATCACGGTCTGCCACAGCGCCACGCGCGATCTGGAAAGCTTCGTGCGATCCGCCGAGGTGCTGGTGGTGGGAGTGGGGCGGCCGCGCATGATTCCCGGCGACTGGATACGCGAAGGCGCGATCGTGATCGACGTCGGCATCAACCGCCTGCCCGATGGCAAGCTGGTCGGCGACGTCGATTTCGAATCCGCCGCAGAACGCGCCAGCTGGATCACCCCGGTGCCCGGCGGCGTGGGGCCGATGACGGTGGCGACCCTGCTGGAAAACACGCTGGAAGCGGCGTTGATGCATAACCCCTGAGCGGGGCGAGCAGCAAGCCGTGAGCGGCAAGCGGCTCAGCTCTGGTGCAGTGCCCTCAGATAAGCCACATCGACGAACGGCCGGCCGAGGTCGGGGCCTGCGATGCGACGGTTGGGCGAACCGGGGTCGCCAAGGTCGGATAGCACGACGGCCGCACCCGTGAAGTCGTGATCCAGCGTGTAGTCATTGACCGTCACCAGCGTTTTCAGGGCGGCGCCCAGACTTGCGCGCAGTCCGTTTTCCGAGTCTTCGAAAGCCAGGCAGTCGGCGGCGTTCAGCCCCATTTTTTGCAGCGCGTAGTGATAGATGTCGGGCGCGGGTTTTTTGGCGGGCACGATATCGCCCGCCGCGATGACTTCGAACCAGTCCTGCGTGCCCGCGCCCAGACTGTGTTCCAGCAGCACAATGACGTTTTCCGGGGTGGTGGTGGTGGCGATCGCCAGCCGCAGCCCGGCGGCGCGCGCTTCGATCAGCAGACGCTTGACTCCGGGGCGGATCGGGATGCCGCCGTGCGCAGCCAGCGCAGCGTAATGCCGGGTCTTGGACTGGTGGAGTTCTGCCACCATCTGGTCGAAATCGACAGGCTTGTTATAGTCCGGGCGATAGCGGTCGATATAGTGTTTCATCCGCTCCTTGCCGCCGGTGACGGCGAGCAGTTTGCCGTAGAGGGCGACATCCCAGTGCCAGTCCAGGCCGGCGTCGGCAAAGGCCTGATTGAAGGCGGGACGGTGACCGTCGCGCTCGGTGTCGGCAAGGGTGCCGTCGACGTCGAATAGTAGGGCTTGTAGGGTCATATTGGCGGGGTAAGAGAGTTGCGGTGTAAATGGGATTCTGTTATCTAATCACGCTGGGTTTTGTGCCCGGCGCACATAATTTCTGAAGAGAACGACATGACTGAAACGCTGATGCGCTTTGAGCCTTACAAGGCTAAAAAAGGCGAAGAATACATGAATGCAAAACAGCTCGCGCATTTCCGCAAAATGCTCGATGCCTGGAAAACCGAACTGTCGCAGGACATCGATAGCACGCTGCATTCCATGCAGGATGAAGAAACCGTGTTAGCCGACCCCAATGACCGCGCCACCTTGGAATCCGACATGGCGCTGGAACTGCGCAACCGCGATCGCGAACGCAAGCTGATCAAGAAAATTAACGAAACGATCGCCAGGATTGATAGCGAAGACTACGGCTATTGTGAGTCCTGTGGCGTGGAAATCGGTCTGGAGCGCCTGCAGGCGCGCCCGACCGCAGCACTGTGCGTTGAATGCAAGACGCTCGAGGAAATCCGCGAACGACAGATCGCAAAATAATGGCTGGCACGACACGCCGCCAAATAATCACCCGGAGAACACGATGGCCAACACGAACGAATTCGATGCTTACTACAACGGCCTGCTATACAGCGTGATGCGCTGGGATCAGTTGACGGCGTTCTGGCAAAAGATAGATGCCGATGCTTCCTGGTATCTCTATGCGGTGGGAGAGCAGGTTCCGCAAGAACCTTCTACCGCCGCCAAGGTACATCAATTCATGCGCGAACTGGATGAGTTGCTGCGGCGCGAGCATCACGAGGATTACTGTGCGATCGTCTACGCAGACAATCTGGATGCGCCCAATTTCATCAAGATTTACGACCCGAGCCATCTCGGCAGTTCGTGCGGTTCCAGCGCCATGAAGTCGTCGGTGCTGCCGGGGTGGCTGATGAGCAAGATGCCGCCACGCGAGCTGGAAGTGCACGGAGTGGTGACGGGTCAGCGCAAGCGCTGGTGGCAGACGTTTCTTGACGGTTCAGCATAAAAAAACCGCGCCCGAGAGCGCGGTTTTCAGTAACCCGTAAGAATTACTTCTTGGCAGGTTCAGCCTTGGCGGGTTCAGCCGGCGTGGCAGCAGCGTCAGCCTTCGGAGCAGCCTTCTTGGTGGATTTTTTGTGGGCTTTTTTCGGTGCTGCAGCGGGCTTTTCAGCTGCGCCGGCGGCCGGTGCGGTCTTGGCTGCGTCGCCAGTGGCGGGCGTAGCCTTGGCTGCGTCGGCAGCAAAAGCGGACATGCTGAAAGCGCCAACGATGGAAGCGGCGAGCAGGGAAGTCATCAGTTTGTTCATCAATTTCTCCAAATGTTCAAGTGGGTCGTTATGCAATTGCGGTATGCAGTTACATGGCTCGCACTATGCGGTGCGATGCTTACACGAACCTTACGGACATGGGCTTGATCAGATTTTTTGTGCGGATACCGGAGTGGTGACGGGCGCAAGCGCTGGTGGCAGGCGCTTCTTGACGGTTCAGCATAAAAAAACCGCGCCCGAGAGCGCGGTTTTCAGTAACCCGTAAGAATTACTTCTTGGCGGGTTCAGCCGGTGTGGCAGCAGCGTCAGACTTGGGAGCGGTCTCTTTGTGAGTAGTTTTCTTGGTGGATTTTTTGTGGGCTTTCTTGGGTGCTGCAGCGGGCTTCTCAGCTGCGCCGGCGGCCGGTGCGGTCTTGGCTGCGTCGCCAGTGGCGGGCGTAGCCTTGGCTGCGTCGGCAGCAAAAGCGGACATGCTGAAAGCGCCAACGATGGAAGCGGCGAGCAGGGAAGTCATCAGTTTGTTCATCAATTTCTCCAGGTGTTCAAGTGGGTCGTTATGCAATTGCGGTATGCAGTCACATGGCTCGCACTATGCGGTGCGATGCTTACACGAACCTTACGGACATGGGCTTGATCAGATTTTTTCGTAAATCCCTTCAGGCAGGATGGGCGCACTTTGTGTCAGACTTGAATCATGAAAATTCTACTCGTGGAAGATGATCCGACGCTCGGTGAGGCGGTCATGCTGGCCATCCGGCAGGCAGGGTTCGCAGTGGACTGGACTCAGGATGGCGTGCAGGCGGAGAACGCATTGTCGGGATATGTCTACGACGCGATGTTGCTCGATCTGGGGCTGCCGCGGCGCGAGGGTCTGGAGGTGCTACGCCGCTTGCGCAAGCAGGGCGCCACCTTGCCGGTCATGATTCTGACTGCACGCGATACAGTGGAAGACCGGGTGAGGGGCCTGGATGCGGGGGCTGACGATTATCTGCTCAAGCCGTTTGCACTGGATGAATTGCTGGCGCGATTGCGGGCCTTGCTGCGGCGGGCGCATGGCGTGGCCGACGCCCAGAACCGTATCGGCCGTCTGAGTTTCGACAGCGTCAAGCGGCAGGTTCGGGTGGACGATATTCCACTGGTACTGTCCGCACGCGAGATGGAAGTGCTCGAGATTCTGATGAACCATGCCGGGCATGTCACCGCCAAGGAGGCGATTGCCGATCGTCTGACCGGCTGGGATGAGGGCGTGGGGGACAATGCCGTGGAGGTCTATATCCACCGGTTGCGACGCAAGCTGGCGGGTTCCGGTGTGCTGATTCGCACATTGCGCGGGCTGGGCTATCTGCTGGAAGCTGAACAGTGAACGGAGAAAACCAGACAAGCCTGCGACGGCAATTGATTGTCCGCATGTTGTCGATGATGTTGCCGCTGTTCATTCTATTGTGGGTCATTGCCCATTTCTCCAGCCAGTATTTCATCAATACGGAATTTGACCGTTCCCTGGTGCGGCGAACGTATGCGCTGGCGGACAGGGTTGAAGTGCTGCACGGACAGGTGCAGGTCGATCTTCCGGTTGCAGCGCGTGAATTGCTGCTGTTTGACCAGGAAGACATGATATTTCATCGCATCATTGATCCCCAATCCCGGGTCATCGAGGGTGAGCGTAAAATGCCGCCGCTCCCGGGAAAGGAGGACATCAAGCCAGGCCAACTGATTCTCTACGACGGCATTCTGGACGGTGAGAAAGTCCGGGTGGCCGCGTTTGCGCTTTCGCTCCAAGGCACCAGCGCGAATGGAGTGGCGCTGATTCAGGTCGGGGAAACGCTGTCACGCCGTTCGGAAATGGCCGATCGCGCCACCCTGGCGATTGTGATGCCGATGTTGTTGATGACCCTGACTGCGGCGGCCGCCATAGCCTATGGTGTGGGTCGCGGTCTTGAACCGGTGAGCCAACTGCGCGAACGCTTGTCGGGGCGGCAAGCGTTCGATCTGAGCCCGGTTCCGCTGGAGGGCACGCCTGCCGAATTGAAGCCGTTCATGGACGAAATCAATTCGCTGCTGCAGCGGCTGTCCGAAGCCATTGAATCGCAATCGCGCTTTGTCGCGGATGCCGCGCATCAACTTCGCACCCCCATTGCCGGCATCCGTGCGCAGGCCGAAGCTGCCCTGGCGGGCGCAGGGCCTGCAGATGCACAGCATGCGCTGACGCGTATTGCACATTCGGCGCAAACCATGGGCGATCTGGTTCAGAAGCTGCTCATCCTGGCGCGCGTCGAGGCCGCAGAAAATACCCTGCATTTGAACCGGCTCGACAGCGGCGAGGTAGTGCGTGCGGTCGCGCGTGAATGGGCTCCCCAGGCATTGGCAAAAGGGGTGGAAATCGGCTTCGAGATGGAAGGTCGTGAAGCCTGGGTGATGGGGGAAGCGCAACTGCTGCGGGAGATGCTTGCCAATTTGATCGACAATGCCCTGCGCTATGGCGGGACACGGATTACGCTGACGGTACGCAGTTCAGGGCAGGGCGTGACATGGTTGGTGGCGGACAATGGGCCCGGTATTCCGGAGTCACAGCGTACAGCCGTTTTTGCACCTTTCCATCGGTTGTCAGGCGGGGTGGATGGGGCCGGGCTGGGCTTGACGATTGTGCAGCGCATCGCCCATTTACATGATGCGGTGGTGACTCTGGAAGCGGGCGCAGGGGGAACAGGCTTGTTGGCAAGCGTGAAGTTTCCACCCGCGTCGCCAGCGTAAGCGCCCAAAAAAAACCGCGCCCGAAAGCGCGGTTTTTTGGGTCAGGCTGGTTCAGCCAGCGCTTTCCGGTGTTTCGCTGTCGATCACTGTGGGTGCGGGCGCATCCAGCAGCGCTTTCATCGACAAACGCAGGCGGCCTTTCTCGTCGGCCTCCAGAATCTTCACCTTCACGACCTGGCCTTCCTTCAGGTGGTCGCCGATGGTGTTGACGCGCTCGTGGGCGATCTGCGAGATGTGCAGCAGACCGTCGCGACCCGGCAGCACATTCACGATCGCGCCGAAGTCCAGCAGCTTGATGACGGCGCCTTCGTAGATCTTGCCGACTTCGACTTCGGCGGTGATCTCCTCGATGCGCTTCTTCGCAAGTTCGCCGGCTTCCATGCTGGTGCAGGCGATCTTCACGCTGCCGTCTTCCTGGATGTCGATCTGGGTGCCGGTTTCTTCGGTCAGTGCGCGGATGACAGCGCCGCCCTTGCCGATGACGTCGCGGATCTTTTCCGGATTGATCTTCATTGCGATGATGCGCGGCGCGTAGGCCGACATTTCATGGCTGGTGGAGACCGACGACTTCATGATGCCGAGGATGTGCAGGCGGCCTTCCTTGGCCTGCGTGAGCGCGGCGTCCATGATTTCCGCCGTGATACCCTGGATCTTGATGTCCATCTGCAGCGCGGTTACGCCTTTTTCGGTGCCTGCGACCTTGAAGTCCATGTCGCCGAGATGATCCTCATCGCCGAGGATGTCGGTCAGCACAGCGAAGCGGTTGCCTTCCTTGATCAGGCCCATGGCGATGCCGGCGACGTGCGCTTTCAGCGGCGCGCCCGCATCCATCAGCGACAGACAGCCGCCGCACACCGAGGCCATCGACGAGGAGCCGTTGGATTCGGTGATCTCGGACACCACGCGCATGGTGTAGCCGAATTCTTCCTTGCTCGGCAGCACCGCCATCAATGCACGCTTGGCGAGCCGGCCGTGGCCGATTTCGCGGCGCTTGGGCGTGCCGACGCGGCCGGTTTCACCGGTGGCGTAGGGGGGCATGTTGTAGTGCAGCATGAAGCGGTCATGGTACGAGCCTTCGAGCGCATCGATGGTTTGCTCGTCGCGGCCGGTGCCGAGTGTGGTGACGACCAGCGCCTGGGTTTCACCGCGGGTGAACAGGGCAGAGCCGTGGGTGCGCGGCAGCACGCCGGTGCGGATGGTGATTGGCCGCACGGTGCGGGTGTCGCGGCCGTCGATGCGTGGCTGGCCGGAGAGGATGCGGTTGCGCACCACGCCTGCTTCCAGACGGTGGAACGCGTCCTTCACCACGTTGGCGGCGACGGTGTCCATGTCGGCGCTGATGAGTTCAGCGTAGGCCTTGTTGCGGATGTCGTCGACGGCGGTCGTGCGCGCCTGCTTCTGCTTGATGTTGTAGGCCTGCTGCAGGCTATCTTCGGCCAGCGTTTTCAAGCGTTCCACCATCGCGATATCTTCAGCCGGGGCTTGCCAATCCCAGGCGTCAGCGCCCGCTTCGTCAGCCAGTTCGTTAATCGCGTTGATCACGGCCTGCATCTGGTTGTGGCCGAATATGACCGCGCCCAGCATGATGTCTTCGGGTAATTCCATCGCTTCTGATTCAACCATCAGCACAGCGGTTTCGGTGCCCGCGACAACCAGATCCAGCGCCGAATCCTTCAGTTCGGAGAGGGTCGGGTTGAGCACGTATTCGCCATTGATGAAACCAACGCGCGCCGCGCCCACCGGGCCGTCGAACGGCAGGCCGGACAGCGACAGCGCGGCAGAGGCGCCGATCAGCGCGGGAATGTCGGCGCTGACTTCGGGATTGGACGACATCACGGTGGCGATGATCTGCACTTCGTTGAAGAAGCCTTCCGGGAACAGCGGGCGGATCGGCCGGTCAATCAGGCGCGAGATCAGGGTTTCGCCTTCGGACGGGCGGCTTTCACGCTTGAGGAAACCGCCCGGGATGCGGCCGGCGGCGTAGGTTTTTTCCTGATAGTCGACGGTCAATGGGAAGAAGTCCTGGCCGGGCTTGACGTCGTTTTTTGCAACGACGGTGACCAGCACCACGGTATCGTCAATATTGACGATGACTGCGCCGCCCGCCTGGCGGGCGATTTCGCCGGTTTCCAGAGTGACCTGATGACGGCCGTAGGTAAACGTTTTCTTGATAGCGCTCACACGAGTTCCTTTCAAAATGAAAACGCCCCGCGAGTGCGGGGCGTGGGAAATTCAGGGTGCAATACGACCCGTCCACTGTTCCGATCCAGCCAGTGCCGGCGTAGCCAGCAAAGTGCAGCCAGCAAGGTGCTGTGTCATCACAGTGGCTCGGCCGGATTTACTTACGCAGGCTGAGACGATCAATCAGGGTCTTGTAGCCTTCGAGGTTGGTGCGCTTCAGGTAGTCCAGCAGCTTGCGGCGGCGGCTCACCATTTTCAGCAGACCACGACGCGAGTGGTGATCCTTCATGTTGGTTTTGAAGTGGTCGGTCAGGTCATTGATGCGAGCCGTCAGCAGGGCAACCTGCACTTCGGGGGAGCCGGTGTCGGCGGCGGCGCGCTGGAAATCCTGGACAACTTGCGCTTTTTGGGCAACGGTAACAGCCATGGTGTACTCCTTCTAAATCGCGTGGCCTGCGGCTGAGCGGGACACGTTCTGGGAAACCGCGCATTTTACGCCAAACGGGGCTACTAATTCAAGTTCGCTTGTTGTGTGGCGATCAGGCGGCGCGGCACAAGGTGACCGGCTTCTGCGTGAGCCAAGCCGAGGAAAGTGTGGGCTGCCGTATACACGCGCGTCAGCCCGGGATGCGCAGCCGCAAACGCAACGTTGCGGCCCTGGCACAAGGCCTCGGCATCGGCCGCGTCGAGTTGCACGGCAGGCAGATGCGCCACCAGGCAGTCCGCAGGCATGAGCAAGGCCTGCCGCTGGCTGGCGTCGAGCGTTTCCAGCTCGGCCAGTGTGTGTGCCTGGTCCAGCGTGAACCCGGCCACGGCGGTGCGTGTCAGCGCGGTGAGATAAGCGCCACAGCCGAGCTCGGCGCCGATGTCCTGCGCCAGGGTGCGGATGTAGGTTCCCGCACTGCATTGCACGTCCAGCACCACGCGCGGCGGGGCGCATTCGATCATGTCCAGCGAACGGATGATCACCTTGCGCGGTGGGCGGTCGATTTCGATGCCGGCGCGCGCGTATTCGTAGAGCGGGCGACCCTGGTGCTTCAGCGCCGAATGCATCGGCGGAATTTGCTCGATTTCACCCCGGAAGCGCGGCAGCACCGCGCTGATGACGGCACAGCTTGAGGTGACATCACGCGTGCTCAGCACGTCGCCTTCGGGGTCGCCGGTGGTGGTGGTCACGCCGAGCTGCTGCACGGCGCGATAGTGCTTGTCAGCGTCGAGCAGGTAGGCGGAAAACTTGGTCGCCTCGCCGAAACACAGCGGCAGCAGGCCGTCGGCGAAGGGATCGAGGGTGCCGGTGTGGCCCGCCTTTTTGGCGTTGAGCAGCCACTTGGCTTTTTGCAGCGCGGCGTTGGAGGTGATGCCGACCGGCTTGTTCAGCAGCAGCACGCCATCGATCGGTTGGCGGGCGGGCTTCACTCGTCTTTCGGGTGCTGGGCGTCCTCGGCGACTGCCGATTCGATCAGGTGGGTGAGCTTGATGCCGTATTCGACCGAACGGTCGTAGACGAAAGTGAGCTTGGGCACCACGCGCAACTGCATGCGGTGCGACAGCTGCGAGCGCAGAAAGCCGCTGGCACGCTGGAGCCCCTGCAGGCAGGCGGCATGCTCGGCCTCACCGCCGAGCGTGGTGAAGAAGACCTTGGCGAACTCCATGTCGCGGTTGACCTCCACCTCGGTGATGGTCAGCATGCCGACGCGCGGATCCTTCACTTCTTGCCGGATCAACTCCGGCAGTTCGCGCTGGATCTGATCGGCGACGCGGCGCGATCTCGGGAAATCCTTGGGCATTTAAAGCGACCGCGCGACTTCCACCACTTCAAATACTTCCAGTTGGTCGCCTTCCTGGAGGTCATTGAAGTTCTTGAGGGAGAGGCCGCATTCGAAGTTGGCTTTGACTTCCTTGACGTCGTCCTTGAAACGCTTGAGCGAATCGAGTTCGCCCTGATGCACCACCAGGTTGTTGCGCAGCACGCGCACGCCGGCGTTGCGTTTGATCACGCCATCCAGCACGTAGCAGCCGGCAATGGTGCCGACTTTGGAAATGACGAAGACCTGGCGCACTTCCACGGTGCCGATGATGCTTTCTTTCTTCTCCGGCGCCAGCATGCCGGACAGCGCCGCTTTCACCTCATCCACCGCTTCGTAGATGATGTTGTAGTAGCGCAGATCCACACCCGAGGATTCGGCCAGCTTGCGTGCCTGCGCATCGGCACGCACGTTGAAGCCGATCAGCACCGCCTTGGAGGCGAGCGCCAGATTGACGTCGGATTCGGTGATCGCACCCACCGCGCTGTGGATGATGTTGACCTTGACTTCGTCGGTCGACAGCTTGCTCAGCGCGTGCGCCAAACCTTCGTAGGAACCCTGCATGTCGGCCTTGAGGATGATGGGCAGTTGCTGCACTTCGCCCTGACCCATCTGCCCGAACATCGATTCCAGCTTGGCCGCCTGTTTTTTCGCCAGCAACACGTCGCGGAATTTGCCCTGACGGAACAGCGCAATCTCGCGCGCCTTGCGCTCGTCCGGCAACACCATCATGTCTTCGCCTGCCTGCGGCACGTCGGACAAGCCCTGGATTTCGACCGGGATCGAGGGGCCCGCTTCGGTGACGGGTTTGCCCGATTCGTCGAGCATGGCGCGCACGCGGCCGAACACCTGGCCCGCCAGCACCATGTCGCCCCGGCGCAGCGTGCCGGATTGCACCAGCAACGTGGCGACCGGGCCCTTGCCCTTGTCCAGCCGTGCTTCGATGACGATGCCCTTGACGGGGCCGTCGGCCGCCGCCTGCAGCTCCAGCACTTCGGCTTGCAGCAGAATGGCGTCGAGCAGACCGTCGATATTGGTTTTCGCTTTTGCCGACACTTCGACAAACTGGGTGTCGCCGCCCCATTCTTCCGGGGTGACGCCCTGGGCGACGAGTTCCTGGCGGATGCGCTCGGGGTTGGCGTCGGGCTTGTCGATCTTGTTCACCGCCACCACCAGCGGCACGCCCGCTGCCTTGGCGTGGTGGATGGCTTCGATGGTTTGCGGCATGACGCCATCGTCCGCCGCCACCACCAGCACCACGATGTCGGTCGCTTTCGCGCCGCGCGCCCGCATCGCGGTAAACGCTTCGTGACCCGGGGTGTCGAGGAAGGTGATGACGCCCTTCTCGGTTTCGACGTGATACGCGCCGATATGCTGGGTGATGCCGCCGGCTTCGCCGCTGGCCACCCGGGTGCGCCGGATGGTGTCGAGCAGCGAGGTTTTGCCGTGGTCGACGTGGCCCATCACCGTGACAACGGGGGGGCGGGCGCGCATTTCATGCGTGCTCACTTCGCCCGTGTCGATCAGGAAGGCTTCCGGCGTGTCGAGCGCGGCAGGCTTGCCGATGTGGCCCATTTCCTCGATCACGATAATCGCGGTCTCCTGGTCGAGCACCTGGTTGATGGTCACCATGCTGCCCAGTTTCATCAGCGCCTTGATGACTTCAGCCGCTTTCACCGACATCTTGTGGGCAAGTTCGGCCACGGTAATGGTTTCGGGCACCAGCACCTCGCGCACGACCATTTCGGTCGGCTCGATGAAGTTGGTGTCGTCCGTGCCGGAGCGGGATTTGCCCTTGCGGCCACGCCAGCCTGCGTCAGGCGCAGCGCCGCCACGGGTCTTGAGCCCGCCCTTGCGGCGTGCAGCATCGTCTTTCCAACTGCCTGCAGGTTTCTTGTCCGGGCCTTTGGCACCCTTGGTCACAGCCGGCTTGTCCGGTTTGTGCAGCGTTTTTTCTGTGGGGGCGGTCGGTGCGGCGGGTGCGGCGGCCTTCTCGGCGGCAGCCAGTTTGGCGGCTTCGCGGGCGGCTTCCGCCTGCTTGCGCAAGGCTTCGCGTTCGGTGCGCGCCTTGGAGTCCGCTGCCTGACGCTCCTGCAGTGCGGTATGGCGGCGAGCTTCTTCTTCGCGCGCCTTGACTTCGGCTTCGTTCAGGATCGAGGCTTTTTTGATGCGGGTGGTTTTCTTGACGACCGGGGCAGCCTCACCTGCGGGCTGCACAGCGGCCTCAGCCGGCGCGGCTTCGACGGCTACGGCCTCAACGACAGGTTCGGCGGGCGCAGGTTCAAGCTTAACCGGCGCAGCGGCAGCCGGCTCAACGACGGGTTCGCTGACAGGCAGGGCGACGGGCGCTTCGGCCTGGGTTTCGACAACAGGCGCAATCAGCTCTTCGGCCTGCGGAGCGGGCTGGGCTTCTGCGGGCTCGGCGACAGGCTGGGCTTCGGCCGTCAGTGCACTGGCATCGCGCTTGACGTAGGTACGCGACTTGCGCGTTTCCACCGTGATGGTGCGCGACTTGCCGGTGCTGTCGGTCTTGCGGATTTCGCCGGTCTGCTTGCGCGTGATGGTGATTTTGGTTTTGCCGGTTTCGGCGCCACCGCCGTGCACCTTGCGCAGATAGTCGAGCAAATGCGCTTTGTCCGCTTCTGTCACGGTGTCAACGACATCATTCTTGCTGACGCCCGCCGCCTTCAGCTGTTCAAGCAGCAGATGGGGCGGCAGTTTCAGTTCCTGGGCGAATTGTTCAACGTTCATGCAATCCTCGTGGCTTATCAGCCTTGGGCGAACCAGGGCGCGCGTGCGGCCATGATCAATTGGTTGGCGCGGTCGGTGTCCATGGCGACCATTTCGGTCAACTCATCGATAGCCAGATCGGCCAGATCCTCTGTGGTGTGGATGCCTTTGCTGGCGAGCAGACGCGCGGTTTCGGCATCCATGCCGTCGAGCGACAGCAGATCGCCCGCCGAGGCTTCGACCTGCTCCTCGCCCACGATGGCTGCGGTCAGCAGGGCGTTGCGGGCCCGGTTGCGCAGTTCGTTGACCAGGTCTTCGTCGAAGGCTTCGATTTCGAGCATCTCGTTCAGCGGCACGTAAGCGACTTCTTCCAGCGTGGAGAAGCCTTCGTCCACCAGAATCTGGGCGACTTCCTCATCGACGTCGAGTTTCTCGATGAACAGGGCGAGCGTCTTGCCGCTTTCGGTCGACTGTTTCTCTTCGGCCGCTTCGCGCGACATGATGTTGAGATCCCAGCCGGTCAGTTCGGACGCCAGGCGCACGTTCTGGCCGCCGCGGCCGATTGCCATCGCCAGTTGTTCCTCGTCCACCACCACGTCCATGCTGTGTTTGTCTTCGTCCACCACGATGGAGCTGACTTCGGCGGGCGCCAGCGCGTTGATCACATACTGGGCAGGTTCGGCCGACCAGTGAATGATGTCGACGCGCTCGCCCGCCAGTTCGTTGGTCACCGAGGTGACGCGCGAGCCGCGCAGGCCGATGCAGGTGCCGATCGGGTCGATGCGCGGATCGTGCGAGACCACCGCGATCTTGGCGCGCAGGCCGGGGTCGCGGGCGGCCGCCTTGATCTCGAGCAGGCCTTCCTCGATCTCCGGCACTTCGAGTTCGAACAGCTTCATGATGAATTCGGGCGCGGTGCGCGACAGCACCACCTGCGGACCACGCACGCCACGGTCGATGCGCAGCAGATAGGCGCGGACACGGTCGCCGACGCGCAGGTTTTCACGCGGGATCATCTGGTCGCGGTGCAGGAAGCCTTCGACGCGGCCCGATTCGATGATGGCGTTGCCACGGTCGATGCGCTTCACCACGCCGTTGACGAGGTGTTCCTTGCGGTCGAGGAAGTCGCTGATGATCTGCTCGCGCTCGGCGTCGCGGATCTTCTGCAGAATGACCTGTTTGGCAGCCTGGGCGCCGATGCGGCCGAACTCGATATTTTCCAGCGGCTCCTCGATGTAGTCGCCCAGCTCGATGTCGGCATGGGTGTCCTGCGCGTCGATCAGCAGGATTTGATAGCCTTCGGATTCAAGTTCGCTTTCCGTCACCACCTGCCAGCGGCGGAAGGATTCGTAATCGCCGGTGTCGCGGTTGATGGTCACGCGCACGTCGGCATCGTCCTTGAAGCGTTTCTTGGTGGCGGAGGCGAGCGCCTGCTCCAGCGCTTCGAACACCACTTCCTTGTCCACACTCTTTTCGCGTGCCAGTGCGTCGACCAGCATCAATATTTCACGGCTCATATTTCCTCCAGCCCTGCTTCGCCTAAACCATGGGTTTCAGGCGGGCAGCGTCCACATTCCTCAAATCAACAGACACTTCCGTGCCATCGACGATTAACTTCACCACATCGTTTTCCAGTCCGATCAACTGTCCGCTAAGACGCCGCCGGTTGTCCAGCGGTACCCGCAGCTTCAGCGTCACCTGTTCGCCCGCGAAGCGCACATAGTCCTGCGGCCTGACCAGCGGCCGGTCCAGGCCGGGCGAGGACACTTCCAGCCTGTCGTAGTCGATGTTCTCGACGGTGAACAGGTGGGTCAGGTGATTGCTCACCGCCACGCAGTCGTCAATCGTGATGCCGCCCGGCTTGTCGATGAACAGCCGCAACAGCCCGCGTCCGGCACGTTCCAGTGTCACCAGTTCGTAACCGAGGCCGGCAAGTACGGGTTCCAGGCGGGCGGGTAAATCCATCATCGTGTCGGGCGCAGCACAAATAAAAAATGGGCGAAACGCCCATAAATACAAAAACAGCCAGATACAAAAAAATATGCAGCCAAATAATCAAGCGCCCGAATTATACCACCCGGACGGACAGACCGAAAGCCAAGATGGTGCCCGGAACCGGAATCGAACCGGTACGCCATCGCTGGCGAGGGATTTTAAGTCCCTTGTGTCTACCAATTTCACCATCCGGGCGAAGCAGGCAGCCGATCATTCTGGAGGCGCGAGCCGGAGTCGAACCGACCTACACGGATTTGCAATCCGGTGCATAACCGCTTTGCTATCGCGCCGTCGCGGTAAACCACTTAAACGAAAAGGGGAAAACGTCCGGACTACGCCATCTGTTTTCCCCAGAATTCTGGAGCGGGAAAGGAGGTTCGAACTCCCGACCTCAACCTTGGCAAGGTTGCGCTCTACCAGCTGAGCTATTCCCGCGTTGAAGGCTGCGCATTATGGGGATTCCGTTTTTTGCTGTCAACAGGCCAGAGAATATTCTCATGAAGTTTTCTGCAGTGCGCGTGCAGCCATCACCAGGTAATACGCCATCGACACCAGGGTAAGCAGCGCGGCGACCCAGATCAGCAGCGTACCTATCGTCGCGATCGGCAGACCGGCGACCGGGGTGAAATACAGCAGCAGCACGATGGCGACCATTTGCGCCGTGGTTTTCAGCTTGCCGACAAAGGACACCGCCACGCTGGTTGATTTGCCTGCCTTGGCCATCCACTCGCGCAGGGCGGAAATGGTGATTTCACGGCCGATGATGATGAGTGCGATCAGCGGCGCCACCCGGCCGATGTCAACCAGCACGATGAGCGCGGCGGCGACCATCAGCTTGTCGGCCACCGGGTCGAGAAAGGCGCCGAAGGCCGAAGTCTGGCCGAGCGCGCGCGCCAGATAGCCGTCGAGCCAGTCGGTCAGCGCCGCCACGCCAAAAAAAGCGGCGGCCAGCAAATTGGCTTCGGACGGCGTCACCCAGCCGTCGGGCAGGTAGAACACGCCTGCCATCAGCGGTATGAAGAGGATGCGCAGCCAGGTGAGCAGGTTGGGAAGATTGAGTGGCATTAGGGGTTAATGCAGGGCGTGATAAAGGGTTTCCGCCAATTCTCGGCTGATACCACTCACGCTGGCAAGCGCGTCAACGCCGGCGTCGCGCACGCCCTGCAAGCCACCGAAGTGTTCGAGCAGCTGTTTGCGGCGTTTTGGGCCGATGCCGGGAATGTCTTCCAGCGTCGATTGCACGCGCGCTTTGCCGCGTTTGGCGCGGTGGCCGGTGATGGCAAAGCGGTGCGCTTCGTCGCGCACTTGCTGGATGAGATGAAAGCTGGGGTGATCCTTGGCGAGTTTCAATTCGCGGCCATCGGCGAAGATCAGCGTTTCCAGTCCGGGCTTGCGCGCCTCGCCCTTGGCCACGCCGAGCAATAGCACTTCGCCCAGTCCGAGTTCGGTCATGGCCTCGACCGCCATCGATATTTGTCCCTTGCCGCCATCGATCAACAGCAGGTCAGGCAGCACACCGTTTTCTACCACGCTATTGTGGAAGCGCTTGATGAGTGCAGCGTGCATCGCGGCGTAGTCGTCGCCCGGCGTGATGCCGCTGATGTTGTAGCGCCGGTAGTCGGATTTTTTCAGGTCGTCGCCCTCATACACGACGCACGAAGCCACGGTCGCTTCGCCCATGGTGTGTGAAATGTCGAAGCATTCGATGCGGTTCAGTTGTGGCAGATCGAGGGTGTCGCGCAACGCGGCGAGCCGCTGCGACTGGTGGGCGCGGTCGGCACTGCGGCGCTCGGCCGACAGGCGCGCGTTGGCTTGCGCCATGCCGATCCACACGCGGCGTTCGCCGCTGACGCGATGCAGCAGGCTGACTTTTTTGCCGGCCAGTTCGGAGAGCAGCCCTTCCAGTGCCACGGTCTCGATTGCTTCGCTGACCAGGATGCGTGCCGGGATCGGATGGTCGAGGTAATGCTGGGCAATGAAGGCTTCCAGCGCTTCGGTCAGCGTCGCGCCTTCGCCGTGCTGCGGGAAGAAACTGCGGTCGCCCAGATGCCGCCCGCTGCGAATCATGGTCAGGTTGACCGCGATCACCCCCGCGACTTCGGCCACCGCCACCACGTCGGCGTCGGCCTCGCTGCCGGTCGTGTCGACAAACTGCTTTTCGCGCACCGTCGCGAGCATGCGCAGGCGGTCGCGCAGGTGGGCAGCGGTTTCGAAATCGAGCGCGGCGGCGGCGGCGTTCATCTGCGCGGTGATGTGCTCGGTCAGGGCAGAGGCTTCGCCGTGCAGCAGTTGCGCGGCAGCATGAACATCGCACGCATAGGCCTCCGGCGTGATGAGTTGGACGCAGGGCGCGGTGCAGCGCTTGATCTGATACAGCAGACAGGGGCGCGAGCGGTTGGCGAACACCGTGTCTTCGCAGCTGCGCAGCTGAAAAACCTTCTGCAGCAGCTGGATGCTCTCGCGCACCGCGTAGGAATTGGGATAAGGACCGAATGCCTGATCGCGCTTCTTTGGCGTGCCGCGAAAATAGGCCAGACGCGGAAAGCGATGTCCGGTCAGCAGCAGATAGGGATACGACTTGTCGTCGCGAAACAGGATGTTGAAGCGCGGCTTCAAGCCCTTGATCAGGTTGTTTTCCAGCAACAGCGCTTCGGCCTCGGTGCGCGTCACCGTGGTGTCGATGTGGTCGACGCTTTTCAGCATCAGGCGGATGCGCGGGCTCTGGTCGGTTTTCTGGAAATAGCTGGCGACGCGCTTTTTCAGGTCTTTCGCCTTGCCGACATAAAGCACCGCGCCGGCACCATCGACCATGCGGTAGACACCCGGCAGGGTGGGCAGCGAGGCGAGAAAGTCCTTGTCGACGCTCAAGGCTCAGTCGTCTTCATCCAGCAACCTGCCTGCAATCGCCCAGTTCTCGTCCGGCAGTTCCTCGAATGCGATGTAGGTATACGACGCCGGTTTGCCGGCGTGGCGTTCGAGTGTGGCGGTGATTTCTTCGGCGACTTTCTGCTTCTGTTCGCGGGTCAGTTTGCCGGCAAGTTTGATGGTGACGACAGGCATGCTCAGTCCTTGGTTTGAATCAGCGTGAACACCGCGGTGAACATCTCCGGGGTGAGGCGACGCGTCTGGGTATTGTAGCGGGAGCAGTGGTAGCTGCTGACCAGCCGCCGGCCGTCGGGCAGGCGGTAGTCGCTGGCGTGGCCAAAGGGGTAATCCTTGAGTTTCAAGCCTGACGCACGCAGCACCGCCTGATGCGCAATCAGGCCCAGCGCAAGGATGCTGGCGTGTTCGGGCAATGCCGCCAACTCGGCGGCCAGGTAGCGGTTGCATTCGCGGATTTCGCCCGGCTCCGGCTTGTTGGCGGGCGGCAGGCATTTCACCGCGTTGGTGATGCGGCAGCCGGTGAGGTGCAGGCCGTCGCTCACTGACAGCGATTCGGCTGCGCTGGCGTAACCAAACTGGTGCAGCGTTTGATACAGCAGCACGCCGGCGTAGTCGCCGGTGAAAGGCCGGCCGCTGCGATTGGCGCCGTGCATTCCGGGGGCGAGGCCCACGATCAGCAGGCTCGGCGACGGGTCGCCGAAGGCGGGCACCGGGCGCGCGTGGTAGTCGGGGTGGCGCACGCGCACCTCGTCAAGAAAGGTGGCGAGACGCGGGCAGGCGCGGCAACCGAGGTCAAAGCAGGCGGGATCGGAGGGGGTGGGCATGGTAAACGTACGGTATGGAGCATTGATTGTAGCGGCGTTTCAAACCCGGCATTCGATGTAAACCGCGTAGCTTGCATGGGGTTTCGCTCGACCATGCGCTTGCCGCGATCAAACTGGATTTCGAGGCGCGCGCGTTTTTTCGGTGCCGGCTGGATGGGCAAGCTGATACGCTTGCAGCATGGGGTGCTTGCCTTGGCCTTGTCGCGAGTCCAGAATGCCCACGTGCCTTGGTTCTGCTGCCCGGCGGCTTGGCTGGCTGTTGCAGGCCATCGCGGTTGGGATGTGCAGGTAGAAGTGAAACATCAGTGTGACATCGTGTGCCGACCCGATGCGTAGGCGCTTTTTGAGGAGACGAAATAATGACCATCCCGAGTTTTTCGCACGGAGTATTGAGCCGGGCGACGAGGCAATTTTTACCCTCCCTGGCCAGCATTGTTTTCGCCTGTGCGACGCCATGCGCCTATGCGGCAGATGCTGCTAATGGCAGCCCGCAAGCCAGCGCAAAAGCTGCCGCACCCACTTTCAGCAACGAAGAGCTGGACCAGATGCTTGCGCCGATCGCGCTGTATCCCGATTCGCTGCTGGCGCAGGTGCTGATGGCATCGACCTATCCCGCCGACGTGGCCGAGGCGGCGAAATGGACGAAAGCGAATCCGAAGCAGCAGGGCGATGCTGCTGTGAAGGCGGTGCAGTCCAAACCCTGGGATCCAAGCGTGCAATCGCTGGTGGCGTTTCCGCAGGTGCTCGTCATGATGAGCGAGAAGCCTGCCGACGTGCAGCGCCTTGGTGACGCCTTCCTCGCCGATCCGGCGCGGGTGATGGATCGGGTGCAGTTCATGCGCAAAAAAGCGCAGGAAGCCGGCAACCTCAAAACCACCGAGCAGCAAAAAGTCAGCACGACGCAGACCGATAACGGCCAGACGGCGATCATCATCGAGCCGGCGCAGCCGGAGAAGGTCTATGTGCCGGTGTACCAGCCGACGGTTGTTTACGGCGCCTGGTGGTATCCCGCCTATCCGCCTTACTACTGGGCACCGCCGCCGTATTACTACCCGACTTATTACAGCGGTGGCGCCTTCGTGGCCGGTGTCTTCTGGGGCGCGGCGATCGTCGGTATCCACAACGGACTGTGGGGCGGCTGCAACTGGGGGCATGGCGACGTCAACATCAACGTCAACCGCTATAACAACATCAACGTCAACAACAAGATAAGCGGGAGCGGGAACAGAACCAACTGGAATCACAACGCGGCCAATCGCAAGGGGGTGCCTTATGGTGATGCCAAGACGCGCCAGCAGTTTGACCGCAATGTTGCGGGCGCCGATAACCGTGGCGATTACCGGGGCCGTGACACGCAGCGCGATGCCAGTCGCGATAAGGCACAGGCCACCATGAAGGATCGTGGCGTTGATCCGGCAGCCGGGCGCGAACAGCTACGCAACGACCCGCAGACACGCGAGCGGGCTAATCAGGCAACACAGATGGATCGCAGTCAGCAGCGCGCCCAGGCGCAAAATATGGAACGCAGCCAGGCTGGCCAGGCGCGTGCGTCGGGATCGAGCTGGGGCAGTGACAACGCGTTCAAGGGCGCGAGCAATGCCTCGCAGAGCCGGGATCAGGTCAACCGGGGCAGTTCGAGCCGGCAGTCGGCTGGAAGCTACGGCGGCGGCAGCAGCCGCTCCATGAGTGGAGGTGGTGGCGGCAGTCGCTCCATGAGTGGAGGTGGTGGTGGCGGCGGGCGCTCCATGGGTGGCGGTGGCGGCGGACGTAGACGTTAAGGCGGGGGGAATGAACATGGTAAACAAGACAATGCGTGTGAATTCGAACAAGGTGCTGGCGGCCATTCTGGCCGCAACGGTGTGGCTCGCGCCGCTGTCTGCGGCAGCGCAACAGGCCTTCGCCACCGCGGACGCGGCCGCGGCGGCGCTGGTTGATGCGATCGCGCGCAAGGATGAGGCCGCGAAGCGCACGGTGTTGGGACATGACTGGAGAGAATTCATTCCGACGGAGAACATCGAAGACAAGGATGTCGATGCGTTCCTGAAGGGCTGGGCGACATCGCACAAGATTGTGGTCAAGCCGGCGCACACGGCGCATCTTGCTGTGGGCGCGCAGGACTGGGTGCTGCCCATCCCGATCGTCGAGAAAAAAGGCGCATGGCGTTTCGATACGCGCGCCGCGGTGGACGAAATCAGGACGCGGCGCATTGGCGCCAATGAACTCGCGACCATGCAGGCAGCGCTTGCCTATTACGACGCGCAGAAGGAATACGCGCGCGCGGATCACAACGGCGACGGTACGCTTGAATATGCGCAACAGCTCATCAGCACCCCCGGCAAACAGGACGGACTCTACTGGGCCGCGCTTGAGGGCGAGGCACCGAGCCCGTTGGGTCCGTTGTTCGGCGAGGCCGGGCCATCAAGCCAGGGCTACCACGGGTATCGATACCGCATCCTGACCGCGCAAGGCAGCAAGGCGCCAGGCGGTGCATACGATTACCTCATCGATGGCCGCCTGGTCGGTGGATTCGCACTGGTGGCGTGGCCGGTGAAATACGGTGACAGCGGCATCATGAGCTTTATCGTCAGCCATAGCGGCGTGCTGTACCAAAAGAACCTGGGGCCGAAAACCGATGCCACTGCGAAATCCATGAAACTGTTCAATCCGGACAGCAGCTGGAAAAAGGTGACGCCATGAACCGGCGTGTTGTGTCTCTCGCATTGGTTGCCGCGCTGCTAGGCGGCTGTACCTATTATCAGGCTGCGCCCGGCGTGTATTCGACCACGCCCGTCAGCAGCTTCGACCGCTCGTGGGGCGCGGTGCAAGCCGCCTTTGCCGAACAGGGCGTGCCCATCACCCGCGAAGATCGCGCTGCGGGCGTGGTCGGCGGCACGCGTGACGGCATCAATGTGATGGCGAACGTCCGCACCCAGGCGGACGGCAGCGTGCGGGTGGAATTCAACACCAGCGGCACCACCTCCAAAGATCCAGACCTCATCAACCGCGTGATCGGCGCATACAACCGGAACATGGGTCGCTGAAATCAGGCTCCGCCATTCCCCG
>Ga0315271_10000504_pt1 | contig 21601 bp, 25 predicted proteins | sample C3_top_MG_FD_204664 | JGI IMG/M metagenome (GOLD analysis project Ga0315271, IMG submission 204664) | Sediment microbial communities from Yellowstone Lake, YNP, Wyoming, USA - C3_top | ecosystem: Environmental > Aquatic > Freshwater > Lake > Sediment | place: USA: Wyoming | collected 2017-08-01
ACGCCTGCGGGAATGGTGAGTTGCGCGCGTGCGAAGAGTTCGTCGTTTCGGCTCATGTGGGATCAGTCTTCAGGTTCAGGATCGAAGCAGGCCACGATGGCGGCGGCCGCGCGCGTGACCTCGGCCAAGTCGGCGTGGTCGAAAACGTCGGTGATCACGGCTAGCGCGTCGGCACCCGACTCGACCAGCGCGCGACCGTTGGCGGCTGTGATGCCGCCGATGGCGACCACGGGTACGCCCAGCTTCGTCGCGCGGCGCAGCAACGCCGGTTCAGCGCGACGCGCGCCGGGTTTGGTGGACGAGACGTGGAAGCTGCCGAACGCGACATAGTCCGCGCCTTCGGCAACCAGGCGCTTGGCGCGCGACAGATCGTTGTAGCAGGACACGCCGATCAGCATCGCGTTGCCGCCGATCTTGCGCGCACGCGCGACGTCGCCGTCGTCCTCGCCCAGGTGCACGCCCGCGGCGCCGACTTCTCGGGCCAGCGCGGCGTCATCGTTGACGACGAACAGCGCCCCGCCGCCGTCGCAGACGCGTGAGAGCATCGCGGCCTGTTTGCGCCGGAGCGACGGAGTCGCGGTCTTGTTGCGGTACTGGATGACCTGCGCGCCGCCGGCAATGGCCGCCTCGACCTTGGCGACCAGCAGCGCGATGTCGACCATGTCGGGCGTGATCGCGTAGAGGCCGCGCAACTGCCGGGTCCAGCGCGAAGCCTTGCGCGTCGCAGATGTTGTCGCTGCCGCAGACACCTTGAGTTCGCTCAATGGCTGCCGCGCACGTCGATCGCGGGTGCCGCCTCGGACGCCTCGCCCGTCGCTTCGTCTTCCTCTCGCGCCCAGAACAGCCGGTCCGGCAGATGCTGGCCCATGCCGGGGCGATAGGCTTTCTGCAGCGTGTGCCACGTGTAGTCCTGCGCCTCGCGCACCGCGTCGGTCAGGTCGAGGCCGTTGGCCAGCATGGCGGCGATGGCGGAGGCCAGCGTGCACCCGGACCCGTGATACGTTCCGGCTAAGCGCGGCCACGTGTCGGTGCGCACGACACCGCTTTTCGAATAAAGCGTGTTGATGACCTGCGGCGTGTTCTCGTGCGTGCCGGTGACCAGCACGTATTCGCAGCCGGCCTCGATCAGCCGCATCGCGCAGGCTTCGATGGAAAGCTCCTCGTCGTCATCGCCTTCCGCCAGGCGGCGCACCTCGAGGCTGTTGGGCGTGACGATCGTCGTCTGCGGCAGCAGGAGTTCGCGCAGCGCATGCGTCATTTCCTCCGTGGCCAGCTCGTCGCCGCGGCCCGAGGCCAGCACCGGGTCGAGGATCAGCGGCACGTCCGGATAGTCGGACACGATCTCGGCGATCGCGGCGATGTTCTCCACGCTGCCCAGCACGCCGATCTTGAACGCGTCCACCGGCATGTCCTCGAGCAGGCAGCGCGCCTGGTCGGCGACCCAGTCGGCGTCGATCGGCAGCACGCCTTCCACGCCGGCCGTGTCCTGCACTGTCAGCGCCGTGATCACCGACAACGGATGGCAGCCCATGCTGGCGAGCGTGAGCAGGTCCGCCTGCATGCCGGCGCCTCCGGAAGGGTCGGAGGCCGCGAAGGTGAGGACGATCGGAGGAAAACCGGATTCGGATTCGGTGGGTATCATGGGGTGCGCTGCGACGGTGGCCGACGGTGGCTATTACTCGCGCTGCCAATCGGGCATTTTACCCGACGCGCGCAGCCGGACGTCCATTCCGCGAAAGTTGAGCGTTGGCTAGCGCTACTTCGAGACGACGCTCCAACGAGCCAGTCACGGCATCACGCTGAAGGAGTGCATTCGAGGTACATGCTCACCGCCTCGTCCGTGCGGCGCAGGTCGAGGCCGCGCAGCGCCTCGAAGCGGCTTTCGTTGTAGCCGACGCGGGCCGTGTCGAAGCCCGCTTCGGCCGCGAGCTTGGCAAAGGACGCGAAATCGTACTGGAAGCGGCCGGCCAGGCGCATGCCGAGATTGAGCACCTCGCAGGCCGTGCCGGTTTCGAGCGGGACGCCGATGAACGTGTTCCAGATCCGCACCAGGTGGTCCGGATTCTCGAGATAGGTCCGGGCGAAGCGTTCGAGGTCGGGTGTCAGCACGCGCATCGCGCCGTCGGGCTTGATGATGCGGCGGCATTCGCGCAGGAAGTCCAGCAACGGCAGCGGATCGAGCTGCGCGATGAAATCCTCGGTGTGGATGAAGTCAGCCACCCCCGACGCGAACGGCAATGCGCGCCCCAGGTCGGCCACGACTTCCGGCCGGCCCGCGGGATCGAGGTCGACGTTGATCCAGCCCGCGATCGGGTAGGGCCCGGAGCCGAAATTGATCTTGGTCATGTCCTGCCGGCGGCTCGATTGCCTGCGCACGTACCGCGCACGAAACCCAATTATAATCGTGGCCACAAGCAAACTGCGGGAAGCGCCAGGGAAACTGAGGGGAAACTGCGGGCGAATTCCCCGTGCACGCCTGCGGCGCCAAGGGCACAACCACCAAACGGAATCCGAATTGAAGAAATACATGTGCCTCATCTGCGGCTGGATCTACGACGAGGCCGAGGGTGCGCCGGAGGAAGGCATCGCCCCCGGCACCCGCTGGGAGGACGTGCCGCCGAACTGGACCTGTCCGGAATGCGGCGCGCGCAAGGAAGATTTCGAAATGATCGAACTCTGACCGGAACACGATGATGCGAATACTCCACACCATGCTGCGCGTCGGCGACCTCCAGCGCTCGATCGACTTCTACACCGGCGTGTTCGGCATGAAGCTGCTGCGCAAGTCCGACAACCCCGAGCACAAATACACGCTCGCTTTCGTCGGCTTCGGCGACGAGTCGACGGGGGCGGTGCTCGAGCTCACGTACAACTACGACGTCGACAAGTACGAGATAGGCACCGCATTCGGGCACGTGGCGATCGCCGTCGACAACGCCGCGGCGACCTGCGACGCGGTGCGCAAGCTCACCGCCACGTACGGCGGCCGCATCGCGCGCGAAGCCGGACCGGTCAAGGGTGGCAGGACGGTGATCGCGTTCATCGAGGATCCGGACGGGTATAAGATCGAACTCATCGAGACCGGTGGCCGCGCATAAGCTGCAGCCAGCCTAACCTGGGGAGGGTCACGCCAATGCTTGCGAAGATTGCATCCGTGGACGCGCCGCGAGTGCGCGTTTGGGTACGCCGGTTTGCGTTGGCCGCGGCCATTGCGTGCTGCGTTCCGGTGCCGGTCGTGGCGCAGGTGTTCGGGCCCAACCTCATCGTCAACGGCAACGCCGAGACCGGTCCGGGATCACCTGACGGGACCACGCTGCCCGTCCCTAACGCGCCCAGCTGGACGCTGGCCGGCAATTTCACCGTCGTCCAATACAACGCCCCCGGCGGCTTTCCCCTATCCACCGATCCCGGGCCACCGGCGCGGGGGAGCAACTACTTTGCCGGCGGCAACAATGCGAGCTCGAGTGCGGCGCAGACGATCAACGTCGCCGCTGGTGCGGCCGCCATCGACGGCGGCACGGCCACCTATAGCCTGTCAGGCTGGCTGGGCGGATTTTCCTCGCAGGACGACAACGCCACGCTGACCGTCACGTTCCGCAACGCGGGCGCCACCGCGATCGGGAGCGCGTCGATCGGACCGGTTATGGCAGCCGACCGCGGCAGCGCCACCGGCATGCTGTTGCGCAACGCCGCCGGGGCGGTCCCGGCCGGAACCCGCACGATCGACGTCGTCCTGCAGTTGACGCGCGTCAGCGGCACCTACAACGACGGCTATGCAGACGAGCTTTCGCTGGTCCTGGCCGGACCGGCGGTTGCTTCCAGTCAGGCCGTACCCACCCTGAACGAATGGGGCCTCATCGCGCTGATGGGGCTGCTTGCGATCGGCACGTTCGTCGCGCTGCGGCGGCAGCGGCGGTAAGCGCGCGAACCCTTTGTCGTAACCCGCTTCGCCGCCCAGGGAGCCATCCATGAAAACGACTTCGTGCAGGGCGGCGGCAGCATGGGTTTGCGCTGTCTGCGCCTTCGTATTCGCCGACGCCGCGCTTGCAGCCGAGGTCAAGGTGCTGGCGTCCAATGCGGTCAGGGATGTCGTCACGACAATCGCCACCGATTACGAGCGCAGCACCGGCAACAAGGTCGTGGGGTCATGGGCGGGGACCGTCGATGTATTGAAGCGGCTGCAGGGCGGTGAGGTCGTCGATCTCGTCATCCTGTCCGGCCCCGACATCGACAAGCTCATCGCAGAGGGAAGGATCGTCCCGGGCAGCCGCGTCCCGCTGCTGCGGTCCGATGTGGGCGTCTGCGTGAAAGCCGGCGCGCCCAGGCCCGACATCAGCACGCCGGACGCGGTCAAGCGCGCGCTGCTCGCCGCAAAGTCGATCGGCTATTCGAGCGGTCCGAGCGGCGTCTACTTGCTGGGAATGTTCCTGCGCATGGGCATTGCCGACGAGATGAAAGCCAAGTCCATCGTGCCGGCGCCCGGCGTGGCGGTCGGCGAACTGGTCGCGCGCGGCGAAGTCGAACTGGGCTTCCACCAGATCAGCGAGCTGCTGCCGGTCGCCGGCATCGACTTTCTGGGACCGCTGCCGGCGCCCATCCAGGGCACGACGGTGTTCACCGGCGGCATCCAGACGGGCGCGTCCCAGCCGGAAGCGGCCGGCGCGCTCGTCAGGTTCATCACGTCGCCGGAAGCCGTCCCCGTCATCAGGAAGAAGGGCATGGAGCCCGCCTGATCGCGGCCTCGCCGCGCTCGCTGGTCGCCTTGAGATGCTCAGTGCGGCGCGACGTCGTAGAACTTCCACTGGTAACGCAACAGCGGATCGGGCTTGAAGCCCTTCAGCCACGGCTGCGCGACCACGTTGCCGAAAACGTGTTCGCCGATGATCCACGGCGCGTAGGCGACGACGATGTCGTTCATCCGGTGGAACAGCGTGATCCTGGCGCGCTCGTCGGCCAGCGTGCGCGACTCCTCGTACAGGCGGTCGTATTCGGCGAACCGGAAGCGCGCGAAATTGCCCGCGCCGATGTTGCCACCGTAAAGAGATGAATAGAACGTGTCCGCGTCGGGGATCGACGCGACCGTGCCCAGGCCCCACATCATCAGCTGGTTCGCCTCGGCCATCCGGAGTAGCTCCGGCCACGAGTTCTTGACGTAGCTGATGCGTATCCCGATCGCGTCCATGTTGCGCTTCCACAGTTCGTCGCTGGCGCGCGCCGCGGTGCCGGTCGCAGACGCCTGCGCCAGCGTCAGCGGCTTGCCGTCCGGCATTTCCCGGTAGCCGTCGCCGTCGCGGTCGCGGTACCCGAACTTTTCCAGCAGAGCGCGCGCCGCGGCGGGATCGTATGCGTCGACGGCCGGGATGGCCGCGTCGTAGCCTGCGAACCCCGGCGGCGGCAGCTGCGCCGCGGGCATGCCCTGGCCGCTGCGCAGGATGCGGACGGCGCTGCCGCGATCGTAGCCCAGCGCGATGGCCCGGCGCAGCGCGATCTTGTCCGGCGCGAAGCCGCCGACGACCGCGTCATCCATGTTGAAGTAGGTGTAATTCAACGACGGCTCGACATAGCGATGCAGCGCGATGTGCCGCTGCGCGTAGGCGGGCTTCAGCTTGTCCTTGTCGAGCACGAGGCCGGCGATGCTGGAGGGCACTTCCACGTAGTCGAGCTTGCCGGTGTCGAACAGCAGCAAACGCGGCTGCGCTTCCTCGACGATGTTGATTTCCACGCGCGGAACGAGCGGCAGGCGCCGGCCCGCAAGACCCTTCGCGATCGCCGCGTCGCCCGGTTCGCTCCCCGGCCCGGGCGCCGGAAACATCTCCTTGCGGTAGCCCGGGTTCGCTTCGAGGACGATTCGCTGCGCGCGCTTCCATTCGCCCAGCCGGTACGCGCCGGTGCCGACCGGATGCTCGGTCACGCGGTGGGTCGCGTCCGGGTGCGCGGCGACGACTTCGCGCGCAACTGCAGCCAGCGAGACGTACGTGAGCCAGTGCTGGAACACGTAGTACGGGTTCCGGAACTTCACCCGCAGCGTGTAGCGGTCGAGCGCCTCGAGGCCCGCGATCGGCGCGTCGTAGTCGAACTGGTTGGTGCGGCGGGCCGCGGCAAGCGCCTCGTCCAGGCCAACCAGCTCGTGCTCGAAAATGTACAGCACCACCGAGCGCACCTTGGGATCGAAGATGCGCTTGATGCTGTAGACGTAGTCCTGCGCGGTCAGTTCGCGCGGCTTGCCCTTGAAGGCCGGGTCGTCGGCGAAGTAGATGCCCGGCTTGACCTTGATCGTGAACGTGCGTCCGCCGTCGGTGATTTCCGGCATCCCCGCCGCCGTGTTCGGCACGAGGCGCGGCGGTCGGGCGAAGTAGTCGTAGGTGTACAGCGCATCGAAGATCGCGTCGCACACCATGTACGAATAGTTGTCGCTGACGGCCTGCGGGTCGAATCCTGATTCCGAGGTGTTGAACGCGACGCGGAGCACGCGGTCCGGCGGGGAAGCGGCGGCGCACGGTGCGGCGGCGAGGAGTGCTGCGAGCAGCGCGACGGCGAACGCGGTTACGGAGGAATTACGCATGCCTTCTCCCGGTGAGGCAGCGCGGAGCGGCGTTGCTATGACGCCTTCAGCAGTTCGCGCAGGTCGTGCGCGAAGACTTCGGGGCCCTGCCCGTAGCTCACGTACAGCCGCAGCCGGCCCTGCGGGTCGAAGATGTAGGTGCCCGCCGAGTGGTCCATCGTGTAGCTGCCGGGAGTTGCGCCAGGCTGCTTCTGGTAGATGATCTTGAATTCCTTCGCCACGGCCTCCGTCGCCGCGGCGTCGCCACGGAGCCCCATGAATCGCGGGTCGAAGGCCGGCACGTATTTCGACAGCAGGTCCGCCGTGTCCCGCTCGGGGTCGATCGTCACGAACAGCACCTGCACGCGATCGGCGTCCGGCCCCAGCCGCTTCATCACCTCCGAGAGCTCCGCCAGCGTCGTCGGGCACACGTCGGGACACTGCGTGTAGCCGAAGAAGATGACGACGGCCTTGCCGCGGTAATCGGCCAGCGTGCGCGGCTTGCCGGTGGCGTCGGTCAGGCTGAAGTTGCGGCCGAACGTGGCGCCGGTGACGTCGGACGCCTGGAACTTCGGACCGTCGGGCGTGCACCCGGCGAGCACGGCGCAGGCGGCGATGACCGCGAAGATGTAGTGCAAGGCGTGACGGCGCACGGACATCACTGCAGGTAATGGTCGATCAGCAGCGCCGAGAACAAGGCCGTCAGGTAGAGGATCGAGTAGCGGAACGTCGCCCGCGCCAGGCTGTCGCTGTAGTTGCGGTACAGGCGGATCGCGTACGCGAGGAACACGCCGCCCAGCGCCAGCGCCACGACGAGATAGATGATTCCGCTCATGCGTATGACGTAGGGCAGCATCGTCACCAGCACCAGCACGACCGTGTACAGCACGATCTGCAGCCGCGTGTACTCGGCGCCGTGCGTGACCGGGAGCATCGGCAGGCCCGCCTTGGCGTAGTCCGCCGTCCGGTACAGCGCCAGCGCCCAGAAATGCGGCGGCGTCCACGCGAAGATGATGAGGAACAGCAGCAGCGCTTCTGGCGCCACCTGGTTCGTCACCGCGGCCCAGCCCAGCACCGGCGGCATCGCGCCCGACGCACCGCCGATCACGATGTTCTGCGGCGTGGCGGGCTTGAGGACGATGGTGTAGATGACGGCGTAACCGAGGAACGTCGCGAGCGTGAGCCACATCGTCAGCGGGTTCACGAACGCGTAGAGCACCAGCATGCCCGCGCCGCCGACGAGACAGGCGAACACGAGCGTGGACAGCGACGTGACCTCTCCGCGCGGCAGCGGCCGGCCGCGCGTGCGCAGCATCAGCGCGTCGATCTTCTGCTCGACCAGGCAGTTGACGGCGGCGGCGGCGCCCGCCACCAGAGCGATGCCGAGCGTGGCGAAGAACACAGTCGCCGGCGGAGGCAAACCCGGCACGGCGAGGAACATGCCGATCACCGCGCAGAAGACGATGAGCTGCACCACGCGCGGCTTGGTTAGCGCGAGGAACTGCCTGAATCGGACTTCGGCGAGAGCGAGCGTGGTCATGGGCTAGGGGGCTGGAGCAACGAGGTCGGCGTAGTGGTCAGAGTAGTGGACAGGTAGTGGGCAATGAGGGGTCCGTCCGGCAAGCCGCGCATTTTACACGGGACGAAGCCCGCCTATCCGATCCGCGATGCCTTCAGGACGCGTTCGAGGTCCTTGGCGACCTTGCGGATGTCCGGATCCGCCGGAAACGCGAGGACGAGATTGCCGAGCGGGTCGATGAGGTAGATGCGGTCGGCGCCTGCAGGGAGCACGGCGGCGGCGGCGCGCGGCACGTGCGCCACCATGAGGTCCGGATGCTGTGCGAGGACCGCCGGGTCGGGCGCGACGTCGTCCGTCACCAGCCAGACCCGCTGCACGCGCTCCATTTCCCGGCCCTGGATCGTGCGCGCCTGCCTCGTCGCGTGGAGTGCGCCCGTACACGACACGTCGCAGGCGCCGGGCGCGCCGAACGCCAGCACCCACTTGCCCTTTAGCTGCGCGAGCGCGAACGGCTGGCCGTCGGCGCGCGTTCCCGCGAGCGCGGGCGCCGGCGTCGCGAGCAGTTCGCCGTAGTTGGTCCGCTGCTCGCGCGGGAAGAAGTAATACGCGGAATAGGACGCGATGACCGGCGTGATGACCACCAGGGCCAGCAGCAGCAGCGTCCTGCGGCCCTTGGCGCGGGCCCCGGGCGAGATCGGCGGCTTCACGGCACCGGTCATGATGCGCGTTCCTTGCGCGGACGGCGCAGGTTGAGGAACAGCCACAGTCCCGCGGCGGTGGCGGCGAACAGGTACCACTGCATCATGTATATCCGGTGTTTCTCTATGCCGAAATCAGGCGCGGGCCAGTTGCGGACGAGGGTATCGGATGCGCCGGTGGGCCCAGTGAGGGGCACCGTCTGTTCCAGCACGATCGGCAGCACCGGAAGGCCGCTGGCGGCCGCGAAGCGGGCCGGGTCGAGGTTCTGCCAGACGCCGCCCGCCGGGGCGGCGTGCGCGAGCTCGACGTAATGTGCGGGGATGTTCACGCGGCCCTGCACCGTCACCGGCCCGGCGGGCGGCGCGGCCTGCGGCACTTGCGCGCGCGTTTCGCCCGCCGCGATCCAGCCGCGGTCGACCAGGACCGCGCGGCCGTCGGCGAGCAGAAGCGGCGTGACGACGTGATAGCCCGCGCGCCCGTCCTCGATCTTGTTGTCGATCAGGATCTGCCGCGCCGCGTCGAACGTGCCAACAGCCGCCACCGGACGATAGCGCCATGCGGCCCAGTCCACCGGCTCCGTCGGCAGCGTGGAAGGCGCGCTGGCGCTCGCCGCGTCGAATTGGGCCCGCAGCGCTTCTTTTTGTTCCATCCGGCCCTGCTGCCAATGCCCGGCCGTCACGAACAGCGCGATGCCGACGACCGTCGCCACCGTCGGCAACAGGCGGGGCCGGAATCGACGCGCAGAGAGGTCGGGTGCATTCATATTGATGCCGGGGAGCCGCGAAGGCCGCCGAATTGTTTACACTGTTCCATTCAGGCAGGATCCCGCAATGAAAATCATCGTCGTCGCCGTCCTGATCGCTATCATCGTCGCGCTGTTCGCCGCACTTGTGTTCCTCTACCGCGACGCCGGCCACGGCAAGCGCGTGGTCTGGGCGCTCACTCTCCGCGTCGCGCTGTCGGTGGGCCTGTTCGCGTTTCTCTGGTTCTCGTACTGGATGGGCTGGATCGGACCGCAGGGCATTCGCTGACGCGCAATCGCGCCTCAACCCAACGAAAAAGCCGCACGGCGCCCCGTGCGGCTTTTTTTCGCGGAACGCTGTGCCCGTTCGCGTCAGGCGAGCCAGTAGACCAGCACGAACAGCAGCAGCCAGACCACGTCGACGAAGTGCCAGTACCACGACGACGCCTCGAACGCGAAATGGTGGTCGGCGGTGAAATGGCCCTTCATCACGCGGTATAGCATGACCGTAAGCATGATCGCGCCGATCGTCACGTGCAGTCCGTGGAAGCCGGTCAGCATGAAGAACGTCGAGCCGTACACGCCGCTGGAGAGCTTGAGGCCCATTTCGGAATACGCGTGGTGGTATTCGTACGCCTGGAAGCCAAGGAACGTGAAGCCCAGCACGATCGTCATGAACAGCCAGAACTTGAGCACGCCGCGATGGCCGGCCTTGAGACCGTGGTGCGCGATCGTCAGCGTGATGCCCGACGTCAGCAGGATGGCGGTGTTGAGCGCCGGGATGCCGAACGCAGCCATCGGCGTGAACGGCGTCTTGATGTACGGCCCTTCCGTCGGCCACTGCGCCGCGTAGTTGGGCCAGAGCAGGTCGCGCGTCGCCGAGCCGATGGTGCCCAGGTCGGGGATCGACAGGTTGCGGATGTAGAACAGCGCGCCGAAGAATGCGGCGAAGAACATCACCTCGGAGAAGATGAACCAGCTCATGCTCCAGCGGAACGAGTGGTCGACCTTCGCGTTGTACAGGTGGTGCTCGGACTCGCCGATGACGGTGCCGAACCAGCCGAACAGCATGTAGAGGAGGATCGCGAAGCCCGTCCCGCAAAGCCACGGGCCGGCGGGGTAGCCGTTGAACCAGAACGCGGCGCCCGTTCCCATGAGCAGCAACGCGATGGCGCCAGTAATGGGCCAGTGCGAAGGCTGCGGTACGAAGTAATACGGCTTGGCGCCGGTGGCGACTGCGCTCATGTTTCGATTCTCCGGAGTTGCGGGCAGTTCATCAGCTCTTACCCCCTTCGACGGGGAAGAACGTGTAGGAAAGCGTTATCGTGGCCAGGTCGGCCGGGGCGTGCGGATCGACGACGAAGACGACGGGCATGCGCCGCGTCTCGCCGGCGGCCAGCGTCTGCTGCGCGAAGCAGAAGCACTCCAGCTTCTTGAAATACTGCCCTGCGTACGCAGGACCGTAGCTCGGGATGGCCTGGCCCGTCAGCGCGTGCCCCGTGCCGTTGACCACCTCGAACTCCACCTGGCGGACCTCGCCCGGATGCACGTTGACGACGGGCTCCATGGCCCTGAACGACCAGGCCAGGTCGCGCACGTTCGAGTCGAACTCGATGCGCACCGCGCGCGTCGCATCGACCTGCGTATTGGCCGCGGCCAGCACATCCGCCTGGGCGATGTTGCGCAGGCCCGCGGCCTCGCAGATCTTGTCGTAGAACGGGACGAGCGCGTAGCCGAAGCCGAACATGGCGACGACGATCACGCCGAGCTTCTTCAGCAGCGTGACGTTCGAGCGCCGCTGCTCCACGAGGCGTGGATCGGCCGACGCGGCGGAATGCTCACTCATTTGCGTAGATTGCGGCCGATCGCCACCGCGAGGAACACGAGCACCGCGGCGGCGACGACCGACATGCCGACCGCCGAATTGCCGACGAACTGCGACGCGATCACGCCGACGAAGAACAGGACGGCGATCAACGCGACGGCCAGCGCCGTCCGCAGGTTGGCGTGGCGCAACCGCGCGCCATCGGTTCCGGGCGTGATCTGGGCGGTCATGTCGGCGTTACTGGACGACCGGCGGCGTTTCGAACGTGTGGTACGGCACCGGCGAAGGCAGCGTCCACTCCAGCGTGTCGGCGCCTTCCCACGGCTTGGCCGGGGCCTTTGCGCCGTCGCCGCGGATGCACTTGACCAGCGCGATCACGAAGATGAGCTGCGACAGGCCGAAGCCGAATGCACCAACGGACGCCACCATGTTCCAGTCGGCGAACTGCTGTGCGTAGTCGGGGATGCGCCGCGGCATGCCGGCCACGCCCAGGAAGTGCATCGGGAAGAACGTGATGTTGAAGAAGATCATCGACGCCCAGAAGTGCCACTGGCCGAGCTTCTCGTTGTACATCGTGCCGGTCCACTTCGGCAGCCAGTAGTAGGCGCCCGCGAAGAACGCGAAAAGCGAGCCCGCGACCAGCACGTAGTGGAAATGCGCGACGACGTAATAGGTGTCCTGCAGCTGGATGTCGATCGGCGTCAGCGCGAGCACGAGCCCGGTGAACCCGCCCATCGTGAACAGGAACAGGAAGCCGATCGCAAACAGCATCGGCGTCTCGAAGGTCATCGAGCCCTGCCACATCGTCGCCAGCCAGTTGAACACCTTCACGCCCGTGGGGACCGCGATCAGCATCGTCGCGTACATGAAGAACAGCAGGCCCGCCGCCGGCATGCCGACGGTGAACATGTGGTGCGCCCAGACGATGAAGGACAGGATGGCGATGGAGGCCACCGCGTACACCATCGACGCGTAGCCGAAGAGCGGCTTGCGGGCGAACGTCGGGATGATCTGCGAAATGATCCCGAACGACGGCAGGATCATGATGTAGACCTCGGGATGGCCGAAGAACCAGAACACGTGCTGGAACAGGACCGGGTCGCCGCCGCCCGCCGCATTGAAGAACGACGTGCCGAAATGGCGATCGGTGAGCAGCATCGTCACCGAGCCCGCCAGCACCGGCATGACCGCGATCAGCAGGTACGCGGTGATGAGCCAGGTCCAGCAGAACATCGGCATCTTCATCAGCGTCATGCCGGGCGCGCGCATGTTGAGGATGGTCGTGATGATGTTGATCGAACCCATGATCGACGACGCACCCATGATGTGGACGGCGAAGATCGTCAGGTCCATGCCCATGCCGGCCTGGACCGACAGCGGCGGATACAGCGTCCAGCCGCCCGCGGCCGCGCCGCCGGGAACGAAGAACGACAGGATCAGCATGAACGCCGCGGGCGGGAGCAGCCAGAAGCTCCAGTTGTTCATCCGCGCGAAGGCCATGTCCGGCGCACCGATCATCAGCGGCACCTGCCAGTTGGCGAAGCCCACCGCGGCCGGCATGATCGCGCCGAAGATCATGATGAGGCCGTGCAGCGTCGTCAGCGAGTTGAAGAACTCCGGATGGACGATCTGCAGCCCCGGCTGGAACAGCTCCGCGCGGATCGTCAGCGCCATGCAACCGCCGACGAAGAACATGGTCAGCGAGAACAGCAGGTACAGCGTGCCGATGTCCTTGTGATTGGTCGTCGTGATCCAGCGCATGATCCCGGTCGGGTGATGGCCGTGATCATCGTGACCGTGGTCCTCATTTTGACCCACGGCGTGGTCGTGCGGAATGGCGCTCATCAATGCTCCTTGCGCGCGGCAACTATCTGCGCAGGTTGGATCGCTTCGCCGGTGTGATTGCCCCACGAATTGCGCGTGTAGGTGATCACTGCCGCGATGTCGGTATCGGAAAGCTGCTTCCACGAGGGCATCGCCGTGCCGGTCTTGCCGGTCAGCAACAGCGCGATCTGCACGTCGGCAGGGCCGGTGACGATCTTCGATCCGTCGAGCGCGGGGAACGCGCCGACGACGCCCTTGCCGGTCGCCTGGTGGCACGCGACGCAGTTCGCCGCGTAGATCTTCTCGCCCTTCGCGGCCAGGTCGGCTTCCGTCCAGACCTTGGCAGGATCTTCAGCCGCGACGGCGACCTTCTGCTTCTGGTCGGCGAGCCACTTGGCATAGTCTTCCTTCGACTTCACCTCGACCACGACCGGCATGAAGCCGTGCTCCTTGCCGCACAGTTCCGAGCACTGGCCGCGGTATGTGCCCAACTTTTCCGCCTTGAACCACGTGTCGCGGACATAGCCGGGAATCGCATCCTGCTTGACGCCGAACGCCGGCACGGACCAGGAATGGATGACGTCGCCGGCCGTGATGACCAGCCGCACCTTGGCGCCGATCGGCACGACCATCGGGTGGTCGACCTCCAGCAGGTAGTTGGGGCCCTTCTGCTCGCGGTTCTCTATCTGTGCCAGCGGCGTCGAGAGGTTCGAATAGAAGCCGAAGCCGTCCTGAAGGTAATCGTAGCCCCACTTCCACTGGTAGCCGGTGACCTTGATCGTGATGTCCGGCGCGCTCGTGTCCTTCATCGCCAGGATGGTCTTGGTCGCGGGCCAGGCCATTCCCAGCAGGATCAGGAACGGGATCACGGTCCAGACGATTTCCACGGTCGTGTTCTCGTGGAACTGCACCGCCTTGTGCCCGACCGACTTGCGGTGCTTGAAGATCGAATAGAACATCACGCCGAACACGGCGCAGAAGATGACGACGCAGATCCAGAAGATGTAGACGTTGAGGTCGTACATCTGCTGCGCGATCGGCGTCACCGGCGGCTGCAGGTCCATGTCGAGCGCCGCGTTGGCCAAGCCTGGCGCCAGTGCCGCCAACGCTGCCAACCCTGCCGTTCCCGTCGCGAGCATCCGGGCCAGCGCCCGGGGTCCCCTCTGATTACGAACCATGCTTTCCCCAATCCACTTCAGATTTCCGGATTCGTCGTTCGTCGCAGTTGTCGCACGGAGGCATTAGCGCAGCCTCTGCGGGCCGCAGTGGGCACCGGGCGCGGCAACACTGCTACAAAAGCGCGAGATGCTAGCACGGAACCGGTACCCGCGGCCACTCGTACGCCCGGAAAACGTCGCTCCATCACGCGTCGCCTGCGCCTGACACGGGATCCCGCAATATCTGCATGACAGACATCTGACCCGCCGGCATTGCGCGCGGTTGCCCCCGCCGCCTCGACAAAAGTCAGGGGAACAGTTTGTCCAGGACCCCGGACGGAAGGATGGTCGGCGCATTCCAGGCAATTTCCGCGACCCGCGGCGCCTGTAACCGCAACGACAGCGCCTCGACATTGGCGGCAACGGCCTGCATTTGCGGATCGATGCAATTGGCGACCCACCCCGCCAGTTCGAGGCCGCGCGTGCGGATCGCCGCAGCGGACAGCAGAGCATGATTGAGGCAGCCTAAGCGCATCCCGACGACGAGCAGTACCGGCAGGCGCAAGTGCGCGGCGATGTCCAGCATGTCGCGCGTCGCGTCGATGGGGACCAGCGCGCCGCCGGCGCCCTCCACCACCACAATGTCCGAATGCGCCGCAAGTCGCGCGTACGCAGCGGCAATGACGGCGAGATCGATGGCCGCGCCCGCCTCCGCGGCGGCCAAGTGCGGCGCGATCGCCTTCGCGAACGCGAACGGATTGCGGTCGGAAAGCGGCGCGTCGACGTTGCCGGCCGCCTGAAGGGCCGCGACGTCGGGATTGGCCGACCCGTCCGCCGCCAAGCCCGCGGACACGGGCTTCATGCCGACGGCGCGCTTTCCGGTGCCGGCCAGCGCACGCAGGAGGGCGACGGCGACCAACGTCTTCCCGACGCCGGTGTCGGTGCCCGTGACGAAAAGGCCGCGCGCCACGCGTTCAGCGTCCCGGACGCTTCAACTGCACGATGGGGTGACCGTCTGCGGAAAATTTCGGCTCCCCCTTCCAGGCATGGCCGTAGACGACTTCGTACGTCGCGGGAATGCGCCCCTCGCTGCGCGTCGCCTCCAGCGCGGCGAGCGCGCGCTGCCACCGTTCGCGCCCCATCAGCCCGTGCGGCCGGCCCCGCGTGGCGTTGCTGGCGCCGACCTGCTTCAGTTCGCGCATCAGCGAGCCCGCGTCGGCGTAGGTCAGCGTCAGCTGCTCCATGTCCATGACCGGGTCCGCGAAGCCCGCGCCGACCAGCATGTCGCCGACGTCGTGCATGTCGATGAAACGGTTGGTGTGCGTATGACCGTCGGCGCGCGCGAACGCGGCACGGATTTCCTTCAGTGTGTCCGGCCCGAAGGTCGAGAACGTGAACAGCCCGCCCACCTTCAGTACGCGCCGCATTTCGGCGAACGCGCGCGGCAGCTCGTTCACCCACTGCAGCGCGAGGTTGCTCCATATCAGGTCGACGGCGACACCCCGCAGCGGCAACGCGTTGCAGTCGCCACAGATGAAGAATGGCGCCGCCGGTCCGCCGCCTAAGCCTTCCGGGAGCAGGCGGCGCAGCAGCGACCGCGCGCCGCGGGCGCGTTCGCGCGCGGCCTCCACCATGGGCAACGCCATGTCCAGCGCAATGACGCGGGCGCCGGCATAGCGTGCCGCCAGCTCGCCGATCGCCTCGCCCGTGCCGCAGCCGGCGTCGAGGATCGTGCCCGGCGCGATGCGGATGTAGTCGAGCCGCGACGCCATGCGCGCGCCGACTTCCCGCTGCAGCGCCGCGGCCGCGTCGTAGGTCGCCGCGGCGCGGCCGAATGCCCGACGCACCGCGCGCGGATCGACGTCGCGCGGATCCGGTGCCGGGAAGCGCGGCTCAGCGGGCGCCAAGGAACGCCTCCAGCGCCGCCAGAAATTCGTTGCGATGGGAAAGGAAAGGCGCGTGCGCCGAGCCGGCAATTTCCTCGAACCGCGCCCCCGGGATGGCGGCGGCGAGCCACCGGCCCGCGTCAGGCGGCGTCAGTGTGTCTCGCCCGCCCGCAATCACCAGGGTGGGCTGCGCGATGCGCGGCACGTCCGCGCGCAGGTCCGTTGCGACCAGCACGTCGAGCACGGCCGAAAGCGCGGAACGCGTCGGTTCCCCGCGCGCCCACAACTGTTCGCGCATCGCAGCGAGCGTCGCGCGCCCGTGTTCGCTGTTGTGAACCTGCAGCGCCAGGAAGCGCTGCACGGTGAGCTTCCAGGCGACGTGGAGCTCGTCGCCGAAGCGCGCGATCGCCTCCGCGGGCATCGCGTGAGGCCAATCGGCGCCGGCGACGAACTTCGGCGTCGCGCACACCAGCGCCAGCCGGTTCACCCGCGCGGGCCGCGATTGCGCCCAGCGCATCGCGACCAGGCCACCGAACGACCAGCCGAGCAGCGTGAGCGGACGCGCTTCGGCATCGAGCGCTGCATCGACGGCCGCGACGAGCGCATCGAGCGTGCACGGCGCAATCGGCGCGCTGTACCCGTGGCCGGGCAGGTCGACCGCATGGACGCGAAACTTGCGCGCGAGATGCGCGACGATCGGGCCCCAGATGCCGGAGTGCATCGCCCAGCCGTGCAGCAGCACCAGCGGTGGCCCGTGGCCGAAGGATTCAACGGATAAACTGCTCATGCCAAACCCGCTGCGATTGAGCGCAGCGCGGCAAGCAGCGCGGCGACGTCATCGGCCGAATGCGCGGCCGACAGCGACACGCGCAGCCGCGCCGTGCTCTGCGGAACCGTCGGCGGCCGGATCGCCGGCACCCAGAATCCGCGAGCGCGCAATGCTTCGGCGACCCTCATCGCCGCGCCGCTGTCGCCGACGACGAGCGGCTGGATCGCCGTCAGCGAAGGCAACAGCGGCCACGGCAGGCCGCGCGCGCCGTCGCGGAACTGCTGGATCAGGCCAGCCAGGTGCGCGCGGCGTCCGGCATCGTCGCGGATGATCGCCAGCGCCGTGCGCGCGGCCTGCGCCAGCAGCGGCGGCGCCGCCGTCGTGTAGATGTAGGGACGCGCCGTCTGGACCAGCGTCTCGATCACGGAAGGGTGCGCGACGACGAACGCGCCCGCGATGCCGGCGGCCTTGCCGAGCGTCGCCATGGTCACGATGCGCTCGGAGACGAGCCCGAAGTGGGCAAGGCTGCCGCGGCCTTCACCCAGCACGCCGAAGCCGTGGGCGTCGTCGACGACGAGCCACGCGTCGTGCGCATCGGCAAGTTCGAGCAGGCGCGGCAGCGGCGCCACGTCGCCATCCATGCTGAACACGGCGTCCGTGGCGATGATCTTGCGCGGCGCCTTCGATCCATCGAGCGCGCGTTCCAGCGCGTCCATGTCGCCGTGCGGATAGCGGACGAAGTCGGCGCGCGAAAGCTGCGCGCCGTCGTTGAGACACGCGTGATTGAGACGGTCGGCGAAGACGGCGTCGCCGCGTCCTGCGAGTGTGGACAGGATGGCGAGGTTGGCCAGGTATCCGGAGGAGAACGTCAGCGCGCGCGCGCCGGCGCACGGCACGATGAACGCCGCGAGTTCGGTCTCCAGCGCCTCGTGCGGCTCGAAATGTCCGCAGATGAGGTGCGAGGCGCCGGCGCCGACGCCCCACCGCGACGCCGCATCGCGCACGGCCTCGACCAGCGCAGGATCATTGGCCAGCCCCAGGTAATCGTTGCTGGCGAATGCGACGAGTTCACGTCCGTCCACAGTGACGCGCGGTCCCTGTGGCGAAGCAATCGGATGCCTGCGGCGCTCAAGTCCCGCGGCCCGGCGCGCGGCGAGCGCGGCGTCGAGCCCGGCGATCAGCGCGGTCGCCACGATCGCTAGGCGCAGACGGCGGGCAGCGGCGTCAACCCCAGCTTCGCGAACAGCTCGCGGTCGGCGCCGACGTCGGGATTGCCGGTGGTCAGCAGCTTGTCGCCATAGAAAATCGAATTGGCGCCGGCGACGAAACACAGCGCCTGCACAGGCTCGCCCATCTCGCGGCGCCCGGCCGACAGGCGCACCATGGCCGCGGGCATCGTGATGCGCGCAACCGCGATCGTGCGCACGAATTCGAGCGGATCGAGCGCCGCGTCGCCCTGCAACTTGTCGTGCAGCGGGGTGCCTTCGACCTGCACCAGGTGGTTGATCGGCACGGATTCGGGATAAGGATCGAGATTGGCGAGCTGCGCGATCAGGCCGGCGCGCGCGCGCCGCGACTCGCCCATGCCCACGATGCCGCCGCAGCACACGTGCATCCCGGCCGCGCGAACGCGGTCCAGCGTCTCAAGGCGATCCTCGTAGTCGCGGGTGGTGACGATCTCGCCGTAGAACTCGGGCGCGGTATCGAGGTTGTGATTGTAGTAGTCGAGGCCGGCGTCGCGCAGGCGCTCGGCCTGGCCGGCCTTGAGCATACCGAGCGTGGCGCAGGTCTCCATTCCAAGCGCACGGACCGCGCTGACCATCGCCAGCACCGGCTCCAAATCGCGATCCTTCGGGCCGCGCCACGCGGCGCCCATGCAGAAGCGCGATGCCCCGGCCGCCTTCGCCGCCTGCGCCGCCGCCACGACGTCGGCCACGTCGAGCATCGCCTCATTGTCCACGCCCGTGTGGTAACGCGCTGCCTGTGGGCAATAGCCGCAATCCTCCGGACACCCGCCCGTCTTGACCGAGACCAGCGTGGACAGCTGCACCGCATTGGGCGCGTGGTGCGCGCGATGCACTTCCTGCGCGCGGAAGATGAGGTCGTTGAAAGGAAGATCGAACAGCGTGGCCACCGCATCGACGCTCCAGCGCGGCGAAGGACGCGGGGTTCCAGCGCGGGTGGGCGGGAAATGGATCGCGGCGGCTTCGCTCATCGTGTCTTCATGCTTTCGGCTGATATGGTCGACGCCGTGCAGGCGGGATACTGCGCGCATGCAACGACGGAGGGAGTGTCGATGAGCCCTGAGCCATTGTCAAATCCTGCGACGGAAAAATTTGACAACTTATTTGACAACTTGGTTGACAACTCTATCGATGGCTCGCGCGACGCGCGGCGCTCCACCTGGCGCGGGCTTGCAAAACTTTGCCAGCGCGCGCTGCCCCAGAGTTGCGCCTTCTGCGCAGCGCCGAGCGGCAGCTCGCTGGTTTGCGTGCCCTGCAGCAACGCGCTTCCACGCGTCGACCATGCCTGCCCGCGCTGCGCGCTGCCCGCGTGGAATGGAGCGGTCTGCGGCGCCTGCCTGACAATCCCGCCACCGTTCGCCGCGGCGTACGCCGCATTCGAGTACGCGTTCCCTTTCGACCGCCTGCTGCATGCATTCAAGTATGGCGGCCGGCTCGCGCTCGCCGATTTCCTGGCCGAGGCGCTCTGCGCCGCCGTCGCGCGAAGACCGCCAAACCATCCGATGCCGGACGCCGTCGTCGCGCTGCCTCTCGCGCCTTCGCGCCAGCGCGCGCGCGGGTTCGACCAGGCGACAGAGATCGCCCGGCGCGTGGCGCGCAACATCGGCGTCCCGATGGCCACGGGCCTGCGCCGCGTGCGCGACACTCCGGCACAGGCGGCGCTGCCATGGAAGGACCGAGCAAAGAACGTGCGCGGCGCGTTCGTCGCCGATCCTTCGTTTTCGGGAATGCGCATCGCCATCGTCGACGACGTGATGACCACCGGCGCTACGCTTTCCTCCGCGGCCTCCGCGGCGCTGCGGGCCGGCGCGCTGGCCGTCGAGGCGTGGGCGGTCGCGCGTACACTTCCGCCGGCACACCATCCATGAAGGCCTGACGATGTTCGCCGTGGTCCTGGTCCACCCGGAAATCCCGCCGAACACGGGAAACGTGATCCGCCTCACGGCCAACACGGCCACCGAGCTGCATCTGGTCGAGCCGCTGGGCTTCAGGATGGACGATCGCGAGCTGAAGCGCGCCGGACTCGACTATCACGAGTACGCGCGCGTGGCCGTCCACCGCGACTGGGCCGCGTGCCGAGCGGCACTGGACCCGGAACAGCGCCGGCGCTTTTTCGCGCTGACCACGTCGGGGACGCGCTCGCTCTATGACGCGCAATTCATTCCCGGGGACGTCCTCGTTTTCGGCTGCGAGACCGCCGGCCTGCCGGACGCGATCGTCGCGGAGTTTTCGCCGGAATCGCGGCTGCGCATACCGATGCGGCCCGGCGTGCGCAGCATCAACCTGTCCAACGCCGTCGCGGTGGCCGTCTACGAAGCGTGGCGCCAGCAGGGATGCGCGGGGTCATGATCGCGCCCCGCTGACACTGTCTATTCTATGTCTCCGTCTGCGTCATTGCCGCTCGGACCGCGGCTCGCGCGAAAGCAGCTCTTCCACGGCGATGCGCGCGGGAAGGTCTTCGTGCAGCACGCGGCAGACGACTTCGCAGATGGGCATCTCGACGCCGTGGTGCGCAGCCAGCGCGCGCGCGGCCAACGCCGCCGTGACGCCTTCCGCGACGTGGCCCAGTTCGGCCAGGATGGCGGGCAGTCGCTGACCCTTGGCCAACGCCAGTCCGACGCGCCGGTTGCGCGACAGGTCGCCGGTACAGGTCAGCACCAGATCGCCCAGTCCGGCCAAGCCCATCAGCGTTTCGCGTTTTCCGCCAAGCGCCGCGGAAAGCCGGCCGGTTTCGGCCAGGCCGCGAGTGATCAATGCAGCGCGCGCGTTGTGGCCGAACCCCAGGCCGTCGGAAGCGCCGGCGGCAATCGCCAGGACATTCTTGACCGCGCCGCCGATTTCCACGCCGGTAACGTCGTCGCTTTCATAGGCGCGCAGCGAATCGCCGCGGAGCAGCGCCGCGACCATTGCCGCAAGTCCGGGCGCCGTGGCGGCCACCGTGAGTGCGGCCGGCAATCCGCGCGCGACCTCCTCCGCGAACGTCGGACCGGACACGATGCCCACGGCGGTCGGCCACATCGGCGCGATCACCTGGTGCGCGAGCCCGACGCCCGCGGGGAGCGACGCCGCGGCGACAAATCCCTTGGACAGCCAGATGAGTGGTGCAGCGGCGCCCTGCGCGGCCAGTTCCCGCACGATCTCCGGCAGCGCCGCCGCCGGCGTCGCGACGACCAGGAGTTCGGCGCGCACGGCAATGCGGAGGTCCGACGTGATGTTCATTGCGCGCGGCAGCTCGATGCCCGGCAGGTAGCGCGCGTTGACGCGGTCCCGGTCGAGCGCGCGCGCCTGCGCGGCGTCGCGGGTCCACAGCGTGACCGACGGTTTTGCTGCTGCGCGTTCGGCGAGATGAACAGCGAGGGCCGTTCCCCAGGCGCCTGCGCCGAGTAGCGCGACGG
>Ga0315271_10000506_pt1 | contig 21537 bp, 21 predicted proteins | sample C3_top_MG_FD_204664 | JGI IMG/M metagenome (GOLD analysis project Ga0315271, IMG submission 204664) | Sediment microbial communities from Yellowstone Lake, YNP, Wyoming, USA - C3_top | ecosystem: Environmental > Aquatic > Freshwater > Lake > Sediment | place: USA: Wyoming | collected 2017-08-01
CGGCAATGTCAGCAGTCTAGGTCGATACCGACTCACGCTGGCGGCGCGTGCCGCCAAGGACGATCTGGCAGCACCTTCAACGGCGGACCTGCAGGGCCCCCGGATTGACGATGTTGGTCGGCGTGCCCTTGATGAAATTGATGACGTTGTCGAAGGCGGCGCTGAAGTACATTTCGTAGCTGTCCTGCTCGACGTAGCCGATGTGTGGCGTGCAAATGCAGTTCTCGATCCGCAACAAGGCGTGACCCTGCAGAATCGGCTCCGTCTCGAATACGTCGACCGCGGCCATGCCCGGCCGACCCCGGTTCAGCGCGCTGATAAGTGCCTCGGGTTCGATCAGTTCGGCCCGCGAGGTATTTACGAGCAGCGCCGTGGGCTTCATGCGAGCCAGATCATCGAGGCGGACAATGCCGCGGGTTGCGTCGACCAGACGAAGATGCAGACTCAGGACATCGCATTGGGAAAAGAATTCCTCGCGACTGGCGGCAGCTGTAAAACCGTCCAGCACTGCTTTTTCCCGCGATGGGGCCTGACCCCAGACGAGCACTTTCATGCCGAAGGCCTTGCCGTAGTTCGCCAGCAATTGGCCAATCTTGCCGTAACCCCAGATGCCCAGCGTCTTGCCTTTCAGGACAACGCCGAGACCAAAGTTTGCCGGCATGGAGCCGGCCTTCAATCCTGACTGTTGCCAGGCGCCATGCTTGAGGTTGCCAATGTACTGAGGCAGTCGGCGCATGGCCGCCATGATCAGGGCCCAGGTGAGTTCGGCGGGCGCCACCGGTGAGCCTGTCCCTTCGGCCACCGCGATGCCGCGCTCGGTGCAGGCGCTCACGTCGATGTGCGAGCCGACGCGGCCGGTTTGCACAATCAATTTGAGCTTTGGCAGTTTCTCGACCAGTTGCCGTGGCATATGAGTGCGCTCCCGATTGAGCACAATGACATCCGCATCTTTGAGTCGAAACGACAACTGTCCCAACCCTTTGACGGTGTTGGTGTAAACCTTGGCTTGGTACGGCTCCAGTTTGACGGCGCATTCGAGCTTTCGAATTGCATCCTGGTAATCATCAAGAATCACAATATTCATAAGAGCTTATTGTGCCTTGGCAATTCGTCCGCTGGCAGCAGACCTTGACGGAAATGAAGAATCAGTGCAGTGCCGCCAGCCGGTCAAGCTCGGCGCAGACATCGGCCATGCGACCGGAGATGATGATGCGCCCGATTTGGCTGGGCGCCTGGTCAGCCTCCATGATGCGCACGATGCGAAGCGGCCTGTGAATGGAAGGCCGGGCCGCCTCGCGAACCGGCGGCTCATTAGGCGACGGCGTTGCTCCGAGCGCCGCGTGGGGTGCGAACCAGCACCGCACGCGCTGCAGCGGTGCAAGAACCTTGGACATGGCAAGAAGTGCTGTGCTCATTGGAAATCTTTCAATTGGATCCAGGGACCGGCTTACATCAGCATGGTGTTGCGGATCAGGCCGACGGCGAGTCCTTCAATTTCAAATGGCTCTCCAGGCTCAACCACAATGGTCTGGTAGTCCGGGTTTTCAGGGTGCAGTTCTATCAGGTTCTTGTTACGGCGAAATCGCTTGACTGTGACTTCATCGCCCAGACGCGCCACCACGATCTGGCCGTTCTTGGCATCCTTGGTGGCTTGCACGGCCAGCAGGTCACCATCCATGATGCCGGCGTCGCGCATCGACATGCCGCGCACCTTGAGCAGATAGTCGGGTTTGCGCTGGAACAGACTGCTTTCCAGGTAATAGGTCTGGTCAATGTGCTCCAGCGCGAGGATAGGAGACCCGGCCGCGACCCGCCCGACCAGTGGCAAGGCCAACTGGGCCAGACTGGGCAGTTGGAAGGAGTATTGCTTGTTGCGGGATTCATTGATGGAGCGCAGGGCGTCGCTCTTGAGGCGAATGCCGCGCGATGTGCCGCTGACCAGTTCAATGACTCCTTTGCGCGCCAGGGCTTGCAGGTGCTCCTCCGCTGCATTGGCCGATTTGAAACCCAGTTCAGTCGCAATTTCGGCCCGGGTGGGCGGTGCGCCGGTCCGTGCAATGGCGCTCTGGATCAGATCCAGAATCTGTTGCTGGCGGGCTGTCAGTTTGGGGCTTTCAAGCATAACGACTCCTTTTTGCCTGGATGGTCTGGCTGTCAATCTGTACACGCTGTTTCGATATCCAGTAACTGTATTTTTAACCAGTTTTCAAAAATATGCAAGCGATAAGATGATGTACCTTTATTTGACGGGCATTCCGATGACTTCGCTTTCCTGCCACACCATCCTTTCTGGTCGAGCACCCTCCGATATGCCGGTCATCGTTCGAGGCTGGGTTCGCACCCGGCGCGATTCCAAGGCCGGCCTGTCTTTTGTCCACATTTCGGATGGCTCATGCTTCCACCCGGTGCAGGTTGTGGCACTCGCAGCGCTCGCCAACTACGCCAGCGAAATACAGAAGCTCACGGCCGGTTGCGCGGTCGAGGCGACGGGGACGATCGTGCCTTCGCCCACCGCTGGTCAGCCTTTCGAGATGCATGCGACGGCGCTCAGGGTTGTGGGCTGGGTCGATGATCCCGACACCTATCCGATCCAGCCCAAGCCGCACACCTTGGAGTTTCTGCGCGAGGTGGCGCATTTGCGCCCGCGCACCAACGTGATCGGCGCCAGCGCGCGGGTGCGGCACTCCCTGGCCATGGCGATACACCGGTTCTTCAGCGAAAACGAGTTTCTATGGATCAATACGCCGATCATCACCGCCTCCGATGCCGAAGGAGCGGGTGAACTCTTCCGCGTGTCGACGCTCGATGCCCTCAATCCACCGCGCACACCCGATGGGAAGGTCGACTTTTCGCAGGACTTTTTCGGTCGCGAGGCGTTCCTGACGGTGTCGGGGCAGTTGAACGTTGAGACCTATTGCATGGCATTGTCCAAGGTTTACACCTTTGGACCGACGTTTCGCGCCGAGAACTCGAACACCAGCCGCCACCTGGCCGAGTTCTGGATGGTCGAGCCGGAAATCGCGTTTGCAGACCTGTCTGCCAATGCTGATCTGGCAGAGGCGCTGCTCAAGTACATCTTCAGGGCGGTGCTCGCCGAGCGTCCTGACGATATGGCCTTCTTCGAGGATCGAATCGAGAAGGGAGTCATTGCCAAGCTTCAGGGTATTGTCGACCGCGATTTCGTGCGCATGGATTACAGCGAAGCGATCAGGATCCTGGAAGGTGCCAAGCACAAATTCGACTATCCCGTGAAATGGGGGATCGACCTGCAAAGTGAGCACGAGCGCTACCTCGCGGAGCAGCACGTTGGTGGCCCCGTGGTGCTGATGAATTACCCGAAGGAGATCAAGGCGTTCTACATGCGCTTGAGCGACGATGGCAAGACAGTGGCGGCGATGGATGTCCTGGCGCCCGGAATCGGAGAGATCATTGGCGGTAGCCAGCGCGAGGAGCGGCTCGACGTGCTCGATGCGCGTCTGGAGTCGACCGGCCTGGACAAGGGCGCCTATGGCTGGTACCGGGACTTGCGCCGCTATGGCACCGTGCCCCACGCGGGATTTGGCCTCGGATTCGAGCGCACCGTTGCCTACGTCACCGGCCTGTCCAATGTGCGCGACGTGATTCCGTTCCCGCGCACGCCAGGCCACGCCAGGTACTGAGCCCCTTGTCGCCCAGCCTGAACGGTGGGGTGAAGGGCAACGGTCAGGTGGCCAGCGCGGCGAGCGCCCTGACCCTGATTTCGTCGACGCTGCCAGTTCCGTCGATGGCCCGGTATTTGGGCGCTGCCACCGGATCGGCCTTTTCCCAATTGGCGTAGTAGTTCACCAGCGGGCGGGTTTGGGCGCTGTAGACCTCAAGCCGCTTCTTGACTGTTTCCTCTTTGTCGTCTTCGCGCTGAATCAGGGCTTCGCCGGTGATGTCGTCGACGCCGGTAATCTTGGGCGGATTGAACTTCACGTGGTAGGTGCGCCCCGACGGCGCATGGGAGCGCCGGCCACTCATGCGCTCGATAATGGCGTCAAAGGGGACGTCGATCTCCAGCACGTAATCGAGCTTGACGCCCGCCGCCTTCATGGCCTCTGCCTGGGGGATGGTACGAGGGAAGCCATCGAACAGGAAGCCGTTGGAACAGTCAGGCTGGCTGATGCGTTCTTTCACCAGATTGATGATCAGATCATCGCTGACCAGACCTCCCGAATCCATGATCTTCTTTGCTTCAACGCCCGTTGCCGTTCCGGCTTTGACGGCAGCGCGCAACATATCGCCCGTCGAGATTTGGGGGATGTCGTACTTCTGGCAGATGAAGGTGGCCTGCGTGCCTTTGCCGGCGCCCGGTGCGCCCAACAGAATAAGTTTCATGACGGTGTTTCGATCAAATGGAAAGCAGCCAGCATCTTCGAATCTGCTGCGTCGCAGACTTGCAGTGCCTTGTTGGCTCGAAGAATAGCACGCGGCACCTGTTGCTTGGCTTACACAGAATCCGGTCCGGTCTGGAACAGGCGACGCACCCGCTCCAGGTCTTCTGCTGTGTCCACGCCGGGGCCGGGCGCGTGTTCCGTGATGTGAACAGCGATGCGGTACCCGTGCCAGAGGGCGCGCAACTGCTCCAGAGCTTCGGTCAACTCGATCGGTGCCTGGGACAGTTTCGGAAATTGCTGCAAGAAACCGACCCGGTAGCCGTAGATGCCAATGTGCCGCAGGGGAGCCGGGCTGGGCAGGGAGTCCGGCTGATCGCGCCAGAACGGGATCGGTGCCCGGCTGAAGCAGAGCGCCATTCCAGCGGCGTCGACCAGCACTTTGACGACGTTCGGGTTCAGGAATTCCTCCCTGGTGCCGATGGCATGGGCTGCCGTGCTCATGCTTGCCGACGGCCGCTTGACCAGCAGTTCTGCTACCGCCAGGACGAGCGCCGGTTCTATCAACGGCTCATCGCCCTGGACGTTGATGACAATTTCGTCGTTGCCAAGTTTGAGCAGTTGACAGGCTTCGGCCAGACGGTCGCTGCCCGATGGGTGGTCGACGCGGGTCAGCACGGCCTCGACGTGATGGGTTTGGCAGGCGTCAATGATTTCGGTGCTGTCGGCGGCGACCACCACGCGGACCGGGTTTGACGGCTGCGAGCCTGATAGGACCTGTCGGGCCACCCTGACCACCATGGGCAAGCCGCCAATGTCGGCCAGTGGCTTGTCGGGCAGGCGGGTTGAGGCCAGGCGTGCGGGAATCAGAACGGTGAAGGTCAAAGCCCGAGTTCCTCGTCCGTCAGGGTCCGGGCCTCGCTCTCCAGCAGGATCGGAATGCCATCACGCACCGGGTAGGCCAGGCGCGCGCTGCGCGAGGTCAACTCCTGTTTCTCGCGGTCATATTCAAGCGGGCCCTTGGTGACGGGGCAAACCAGCAGTTCAAGAAGTCGTGTGTCCATGGCGCGATGATAGCGTTGACCTTGAGCGGGACCGCAGCGCATCCGACAGCAGTTTGTCGAACTGCGCGATGAAAGCCGGCTCCGGTGTGCACAGCAGCGGTATGGCCAGCGCATCGGGTTCTTGCAGCCACAGCTTGGCGGCATCCTTTTCCGTGCAGAGGACGGTGTAGTCTTTGCCCGCCTGATTTGACCACGCAGAATAATCAAAGTGATCTGGCAGGCTGGTCGTGCGCGACAAAGGCAAGCCGGCCACGCGCAACATGGAAAAGAAATCCTCGGGCTTGGCGATTGCCGCGACTGCCAGCAGAGGTCTTGCGCCAGAGTGCGCAAGAGCAGCCAGTTCCACCTGGCTTCCGTCGCTGCGCTGCGCGTGACGGGCCAGTGCCCGTGCGGCTCTGAAGCCGGCCACGGTCGGGTGCGTGCCGGTATTCAGCACCAGGTCCACCGTGCGTGGCCAACGCTCGCGCAGTGGCCCTGCCGGCAGCAGAAATCCATTGCCGATACCGCGGTTGTCAAACACACAGATTTCGATGTCTCGCTGCAGTTCGAGGTGTTGCAGCCCATCGTCGCAGAGGATGACCTGGGTCTCGGGATGTTGTCTCATGAGTGAACTTGCCGCGTCAAGGCGGCGCGTCGCGACAAAGACGCTTGCAGAGGTTCGCCGCTTGATCAGCACCGGCTCGTCACCGACGTCGGCGATGGTGCTGTCGGCATGCACCTCCCGGCAATCCCTTGCCGATCGACCGTAACCGCGCGAGATCACACCCACCTGCAGGCCTCTGGCCTGCAGGTGCTGAACCAGCGCGATGACGACGGGTGTCTTGCCAGAGCCACCTGCCACTACATTGCCGACCACGATCACAGGGACCGGTGCCTTGTAGGTGCCGAACATCCCAAAGTGGTACAAACTGCGCCGCAGCGCGGCCAGAGCGCCAAACAAAAGTGACACAGGCCAGAGGGCCCAGGCCAGCAGACCGCGATGTGTCCAGGCACTGGTAACCAGACGCTGCAACGCCAACTTTTGCGTCGCATTCTTCATGGCCTACGGGGTCGCGGCCTGGGTCGAGGACTGGGTCGCAAAAGTAATTTGCGTCAGACCGGAGCGCCGGGCAGCCTCCATCACTGTGATCACCGCCTGATGTCTGGCGCTGGCATCGGCGCTGATGATCAGCACCGAGTCCTTGCCCGCTTTGGCGGCCTCCAGCAGGGCCGCTGACAGTGCGTTGACGCTGCGGTCCGGCACCGGCAGCCTGTTCACCGAATAGGCGCCTTCGCTGCTGATGCCGACCAGGACTTCCTTGGCGTGGTCTTGTTGCAGCTGCGTATCGGCGACCGGCAGCCTGATCTGAAGTTCCGTGAATCTGCTGTAGGTCGTGGACAACATCAGGAAGATGAGAACCACGAGCAACACGTCGATGAACGGAATCAGGTTGATCTCAGGTTCTTCGCGCGCTTGGCGTCGAAAATTCATGACGTCGCTATTTCCGCAGTGTGTTGAGGTGGCGCACCAGGCGTTCTGACGCCAATTCCAGCGTCAGCAGATAGGCGTCCAGTCGGGCACGAAAATAGCGCCAGAAGATGAGGGAGGGAATGGCCACAATCAGGCCGAACGCGGTGTTGTACAAGGCGACCGAAATGCCGTGTGCAAGCTGTACCGGGTTGCCGCCGGTGGCACCGCCAGCCGGGGTTTGGGAGCCAAAAATTTCGATCATGCCGACCACGGTGCCAAACAGGCCCATCAATGGTGCCGCTGACGCGATAGTGGCCAGGGCGCTCAAGTAGCGTTCGAGCCGGTGTGCGACCATGCGTCCGCTGCCCTCCATGATGGAGCGAAGATCACTTTCGCTACAGCGTGGGTTGCTGTTGAGGGCCCGCAAGCCGCTCGCAAGCACTTCGCCGAGGGCTGAGTTCTGTGCCAGCTGGGTCACGACATCAGGGGCCGGGACCGCCGTGCGCGAAACGCTCAACACCTCTTCAAGCAAATGGGGTGGTGCAATTCTGTCGGTCTTCAGACTGATGAACCGTTCGATGATCAGCGCCAACGCGAGGATCGAGCAGGCAATCAGTGGCCAGATTGGCCAGCCAGCGGCTTGTATGATTGAAAACAAATGGAAACTCCGCGCAGATGAAAGCCCCGCGATTATGTCCCAGGCATGCACGTTTTGAAAAACTGGGAGACTTGTTTAGATTCAGCCGAATGACGCTTTGGCTTTCCTTCCACCCACAGAATCTGTGGATAACTTTGTGAAGAAGCAGGCCCTGAGTTATCGTCAAGTCGCACGGGCCTTGATTTGTGACACATTGGTGACAAATGAGGCGGCAACAAATTAAATGAAATCAATGACTTCCAACACAGGATCAGGCTCCCAAAGCACGGTCCCACCGTCACTCGAAGATCGATCCCGGTTGCCGATGACGGAGCCGAGAATCTGGAATGTGGGGGCTTTGTGCCGCGCTGTTGGCGATGCGCTGGAGGGGCGCTTCAATCCAGTGCAGGTCCGTGGCGAACTGTCTGGTTTTTCTCGCGCCTCGAGCGGGCACTGTTACTTTTCCCTGAAGGACGAAAGCGCTCAGATTCGTTGCGCGATGTTTCGCCGCGTGGCCGGTCTGCTGGATTTTTCGCCGCGCGATGGCGAGTTGGTCGAACTGCGTGGGCGCTTGGGCGTTTACGAATCACGCGGAGATCTGCAACTCATTGTGGAAAGCATGAGTCAGGCCGGGCAGGGGGCCTTGTTCGAACAGTTCGTGAAACTCAAGGTCAAACTGGAAGCGCAAGGCCTGTTCGATGCCGCCAGGAAGCGTCCATTGCCGATCATGCCGCGGGCCATTGGCGTCGTGACATCACTGGGCGCAGCGGCGCTTCACGATGTGATGACAGCTTTGCGGCGGCGCGTGCCGCATATACCGGTGGTGCTGGCGCCGGCCTCAGTTCAGGGGGAAGGTGCGCCTCAGGAGTTGCGGCGCGCCCTGTCAGGGCTGTACCTTCTGACCCAAGAGGGGCGCGGACTGCCGTCTGACTTGACAGGCAACGAGAGCAGAAGGGCAGATCCATCCGGACCGGTTATCGATGTCATCCTGATGGTTCGTGGCGGCGGCTCAACAGAAGATCTGTGGGCTTTCAATGACGAGCTACTGGCCCATACAATGGCGCAGAGTCCGGTGCCTGTCGTTTGTGGCGTGGGGCATGAAACCGACTTTACGATTGCAGATTTTGTCGCCGACTTGCGTGCTCCCACCCCCACTGCTGCCGCCGAACTGGTGGCCCAGCCGCGCGAAGCCTGGCTTGCTGTCTTCGATGATCTGTCACGTCGCGTGCAAGCCGCCGTCCGGCGGCGGCTTGACCAACAAAGTCAGCGCCTCGATTTGACCGCCTCCCGCCTGGGGCGACCATCGGCGCTGGTGGCGCAGCAGCGAATGCAACTGGCGTCCCACGCACAGCGGATGCAGTTCTTCACGCTGGATTTCCTCAAACAGCGAGAACAGAAATTGCAGCAGGCGTCCTTGCGACTCGGTTTGCTGGACCCGACACTGGTCCTGCAAAGGGGCTATGCCTGGCTCGCCAGCAGCGATGGCGAGACCATCACCAGCGTGCGAAAGGTCCATGCCGGGCAGACGCTGCAGGCTACCCTCGCTGATGGCAAGCTTGATTTGACCGTGTCCGGCGCCAATTGAGCAAAGTTTCTACAATCTCGCATCTACAACAACCAACCGACGAGGAACTCATGGAACATACCCTGCCCGCCCTGCCTTACGCACTCGATGCCCTGGCTCCGCACTATTCCAGGGAAACGCTGGAATACCATCATGGCAAGCATCACAATGCTTACGTCGTGAACCTCAATAACCTGCAGAAGGGAACCGATTTTGAGAATATGGCCCTGGAGGAGATCATCAAGAAGTCCAGCGGCGGTATCTACAACAACTCGGCGCAAATCTGGAACCACACATTCTTCTGGAACTGCATGAAGCCGAACGGCGGTGGTGAACCTTCGGGTGCCTTGGCCGCTGCCATCAAGGCCAAGTGGGGTTCTTACTCGGCATTCAAGGAAGCTTTTGTCAAGTCCGCCGTGGGCAACTTCGGGTCTGGCTGGACCTGGCTTGTGAAGAAGGCCGACGGCTCGGTCGACATCGTCAACATGGGGGCCGCCGGCACACCACTGACGACCGCTGACAAGGCCTTACTGACGGTTGATGTGTGGGAACACGCTTATTACATCGATTACCGCAATCTTCGTCCCAAGTACGTCGAGACTTTCCTGGACAAACTGGTGAACTGGAGCTTTGCCGAAGCCAACTTCGCCTGACGCGCGGCGCAGGTTTTTCATTTGTCCTGGAAAGGTCGGCCACCGAGTTTGAATCCGGCCTTGATGCCTTTCTTGCTGAACCAGCCCTGGTTCATTTCAAGCACGTAGCGAACGGGTTGCGCTGAGCAGTGCGGATCCGTGGTCTGCGGCTTCATGTTGACCAGATTGACGATGGTGCCATCATCGGCGACGAAGGCGGCCGTCAAGGGCAACAGTGTATTTTTCATCCAGAAGCACTGCTCGCTAGCCTGTTCAAATACAAAAAGCATGCCTTCTGATTGAGGCATGTCCTTGCGAAACATCAGTCCGGTCGCGCGTTGCTGGGTCGTAGCAGCTATCTGGGCGTCGATCAGGTGGATGCCGGCAGCGATCTTGATCCGGGGCAAGTCCATCTGCGGCCCAGTTTGCGCGTGACCGGCCTGGCCCAGCGCGACCGCCAGAACGAGAATTCCAACAGCAGGGTATTTCATGCCTCGATTTTGACTTAACGGTGGACGAAATCGAAACTGCTCAGCCATAAAAAATGCCCGCTCGGGCGGGCATTCAAGGCTTGGATTCTGCTTACTTTGCGGCAGAAGCGGCCTTCTTGTCAGACTTGGCCTTCTTGTCAGCAGTCTTCTTCTCGGATTTGGCCTTCTTGTCAGCGGCCTTCTTGTCAGACTTTGCCTTCTTGGCGGCGGCTTTGTCTTCTTTCGTTTCCTTGGCTGGGGCGGCGGCGGGAGCCGGAGCGGCAGCAGCGGCCGGAGCGGCAGCGGGAGCAGGTGCGGCAGCAGCAGCCGGCGCAGCAGCCTTGGCCGGTGCAGCAGCAGGAGCGGCTTGGGCCATGGCGCCAGCGGCGAAGAGACCAGCGACCAATGCGGCGAGAAGTTTGTTCATTTCCATTTTCCTTGAGATAACGTTGTTCGAGAATTCACTTCCGAGCTTTGGAAGCTCCGTCCGTAACGGGGCTGGTTTGCTGGCGGTTGACAGAAATCGGGAGTTTTTTCGAACTAGAATCCAAAAGTCGTCTGAAACGGGTCAACTAGGGGGGATTTGGCCCGGCTTTGGCATGAAAAAGACTCAAATCCCACCCGTCGACGGAGAATTTGCATGTACAAGCACATCAAGGTGCCTTCAAAAGGCCAAAAAATCACGGTCAATGCCGACATGTCACTGAATGTGCCTGACCACCCGATCATTCCGTTCATCGAGGGGGATGGCACCGGTTTTGACATCACACCAGTCATGCTCAAGGTGGTCGACGCAGCTGTTGCCAAAGCCTATGGTGGCAAGAAGCAGATCCACTGGATGGAAGTCTATGCTGGGGAAAAGTCGACGAAGGTCTATGGTCCGGATGTCTGGCTGCCAGAAGAAACGCTGCAGGCGTTGCGCGAATATGTGGTTTCCGTCAAGGGTCCGCTGACGACGCCAGTGGGTGGCGGTATCCGCTCGCTCAACGTGGCTCTTCGCCAGGAGCTTGATCTTTACGTTTGCCTGCGCCCGATTCAATACTTCGAAGGCGTTCCCAGCCCCGTCAAGGAGCCGCAGAAAACCAACATGGTAATCTTCCGTGAGAATTCGGAGGACATTTATGCGGGCATCGAGTTCGAAGCCGAATCCGAGAAGGCGAAGAAACTGATCAATTTCCTGCAGAAGGAACTGGGTGTAAACAAGATTCGTTTCCCCAACACATCGGGCATTGGCATCAAGCCCGTTTCGCGCGAGGGCACCGAACGCCTGGTCCGCAAGGCACTGCAGTACGCCATCGATAATGACAAGCCCAGCGTGACCATTGTTCACAAGGGCAATATCATGAAGTACACCGAGGGTGGATTCCGTGACTGGGCCTATGGTCTGGCGCAAAAGGAATTCGGCGCGCAATTGATCGACGGCGGGCCCTGGTGCAAATTCAAGAACCCGAAGACGGGCAATGAAATCATCGTCAAGGACAGCATTGCCGACGCGTTCCTGCAGCAGATTCTGCTGCGCCCGGCGGAGTACAGTGTGATTGCCACCCTGAACCTGAATGGCGACTACGTATCGGATGCCCTGGCGGCCCAGGTGGGCGGTATCGGCATTGCGCCCGGCGCCAACTTGTCCGACTCGGTGGCCTGCTTCGAAGCCACGCATGGCACGGCTCCCAAGTATGCTGGTAAAGACTATGTGAACCCGGGTTCCGAGATACTCTCGGCCGAGATGATGTTGCGTCATATGGGATGGGTGGAAGCGGCCGATCTGATCATCAGCTCCATGAAGAAATCGATTGCGAGCAAGAAGGTTACCTACGACTTTGCCCGTTTGATGGAGGGCGCAACCCAGGTCAGTTGTTCAGGCTTCGGTCAAGTGATGATTGACCATATGTGACAGCGAACTGGGGCTGCCAAGGGTGGTTGACACCCTCTGACCAAGCGGACATGCTTGCATTGTCCGGCGGTTGGCTCCGGGCAAGGGTAGCGCGGTCACTTCGTCGATCATTTGATGTGAATCAAATTTCTACCGCAGCTAAGCCCGACAATCTCATACCTATTCGATAGAGTCACCTATCGCTGACTAGCCAAATTACATAGAGGAACGTCGTGGTCACAGAAGCATCGAAAATTATTTACACCCTGACCGATGAAGCACCGCTTCTGGCAACCTGTTCGTTTCTGCCAGTCATTCGCACCTTTACAGCACCGGCGGGCGTCAACGTGACCGAGTGCGACATCTCGGTCGCGGCGAGGGTGCTGGGTGAATTCCCGGAATACCTTAGCGAAACGCAAAGAGTGCCAGACAATCTGGCAGAGCTTGGTCGCCTGACGCAACTGCCCGACACCAACATCATCAAGCTACCCAACATCAGCGCGTCAGTAGGGCAGTTGATGGCCTGCATCAAGGAACTGCAGTCCAAGGGTTATGCCGTGCCTGACTACCCGGAGGATCCAAAGACCGATGCAGAGAAGGCGATTCGCGGCCGCTACTCCAGGTGCATCGGCAGCGCCGTGAACCCCGTGCTGCGCGAAGGCAACTCGGACCGCCGCGCGCCCAAGGCCGTCAAGGAATTTGCGCGCAAACACCCGCACTCGATGGCCGAGTGGAGCCAGGCATCGCGCTCACACGTTTCGCACATGCACCATGGCGACTTCTACCACGGCGAGAAGTCGATGACGCTGGACAAGGCGCGCGACGTGAAGATGGAACTGATCACCAAGAGCGGCAAGACCCTCATGCTCAAGCCCAAGGTTTCGCTGAAGGATGGTGAAATCATCGACAGCATGTTCATGAGCAAGAAGGCGCTGCTGGCGTTTTACGAAAAGGAGATTGAAGACGCCCACAAAACCGGGGTGATGTTCTCCCTGCATGTGAAGGCGACCATGATGAAGGTGTCCCACCCCATCGTGTTCGGTCACTGCGTCAGGATCTTCTACAAGGATGCATTCGAAAAGCACGCGAAGCTGTTCGAGGAACTCGGCGTCAATGTCAACAACGGCATGGTCAACCTGTATGACAAGCTCGAGACGCTGCCGCAGTCGCAGCGCGAGGAAGTCCTCGCTGACCTGCACGCCTGCCACGAACATCGCCCGGAACTGGCGATGGTGGACTCGGCGAAGGGCATCACGAACTTTCACTCGCCCAATGACATCATCGTGGACGCTTCGATGCCGGCCATGATTCGCAACGGTGGCAAGATGTGGGGTGCGGACGGCCGCCTCAAGGACGTCAAGGCCGTGATGCCTGAGAGCACATTTGCCCGTATCTACCAGGAGATGATCAACTTCTGCAAATCGAACGGCAACTTTGATCCCCGCACCATGGGGACCGTGCCCAACGTGGGGCTGATGGCCCAGCAGGCCGAGGAGTACGGCTCACACGACAAGACCTTCGAGATTCCCGAAGACGGCGTGGCCAACATCACTGACCTGGCCACCGGCGAAGTGCTGTTGGCGCAAAACGTGGAGGAGGGCGACATCTGGCGCATGTGCCAGGCCAAGGACGCGGCCATCCGTGACTGGGTCAAGCTGGCCGTGACCCGCGCCCGCAACTCCGGCATGCCCGCCGTGTTCTGGCTGGACCCGTACCGTCCTCACGAAGACGAACTGATCAAAAAGGTCAAGACCTACCTTGCGGACCACGACACCAGCGGTCTGGACATCCAGATCATGTCGCAGGTGCGCGCCATGCGTTTCACGCTGGAGCGTGTGATCCGCGGCCTGGATACGATTTCGGTCACCGGCAACATCCTGCGCGACTACCTGACCGACCTGTTCCCCATCATGGAACTGGGCACCAGTGCGAAGATGCTGTCGATCGTGCCATTGATGGCCGGAGGCGGCATGTACGAAACCGGCGCCGGCGGGTCTGCGCCCAAGCACGTGCAACAGCTGGTGGAGGAGAACCACCTGCGCTGGGATTCGCTCGGCGAGTTCCTGGCGCTGGCTGTCAGTCTGGAAGACCTGGGCCTGAAGACCGGCAACGAAAAGGCCAAGATCCTGGCGAGGACGCTCGACGCGGCGACCGGAAAACTGCTGGACAACAACAAAGGCCCCTCTCCCAAGACTGGCCAACTGGACAACCGCGGCAGCCAGTACTATCTGGCAATGTACTGGGCCCAGGAATTGGCGGCGCAGACACAGGACAGGGAATTGCAGGCCCATTTCGCGCCATTGGCCAAAGCGCTGGCCGAGAACGAGCAGAAGATCACTCAAGAGTTCAAGGCGGTGCAGGGCAAGCCTGTGGACATTGGTGGCTACTTCCTGGTGGACAAGCAGAAAGTTGACGTTGTCATGCGCCCGAGCGCAACGTTCAATGCAGTATTGGCAGGTGCATCGGGCTGAACGGGAAGGCGTGATCCGCAGCCCCCTCCTCACGCTGCGGGCGAACTGATCCCGCGCCACGGAGAAAACCGCACAGGTTCAAGGTCTGGCGCGGTTTTTGTGTTTCTGCCGCTTGAATCCGGAAAAAACGACACCAATTCCAATACGTCCTGCAGTGCTTCGGTGCGGTCGATAGAATGAAAGTATGGCGACCAAACCCCCTGTAAAACCCCCGGTGAAGCCCATGCGTCCGCCTGCCCCGGACGATGGGGGCGCGGTTGTGCTTGAGCGCCGGACCGAAAAAGTCAAGCCGCCGCAGATGTTTCAGGTTGTGATGCTGAATGACGACTACACACCGATGGAGTTTGTGGTGATCGTGATACAGGAGTTCTTTGGCAAGGATCTTGAGGCGGCGACGCAGATCATGCTCAAGATCCATCTGGAGGGCAAGGGTGTTTGTGGGGTTTATTCGAGGGACGTGGCTGCCACCAAGGTTGATCAGGTGCTCGATGCGGCAGCCCAGGCCGGCCATCCCCTGAAGTGTGTCAGCGAGCCGGTCGATTAACGCCGACTTGCTGAATTGGTATTGAAATCGGATTACAGTTAAACATCGAATCGAGGCTAAAAAGGAAATCACATGATCGCCCAGGAATTGGAAGTCAGCCTTCATATGGCGTTTGTCGAGGCGCGCCAGCAGCGCCATGAGTTCATCACGGTCGAGCACCTGCTGCTCGCCTTGCTGGACAACCCCAGCGCGGCTGAAGTGCTGCGTGCCTGTTCCGCCAATATCGACGATTTGCGCAAATCCCTGGCGAATTTCATCAAGGACAACACGCCCCAGGTTGCCGGTGTTGATGATGTGGACACCCAGCCTACTCTGGGCTTCCAGCGCGTGATTCAGCGCGCCATCATGCATGTGCAGTCCACTGGAAGTGGCAAGAAGGAAGTCACCGGCGCCAACGTGCTGGTGGCGATATTTGGCGAGAAGGACTCGCACGCGGTGTACTACCTGCACCAGCAGGGCGTGACCCGGCTCGACATCGTGAACTTCATTGCTCATGGCATCAAGAAGAATGATCCGACGGAAAGCCCGAAGTCCAGTGAGAACCCATCCGAGGGCGAAGAGGCCTCGGGCGACAAGAACGAGAAGCAGTCGCCACTCGAGCAATATACGCAAAACCTCAATCAACTGGCCCGCGACGGCAAAATCGACCCTCTGATCGGGCGCGAGTACGAGGTCGAGCGTGTCATCCAGATTCTGTGCCGGCGTCGCAAGAACAACCCGCTGCTGGTTGGCGAGGCCGGTGTGGGCAAGACGGCCATCGCCGAGGGCCTGGCCTGGCGCATCACGGAGAAGGACGTGCCCGAGATTCTGGCCGAGGCGGTCGTCTATTCGCTCGACATGGGCGCCCTGCTTGCAGGCACCAAATACCGGGGGGACTTTGAGCAAAGGCTCAAGGGTGTGCTGAAATCCTTGAAGGACAAGCCGAATGCTGTCTTGTTCATCGACGAGATTCACACCCTGATCGGGGCCGGCGCCGCGTCGGGTGGAACCCTGGATGCCTCCAATCTGCTGAAGCCGGGCCTGAGTTCGGGCGCGCTCAAGTGCATTGGCGCAACGACTTTCACCGAGTACCGGGGCATATTCGAGAAGGACGCGGCGCTGTCACGCCGGTTCCAGAAGGTGGACGTGGTGGAGCCGACCATTGAGCAGGCGGTCGAAATTCTGAAGGGGCTCAAGTCACGTTTCGAAGAACATCACAACGTCAAGTACGCGGTGGCGGCCTTGCAGGCGGCCGCAGACCTGAGCGCCAAATACATCAATGACCGCCACCTGCCTGACAAGGCCATTGACGTCATTGACGAGGCGGGTGCGGCGCAAAGAATCCTGCCGCCGTCCAAACGCAAGAAGATCATCGGCAAATCCGAGATCGAGGAAATCGTGGCCAAGATCGCCCGTATTCCTCCGGCCAATGTGTCCAATGACGATCGCGGCAAACTCAAGACACTGGAGCGCGACCTGAAGAACGTGGTTTTCGGGCAGGACAAGGCCATCGACATGCTGGCTTCGGCCGTGAAGATGGCGCGCTCGGGTCTGGGCAAGGGGGACAAGCCCATAGGCTCGTTCCTGTTCAGCGGCCCGACGGGGGTTGGCAAGACGGAAGCGGCCAAACAGCTGGCCTACATCATGGGCATCGAACTGATCCGCTTCGACATGAGCGAGTACATGGAGCGCCACGCCGTCAGCCGCTTGATCGGTGCGCCGCCAGGCTATGTCGGCTTTGACCAGGGCGGTCTGCTCACAGAGGCTGTGACCAAAAAGCCGCACTGTGTGCTCTTGCTCGATGAAGTGGAGAAAGCGCACCCGGATATCTTCAATGTCCTGCTGCAGGTGATGGACCATGGCACATTGACCGACAACAATGGCCGCAAAGCCGATTTCCGCAATGTCATCATCATCATGACGACCAATGCCGGCGCCGAGTCCATCAACAAGACGGTCATGGGATTTACCAACGTTCGGCAGGCCGGTGACGAAATGGCCGACATCAAACGTCTTTTCACGCCGGAATTCCGCAACAGGCTCGACGCCGTGGTCAGTTTCAAGGCGCTCGACGAGGTTGTCATCATGCGCGTGGTCGACAAGTTCCTGCTACAGCTCGAAGCGCAGTTGGCCGACAAGAAAGTGGACGTCACCTTTACCGACAAGCTGCGCAAGCACCTGGCCAGGAAGGGCTTCGATCCGCTCATGGGAGCCCGCCCCATGCAGCGTCTGATCCAGGACACGATTCGTCGTGCGCTGGCCGATGAACTGCTCTTTGGTCGTCTTATCGACGGTGGCCGGCTGACCGTCGATGTCGACGATCAGGACGAAGACAAGACCGAGATCCTGCTCGATATTCAGCCCCTGCCAAAGAAGGAGGGGCGCGCCAAACCCGAGGCACAGGAAGTGGCGACCGGTCAGCCTTGAGTTGAATCCGTCGCGCTTTCACAGGTGCCTTGCCGGGATCTGGTCCACTCTGCTGGCCCTGGCTCTGGCCGGCTGCGCCTCGGCGCCAGCCCCAGCGCCCACGCCTGAGGCGCCACCAGCGATCCAGGCGGCGCCCAAGAAGGCACCGAAAATTGGTCTGGTCCTGGGCGGCGGGGCGGCGCGCGGTTTTGCCCACATCGGGGTGATTCAGGTGCTGGAAGAAGCCGGTATTCGTCCGGCGCTTGTGGTCGGCACTTCCGCTGGCAGCCTGGTTGCAGCTTTCTATGCCAGCGGCAAGACCGGCGCGCAGTTGCAGCAAGTGGCCGAGACCATGGAGGAAGCCACGTTTGCCGACTGGACCCTGCCGATTTTCAGCCGTGGCATGTTGCGCGGTGAAGCCCTGGCACGCTACGTCAGTGCCCAAGTGAATGGCCGTCTGATCGAGAGCATGCCATTGCCACTTGGAATTGTGGCGACCGATCTGCACAGCGGTCTTGGTGTGCTGTTCCGGCGTGGCGACACGGCCACCGCGGTTCGGGCATCCAGCGCTGTGCCGGCCCTGTTTCAACCGGTCCGAATAGCGGGTCGCGACTACGTCGACGGCGGACTGGTGGCGCCGGTGCCGGTGCGATACGCGCGCCAGATGGGTGGGGAACTGGTGATCGCGGTCGATATTTCCGACGCGCCCGAAGCAAACGCAGCCGGCGACACCCTGCAAATCCTGCTGCAGACCTTCTCCATCATGGGCAAGAGCATCAACAACTATGAGTTGCGTGAAGCGGACGTGGTGGTGCGGCCGGCACTGCTTGGCGTGTCGAGCTCCGATTTTGGAGCCCGCCGCAGCGCCATCGAGGCAGGCAGGGCCGCCATGCGGGCCGCCCTGCCGCAATTGCGCGCAGCGCTGCAGCGGCAGCAGCTTTAGCTACTGTCCGGGCTTGACCACCGGACGCGGCCACATGCGCAGCAGGACGCCGTCCTTCAATTGCAGGTGGTGCCACAGCGCTGCGGCCGCGTGAAGGGCGGCCGCCGCCAGAAGCATGTTGGCGACCCATTCATGCAACTCAACGGCGTTATGTCTCAGCGCCTTGTTGCCAGGATCGAAGGATGGAATTGTGAACAGGTTGAAGATGTTGTCGCCGCGAATCCAGACACACGCGAGGCCGATCCCGACAACCGCCACCAGCAGCGCATAGAGCAAATGATGCACAGCCACCGCGGCTTTGCCGAGAGCCCCTGAATCGGCCGCGGCAAGCTTGATACCGCCACTGTTGCGCCAGATGATCCGGGCCAGCAGCACGATGGCCAACACGACGCCGAAAGTGATGTGCAGGCTGCGAACGGTGACCTGCGGCACGCCGCGCGGGAAGAAATCAATGATTTGGCCGAGGCCCCACAGGCCAACGACGAGGGCGGCGCTGAGCCAGTGCAGGGCAATGGTCCTCGCGTCGTACGTCGGGCCGGCGGGCGCCGCCTGGATCTCTGTGTTCATGACCAAAGTTTAGCCCATCTGTTGGTCGATCCCGAGTGATGCACAATCGGCGTCACAAGAGTCAACTGTCGGTCATTCTGGAGAAGTATTTTGGTTCGGGGTCCCGCCTCTTCTGAACTTGCTGAGTCGAAACTGACCGGGGGTCAAGCCAGCGTCACGCTGCTGGATCGGGAGCAGAGCATTCTCGCTTTCAACGAGCGGGTGTTCGACTGGGCCTGCCGCCGGGACGTTCCCCTGCTGGAGCGGCTTCGTTACCTGTGCATTGTCTCCTCCAATCTGGATGAGTTTTTCGAGGTTCGGGCCGAACCCCACCTGGCGGCCTACCAGCGCAAGGACGATAAAGGCCCGTTCTCGGTCGAGTCATTCAAGCGACTGGCGGACATCGCGCACAACCTGGTGGCGCGCCAATATGCGCTCTACAACAACGAACTGATGCCGGCGCTCGAGGCCGAGGGCATCAGAATAGTCTCCCACGGGGACCGCGACGCGACGCAGCGCCGTTGGGTCAGGGCCTACTTCGAGCGTGAGGTCAGGCCATTGTTGCTGCCGGTCGGGCTGGACCCATCGCATCCGTTTCCGCAGGTCGCAAACAAGTCGCTCAATTTCATCGTGCGCCTCGGCGGCCGCGATGCCTTTGGCCGTGAAAACGAGATTGCCATCGTGAAGGTGCCGCGGGTTCTGCCGCGCATGATCCGGATGCCCGAGAAGGTCTGCGGCCACCGCAACTATTTTGTATCGCTGTCCAGTGTGATTCGCGGCAACCTGGCGTCCCTGTTTGCCGGGCGCGATGTCGGCCATTTTTCACAGTTTCGGGTGACCCGCCATTCGGATCTGGCGGTGGATGAGGAGGATGTGAAGAATTTGCGCACCGCCTTGCGCCAGGGCTTGCAGCACCGTCATTTTGGCGAGGCGGTGCGTCTCGAGGTGTCGGCGGGATGCTCCGAGAATCTTTTCAATTTCCTGCTGAAGCAGTTCGAGCTGCCCGAAGGCGCCTTGTATCGCGTGCCGGGGCCGGTCAATCTGGTGCGGCTGACCCAGTTGGTGGACCTGGTGCCGGAACCAAGACTGTGCTTTCCGAGTTACCACGCCTGCTACCCGACGCAGTTGTCGCCGGGAGCGTCGTTCTTCGAGAGGCTTGCGCAGGGCGACGTGTTTGTGCATCAGCCCTTTGAGAGCTTTGACGCTGTGCTCGCGTTCCTGCGCCAGGCCGTCAACGACCCCCAGGTGCTGGCCATCAAGCAGACGATCTACCGAACCGGCAGCGACTCGGAGCTGATGGAACTGCTGCGCGAGGCGGTGCGCCGCGGCAAGGAGGTCACCGTGGTGGTGGAGTTGAAGGCGCGCTTTGATGAGGAAGCCAATATCAACTGGTCCGAGATGCTGGAGTCGATCGGCGCGCAGGTTCTGTACGGTGTCGTTGGACTGAAGACGCACGCGAAGATGATGCTGATCACGCGCCGCGAGGGCAAGCAGCTCAAGCGTTATGCGCATCTGTCGACAGGCAACTACAACCCGCGCACGGCGCGCCTGTACACCGACTGGAGCCACCTGACGGCCGATCCCAAGCTGACCGCCGACCTGGAGAACATCTTCGTTCATCTGGCCAGTCAAAGCCGTTTGCCGAAGTTGAACCGGGTCTTGCTGGCGCCGTTCTATCTGCACTTGAAGCTGATAGAGAAGATCAATGGCCTGGCCCTGGCGGCCGGCGCGGGCGGCGATGCCCGAATTGTCGCCAAGATGAACGCCTTGACCGACGAGGCCATCATCGAGGCGCTGATCGGCGCCGGGCAGAAGGGCGTCAAGATCGACCTCATCGTCCGCGGTGCCTGCATGCTGCCGGCCCAGGTGCCTGGCGTGACTGACAATATTCGGGTGCGCAGTGTGATCGGTCGTTTCCTCGAACATTCGCGCGTCTTCTATTTTCGTCGCGGTGATCAGGAAGAGCTTTACCTGTCCAGCGCCGACTGGATGAACCGCAACATGTTGCGCCGGGTTGAACTGGCCTGGCCGGTGACCGACGCGGTGCAGCGCCAGCGAATCATCGATGAAGAACTGGTGGCGTATCTGCAGGACGGTGTCGACGCCTGGGACCTGCTGCCGGATGGCAGCTACGCCCGTGTCAGGCCTGCGGCGCGCCGGTCGGCACATGGCGCGCAAGCGGCCCTGATGGCGCGCTACGCCGGACACGACGACGCAAGGGGGGACTGAGATGGATCTTGTTTTGTGGCGCCATGCAGAGGCGCAGGAAGGGACCGTCGGTGGGGATGACATGGCGCGCTCGTTGACTCCACGCGGAGAGAAGCAAGCCACAAGAGTGGGGCGCTGGCTGGACCGCCAATTGCCCGAAGGCACGCGCATTCTGGTGAGTCCGGCGCGCCGCTGCGAACAGACGGCGATGGCGATGGGCCGCAAATACAAGGTGAAACCGGAGCTGGCGCCCGTCTGCAGCGCGAGCCAATTGCTCGAGTTGGTGCAATGGCCTTCTGCCAAAGGCACGGTATTGGTGGTTGGCCACCAGCCGGTGCTGGGGCAGGTCATTGCGCGCTTGATTGGCCTGGGCGCTGCAGATTTCGCTGTCAAGA
>Ga0315271_10000507_pt1 | contig 21532 bp, 20 predicted proteins | sample C3_top_MG_FD_204664 | JGI IMG/M metagenome (GOLD analysis project Ga0315271, IMG submission 204664) | Sediment microbial communities from Yellowstone Lake, YNP, Wyoming, USA - C3_top | ecosystem: Environmental > Aquatic > Freshwater > Lake > Sediment | place: USA: Wyoming | collected 2017-08-01
CATCCGGGCATTATCAACCCGCAGGCACTGGCGTTGACTCAAGCCGCTTGAGCAGATGCGCGTGCACCAAGCCCGCCCTGAGGTAGCGATGCAACTGCAAACCCAAACCTTGCAACTCGGGCTCGGTCCAGCGCTTCGGGGCTTCCAGATAGACAAAACCAGTGGCCATCAGCGCGGGTGCAGCCGCCTGCACCGCTGACTCAAACAGATGTGAATCAAATGGCGGATCAAGAAACACAAGTTCCAGGCTGCTGGTTGCCGCATGGCGCAGCGCAGCCACCCCATCGCCGCGAACCACTTGCACTGCATTCGCCTTGAGTTGCTCCTGCACCCGTTTGAGCTGCGCCACCAATGCAGCATCCTGCTCCACCAGCAGCACTTGCGCGGCGCCACGCGAGGCGGCTTCAAAGCCCAGCGCCCCGGTGCCGGCAAACGCATCCAGGCAGCGCCAGCCGCTCAGGTCTTGCCCCAGCCAGTTGAACAGGGTTTCGCGCACCCGGTCTGGAGTCGGGCGCAGACCGGGCTTGTCAGCCACCTGTAATTTGGTGCGTTTGTATTGGCCACCGATGATGCGCACTTCGTGGCTTTGCACTGCCTTCGGGCGGGGTGGATGAGTGGGTCGAGGCTTGGCTTCGGAAGGAGGTCGCTTCATGCGCCGCATCTTACCTTCGGGGAGCATCCTATCGTGCTGCGCTAGCGCCACCCAGCACCACGGTCGCCATCTTGCCGGGCTGCAGCTTGCGCTGGAATGCCGCCTTGATGTCAGCCACCGTGATCTGCTGCACATGCTGCGTCCAATGATCCAGATAGTCCAGGGGCAGCGCGCTCCAGGCGATATTGGCCACGTTGTCGAGCAGTTTGCGGTTGCTGTCCAGACGCAAGGCAAAGCCGCCGATCAGGTTGTCTTTGGCGGCCTGCAGTTCAGCCTGGGTCGGCCCGTCGGCCACAAAGCGGCTCAACACCTCACGCGAAACCTGCAGCGCCTGATCGGCCTGGTCGGGACGCGTTTGCAAGCCAATGGTGAAAGCGCCCGCGTGCAGTCCGGGTGAAAAATAACTGTAAACGCTGTAGCTCAATCCCCTCTTCTCACGAACTTCATTGGTCAGGCGCGAGACAAAGCCTCCGCCTCCCAGGATGTAATTGCCGACCAGCAGGGCGAAATAATCAGGGTCGTCGCGTTTGTATCCAGGCTGACCCAGCAGCACATGGGCCTGGGCCGAGTCAAACGCGATACGCTGCTCGCTGGCCTTGGCCAATGGCGCGACCTCAGCCACTTCAGGCAGCGCCGGGCAGGCCGCCGCTTTGGCTTCGGCGGGCAATCGAGCCAGTAACTGGGTGACCATGGCATCGGCCTGGCTGCGATTGATCGCGCCCACGAGCGTGACCTTGGCACGGCAGGGTTGAATCAACTGCCGGTAAAAGGCGGCCATGTGGCCCACCTCAATGCGCTTCAAGCTGTCCTCGGTCATCTCATAACCATAGGGATGCGAGCCAAAGACGGCCTGGTCAAAAGCGCGCTGGGCCACCGTGGCCGGGCGGGTGTTGGCTTCCTTGAGGGCGGCAATCATGGTTTCGCGCTCGCGCTGCCAGATGTCTTCCGGGAACGCGGGCTCTGCCAGTTGCCGCGCAGCCAGATCAACCGCCTTGCCCAGCAATTCGGGGTAGGTGAGCGAGCGCAAGGCAAAGCTCATGCGGTCGCTGCTGGCATGTCCGCCAAAACTGGCCCCAAGGTCGGCCCAGGCCTCGCCCAGCGCGTTTTCATCCAGCGCAGGCTCACCGCGCGACGGGTTGGCAAGCACCCCCATGCCGCTCAAACTGGCGGTGACGCTGGCCAAACCGGCCTGATTGGCCGGGTCACGGCGGCTGCCGGCATCAAAGTCAAGCTGCACATCCAGCATCGGGATGGCGTGGTTTTGCACCAAAAAAACTTGGGCACCGCTGGGCTGGGTCCAGTGTTCAATGGCAATCGCTGCCATGGCGGCATGCCCGCAAATAAAAAATGCAGCAATTGTCAAAAAGGCATTTTTAACTATTTTTTTCAGAGTGATCATGGATGGAATTCGGTATCGGTTTCAGTGCCTGGCACCAGCCAGGGTGGTGCGCGGCTTGCGTTCCTTGTTCAGGGGTTGGGGCAGCAGTTGGGCTACCGTCAACTGGTCATCGCCAAAGTATTTGCCAGCCACCGCCTTGACCTGGTCGGCAGTGACAGCGCGCAGGCGCTCGATCAGCCGCTCGTTGGCATCGAGCGGCTGGCCCTGGACCCAACTGGTGCCCAGCTCGCGCGCCTGGTTGAACACCGAATCCAGCTTGTAAACAGCACTGGCCACCCACTGCGTCTTGACGCGGGCAAGCTCGGCCTCGGAGACGCCCTCATTGGCAATGCGCGCCACCTGCTCGCGCAGCGCGGCCTCCACTTGCTGAGTCGTTTTGCCCCGCGCGGGCACCCCTGAAAGCGTGAACAACTGCGGGCCACGGCCCCACAGACCGTTGTCGGCGCCCGCGCTGTCGGCCACGCGGTTCGGCCCCTGTGTCAGGGCACGCTCAAGCCGGGCACCGCTGTAGCCGTCGAGCACGGCGGACAGCACCGTCAAGGCCAGCGCATCAGTTTCATCCTGCCCCCCTTCGAATGACCGGAACGACGGCACCTTGAACGCCAGTGTCACCATCGCCTGCTCGGCCGGCGCCTTGAAAGCGATGCGCTTGAGGCCCGACTGCTCTGGCTCGTCACGCGGCTTGCGCTCGGGAAGCGCCCGATTCGGCAGGCGGCCGTAGTATTTTTCAGCCAGACGCCGCACCTCGTCCACATCCACATCACCGGCCACCACCACGGCGGCGTTGGCCGGCACATACCAGCGCTGGTAAAAGGTGCGGACATCATCCGGCTTGAGAGCGTCCAGGTCACTCATCCAGCCAACGATCGGACGGCGATACGGTGATGCCACAAACACCGCCGCATTCAGCGCCTCATTCATCAGCGCCCGGGGGTTGTCTTCGGTGCGCATGCGGCGCTCTTCCTTGACCACTTCAAGTTCTTTTTGAAATTCTTCGTCAGGCCACTGGTTATGGGCAAAACGGTCAGCTTCGAGTTGCATCACATCTGCCAGCCGGGCTGCGGGGATTTGCTGGTAATAGCCGGTGTAGTCCTGACTGGTAAAAGCGTTTTCGCGTCCACCCAGAGCCGCCACGCGACGCGAAAACTCGCCCGCAGGCACGGTTGGCGTGCCTTTGAACATCATGTGCTCCAGCACATGAGCAACGCCCGAGCTGCCATCCACCTCATCCATCGAACCCACGCGCAGCCACAGCATGTGCACGGCGGTGGGCGCACGCCGGTCTGGTTTGACAATCAGGGCCATGCCATTGGCCAGCGTGAACTGTTGCGCCTGAACGGGCGGTGATTCAGCCGAGCTCGGCACCTGTGCGTTGACGGTAGCAAGGGTCGCCCAAAGCAGCGAGGCTGCGCCAAATCGGGATAAGACATGGAGTAAAAAAGATGGTGCTTTGTGTTTCATAGAATGCAGTGATACCACGAACCCACAAAATGTTCAGTTTTTTCAGAAAAAAACCCCCTGCCCCGACCCAGCCCGTTGTCAGTGCGCCCGCTGAAGCGCCGGCCACGCCCGTCTTGATGCCGGAATCAGTGCCCATGCCGTCTGAAGTCATGCTGCCTGCTGAGGCACCTGCGCCATTGGGGCCGGCACCCGGAAAGCTTCCAACGTCAGCCCCGGCGGCGGCACCACCGCGCAGTTCCTGGATCGACAAACTCAAGACCGGGTTGCGCAAAACCGGTGCCAGCATTGCCACCGTCTTTACCGGCACACAGATTGACGATGCCTTGTATGAAGACCTGGAGACTGCCCTGCTGATGGCCGACACCGGAGTCAAGGCCACCGAACATCTGCTGCAAGACCTGAAGCGGCGCGTCAAAGACAGCAAAACCACCGACCCGGTTGCCGTCAAGGGCCTGCTGGCAGAGGCCCTCACCAGCCTGCTGACACCGCTGCAAAAGCCCCTCGTGATTGGCCACTTCAAACCCACCGTGATCATGGTCACAGGCGTCAATGGCGCCGGCAAAACCACCTCCATCGGCAAACTCACCAGGCATCTGGTTGCAGCCAATTCCAGTGTGCTGCTGGCCGCCGCCGACACCTTTCGGGCGGCGGCGCGTGAGCAACTGGGGGTATGGGCTGATCGCACCGCCGTTGAAATCATCAGCCAGGACGGCGGCGACCCGGCCGCAGTGGCTTTTGATGCTGTCAGCGCGGGCAAGGCCCGCGGGCGCGATGTGGTACTGGTGGACACCGCCGGGCGCCTGCCAACCCAGTTGCACCTGATGGAAGAGCTAAGAAAGATCAAACGCGTGATCCAGAAAGCGGGGCCAGCTCAGGACAGCCAGGCCCCAAATACGGCCGCGGACGACAAAGATGCGGCCAACCTCGCCACGCCTCCGCACGAGGTGCTGCTGGTGATTGACGGCAACACGGGCCAAAACGCCCTCACCCAAGTCAAGGCGTTTGATGACGCGCTGGGTTTGACCGGCTTGATCGTGACCAAACTCGACGGCACCGCCAAGGGTGGCGTGCTGGCCGCCATCGCACGCGAGCGGCCGGTGCCCGTTTATTTCATCGGCGTGGGTGAAAAGCTGGAAGACCTCGAAACCTTCAATGCCCGCGAATTTGCCCAAGCACTGCTGTCGTGAAACACCAAAACGCCCCCCACGGAGCCCAACCCGCATGACCACACTGCTGCCACATATCCAGATTGACACCACCCCCAACCCCGGCGCTGCCGTGATCTGGTTGCATGGCCTGGGTGCCGACGGCAACGATTTTGCCGGCCTGGTGCCCGAGCTTGACCTCTCGGCCTGCCCCGGCATCCGTTTCATTTTTCCGCACGCACCCAGCATGCCGGTGACGATCAATGGCGGCTACGTCATGCCCGCCTGGTATGACATTCGCGGCACCGACCTGACCAGCCGCCAGGATGAGGCGGGCATTCGCGTGTCGGAACAGGCGATCAGGGCGCTGCTTGAGCGTGAGACCGCACGCGGCATCCCAGCCAAAAAAATCGTGCTGGCCGGTTTTTCGCAGGGCAGTGCCATGGCCTTGCACACAGGGCTGCGCTTTCCCCGGGCACTGGCCGGCATCATGGCATTGTCTGGCTACCTGCCACTGGCGGAACGCTTTCCGGCCGAACGCTCAAGTGCCAACGCTGACACGCCCATATTCATGGCCCACGGCGACCAGGATCCGGTGGTGGACCCTGCGCGCGGCGAGGCAAGTCGCGACCTGCTGAAGGCTTTGGGCTACAACGTGGATTGGCATGTTTACCCCATGCAGCACAGTGTGCATCCACGCGAGGTGGCTGATATTTCGGTCTTTTTGACCCAGGTGCTGGCGCCTAAAGTGGTCTGAAAGCAACCCCCACGGCCTGGTTTGAGCAGCTTGCGCAGGTTTGACTTGAAAAAAGTGAAAATAGAGCGTGCCTCTCTGATAAAAGTACGTTCTGTCAGCAATGATTAACTTAACCTTGCAACAACTTTATGGCCACTGAAAAAAAATCCATCAAGGAATTTGTCTACGAGTGGGAGGGCAAAGACCGCAATGGCAAGCAGGTGCGCGGCGAAACCCGGGCGGGAGGCGAAAACCAGGTGCGCGCCGGTTTGCGTCGCCAGGGGGTTCTGCCCACTAAGATCAAAAAAAGGCGCATGAGCTCGGGCAAATCCATCAAGCCCAAGGACATGGCCATCTTCACGCGCCAGCTCGCCACCATGATGAAGGCGGGTGTGCCGCTGTTGCAGGCCTTCGACATTGTTGGCCGAGGTAACCCCAATCCGAGCGTGACCCGCCTGCTCAATGACATTCGCAATGACGTCGAAACCGGCACCTCGCTGAGTGTTGCGTTCCGCAAGTACCCGCTCTACTTCGACAACCTGTACTGCAACCTGGTCGAGGCTGGCGAAGCCGCCGGTATATTGGACCAATTGCTGGACCGGCTGGCGGTGTACATGGAAAAGACCGAGGCCATGAAATCCAAGATCAAGTCGGCCCTGATGTACCCCATCTCGGTGCTGGTCGTGGCTTTTGTGGTGACCGCGGTGATCATGATTTTTGTGGTGCCGGCGTTCAAGGAAGTGTTTTCCAACTTCGGCGCCGACCTGCCCGCGCCGACCCTGTTGGTGATTGCCATCAGCGAGATTTTTGTGCAGTACTGGTGGCTGATTTTTGGCGGCATCGGCGGCGGTTTATATTTCTTCATGCAGGCCTGGCGGCGCAACAAGAAAATGCAGCTTGTGATGGATCGCGTCATGCTGAAGCTGCCTATTTTTGGCACTCTGGTCGAAAAATCGTGCATTGCCCGCTGGACCCGAACCCTGTCCACCATGTTTGCCGCCGGTGTGCCGCTGGTGGAAGCGCTGGACTCGGTGGGGGGTGCTTCAGGCAACTCGGTGTTTGAGCTGGCCACGGTCAAGATCCAGCAGGAAGTCTCCACCGGCACGGCGCTCACCACGGCCATGACCAATTCAAACCTGTTCCCGTCCATGGTGCTGCAGATGTGCGCCATTGGCGAAGAATCCGGCTCCATCGACCATATGCTGGGCAAGTCCGCCGATTTCTATGAGGCGGAAGTGGACGACATGGTGGCCGGCATTTCAAGCCTGATGGAACCTATCATCATTGTGATTCTGGGCACCGTCATCGGTGGCATTGTGGTGGCCATGTACCTGCCCATCTTCAAGCTGGGTCAGGTGGTCTGAATGAGTGGTTCACCCGCGGTGGATGCCGGTTTGCTGGGTATTCTGGGTTTGCTGATCGGCAGCTTTCTCAACGTGGTCATTTACCGCTTGCCCGTGATGCTCGAGGCCCAATGGAAGGCCGAATGCGCCGAGATGCAGGGTCACACCGAGCCCGAGCCAGCGCCCTTCAACTTGCTGGTTCCGCGCTCGCGCTGTCAAAGCTGTGGGCAACAGCTTAGCTGGTTTGAAAACATCCCCATTCTGAGCTATGTGTTGCTACGCGGGCGCTGCAGCCATTGCCACGCTGGCATCAGCCTGCGTTATCCCCTGATTGAACTGGTGACCGGGCTTTTGTTTTTATGGTGCGGCTGGCATTTTGGCGCCAACGCCACCGGTCTGGCGTGGAGTTTTTTCAGCGCGACCTTGCTGGCACTGACCCTGATTGACTGGGACACCACCCTGTTGCCCGACGACATGACGCTGCCCCTTTTGTGGGCGGGCTTGATGGCAGCCGCCTTGAAGCTGACTCCCATCGGGCTCAACGATGCCTTCTGGGGCGCCGTGGCAGGCTATCTCTCGCTTTGGCTGGTGTATTGGGGCTTCAAGCTGGTGACTGGCAAGGAGGGCATGGGCTACGGCGACTTCAAGCTTTTTGCGGCCCTGGGTGCCTGGTTTGGCTGGCAAGGGCTCATTCCCATGATCTTGATGGCGTCCGTGATTGGTGCCGTGGTGGGTGTCGGCATGAAATTTGCCAAAAATCTACGGGAAGGCGGTTATGTGCCGTTTGGTCCATTTTTGTCTGCTGCCGGACTGACCGCGATGGTGGCTGGCCCCGGGGCCATTCTCAAGGTCGTCGGGTTATAGAACGTGCATGCGTCGTTCCATGTCGGGCTGACGGGAGGCATAGGCAGCGGGAAAAGCACGGTGGCGGCCCTTTTGGCCCAACACGGTGCAGCCGTCATTGATGCCGACGCCATCGCCCGCCAACTCACGGCACCGGGCGGGGCGGCCATCGACGCCATTGCAAAGCAATTTGGCGCTGACTTCATCACCGCTGAAGGCGCAATGGACCGCGACCGGATGCGCGCGCTGGCCTTTGCCGACAGCCAAGCCAGGCAAAAACTGGAAGCCATCATCCATCCGCTGGTGGGCGAGGAAACCTGGCACCAGGCGAACGTTGCCGAGGCTGCCGGCCATCCCTGTCTGGTATTCGATGTGCCCTTGCTGGTCGAGTCCGCCACCTGGCGCCAAAAAGTGGATCATGTGCTGGTGGTGGACTGCCTGGTGGAAACACAAATTCTGCGCGTGATGGCGCGCAATGCGATGCCGCGCGCGACGGTCGAATCCATCATTGCCCAGCAAAGCATCCGTCAACGCCGATTGAAGGCAGCCGACAGCGTGATCTTCAACGACGCCTTGACGCCTGGGGACTTGGACCGGGAAGTGGTAGCCCTCGCGCAGCGCTTGCGGCTATCATTGCACCCTAAAACCTGACCCACTGAACTTAGCGTGATCCTTTACGAATACCCCTTGCAAGAACGCATTCGCACCTACCTGCGACTGGAACATCTTTTTGTCCACCTGCAGCAGCTGCTGCCAAGGGTGGATGCCATGGATCATCACTTTGCGCTGGCAACCCTGTTCGAAATCCTGGAAGTGACCAGCCGCGCCGACCTCAAGTCGGATCTGCTCAAGGACCTGGACAAGCAAAAACACATTCTTGACGGGTACCGCGGCAACCCGGCCATTGCTGAATCTGTCCTGGACGAGGTCATCAACAAGCTGGACCAGAGCTTTGAGGCCCTGAACAATCTGCCTGGCAAGGCGGGTCAGAGCTTGACCGAAAACGAGTGGCTGATGGGCATTCGCAGCCGCATTGTCATCCCGGGGGGCACCTGCAGTTTTGACCTGCCGTCTTACCATGCCTGGCAGCACAAGCCCAGCGCTATCCGGCAAGCCCAATTGCATCAATGGGCCTCGTCGCTGGCGCCGCTGGCCGAGGCGGTGCAGCTGCTGCTCAAACTGTTGCGCGACTCCGGTGCGCCGCAAAAGGTGATTGCCAACGGTGGCCAGTTTCAGCAAAGCCTGCCCCAGGGACGCACCTTTTTGCTGCTGCGACTGGCACTCGATGAAGCCCTGGACCTGGTGCCGGAAATCAGCGGCAACCGGCTGATGGTGTCGGTGCGGCTCATGCATCAAAGTGAAGACAATCGTCTTCAGTCCATCACCGACGATGTGAACTTTGAACTGGCCTTGTGTGCATGAGTCCTCCGGATAGTAAAACCACCATCCCCACAAAAATCGTGACCTGCCCGGGCTGCGGCGGTGCCAGCGTGTACGCGGCCAGCAACCCTTATCGCCCCTTTTGCAGCGAGCGCTGCAAACAGATCGACCTGGGCGCCTGGGCCAGCGAGCAATTTGCCGTGCCTGCTGTTGCCCCACCGGAAGACTTTTTGCCCGAATGAACCCAGGCTAATCGCCGCACTCCTCGGCCAGCCACTGCAGCACTGGCACCGTGCCGGGCAGCACCGGGCTGACCGACACCGGCAAACGCTGCCAGGCAAACGACTGGGCCTCGCGCATTTGCAACTCACCCGTCCAATGCCACACCTTGCAAAAATGCAGGCGCACCAAGGCGTGCGGGTAGTCCACCAGCTCTTGCCGCCAAGGCTCGATCCGGTCAATGTGAATGCCCAATTCTTCCTGCAACTCGCGTTGCAGCGCCTGCTGCACTGATTCGCCCGGCTCGAACTTGCCGCCCGGAAATTCCCAATAGCCGGCATAGACTTTGCCGGCAGGGCGCGACGTCAATAAAAAATCCCCGTCCGGTTTTATCAATACCCCAACGGCCACATCGACCACGGCCCGATCAATGCCACCGAGTCGCGGCTGAGCCGCATCGGCCACCAAGGGCGCATCTTTGTCGCATGATGGCGTCATGCGCCCAACGCATGCTGGCCAGCGTAGTCGCGGGCAAACTGGTAGGCGACCCGACCGCTGCGCGAGCCCCGCTCCAGCGCCCATACCAGCGATTGCGCGCGCGCTGCCTCAATGGCTGGCGCAGGCACACCAAAAGAGGCCAGCCACTGGGCCACGATCGTCAGGTATTCTTCCTGCGAGAAAGGGTAAAAACTCACCCACAGGCCAAAACGCTCCGACAAGGAGATTTTTTCTTCCACGCCCTCACCCGGATGCACCTCGCCATCATCGGTGTGGGTGTAGGTAAGGTTCTCCTTCATGTATTCGGGCAGCAAATGGCGCCGGTTGCTGGTAGCATAAATCAGCACGTTGGCGGTGGTGGCGGCCACCGAACCATCCAGAATCGACTTGAGCGCCTTGTAGCCGGACTCGCCTTCGTCAAAACTCAGGTCGTCGCAAAACACGATGAACTTGTAGGGCTGCTCGGACACCAGATCAACAATATCGGGCAGGTCGGTCAGATCGGCCTTGTCCACTTCGATCAGGCGCAGGCCTTGCGCAGAGAATTCGTTGAGGCAGGCGCGGATCAGCGAAGACTTGCCGGTGCCGCGGGCACCGGTCAGCAGCACATTGTTGGCCGGCTGGCCATTGACGAACTGCAGGGTGTTGCGCCGGATTTTTTCCTTTTGGGGCTCAATCTCTTTCAGATCGGCCAGGGCCATCGCGCCCACATGACGCACCGGCTCCAGCGTGGCCCGGCCGGAACTGCGCTTGCGGTAGCGAAACGCGCTGGAAGCTGTCCAGTCGGATTGCGCCACTGCCTGCGGTAGCACCGCCTCGATGCGGCTGATGAGCTGCTCGGCGCGCTGCAACAGGTGTTCAAAACTGGCGTTCATGAACGGTAGTCCGCGTTGATCGACACATAGTCGTGGCTCAGGTCGCAGGTCCAGACCGTGTCTGCCGCAAGGCCACGGCCCAACAGCACGCGCACCGTGATCTCGGCTTGCTTCATGACCCGCTGGCCGTCTTCCTCGCGGTAGTCGGGGTTGCGCCCGCCCTTGACGGCCACCAGCACCTCATCCAGGTACAAATCAATGCCGGTCTGGTCCAGATCGGCTATGCCGGCGTACCCCACGGCGGCCAGAATCCGTCCCAGGTTGGGGTCGCTGGCAAAAAATGCGGTCTTGACCAGGGGTGAGTGTGCAATGGCATAAGCCACCTGGCGGCATTCTGCTTGCGTCTTGCCGTCTTCCACCTGGACGGTGATGAACTTGGTGGCGCCCTCGCCGTCGCGCACAATGGCCTGCGCCAGTTTGCGTGCCACGCCGAGCATGGCAGCCTTGAGCGCCTGGCCAGCCGCGCTGTCCAGCGAGGTGATCGGGTCATGCGCCGCCTGGTTGGTGGCAATCACCACAAACGAATCATTGGTCGAGGTGTCGCCATCGACCGTGACGCGGTTAAACGAGCCCTCGGCCAACTCAAAAGCCAGTTGTTTCATCAGGTTTGGGCTGACGCAGGCGTCGGTTGCCATGAAACCCAGCATGGTCGCCATGTTGGGGCGGATCATGCCTGCCCCCTTGCTGATGCCGCTGATGCTGACCCGTGTGCCGTCAATCATCACCTGCGCGCCAAAAGCCTTTGGCACGGTGTCGGTGGTCATGATGGCTTCGCTGGCACGCAACCAGTTGTCGGCCTTGGCGTCGGCAATCGCCGCGTCCAGCCCGGCTTCGATGCGGTCGACAGGCAGGGTTTCCATGATGACCCCGGTGGAAAACGGCAGCACCTGCTGCGCGCTGATGCCTAAACGGTCCGCCAGCGCGGCGCAACTTTGCTGCGCGCGCGCCAAACCATCCGCACCGGTTCCGGCATTGGCATTGCCGGTGTTGATGACCATGGCACGAATGCCCTGGCCGCCCGCCAGATGTTCCCGGCACAACTGCACTGGCGCCGCGCAAAAGCGGTTTTGGGTGAACACACCGGCCACCGAGGCGCCGTCGTCGATCAGCACGACGGTCAGGTCCTTGCGGTTGACCTTGCGGATGCCGGCCTCGGTAACGCCGATGCGCACACCGGCAATCGGGAATAATTCAGCAGGGTTGGGAGCAGACAAATGAACGGCCATGGGATGCTTTCAGGGGCAAATGAACAAGGAATAAATTTTGATCGAAAAAAATCGGGCACGGGGCCCGATTTTGTTGTTTTGAAATAATCAGGCCAGCTTGCCGTGGCACTGCTTGTACTTCTTGCCGCTGCCGCAGGGGCAAGGCTCGTTGCGGCCCACGCGCGGCACTTGAACCGGCATCGTGGTTTCGTCCACCTTGATTTCCACCCCGCCGGTCTCGGTGGGCGCGGTGTAGGTGACATTGCTGATGCGCTCGGCGCGGTTTTCCAGATCAGCCGCAGCCGCTGCGGCTTCTTCGTTGGACTGGATGCGCACCGTCATCAGGATCTTGGTGACTTCGTTCTTGACGCCATCGAGCATCTGGCCAAAAAGCTCAAAGGCTTCACGCTTGTACTCCTGCTTGGGCTGCTTCTGGGCGTAGCCGCGCAGGTGGATGCCCTGGCGCAGGTAGTCCAGCGAACTCAGGTGGTCGCGCCAGTTGCTGTCAATGCTTTGCAGCAGGACCATGCGCTCGAACTGGGTGAAGTTCTCATTGCCCACCAAGGCAACCTTGGCTTCAAACACGGTGTTGGCATGGTTGCGCACGGTATCCAGAAGGTCGTGGTCTGTGATGGCGCTGGCGGCATTCACCTGGTGCTGCAGCGGCAGGGTCATCTGCCACTCGTCCGACAACACGCGTTCCAGAGCCGGCAAATCCCATTGTTCTTCCACTGACTCGGCAGGCACATACTGGCGCACCACATCCTCAAAGCAACCCTCGCGCAGCGACTGAATTTGCGCCGACAGGTCGGTCGCATCCAGAATCTCGTTGCGCTGCTGGTAGATCACCTTGCGCTGGTCATTGGCCACGTCGTCGTATTCGAGCAGTTGCTTGCGCATGTCGAAGTTGCGCGCCTCCACCTTGCGCTGGGCGCTCTCAATACTGCGCGTCACCATGCCCGCTTCGATGGCCTCGCCCTCGGGCATCTTGAGCTTGTCCATGATCGCCTTGACGCGCTCACCGGCAAAAATGCGCATCAGCGCATCGTCCAGGCTCAGGTAAAAGCGCGACGAGCCCGGGTCGCCCTGGCGGCCAGAGCGGCCCCGCAACTGGTTGTCGATGCGGCGCGACTCATGGCGCTCGGTGGCAATGATGCGCAAGCCTCCCAGGGAGGTGACCAACTCATGGTCCTTGGCCCACTGGGCGTTCACCGCATCAATCTGCTGCTGCTTCTGCGCGGCATCGAGCGACTCGTCGTTCTCGATCGCCTCGATGAGCTTGCTGATGTTGCCGCCCAGCACGATATCGGTTCCGCGGCCGGCCATGTTGGTGGCAATGGTGATCATCTTGGGGCGGCCGGCCTGCGCCACGATATCGGCCTCGCGGGCGTGCTGCTTGGCGTTGAGCACTTGGTGCGGCAGCTTGGCTGTTTCGAGCATCTCGGCGATAAGCTCGGAATTCTCGATCGATGTGGTGCCCACCAGCACCGGCTGGCCGCGCTCGTAACACTCGCGAATGTCTGCAATAGCAGCGTCGTATTTTTCCTTGGTGGTCTTGTAGACGCGGTCGAGTTGGTCGTCGCGGCGGCTGGGTTTGTTGGGCGGCATCACCACCGTTTCCAGGCCATAAATCTCCTGGAATTCATAGGCTTCGGTGTCGGCGGTACCGGTCATGCCGGCCAGCTTGCCGTAAAGCCTGAAATAGTTCTGGAACGTGATCGACGCCATGGTCTGGTTTTCTGGCTGGATCGCCACACCCTCCTTGGCCTCCACCGCCTGGTGCAAGCCCTCGCTCCAGCGCCGCCCACTCATCAGGCGCCCGGTGAACTCGTCCACAATCACCACCTCGCCGGCCTGCACCACGTAATGCTGGTCGCGCAGGTACAGGTGGTTGGCTCGCAGCGCGGCGTACAAATGGTGCATCAGCGTGATGTTGGCCGGGTCGTACAGGCTGGCGCCCTCGGCAAGCAGGCCCATCTCGAACAAGATGCGTTCGGCGTTTTCATGGCCGCGCTCGGTCAGAAACACCTGGCGGGTTTTTTCGTCGATGGTGAAATCACCCACCTTGGTGATCCCCTCGCCGGTGTGCGGATCGGCCTCGCCCTCTTGCTGCTCAAGTTGCGGCACGATGCGATTGATGGCCACATACAGGTCGGTCTGGTCTTCGGCCTGGCCGCTGATGATGAGCGGTGTGCGTGCCTCGTCGATCAGGATCGAGTCCACCTCGTCAACAATCGCATAGTTCAGGCCGCGCTGCACCCGGTCGGCGGCCTCGTAAACCATGTTGTCGCGCAAGTAGTCAAAGCCGTATTCGTTGTTGGTGCCATAGGTGATGTCGGCACGGTAGGCGGCCTGCTTTTCTTCGCGCGCCATGTTGGGCAGGTTGATGCCCACCGACAGGCCCAAAAAGTTGTACAGCTTGCCCATCCACTGGGCATCGCGGTTGGCCAGGTAGTCATTGACCGTGACCACATGCACGCCCTTGCCGCTCAGGGCATTCAGGTACACAGGCAGTGTGGCGGTGAGGGTTTTACCCTCGCCAGTGCCCATTTCAGAAATTTTGCCGTTGTGCAGCGACATGCCGCCGAGCAATTGCACGTCAAACGGGCGCATTTTCATGACCCGCTTGGAGCCTTCTCGCACCACGGCAAAGGCTTCAGGCAACAACGCATCAAGCGTTTCACCCTTGGCCAGCCGGTCCTTGAAGGCCTCGGTTTTGGCGCGCAGGTCGGCGTCGGAGAGCTTCTCGAGGCCGGCTTCCATCGCGTTGATTTTGGCCACGGTGTGGCGGTATTTCTTGATCAGGCGGTCGTTGCGGCTGCCGAAAATTTTGGTGAGGAACGTGATGGCCATGAATACGGGGCGAGCAGCCTGACCCTTACGGGCAAAGCATGCGGCGCTATCCTTTTTTACGATCTGACTTGAATGGGGAACAGCGCAACGAAATTCAAATAACGCCAAACGCTGTCCAACTGACTCAATTTTACCCGCGCCGCGAACCGGTTTGCCTGCCGGGTGACACACGGGCCCACAGGTGGGCGTGCGCAGGTCAAGCGCCTGCCCGTCAATTGGGCCTGGCAGGCATCCGTGATAATCATCCGCCTCTGCCATCTCCTCTCAAAATGAACCGACGCCAGCCCTCAGTCACCTTGCTGCAAGCCAGCCAGAACAACGCCAGCCTGGCAAAACTGATGGAACTGAACCGCGCCTCCAAGACGCGCCTGGACGCCATTCACGCGCTGATTCCGGAAACACTCCGAGCCCAGGTGACCGCAGGACCCTTCAGCGAAGGGGTTTGGTGCCTGCTGCTCAGCAACACCACCACCGCCGCCAAACTGCGCCAGCTTGTTCCCGCTTTTGAGGCGCATCTGCGGGTGCACGATCTGGAGGTCAAAAGCATCCGCCTCAAAGTGAGCGGTGCCAGTGGCTCGGGCCGGTATTGACGGCCAATCCCCACCTGGCAAAGTCAAAGTCCGTGCCATGACTTGTACAGTGCGCAAACGAACAGACAGGTGACATCGCGCTTCGCATGATGTGACCCTGTCGTCGCGCTGCGTTTTGTCAGTGAGCATGACGGGAATCGGGCCAACGCTGATGGGCCGCCGAGAGGCGACATGAAGTCAATGGCCAGCCAGTTCCCGTGCCGACGAAGTTTTTCTTAAAGAGGTTCGTTATGAAATTTACCCAAAATCTGAAATTCGCTCTGGGCGGTCTGTCCGTGGTCGCCTTGGCCGCCTGCGGTGGCGGTGGTGGCGACAGCACCGCTGCGCCAGGCACCCTGCGACTGGCGATGACCGACGCCCCGTCCTGCGGCTACGATGCAGTGAACGTGACGGTGCAGAAGATCCGCGTGAACCAGAACAGCGCCGCCAGTGATACCGATGGCGGCTGGTCTGAAATTATTCTGGCCCCCGCGAAACGCGTGGATCTTCTGAACCTGACCAACGGTGTGTTGGAAGAACTCGGCCAAACACAGTTGCCACCAGGAAAATACACCCAGCTCAGGTTGGTTCTGGCAGACAACAACGGCACCCTTCCACTGGCCAACTCTGTCGTGCTCACCAGTGACAAGTCCGAGCTTGAGCTCAAGACCCCCAGCGGCCAGCAATCGGGTCTCAAGAGCAACATCAACATCGACATCGCCAGCAACCAGCTGGCCGATTTCGTGATCGATTTCGACGCCTGCAAATCGGTTGTGATTGCCGGGGGTTCGGGACAATATCTGCTCAAGCCGGTGGTCAGCATGATTCCAAGGTATGTCAACGGCGTCAGTGGGTATATGGACACCGCCAGCACAAGCTACGCAACAACTACCATGTCTCTGCAACAGAATGGGGTCGTCATCAAGGCCACCGTGCCTGATGTCACAGGCAAGTTTTTGCTGCAACCGGTGGCGCCGGGCAACTACACGCTGGTCATGGCGGCACCTGGACGCACCACGACTGTTGTCACCAATGTGCCCGTTGCTAACAACACGGTGACCACCGTCAACACCGACAAGACACCCTTCAGCCTTGCGGTGTCTGACAGTGGCAGCGTGAGCGGCATCGCCCCGGTGGAAACCCTGGTGCGCGTGATGCAGACGCTGACGACCGGCCCGACGCTGGAAATCGCAGGCCGCTATGTTGACGGCAGCACCGGCGTCTACGGCTTCCCTCTGGTGGTCAACGCGCCGATGGTGGCACCCTATGTGGCGTCGCCGAGTCTGCTGACGTTTGTGCCTGATGCAGCCGCGGCCGGTCGCTACACGCTGAACGCCAGCCTGAGCGGCAAAGCCGACCAAACTGTGGTGCTGAGCCCCTTGACTGCCGGCACCACTCTGGTTGTGGCGCCTCTTTTGTTCCCGTAAACGCAACGAATGAGCAGATGACGCTTAAAGCAAGGCACCGCGCGCGGCGATCGGCCAGATCGCTTCGACGCGGTCGCGCCGAATACACACAAGTTCGTCGTACAGATTGACCGTGGGGTCGCAATGCCCCGGCACCAGCATCAGCGTGTCCCCCAGGGCCAAAGGCGACTCCGCCGGTATCTCCAGCACGCCATGCTCGTCGGACGCCTTCACATACTTGAGTTCCGGGCGCTGCCAGACCGTGGGCATGCCTGAATCGATGCTGGAGGCCTTCAGGCCCGCATCCAGGATGGCGCGCGTGGGCAGGGTGCGACTGAGCACAGCGCTGCGAACAAACAGCGCATGCTCAAAGCGCACGTCCCGGGCCCCAAGCTGGTTGTCGCCGTAGTCGCGGTCCATGAAGATATAAGAGCCGGCCTGGATCTCGTTGAAGACACCGGAGTCGCGCTCAAGCAAAAAAGTGCCGGTGCCCGCGCCGGTGATGCGTTCGACCCGCAGGCCGTCGGTCTCGATCAGCGAGCGGCTGAGCCGGGCGGCATCACACGCCTGCCCAATGGCCTGCGCCCGCTCAAGCGGCGCGCGCTGGTGCTGGGCCGCGCCCTGGTAACACTGCAGCCCGGCAAAGCGCAACGGCGCCCGGTCAGCGATCATGCGCGCCAGTCGGGCTGTGGCCGCGCCGGGCGCGACACCGCAGCGGTGTCCCCCCACATCCACCTCCACGTAGACATCGATCGACACACCCTGATTGCGCGCCAGATCGGCCAGCGCCAGCACCTGCAGCGGATCGTCCACCAGCACGCCCATGCGCGCGCGCCGGGCCAGGTCGGCCAGGTGCAGCAGCTTGGTCGTGCCCACCAGCTGATTGGTCAGCAGCACGTCGTCAATGCCGGCATCAACAAACACGGCGGCTTCACTGATCTTCTGGCAGCACACGCCAACCGCGCCCGCCGCGATCTGGCGGCGGGCAATCTCGGGGCATTTGTGACTCTTGGCATGGGCGCGCAGTCGCACCGGATAACCCTTGAGGGCATCCATCATGCGCTGCAGGTTGCGCTCGAAGGCATCAAGGTCGAGCACCAGCGCGGGGGTGTCGATGGCGCTACACGGATCACCCGGGTGGGCGGCTTTCCAGGGAAGCATCACACGTAGCGCCCGCCGTCCACTTCGATGCACACGCCGCTGATGAATGCCGCTTCATCACTGGCCAGGTACAGCGCGGCATTGGCGACATCGAGTGCGGTGGAAAACCGCCCCAGCGGGATCGTGGCGCGGAATTTGGCCATGCGTTCATCCGTCAGCGGGCCGCCGGCAAATTCGGCGGAAAGCCCGGTCTCAGGGTTGAACACCGGGTTGATGCAGTTGACGCGGATGTTGTCGGGGCCGAGTTCAGCCGCCAGCGACTTGGAGGTGGTGATCACCGCGCCCTTGGAGCCGTTGTACCAGGTCAAACCGGGGCGCGGGCGCACCCCCGCCGTGGACGCGATGTTGATGAAGCAGCCGCCACCCTGTGCGCGAAATACCGGCGTGGCATGCACGGTGGCCAGGTACACGCTCTTGACATTGACGGCATAACACTTGTCAAACTCGTCCTCAGACACCTCCAGCGCCGGGCGGTTGCGGTGCGTCCAGCCGGCGTTGTTGACCATCACATCGAGCCGGCCATAACGTTGCACGGCAGCATCCACCAAGGCCTTGACCTGGTCCGAGTTCGTCACATCCGCAGCCACAAAAGAGGCCGTGCCACCGGCATCGACGATCTCCTGCACCACGCCTTCGCCCAAGGCGGCGTTGATGTCATTGACGATCACTTTCGCCCCTTCGGCGGCCAGCCGCAGCGCAATGCCCTTGCCGATGCCCTGGCCCGCGCCGGTGACGATGATGGATTTGTGGTTGACGCGCATGACTTATTCCTTTGAGTGATTCAGTTCAGAAGTGGGGTGGCAGGCAACAACCTGGGTTGTCTGGAAGTCCATCGTCGCGAGGGCGCGACTCCTACAAAATCAGGCATAGCAGCTATTTTTGGCGAGCTAGGCGCCTGGGTGGCAGAGCGTTCTGCGCAGGTGAAAGGAGGAGCCCGCAGGGCGGGGGACACGCAGCAGAACGCTCTGCCGCCCAGTCTCCTAGCCATGTTTGATGGCCACCGTCTTGAGGGTGGTGAAGCCCTGCAGCGCTTCAAAGCCTTTTTCGCGGCCATAGCCCGAGGACTTGACGCCGCCAAAGGGCAGCTCGACACCGCCGCCGGCGCCATAGTTGTTGATGAAGACCTGGCCGCTGCGGATGCGCCGCGCCATGCGGAACTGGCGCGCGCCGTCAGCCGTCCAGACGCCCGCCACCAACCCGAAGGGTGTGGCGTTGGCCAGTTCCACCGCGTGGGCTTCGTCGCGGAAGGCCATGGCACACAGTACCGGCCCAAAAATTTCCTGCTGCGCCAGCCGGTGCTTCACCGGCACGTCCCGCAGCAGGGTGGGGGCCTGGTAAAAGCCGGACTCGGGTGCCTCATCGACCACACTGCCCTGCGCCACCACGGCGATGCCGTCGGCCTGGGCATCGCTTAAAAAATCCCAGACGCGTTGCTGCTGGCTTTGGCGGATCAGCGGGCCCAGGTCCAGGTCCATGCTGGCCGGGCCGGCGCGCAACTTTTCAAACATCGCGCCCAAACGCTCCAGCAGCGGCTCGTAAATGGCTTGGTCCACCAGCAGGCGGGAACCCGCCGAACAGGTTTGCCCGGCGTTTTGCACGATGGCGTTGATGATGGCAGGCAATGCGGCGTCCAGATCAGCGTCGGCAAACACGATTTGCGGGCTCTTGCCGCCCAGCTCCAACGTCACCGGACAGTGCCGCTGCGCCGCCACCTGCTGGATCAGGGTGCCCACCGAGGGGCTGCCGGTAAAGCTGATGTGATCGATGCCGGGATGGCGCGCCAGGGCATCGCCCACCTCATGGCCATAACCCGTGACGATGTTGAGCGCCCCGGCGGGAAATCCCACCTCGGCGGCCATTTGCGCCACCCGGATCAGCGACAGGCAGGCGTCTTCGGCCGGCTTGACCACACAGGCATTGCCGGCCGCCAGCGCACCGCCGATGCTGCGGCCAAAAATCTGCATCGGGTAATTCCACGGGATGACGTGCCCGGTGACGCCGTGCGGCTCGCGCCAGGTCAGCACGCTGTAGCCGTCCAGGTAGGGAATGGTGTCGCCATGCAGCTTGTCGCAGGCGCCGGCATAAAACTCGAAGTAGCGCGCCAGCGCCACCGCATCGGCGCGCGCCTGGCGCGTGGGTTTGCCGCAGTCACGCTGCTCCAGCGCGGTCAACTCGTCCACGCCCTGGGCCACGCGCGCGGACAGCCGCATCAGCAGGCGGCCGCGCTCCGCCGCCGGGGTTTTGCCCCAGACCGTGTCATAACACTGGCGCGCGGCGCGCACGGCGTCGTCGATGTCAGAGGCATTGCTGCGCTGAATCTGTTCAAAAACCTGGCCGTCAGATGGATCGAGCATGGCAATGGTCTGGCCGGAGGAAGAAACCTGTGGTGCATTGCCAATAAAGTTGAGTTGCATGGGATGGACTCGGAGCGAAATGGAAAATTTATTGCAAGCTCTGGTCTTTTTTCAGCCCAATTGCCATGCCGTTGAGCGTGTTCAGGCTGTTGATCAGATGCGGGATGAACTGCGGCGTGTAGCCCTGGTTGGTGGCCACGGTGTAGGTGTTGTGCACGGCATCGCCCAGATAGGACACGGCTTTGGCCTCGCCCGTCATGCGGGCGTAATAACGCATGTCCTTGTGCGCGTTGCCGATCGAGAAGCGGAACATCTGGTCGTTGCCCTCCAGCACATAAGGGCGCAGGCGCTGGAATGCCGTGCTGTTGGCGCCGCCGGAATCAATCACGTCGCACAACACGGCCAGATCAACGCCGGTCTTGCTGGCGCACGAAAACGCTTCGGCCAGAATGGCGGCATTGCCCAGCACGACAAACTGGTGCAGCAGCTTCGTGGTGTGCCCGGCACCGACCGCACCGCAGTAAAAAATGTTTTTGGCGAACGACTCAAACACCGGGCGCACCCGCTCCAGCACGGCAGGGTCGCCGCCCACCAGCAGGTTGAGCTGGCCCTCCTCGGCATGTTTGGGTGTGCCGGTCAGAGCCGCGTCAAGAAACAGCGCGCCTTTGGCGGCAACGGCGGCCGCCAAGTGGCGCGTGGAGTCGGGCTGCGAGGTGGAACAGTCCACCACCACCGAGCCCGGCCGGATGCCCTCCAAAACGCCATGGGGGCCAAGTACCACGTCTTCGACCTCGGGTGAGCCGGTGACACAAATGATCAGCACATCGGCCATGGCCGCTACCGCAGCAGATGTGGTCAGGCTGCGGGCGCCCGCTGCGACCAAGTCTGCGCAAAGCGCTGCACCCGCTTGCGAGCGCACCAGCAGACCGACCGAGTGGCCCTTGGCCAGCACATGCCGGGCCATGCCGCGGCCCATCATGCCCAGGCCGATAATGCCGACAGTCAATGGCGTTGAAGAATCGTTCATGCGTTATCTCTGGGGTGTGATGTGAGGGGTGTTGCCAAGACGGTTGCGTCAAAGATAGGGTTTGAGCCAGCCCAGCCCAGCCGACGTGCCGCCCGCCTGGGTATTGGCGGGACGGTATTCACAACCGATCCAGCCGCTATAACCGAGTTCATCGAGCAGGGCAAACAAATAGCTGTGGTTGATCTCGCCCAGGTCCGGCTCGTTGCGCTGGGGCACCCCGGCAATCTGGATGTGGCCGACCTTGCCGGTGGGCAGGTACTGGCGGATTTTCATGGCCAGGTCGCCCTCGACAATCTGGCAGTGGTACAGGTCCATCTGCACCTTGAGGTTGGGCTCGCCCACGTCGGCAAGCACGGCGTGTGCCACGTCCTGGCGGTTCAGGTAAAAGCCGGGGATGTCGCGCGTG
>Ga0315271_10000509_pt1 | contig 21506 bp, 15 predicted proteins | sample C3_top_MG_FD_204664 | JGI IMG/M metagenome (GOLD analysis project Ga0315271, IMG submission 204664) | Sediment microbial communities from Yellowstone Lake, YNP, Wyoming, USA - C3_top | ecosystem: Environmental > Aquatic > Freshwater > Lake > Sediment | place: USA: Wyoming | collected 2017-08-01
TTCAACGACGACAAGGGCAAGGTCTTCGAAATCGTCATTCAGCTCGGGGCGATCCTGGCGGTGGTGTGGGAGTATCACGCCAGGCTGCTCGGTGTCACGCGCGGGTTGCTGACGGATGCGGGCGCGCGGCGATTTGTGGCGAACCTGCTGGTCGCCTTCATGCCGGCAGCCATACTGGGGCTGTTGTTTCATGACGCGATCAAGGCGTACCTGTTCAACCCCGTCACCGTCGCAATCGCATTGATTGTCGGGGGCCTGGTGATTTTCTGGGTGGAAGGCCGGCACCGCAGCGTGCGTGTCGCCGCAGTGGACGAGATGGGATGGCGCGACGCCTTGCTGATCGGCCTGGCCCAGTGCGTATCCCTGATTCCCGGCACATCCCGCGCAGGCGCTACCATCATCGGTGGCTTATTAACCGGTCTGTCGCGCAAGGCCGCCACGGAGTTTTCGTTTTTTCTGGCCATTCCGATCATGTTCGCCGCTACCGGCCTGGATCTGTACAAAAACTACGAATTACTGCACGCGCATGATCTTCCGGTGTTTACCGCCGGTTTCGCGATGGCGTTCATCAGCGCACTGCTGGTGGTAAAGGGCCTGCTGCGCTACATTGCGCACCACACGTTCAGCGCCTTCGCGTGGTATCGCCTGGTCCTAGGCGCGTTCGTGCTTTGGTATTTCTGGTAGCCCGCATACTGAACAAATCCGCATGAACAAGCCCACATGAACAAACCCTTGGCCAATGTACGTATCCTGGACCTGACCCATATGTTGTCCGGCCCCTATGGTTCCATGATCCTGGCAGACCTGGGGGCGGAAACCATCAAGGTGGAGCCCCTGCAGGGCGAGGGCACGCGCAAACTACTGGCCACCGACCCGAAGAATTCACTTGATGGATTCGGCGCCTATTACATCACCCTCAATCGCAACAAACAGAGCGTGGCCATCGACCTGAAAAGCCCCGCAGGCCGCGAGGTCTTTTACGACCTGGTGCGCAAGTCTGATGTGGTCATCAGTAACTTTGGCGTGGGTGTGCCGGAACGGCTCGGTATTGACTACGCAACGCTGAACGCCATCAACCCGGCCATCATTACCTGCACGGTGACGGGTTTTGGCTCGGATGGACCAAAGCCCGACCGGCCGGCCTTTGACCAGGTGGCGCAAGCCACCGGCGGCGGCATGTCCATTACCGGCAGCGACCCGGCTCACCCGGTGCGTTCTGGCATTCCCATCGGCGACCTGGGCGGCGGCATGTTCGCGGTCATGGGTATCCTGGCCGCCCTGTTGGAGCGTGCCGGCAGCGGCCGTGGCCAGCACGTGGATATTTCCATGCTGGACTGCCAGGTCTCCATGCTGAACTACATGGCGACCATGCATTTTCTATCCGGTGAAGACCCGTACCCCATCGGCAATTCCCATTTTGTGCATGTGCCCTACAATACGTTTGCAACATCTGATGGTTTTATTGTCATTGCGGTGATTACCGACAACTTCTGGCAGAATCTCAAGCACGTGATACCTTGCCCGGAATTTGCAGATACCAAGTACGATACCCAGCCCGGCCGCTGGCAGGATCGTGACATGATCAATGAGCGTTTGAATGCCATCTTGAAAGGCAACACGTCCGAGTACTGGCTGCAGCAATTGGAAGCCAAGCGAATTCCCTGTGCGCCGGTAAACCGTTTCAGCCAGGCCCTGGGTGATTCACAGGTCTTGCACCGCAACATGGTGGTTGAGCTCAAACACCCGGGCGGCAAATCCACCAGGGGGCCGGGCAATCCCATCAAGTTGTCGCGCACCAATGAGGAGTCATTCAGTGCCGCGCCGCTGGTGGGTCAGCACACGAATCAGGTTTTATCTCAATTGCTTGGATACGAGGCGCAGGCTATCGAGGAATTGCGCCGGCAAGGAGTAGTTGGCTGATGCGCGAAACCGTGACTATCAATGACGTTGGCCCCCGTGATGGACTGCAGAACCAGCAGCGCATACTGACCCCGCAGCAGCGCCTGGAGCTGGTCAGGGCACTGATTGCGGCCGGGGTGAAACATATCGAAGTTGGCAGCTTTGTTTCGCCCCGCGCGGTCCCCGCCATGGCAGGTGCGGCGGAGGTGTTGGCCGGACTGCCGCAGGACCGTGACAGCCGCTTAACGGTGCTGATTCCAAACATGAAAGGCTATGAACTCGCCCAGGCGGCGGGTGCCACCAGTGTCAACATGGTGCTATATGCCAGTGAAGGCATGGCCCGGAAAAATGCCAACATGGGTATGCTCCAGGCGGAACAGGTGACCGCAGACATCCTGCACCGGGCGCGCCAGGATGGTATCCGGGTTGCGGCTGCCATTGCAGTTGCGTTTGAGTGCCCGTTTGATGGTCCTACCGATCCTGCTGTAGTGCAGCGCATCGTTGCACAGTTTTTGCAGTTGGGTGCGGATGAAGTTTCCGTGGCCGATACCATAGGCGCGGCCAATCCGGGGCAGGTCAGGGCACTGACCCAAACGCTGGTGGAACGTCATGGGACAGAACGGCTCAGTTGTCATTTCCACGACACGCGGGCCATGGGCCTCGCCAATGTATTTGCCGCGACAGAATCCGGCATCCGCAAATTTGATGCGTCCATTGGCGGGCTGGGCGGCTGCCCCTTCGCTCCGGGAGCCTCCGGCAATGTGGCCACCGAGGATGTGGTGATGATGCTGGAGCAGATGGGCTACGATACGGGAATTGGTCTTGCTCAATTGCTTGCAGCAGCAGAATTGGCAAAATCGCTGACCGGCACCGCACCTGGCGGGCGTGCCACGCCGTGGCTGCGTCGCCAATTGGAACGAACCAAATAGCACTGGGAAATAGCACTGGGAAATAACATTATTTTGGGGATCGGGAGAGAAGCATGAGTTATCGACTGGGCGTTGACGTGGGCGGCACCTTTACGGACCTGCTGCTGATCGACGAGGAATCGGGCGCCACCTATACAGCCAAAGTGCCATCCACACCGCACGATTCGTCGATTGGCGTGTTGAACGGCATCGCGCGAATCTGCGAGGAATCAGGAGTTGATCCGAAAAAGATTCACCGCGTAATGCATGGCACGACGGTGGCCACCAATGCGGTTTTGACCGGCAAGGGCGCAAAGGTCGGCCTGGTCACCACCAGCGGCTTCAAACAGGTTTTGCAGGTGGCACGGTCGTTTTGTCCGGGCGGGCTCGGCGGTTGGGTGAGCTACGTCAAGAAGCCCCTGCTGGCTCCGCTGGAGCTGACCATCGAAGCTGAAGAGCGCATCGCCGCCAATGGCGAGGTGGTCCGCCCGCTGGACAAGGCTGCATTGCGCACCAGCCTGGAAAAGCTCAAGGCCAAGGGGGAAGTTGAAGCCCTGACGATCTGTTTTATCAACGCTTATGTAAATGGTGAGCACGAGCGCCAGGCACGTGACGTTGCACGCAAAATATTCGGCAAGGTGCCCATCTCCATTTCATCCGACGTGGTACCGGAAATGCAGGAATACGAGCGCACCGAGACCACGGTGGTGAACTCCTATGTGTATCCGGAAGTTTCCATCTACATCAATAATTTGCAGGCTTCGCTGGAGAAGCTGATGGGCAAGGATGTGCAATTGTCCATCCTGCGCTCTGACGGTGGCCTTGCTTCCTCGCGCGCGGCTGCGGAAGCGCCGGTAAATCTCCTGATGTCCGGCCCTGCCGGTGGCGTGGCGGGCGCCATTTATTACGCCAGCCGGGCCGGGTACAACGATGTGCTGACGTTTGACATGGGCGGAACGTCCACGGACGTGGCGCTGATCCAGGGAGCCAGGGCAAGGGTACGCAGGGAAACGCGAGTGGGGGACGTAACCGTCCGCGCACCCTCGGTGGATGTGCGCACGGTAGGCGCGGGAGGCGGATCCATTGCCTTCGTGCCGCAGTTGACCAAGGCCTTGCGCGTTGGCCCGCAATCGGCTGGTGCCGTCCCCGGTCCGGCGGCCTACATGCAGGGCGGAACCGAGGCCACGGTGTGTGATGCCAACGTGGTCCTGGGGTACCTGCCGTCTGATGTCCAGCTGGGCGGCAACATGGCCATCGACAAGGCTGCAGCCGAGACGGCGGTGCAGAAGATTGCAGATGCCATGGGCATTGGATTGATGGAAGCGGCCGAAGGCATGGTCAAGATCGTCAATGAGTCGATGTTTGGCGCTTTGCGGCTGGTTTCCGTGGAGCAGGGTTTTGATCCACGCGATTTCGCCCTGATAGCTTTCGGCGGCGCCGGGCCTCTGCATGGCAACGCCATGGGCATCCTGACCGACTCCTGGCCGGTGATCATTCCTCCCGGCCCCGGCGTACTGTGCGCCTATGGTGATGCGACGACAGCGGTGCAGGACGAAGCTTCGCGTACCTACGTATCCAAGGCGGCCGATATCACCGTGGAGCAACTGCTGGCTGATCTTGAAAGCCTGCGTGAGCGTGCGGCGACGTCACTGAATGCCGATGGCATCCCTCCAGAAAAACAGGAAGCGACCTACCAGGCGGATCTTCGTTATGCCGGGCAGGCGTTCCAGATCACCATGGAATTTACCGCCGCCGATTTGCGGCAGCATGGCCTGGCATTCCTTACGGACCGATTCGACCGGGAGCATGAGCACCTGTTTACCTTTGCTCTGGGTGAAGACCACGAACTGGTCATGATCCGCGCCATAGTACAGTCACGTTCCAGGGCCATTGCAGAAGTGCGGGTGGGCAAGGAAGGCTTAAGCCTGGATGAATGCAAGGCGCATGACTCGCGCATTTACCATGAAGGGCGCTGGCATGATGCCGTTATTTACCACCGCAACCTGTTGCGCGAGGGCATGGCGATCAGCGGCGCCGCGATTGTCAGCGAAATGGATGCCACCACCGTGGTATTGCCGGGCTACATGGCTACCGTGGATGCGATCGGCAACCTCTTGATCACAGTGGCCGCAGCAGGAGGCAAATAATCATGGCTACACGAATTGTTCAAACCAATAACGCGCCTTTTTCCCGTATCGAAGTGGACACGGTCACCGTCGATATCATCGAAAACGCCCTGCGCAATGCCCGCGTCGAAATGGATGCGGTGCTGTTTCGTACTGCCATGAGTCCGGGTATCCGCGAGCAGGGCGATTGCTTCCCCATGATTGCCAATCGCGATGGAAAAATGGTCGTTGGCCAGTTCGGCTCCTTCATCCACGGATTTACACAGGCGTACAACGCCGAACTCAATGAAGGCGATGTCATCCTCACCAATGATCCCTACATGTGCAATGCGGCAGTGTCACACTTGCCGGACTGGATCGTGCTGGTGCCGATTTTCAAGGATGGGCGGCATATTGCCTGGTCAGCCATGTTTGGCCACATGTCGGACAATGGGGGCATGGTGCCAGGCTCCATTCCCATTCGCGCGGAAACCATTTTCCAGGAAGGCATCCGTATTCCACCGACCAAGCTCTACAAGCAGGGCGTGTTGCAGGAGGATGTGCTGGAACTGATCCTGCACAACGTGCGCACACCGCAGTGGAATCGCTTTGATCTGAATGCACTGGTTGCGGCCTGCAGAACCGCGGCGCGGCGCTGCACCGAGATTGCGCGGCGATTTGGCGACGATGTTTTTTATTCCACCATGGAAATCATGCTGGAGCGCAATTACCTCGCGATGAAGGCCATCATCGAGATGCTCGTGCCGGAAGAGCCGCGGGTGTTTGAAGACTATGTCTGCGACGATGGCGTGGGCATGGGGCCATACAAGATTCGCTGCAAGCTCTGGCGCGAGGGCCCCAAGGCGATCTTTGATTTTGCCGGCACCGATCCGCAGGCGCAAAGCTCGATCAACTTCTACCTCAACGAAGACATGTTCAAGATGTTTTTTGGCTCCTTTACCATCAACCTGGTCGATCCGCAGATCCTGTTCAATGACGGCTTCTACGACCTGGTCGATGTGCGCATCCCGGAAGGCACGCTGCTCAAGCCGAAGTTCCCGGCAGCCTTGTCCGGGCGCACCCATGCCTTGGGGCGGATTTTTGACGTGATGGGCGGCCTGCTGGGGCAGAGCGCGCCCGATCACATCAATGCGGCCGGATTTTCCGACTCTCCCCACCTGTTTTTTGCCGGGTATGACGACAAGGGCGAATGGTTCCAGCTGTTCCAGATCGGCTTTGGGGGTATTCCGGGCCGGCCGGTGGGCGATGGCCCCGATGGGCATTCCCTGTGGCCGGGTTTTACCAACGTACCCAACGAGTTCATCGAAGCCTATTTTCCCCTGCGCATCGAGCGCTACGACTGCATTGCCGATTCCGGCGGCGCCGGTTTGCATCGTGGGGGCAACGGACTGTCCGTGGCCTACCGCTTCCTGGTTGACGGCACGGTTTCCGTGCACGACGAGCGCTGGTTAACCTACCCTTGGGGCGTGCGCGGTGGCGAGCCCGGCATGCGCTCCACCAAGCGCCTGGTGCGCGCGGACGGCACTGAAACCTGGTTGCCATCCAAGTCTGAAGGCATCAAGGTGCGCAAGGGAGACCTGCTCTACTTCAATACCTGGGGCGGTGGTGGTTGGGGTGATCCCTATGAGCGCGAGCCGGCGCTGGTCAAGGCCGATGTGGACCGTGACCTGGTCAGCGCGGCAGGTGCAAAACGCTATGGTGTGGTCATTGCCGCTGATGGCTCGGTGGATGCGCCGGCCACACAAGCGCTGCGGACCAAACTGCGTGCCCAACGTGGTGAATTCGGCATGTTTAATTTCGGCGGCACCATCGAAGAGATCAAGGCCCGCTGCAAGGCTGAAACGCACCTGGATCCACCCCGGCAACCGACGTTTAGCCGCGGCTGATGCCGGATCTGGAACGTCAATCGCAGGGCCTGGGCAAACGCCCGGCCCTGGTATTGGTTGATATGACCAGGGGGTTTACCGACCTGGCCTGCCCGCTGGGTTCGCCGGCCGACGAGGTGGTCGCAGCCTGCCGGATTTTGCTGGATGTCTTTCGGGCAAAAAAACTCCCGGTATTTTTCACCACCGTGGTCTATCGCGATGCGCGCGAGGCGCGGGTTTTTCGCGACCGCCTGCCGGCCCTTGATGTGCTCACTGCCGATTCCGAATGGGTCAAGGTTGACCCCCGCCTTACCCCCAGGGCGGATGAAACCATCATCGAAAAACACTGGGCCAGTGGTTTTTTCCAGTCCCGCCTGCAGCAGGAGCTGAAAAAGCACCAGGTGGATTCCCTGGTCATAGGTGGCCTGACCACCAGCGGCTGTGTGCGGGCCACGGTAGTGGATGGTTTACAGCATGACTACCCGGTGGTGGTGGTGCGCGAGGCCGTGGGGGATCGCAACCTGGAGGCACATGCGGCCAGCCTGTTTGATCTAGCCGCGAAGTATGCTGATGTGCTAAAGTTGAAAGAAGTTAAAAAATTGATAAAGGCCTTGTAGAGAATAAACTTAAACTAATAACAGTCACTGCAATTCATGCTCTGTGGGAGTAGGACAATGAAAAAATCCTGTAGGAATACCTGTTTGCTGGCCGCCCTGGCCGCCCTGTTTGTCACTGATGCCTATGCCCAGGCCGCTCTTGAAGAGATCACGGTCACGGCCCGGAAGCGCACGGAAAACCTTCAGGATGTGCCGATCTCCGTAGTGGCTTTTGGCGCCCAGGAGGTTCTTGACGCGGGCATCCAACGGCCAAAGGACTTTATTTCCCTGATTCCGAACGTAACCCTGGTGAACACGGCTAATTTCGGTGACACACAGGTCAGTATCCGCGGCATCGTGTCTACCCGCGATGCGGAATCCACCTTTGCTTACGTGGTTGATGGCGTGCTCCTGACCAACCCGAATGCCTTCAACCAGCAACTGGAAGATATTGAGGAGATTCAGGTGCTTAAGGGACCACAGGGTGCTTTGTATGGACGTAACGCGGTGGCGGGCGCCGTTATTATCGACACGATGAAGCCAACCTACGAACAAAAGTCCAAGTTCGTGGGCAAATACGGCAATAACCAGACCTGGGGCGGCACGGCGATAGTCAGCGGGCCACTGGTCGATAACAAGCTGGCCGCCAGCCTGGTCGCCTACTACGACAGCACGAGTGGCGATTACCTTAATTCCCTCACCGGGCACGGTGGCGAGGTGAATTACCTGAAAAACGAGGGCGTCAGGGGGCGGATGATCTGGGAGCCGACCGACGATGTGACCGTCGATTTCCATGCCAATTATGCCGAGGCAAAAGGCGGTGCAATCAACTTCAACGCCGTGTTTGCCATCCCGAACTTCGTGACTGTACTAGGCAGCCCGCAGTTTTATGCGGACGTCAATGACCACGATTTCATATTTGCGTTTAACGTGCCCGGCGAGAACAAGCAAACCACCAGCAATTTTTCCGCCAAGATGGACTGGGCACAAGACGCCTTTACCACGACCTTTATTGCTGCCTACAACAACCTCAACGAGAACCTGTTGTCGGATGGCACCAGCGCGACGTTTTACGGATACGAAATTACCGATGCGTGCCAGGAGTCGCGTACGTCACTGAACAGCTTTACCCGGCCGGATCTGTTCGGGCCACCCCTTGCCCCCTTCCTGGTGTTGCCGCCACCCTCAGCCGGTGGCGCCAATTTCGCGGGTATTTATGGCCCCTATACCCCTACCACCTGTGACGGCTACCAGTACCAGGAGCGCAACCAGAGCGATCTCAGCTTTGAATTGCGCCTGACTTCACCGCAAGATCAGAAAATCCGCTGGATTGGCGGACTTTACTACCTCAACATCGACAGGGAAGTCGTCGTGGGCTATGGCGCCGACCTGGGCAAAGGCTTTGAATTGCAGCCCTACATACCACCCACCGGAAAGAACCCGACTGACCTGTTGTTCTGGGACAACTTCACCACCGATGTGTATTCGGCCTACGGGCAACTTGAATTCGATGTAATGGACAACATGGAGCTGGCCTTTGCCTTGCGTTATGACAAAGAAGATCGCAAGGACCACAACAAGGTGCCCAACGTGGATTCATCCGGGTACAACATCAACCTCGCGGGGCAGCCAATCAACCCGGCGTTTAACCAGTATCCCAATGGCGTTCCGGACCGCAAAGCCAGTTTCAGCGAGTTGCAGCCCAAGATCACCTGGACCTGGGAGGCTAATGACAACGTAACAGCCTATGCCAGCTGGGGCAGGGGCTTTCGCAGTGGCGGGTTCAATTCCGTCGGCAGCGAGGACCTGATCAATTACTGGTACAACGTGGGCTATGGCGGGCCGGGCGAACTGGTCAATTCTCAGCTGACCATCACGGACGAATACCCCAAGGAAGTAACCGACAGCTGGGAAATCGGTGTCAAGTCCATGTTGATGGATAACCGTCTGCGTCTTAGCGGCGCCTATTTTAATACATCCATTCATGACAACCAGTTCTTCGAGTTCTTCGCCGGTCCCTTTGGCCTGATGCGTGTGGTGACCACGATTGACAAGGCTTCGATCAGCGGTTGGGAGGCGAATTTCGATTTTGCCGCTACCGATTACCTCAGGTTTTATGGAGGCCTGGGGCTGCTCAACAGCGAGATCAAGAAGAACATCAATCGCCCGCTGTCCGTGGGTAATGATATGCCGCAGGCGCCGGGGGAAACCTATAACCTCGGCGGTCAACTGGATCTGCCCATGAATGACAGCTGGAACTTCATGTTCCGCCTGGACTGGCGTTATGTGGGCAAGATGTGGTTCCACACCCTGCAAGGCGAGGAAGTCCCGACCATTTGGAATGCTCTCTTTCAGGCCCCCATTTTTGACTCCAATATGAGCAAGGCTCGCCGTGACGCCTACAACACCCTCGACGCGCGCATGGTCTTCAGCGATGACAATTGGTTGTTCACCCTGTGGGGTCGTAACCTGACCGACGAAAATTACCTGCAGGAAGTCATTCCGGCGCCGGAATTTGGTGGATCCTTTATTCATCCGTCTTCCTTGCGCACGTATGGCATTGAGGTGACGCGCCAGTTCTGAGCAGAAAAATATGCTCAAAAGAAAAGCCCGGGTCATCCCGGGCTTTTTTTTACCTTTCAGTTCATCGGAGTTCAGCCGGCCTTGAGTACTTTCGGGCCGCGCGCGATTGCCATGGCGCCACTGCGAACCACTGCCAGGATTTCTGCGCAGGCACCGACGCGTTCAATGAACCGGTCCATGTGTTCGTTGGCCCCGGTCAGTTCCAGCGTATAGGTATCAGGGCTGTCATCCAGCGCGCGTGCGCCGCTGGAAGCAATGAGGTCTGCCAATTGCTGTTCCGCTCCGGCAGATACTTTCAATTTCATCAATAACAACTCACGCTCGATGTGCGGGTTCTTGGTCATGTCGGCAATCTTGACCACGTCCACCAGTTTTTCCAGTTGCTTGTTGATCTGTTCGATGACCTTGTCGGAACCGGTAGTGACCAGGGTCAGCCGGGACAATTCGACATGCTCGGTCGGGGCAACGCTGAGGGATTCGATGTTGTAACCGCGGGAGGAAAACAGGGTAGCGACCCGGGACAGCGCGCCGGCTTCGTTCTGCAGCAGTATGGAAATAATGTGTCGCACGATTTATTTGAGCACGTTTACGCAGCGGGATAAAGACGAACGCTGAATGTTGGCGCAGATTCAGGGGTATTGCAATGCGGTTTTGATTACCCGACACTGAACCCACACGCTTCTGGCGCACGGGCAACAAAGGTTTATGGATCCAAGCAGGCAAACGGCTGAAGTGGCAAGCCACCCCCTGGCGGGCACTCAAATGAGTGGGGCCGACATGATCGTCCAGGTCCTGGCGGATGAGGGCGTGAGTATTATTTTTGGTTACAGTGGCGGGGCCATTCTTCCAAGCTATGACGCGGTGTTTCGTTACAACACCGCGCACAAGGGCAGGGATGGCGTCGAGCCCATGCCCCTGATCGTGCCGGCCAACGAGCAGGGCGCAGGTTTCATGGCATCGGGTTATGCCCGCGCCAGCGGCAAAGTCGGCGTGGTCATGGTGACTTCGGGCCCCGGTGCGACCAATACCGTGACCCCGGTGCGCGACTGCATGGCCGATTCCACGCCCATCGTGGTGATTTGCGGCCAGGTGCCTACCCATGCCATTGGCACCGATGCGTTCCAGGAGGCGCCGGTGTCGAGTTGCCTCGGACCGGTGGCCAAGCACACCTTCCTGGTGACTGATCCGGCCAAGCTTGAGGCCACCATGCGCACGGCGTTCGAGATTGCGCGCGGTGGCCGGCCCGGGCCGGTGGTGGTCGACTTGCCCAAGGATGTGCAGAACTGGACCGGCGTGTTCCAGGGTGGAGGTCTCCTGCCCGTGAGAGGTTATCGCAAGCGCATGCAGGCGGTGGCGGAAAAACGCCTTGGCGAGGAAAGCTGCAAGGCATTTTTTGACATGTTGCAGGCCAGCAAGAGGCCCTTGATTTATGCCGGTGGCGGCGTCATCAATGGCAACGCCGCGGAAGCCTTGCGGGAATTTGCGCACCAGTTCCGTATTCCGGTCACCACCACGCTGATGGGCATTGGTGCATTCGATACAACCGAGGCGCTTGCGCTGCATATGCTGGGTATGCACGGCACGGCCAGCGCCAACTACGCGGTGGAAGACTGTGATTTCCTCATTGCAGTGGGCGCGCGGTTTGATGACCGCGTGGCGGGGGTTCCGGCAAAGTTTGCCCCGCGTGCACGACATATTGCCCAGTTTGACATCGATCCCTCAGAAATCGGCAAGGTGAAATCCGTTGACTGGTTCCAGGTGGGAGTCATGAAGGAAGACCTGCGCACGATCACCGCCTACGGGCAACGCGAGCGCATCGCACCCGATTTCACTGCATGGCACAAGGAAGTTGCCGTCTTAAAAGCAACGTACGCACTCAATTACGACAAGGACTGCGAGTTGATCCAGCCCTACGCCGTGATCGAGGCGATCAACGAGATCACCGCCGGGCAGGCCATCATTTCCACGGGGGTCGGGCAGCACCAGATGTGGGCTGCACAGTATTTTGATTTCCGTCATCCGCGCTTGTGGCTGACTTCCGGCAGCATGGGCACCATGGGCTTCGGACTACCCGCTGCCATCGGGGCACAGTTTGCCCAACCCGGCTTGCTGGTTATCGATGTCGATGGTGATGCCAGCATTCGCATGAACCTGGGTGAGCTTGAAACGGTCACCACCTATGAACTGCCGGTCAAAGTGCTGGTGCTGAACAACTTTGGCGACGGCATGGTGAAACAGTGGCAGAAGCTGTACTACAAGGGCAGGCTGTCGGCCAGCGACAAGTCACTGCGCAAGAAGGACTTCGTCAAGGCCGCCGAGGCCGACGGGTATGAATTTGCCCGTCGCCTGGATAACAAGAACGACATGCAACACATGATTCGCGAGTGGCTGGAATTTCCCGGCCCGGCATTTCTCGAAGTCATCATTGACCCGGACGCCGGGGTTTACCCCATGGTCGGCCCGGGACTGGCCTATGACCAGATGGTGACCGGTGATTTCATCCCCACGCGAACCGCTACAGAGATGGAAGATATCGACGATTCTTCGATGTTCTAGATATCCCCCGCAATTCGCTCCTGCGCCTGCAGGCGCACGTCCAGCGGCCGGGAAGTATCCAGGTGAACATTCCGTTGCGGGTAGGCAATCACAATGCCGTTTTCCCTGAACAAGCGTTCGATGGCGAAGCGAACGCTGCTGCGGATCGCGCGCAGTTCAGTGCCGGAACTGTTGTCACACCAGAAATACAGTTCGAAAATCATTGCACTGTCAGCAAAATCCTCAAAAATTACGACCGGCTTGGGATCAGTCAGCACTTCCCGTTCCGCCGCGGCGGCCTCCAGCAGCAATTCGGACACGCGCTCAACCGGCGAACCATAAGCCACGCCCACCCGGACAGTCGGACGGAAGCGCCGGTCTATCAGGGTCCAGTTGACCACTACCCGTTCCAGCATCTGGCTGTTGGGCACCAGCAAATGCACGCCGTCAACGCGCCGGATGCGGGTGCAGCGGTTACCAATGCGCTCGACCACACCCATGTGCTGGTCGATTTCGATAAAGTCACCAATACGAACCGGTTTCTCCGACATCAGGATCCAGCTGCTGATGAGATTGTTGATGATGCTCTGGGCGCCGAAACCCACTCCTATGGCTAATCCGCCACTGATGAATGCCAGCTGGGTTACCGGTATCTCCAGCATGGCCAAGGCGGTGATGAGCGTGAGAATCAGGAACACCCAGTAAAACAGGCGCACGACGGTCTGAATGACATTGGGATCCACGTTCCCACGGCGCATGTGTCGTGTGAGCAGCCGGGACAGAAACTTTGCCAGCAACAAGGCCAGTGATACAAATACGATCACCGTTACGGCATGGCCGAAGGTAATGTCCACGCCGTCGCCGAAGCTGAACAGGGTTAAATTCCAGATTTTATTCAATGGTTCCATATTAGAAACTCACTCGATCAGGTAGCGCTGCAGGAACATCATCGCAGCTTGTTCGTAGATATCACGGTTTTCCTTGCGGTAATAGCCATGGCCCTCGTTCAGGGCATTGATGTACCAGACCGGGTTGCCCTGCTGGCGCATGGCTGCGACAATTTGCTCGGCCTCGGTAACCGCTACTCGCGGGTCGTTCTGCCCCTGCACCACCAGTAGTGGCAGCGTGATCGTGTCCACCTGGCTGAGCGGGCTTATGCTTTGCAGGAAGGCTCTCATCTGCGGGTCGCGTTCGTCGCCATATTCAACCCGGCGCAGTTCACGGCGGTAATCCTGCGTGCTTTCCAGGAACGTGACAAAGTTGCTGATGCCAACGACATCGACAGCCGCTTTCAGGCGCTTGCCATAGTGTGCGGCTACAGCCAGCGCCATGTAACCGCCGTAACTGGCGCCGTACACGACAACCCGTTGCGCGTCGAACTCCGGCTTTGCGGCAATCCAGTCCAGCAGCGCTCCAATGTCTTTTACCGCATCCTCGCGCCGGTACCCATCATCCAGCGCCAGGTAATCCATCCCGTAGCCCAGTGAACCACGCACGTTGGGTGCAATGACTGCGGCTCCAAGCTCTGCCACCCACATTTGAATCGTGCTGGAGAAAGCCGGGCGGTACTGGCTTTCGGGCCCGCCATGAATGTCTATGATCACGGGAAACGGCCCCTTGCCGGCAGGCCGGTAGACAAAGGCGGGAATCTGGCGCTGCTGGCCTTGTTCCTGGTCAAACGTGGGGTAGCGTACCAGTTCGGGCACAGCGAACGTGCTGGTATCCAGGCCGCCTACCTCGCTGCTGGTCCAGCGCTGCAGGGATTTGGCTTCTTCGGGCGACTTTCCCAGTACCATGACGAATACGTCGTTGGGTGTTTGCGCCGTGCTTATCGTCATCGCCAGTCTGCGATTGTCCTGGTTGAAGCTCAGCTGGCTGACTACTCCGGCAGGCATGTTGCTGACCAGGGAATACCGCTTGCTGCGGGTATTGAGCAGATAGACCCGGCTGAAACCATCTTCGTTGGTAGTAAATGCACCGCGACGGCCATCCGCAGAGAGCGCAAATTCGCTCACGTCCCAGGGTATGGCGCTGGATATGAATTGCGCCTCGCTGCCCGGCTGCAATGACTGCCATGCCAGCTCTGCTCCCAGGCCGCGGGCATTGCTGATCAGGTAAAAACCTTCGTTCTTGTGATCCAGCACTATCGCTCGATTGGCGGAAGGGGAGGCCGCACTACCCGCCAGCAGTCGCCGCTCTCCGGTGGCGACATCGACCAGGTAAACGCGCGAATCGCCCGCTGAGATAGCCTGCTGCACCAGCATGAATTTGCCATCGTCGGTGAAATCAACCGGCACCCATAAACTGTCATCGGGAGACTCCAGGACCAGGCGGGCGGATTCAGTCCTGCCCATGTCCATGAGCCAGATATCGTTGCTGCGCCCGTTGCGCCGGGTCGAAAGGTAGGCCAGCCGCGTCCCTGTCCTGTCCCACGTGATATGAGTGTTGCGCGAAGACCCGTCGGAAACCAGCCTGGCCAAGCCCGAGCCTGGATCCAGCAGGAACACCTGGCTGAACTCGCTGCCGCCCTTGTCCATGGTCAGGGCCAGGGTGTGGCCCTTTTTCTGTCGAACTACTTCACCAATCGGTTCTTCAAAAAAAGTCAGTTGCTGCCGGTCGCCGCCGGGAAAGTCTACCCGGTGAATCTGGTCGAGGAGTCCGAAGCGGGTGCGTATGTATATGCCACTGCCGTCTTCAGTCCAGTCGAGAAATACGGCTGAACGGACATTTTGGTACTGCTGCACGCGGGCGGCGATGCTGTCGGGGATCTCCGGCACGCCCTGCAGCAACAACTGGCCGTTATTCAGGGTTGTGGAAGCCGGTGCGGCTGGCGGCTGTTGACTTGCCTCCAGCGGGGTAAATTGCCGCAGCGCCAGGCAGATCAGCAGCGCCAGGCAGATCAGCGCCCGCCGCCAGCTTGCGGCCAACTCCGGTTGCCTGGTCGTTTTCTGCGCTTTGACAAAATTCACCACTGCTTACCTTGCACACCCGCCCGGCCGCAACTTTGCGCTACAAATAGTGCCATAAAAGGTATCCGGCTATACTGTCACATCCGGTCGGACCGGGTTCCGCGTCGAGAGAAGATTACCCCAGGACATGCACAAACCGCTTCACATAGTGATCCTTGCTGCCGGCGAAGGCACGCGGATGAAATCCACGCTGCCCAAAGTTCTGCACCGCATAGGCGGCAGGCCCATGCTGGCCCATCTGCTTGAAACGGCCAGCAGCATTGAGCCGGCCGCCATTCATGTGGTGATCGGCAGTGGCTCCGACCAGGTTCGTCTGGCCTGTAGCGAGTTTCAGGTGAAATGGGTTGTCCAGCACGAGCGGCGCGGTACCGGCCACGCAGTGGCCCAGGCAATGCCTTCGATCCCCGATGATGCCCGGGTGATGGTCCTGCTCGGGGATCACCCCCTGATTCCGGCACCCGTGCTGCGCGAACTGACTGCGGGGCGCCCGGTGCCCCTGACGGTACTGACCATGGAACTGGCCAAGCCGCGCGGTTATGGCCGTATTGAGCGGGACCGGATCGGACGAATTGCCGGCATAGTCGAGGATAGGGATGCCACCCCGGCGCAGTGGAGCATCAAGGAGGTCAACACCGGCATTATCCTGTCGGAGGCCCTGGAACTGCGCAGGTGGCTGCAGCAGCTTGGCTGCGACAACAGCAAACAGGAATATTACCTGACTGACATTTTTGCCATGGCGCACAGCGAGGGCAAGGAAATTCAAGGTGTGTTGGCGCCGGATCCGCTGGACTTGCAGGGCGCCAATGACCGGCGCCAGATGGCGGCGCTGGAGCACCGCTACCGGCAGCGCGCCGCGGTCCGGCTGATGGAAGATGGCGTGCAGATCATCGACCCGGCACGAATCGACGTGCGCGGGCATGTCCGCGCCGGGCAGGACGTGTGCATAGACATCAATGTCGTGCTGGAAGGACATGTTGAACTGGGTGACCGGGTATCCCTGGGACCTGGTTGCCTGCTGAAAGACTGTCAACTGGCGGCGGGAACCGTGGTGCATGCTTACAGCGTGCTCGAAGGTGTGCGCACTACCGGCGCCTGCGAGATCGGGCCGTTTGCGCGCTTGCGGCCGGGGACGGAATTATCGCAGGGATCCCGCATTGGAAATTTTGTCGAGGTCAAAAACAGCCGCGTGGGCGAGAACAGCAAGGCCAATCACCTCAGTTACCTGGGTGACGCTACGGTGGGCGACCGGGTCAATATCGGCGCAGGTACCATTACCTGCAATTACGACGGGGCCAACAAACACCCGACCTGCATTGAGGACGACGTTTTCATTGGATCAGACACGCAGCTGATAGCACCGGTCACCATCGGCCGTGGCGCCACCATCGGTGCGGGTTCGACCATCAGCAAGGATGTACCGCCCCAGGAACTCACACTGAGCAGGGTGCGGCAGACCACGGTGCCAGGCTGGAAACGTCCGCAAAAAAAGGGCAAGCCGTGAACTTGCAACGTTCGTTGGGTAGGGGGAAATCACCATGTGCGGCATCGTAGCGGCCAGTGCACATCGTGACGTGGTGGACATCCTGGTGTCCGGATTGCGCACACTGGAATACCGCGGCTACGACTCCGCCGGCATCGCCATGCAAAATGGCGCCGGGCTGAAGCGCCTGCGCACGTATGGCAAGGTCAGGGAACTGGAAGCCTTGCTGCGGGAAACCCCGTTGCAGGGTGAATGCGGTATTGCCCACACGCGCTGGGCTACACATGGTGTGCCCAATACCGTCAACGCCCACCCCTTGATGTCCCGCGATGAGGTCGCCCTGATTCACAATGGCATCATTGAGAATCATGAAGAACTGCGCGCCGAACTGCAGGGCCAGGGCTACGTATTCACCTCCGAGACCGATACCGAAGTGATGGCGCACCTGGTAAACAGGTTGATGAGCGAAGGGAACGACCTGTTTACCGCCGTGCGTAAAGCCGCAAAGCGCTTGCGCGGTGCGTTTGCTATTGCTGTCCTGAGTTCACATGAACCGGGCGTCGTGGTTGGCGCCCGTGTTGGTAGCCCCATGGTGCTGGGTTTAGGTTTCAATGAAAATTTCCTCGCCTCGGATATCCATCCCTTGCTGCCGGTAACCAACCGCTTTGTCTACCTGGAAGAAGGCGACGTGGTGCGCATTGATACTGCCGGGTTTCAAATCCGTGACCACGAAGACAGACCCGTGGATCGGCCGGTCAAGGAAGCCGATGTGAGCACCGATGCAGTGCAGCGGGGCGACTACCGCCACTACATGCAAAAAGAAATATTCGAGCAACCGCAGGTCGTGGCGGAAACCCTGGAAGGCCGCATCGGCGTGGATCATGTCCTACCCAACATTTTCGGTGTCGGCGCAGACGCAATGCTCAGCCGCGTTCGCCAGGTACACATCGTGGCGTGCGGGACCAGCTATCACGCCGGCCTGGTGGCGCGCTACCAGCTGGAACAACTGGCCGGCATTCCGTGCATGGTCGAGGTGGCCAGCGAATACCGCTACCGCAACCCGGTCGTTCCGGCCGATACCCTGTTCGTGGTCGTGTCGCAATCCGGGGAAACGGCAGACACCCTGGCGGCATTGCGGCACGCGAAGGAATCGGGCTACCTTGCGACCCTGGCCATTTGCAATGTGCCGGAAAGCTCCATCGTTCGTGCCGCAGATCATATCCTGATGACCCGGGCCGGGCTGGAAATTGGCGTGGCGTCTACCAAGGCTTTCACCACCCAACTGGTGGCGCTGCAATTGCTGGTCTTGACACTGGCCCAGCTCAACGGAGTCAGCGCGGAGGCCATCGCGGGTTGGGTAACCGAATTGCACGGCCTGCCCGAAAAACTCAACCAGGCGCTGGCGCTGGATGAACGCATCAAGCTACTGGCTGAGAAATTCGTGGATAAGCAACACGCCCTGTTCCTCGGCCGGGGCAGCCACTACCCCATTGCCATGGAAGGCGCGCTCAAGCTCAAGGAAATCTCCTATATCCATGCGGAAGCCTACCCTGCCGGTGAACTCAAACACGGTCCGCTGGCGCTGGTTGATAAGGACATGCCGGTGATTGCGGTGGCGCCCAACAACCACTTGCTGCAAAAGCTGATCAGCAACATTGAAGAAGTGCGCGCCCGGGGCGGGGAAATGTTGGTCATTGCCGATGCGCAGGCGGGCGCCAGCCTCAAGCCACGGCATGGCGAAATCATTGAACTTGATACCGGCGGCCCGCTGGTCGCGCCCGTAGTGCTTACCTTGCCACTGCAGTTACTGGCTTACCACGTAGCGGTGTTGCGTGGCACGGATGTGGACCAGCCGCGCAATTTGGCCAAGTCGGTTACGGTGGAATAATCATCTCCGGCAGCCGCACCGCAGTGCACACCCTTGTGCGCGAAGCGGGAATGAAAGCGTACATCCTCACGAAACTTGCAGTATTTTCGCTGTTGAAAGAGAACGTCTTTCCACGCGCAGCAGAACATCTCGATTACGCCAAGCGGCAGTGGAAACATCCCTACCTGCGCACGCACTTTCGTGCGCGCAATCAGTGCGAACGCGAATTGATTCTGGACAGCGTGGGGCTGTGGGATGAGTACGGCGTGGAGCAGATGGATTTTGCGCCGGCGGATGTGATTCTCGACATTGGCGCACATGTTGGAATGTTTAGTTACATGTGTCATCTGCGCGGCTCACGCGCAATTTTTGCGTATGAGCCCGAAACGACGAACTTCGAGCGTTTGACCCGGCACCTGCGGGATTTGGAGGGAATCGCAATATTGAATCTTGCGGTCTTTCGCAGCGATCAACCGCCAACTACGTTGGTGCATTCCGGTTACCTCGGCGAGAACACGGGCGGGGGCAACGTGGTACTGCGGGGCGCGCTGGTGGAAATCGTGACGCAAGAATTAAATTCATCTGCGCCGTCACCACAAAGGGTGGAGACGATTGCGCTGGATGAAATCCTGGAGAAATTCGAGCGCGTGCGGCTGCTAAAATTGGACTGTGAAGCCAGCGAATTTCCCATTTTATTGACCAGCCAGTTGTTGGGACGGGTCGATGAAATCATCGGGGAATATCACGAAATTTCACCGCAGGTCTACACCATGCTCGATCCCGCCGCGCAAATTGAACATTTCTCGGAGTATCGCTTCGAACAGCTTGTTACCCGCCTGGAACAATTTGGTTTTCAGGTAACCGTCAAGCCGGCACGTCCGTATATCGGAAAATTTGTTGCAACCCGCAACCCCGATTTCTTGACGTGTCATGACATGTCCTGATAGTCTCGTTCAATGGCCAAGATCAAGATCAGTTCCAAAGTCGAGCAACGCGAATGGGAAGCCCTGCAGGCGATTGCCTCCGAGTCACAGCAGAGCATTGCCGGGGTCTTGTCCGAAGCCGTTGCTGACTATGTGCGCAAACGTCGGCTGCGCCCGGCGGTGCTGTCACATCTGGAAGATTCCATAAAGGAAAACGAGGAACTGGGACGTCGACTTGCCGAATGAGGCCCCCAATGAGGTCCCCAATGAGGTTATGAAGTTCCTGTCGCTCGATGAAGCCAGCGCAATTCACCAACGCCTGATCGACACATTTGGTGGAGTGCCGGGACTGCGCGACAAGGGCCTGCTGGAAAGCGCGCTGTTTCGCCCACAAACCGGCTACTACGCCGACCTCGCGCAGATGGCGGCGGCGTTGTTTGAATCCCTGATCATCAATCACCCCTTTGTGGACGGCAACAAACGCGTAGCCTTTTTTTCCTGCGATATCTTTCTGCGTCTCAATGGCTGGAAGCTCGCTGTCGAAGCGAACGCCGGGTATGAGTTCATCATCCGCTCGCTGGAGCAGAGCCAGTGCGATTACGACCACCTCGTGCCCTGGATTCAGCAGCATCTCAAAAAACTATAGGTGGGGCTGGATCAGACAATGCCGGGCGACTATTAGCAGTTCAAACGGGCAGTGCGACCTGCCACACAGCCGGGCGTTCCTGGCGGGAACGCACATTAAAGTAGTTTCGAGGATAGCGAGCAGATAAATCGATCGCCTAAGATCAGGCCGATGGTTGTCGCTGTGAAAGGTAATCGCGAAGTGCTTTATTCACTGCCGCGGAATCAGGAAATAGCTCATGCAAATCCGAATCAATCAGCACGATATTGGTTCCTTCCCGAAAACGCGCGGCATGCTTCCCTCGAACCCCAGATTTGATTAATCCGCTGGAATATTCCTTTCGAAGCTGGTGCTTGTCATTCTTCATAGGCTTTACGCTCACGCGACGTCATTCTGCGGGCGGAGATCATCCGAATGGTCTCGGTGCGCTCAGTATGCGATACAACTGGGTAGTGAGTTTTTCTCGCAGCTTTAGTGGCTCACCCGCGACCTGATTTCCCCCAGACTTCCTTCCATGCCTGATACTCGAAAAGCCGTATCTGGTAACGCGCGATATTGCCCTCGTGCAAGCTCAGCAATTCCGTCTCGGTCACTTCGATAAACCGGTGCCGGTCAATGGCATCGACGTTTGCATCAGCAAACTGCTTGATGGCCTGCGCGGCTTTGCGCTTATTCATACATTCGCGGATGACGGCTTGAATCAGCGCAGCAATTGGCGCGCGATAGCGCAGGCGGAAGGAGTCAGGTTCCCCCATGGACTGCCTGATGGCGGAATAGCGCGCTGCGGATCGTTGGTAGGCCCAGATAAACACATCCCGCAGCAGGTCCACGCGATTGAGCTCATAGACTCCCAAAATGCCATCAAAGTAGGCCCGCTCCGGGACATCGACAAAAGATAAAGGGCAGAGGTTTTTCTGAATAAACGGTATGTTCGCCGCCAGGCGTGATACGCGTTTATTCACGTCTATGAAGGGTTGCAAGTAGGGCAGGTGAACCAGCGCAAAAAAGCTCTGCTCAAATGGGTCTGCAATGGCCGCGGTTGTGGCCAGCACTTGATGAAAACATTCCTCGATCAATTGCGCAATGGCTAATGGATGAAAGACTGTGCCGCCAATATCCACGATCGTGGT
>Ga0315271_10000510_pt1 | contig 21505 bp, 15 predicted proteins | sample C3_top_MG_FD_204664 | JGI IMG/M metagenome (GOLD analysis project Ga0315271, IMG submission 204664) | Sediment microbial communities from Yellowstone Lake, YNP, Wyoming, USA - C3_top | ecosystem: Environmental > Aquatic > Freshwater > Lake > Sediment | place: USA: Wyoming | collected 2017-08-01
AGCTGCGCCACGGGCAAGTACGTTCTGGGCGGCGGCGGGGTCATCACGACGACCGACACCGCCGGCAAGGTCGTCCTGACCGCCTCCTACCCGAGCGCTTCGGGAGTCTGGACGGTCACGGGTGCTGCCTCGGCGCTCACCCGCGGCAAGAACTGGACCATCCAGGCGTACGCGGTCTGCAGCAAATAACCCGACACGAGGACCCGGCCCCGTCGACCAAGCGTCGGCGGGGCCGTTCTGCGCCTGGCGTAGGATGCGGGCCATGCCTGATCCAGCCCACGCTCCCGGCATCGGCCTGAGCCTGCCCACCTGGCCACGCGCTGACGGGACGATGACGTCCTGGCCGGAAATGCGCGCGCTGGCGCGCGATGCCGAAGCGCTGGGCGTTGATCGCCTCTGGGTCGCCGACCATCTGGTCCGCGTCCTGCCAAGCGGCCGTCGTGTGGACTTCCGCGAGTGCTGGACGATCGTCACGGCGACGGCGGAGGCGACATCGCGGATCGGCATCGGACCCCTCGTGGCGTCAACCGGGTTCCGCAATCCCGGGCTCCTGGCCCGCATGGCGGACACGCTCGATGAGGTGAGCGGCAGACGCCTCGTGCTCGGCGTCGGGTCGGGCGTGCCGAGCACGGACACGAGCTGGCGCCAGTTCGGCTTCGAGGCAGAGCGACACGTCGGGCGGTTCGAGGAATCGGTCGAGGTCATCGCGCGACTGCTCCGCGGCGAGACCGTCACGTTCGCAGGCGAGCACGTGCGCGCCGACGGCGCCTCGCTCGAGCCGCGAGGGATCGATGCGCTGCCGCGCACGCCCGTCTGGGTGGCGGCGAAGGGTCAGCGCACCATGGCCGTTGCCGCGCGGTGGGCCGACGCCGTCAACCTCAACGCGCCCATGGCGACGGCGGACGACACCGCTCGACTCGCGACGCTCGCCGCCGAGGCGTGCGGTCGGGTGGGACGTGACCCAGCGACGCTCGAGCTCACCGGGTGGGGCAGGATCGCGCTGGGCGAAGGCGGGGTTGGCGCCGACCGGCCCGGCTGGCTGACCGGGCACGCCGAGGCGATCGCCGACACCTTGCGCGCCATGGCCGGTGCAGGGCTCCGCCACCTCGCGCTGTATATCGGCCTCGACGAGGACGCGAGCCCGCTGCCGGCCCTCACCCCGCGCGCCCTGGAGCGCCTCGCCCCCGTGGTCGAGGCCCTCCGCGAAACCTGACCCGGCGCGCGACGGGACCCCGCGCGCCCATGGGCCCGCCGTATCCTCGTTGCCTGGCCGCCGCAGGCTTCGGTTGGGCGGTTCGCGAAGGCCGAGGAGAACAATGCCCGGGTTCACGCCGTTTACCAGCAACTACGCCGACCTGTCAGACGAGAACGGATACCAGTTCGAGTTCCGCTGTGACGTCTGCGGGTCGGGTTACCGCAGCGAGTTCCAGCGATCGGCGCTGGGCACGGCCGGCAACCTGCTGAGCGGTGCGAGCAGCCTGATCGGCGGTCTCTTCGGCAGCGCCGCCAATGCCGCGGACCGGGTCAAGGACGTCACCGACCGGGGCGCCCGCGACGAGGCGCTCAAGAAGGCCGCGAACGAGATCATGCATCTCTTCACGCGGTGCCCGCGCTGCAACAAGTGGGTTGACGAGACCTGCTGGAACGCCGCGCGCGGCCTGTGCGTGGGGTGCGCGCCGAACCTGGCGGCCGAGATGGAGGCCGAGCGCAGCTCGGTCGAGATCAGCCAGATGCGCCAGGCGATGGCCCAGGAGACGGTGTTCTCCGGTGACACGAGCGCCAAGCAGACGGTCTGCAAGACCTGCGGCAAGCCCGTGGGCTCGGAGAAGTTCTGCTCGAACTGCGGCGCGCCGACCGGCCAGAACCACTGCACCCAGTGCGGCGCGGAGCTGCCAGCCGGCGCGCGCTTCTGTGGGGGCTGCGGCGCCAAGACCGCCTGACGACCTGCGAGCCGGGCTCGCGACCGCGGCTGACCAGACGACGGCCCCGGTGGTGAATCCGGGGCCGTTCTATTCAGGCGACCGGCGTGCCGCAGTCCTTGCAGAATCGGGCGCCCTCGGCGAGCTGGCTGCCGCAGGAGCGGCAGGTGGCGGGTGCCGCAACGGCTTCCGGCTCGGGTGTCTGAGCCGGAGCGGCTCCGGGCTTGTCGGACTGGGGGGCAGCGGGCATGGGGGAGGCGAGAGGGGCGTCCACCGCGGGCGCTTCTGGGGCGGGCGCGCCCCAGGCCGGAGCGGGCGCTGGCGTCGGGCTCGGGTCGGGCGCTGACGGCTGACCCCAGCCGGCGGGCAGCGGCGGTGCCGGCGGCACGCCTTGGGCCCAGCCCGGCGCAGGCGCTGGCACGGCCGCGGGCGAAGGCACGGCCGCAGGCGCTGGCGCGGGCTGCTGACCCCAGCCTGGCGCAGGGGCGTCCGGCACTGGCGCTGCGTTGGGTCCCCAGGTGGGCGCGGGCGACGGCGGGGCGGACTGCGGCGCGGATGCCGGCGCTTGGCCCCAGCCGGGTGTGGGCGCCAGGTTGGCCGGCGCCTGCGGCTGCGCGGTCGGCTGGCCCCATCCCGGGGCGGCGCCGGTGGGGGCGGTGGGGGCGGTTGCCGATGAGGCCCAGTTCGAGATCTTGCTGCCGAGCCCGCCCAGCTGCTTGCCGATGTCGGCCACGGTCTCGCTGACCGTGGGCGCTTGGGCGGTGGGCTGCGGCTGGCCCCAGAGGGCGCCGTTGGGCCCGGCGGCCGGACGTGCCGGTGCCGGGGCTGCCGGAGCCTGCGGCTCGCCCCAGCCCGGAACGGCCGGCGCGGCGGCCTCGGGCTGCAAGGGAGCAGGCGCAGCCGGGTGGCCCCAGCTGGGAGCCGTTGGAGCCGGGTTCTGCGCCGGGGCGGGCGTCGCGGGCTGAGCCTGCGGCTGGCCCCAGCCGGGAGCCGCCGGAGCGGGACTCTGCGCGACGGGAGGCGTTGCGAGCGGAGCCTGCGGCTGGCCCCAGCCGGGAACGGCCGGAGCCGGACTCTCAACCGGGGCGGCCGCGGGAGCCGCTGGCTGGCCCCAGCCGGGAACGGCCGGAGCCGGACTCTCAACCGGGGCGGCCGCGGGAGCCGCTGGCTGGCCCCAGCCGGGAATCCCCGGTGCGGGCGACGGGGCAGGGGCGGGCGCGGGAGCCGGCTGGCCCCACCCGGTCGCCGGAGCGGTCGGCGCGGGAGCGGGAGCAGGAGCGGGCGGCTGACCCCAGCCCGGCACGCCAGCTGTCGGCGCGGGAGCGGGAGCGGGGGCGCTCGGGGCGGCCGGAGCCGGAGCCGGCGCGGCGGGCTGGCCCCACCCGGGCACGGCGCCTGCGGTCGACGCGGTCTGCGCCTGCTGGCTTGCCAGCACCGCGGCGAGCGCGGCGTTCACGGGGCTGCCACAGCGCGGGCAGGCGACCCACGTCGGGTCGTCGATTTGCGCCGAGCAGTTCGGGCAGGCGCCGGGCGAGAACGGGTCCTGCGTGCCGCACGAGGGGCAGGCGACCACGTCGCGCTCGATGTAGGTCCCGCAGTGCGGGCACGGGTACTTGAACGTGGGCATCTGCTTGGTGCTCCTCAGCCGGCCGAGCCGCCGGCGGCTTCGCTGACCTGCTCCTCCTGAGCGACCCGGCCGGGCCACTCGGCGCCATCATCGCGCGCCGTGGCGTGCCATGCCACCAAGTCGCGCAGCGCCGCCTCCCACGACGGCGGGTCGCGGTGGACGACGCGGGCCACGAACGCCCAGCGCGCGGCGGCCAGCGAGGGCAGCGCGGCGAGCGCGAGGCGGTACCGCAGCGCGGGCGGGGCGGCGAGCTGGGCCGCCGGCAGCGCCATCGGCTCGCGCAGGAACCGCGCGTCAATCAGCGCCTCGGAGATCCCCGCGACCGCGGCCCCGAGCGCACCCGGCGTGAGGGCGCCCGTGAACGACGCCCGCGGCACGACGCGGAACAGGTACGTGGCGTGCGAGCCCTCGCTGACGAGCTCGAGCGACACGAGGTTCCCGGGGAGCCCCACGATGAACCAGATCTTCGGGTCCTTGGGACTGCCGGCATCAACCGGCGCACAGGCGAGCCAGCGGGGGGCCGCGTCACCGCCGCCGATCTGGCGCAGGACGCGGTAGGACTCGTCGAACGGCGGGATGCCCAGCGTCGCCGCCTCGAGCAGCGACCACGCCTCGCCGAGACTCGCCGGGCCCACCGCGCGCCCCTCGAGCATGAGCCGCGACGCGAGCGAGCGCACCCCGAACGGCGCGTCGGGGACGATCCCCGTGACGATCGCCGTGGCGTCGGCCACCGCGCCGTCCCGCAGCGCCGACCAGCGGTTGACGTGCTCCACCGCGATTGGGCCGAGGCGCACGAGCCGCAGGGCTGGGCCACCGTCGGGCGCGGGTGGCAGGCTCGGCCCCGCGCCACTGATCGCGAGGCCGCCGACCGCCGGCTCGTGGGTCACGGTGCCGATGTCCGCCCGGCGCACGCGCCGCCACGGCAGCCGCTCGTCGATCGGGGCCAGGACGACGCCGCGGTCGTGGTAGACGAGCTGGGCAACGCCGGCCTCGGCTCCCGCCGCGTACTCGACGAGATCGATCTCAGCGTCCTGATCGAGCTGGACGAGCCCGTCCTCGAGCCGCTGGCGAAGCCGACCGTCCCGGAGCAGCTTGACGAGGAGACCAGCCATCGTGCCCAGGCGCTCGAACTGCCAGCGCTCGGACCCCGGGCCGGTCCCGAAGCCCACCGTCACCGGGTCGCCGTCGCCGGCAATGGTCGCCACATCGCGATAGCCCGCCGACCACGCCGGCTTGCCCGCGGCCTGCACCGCGATCCCCGCCACGTCGAGCGTGATCTGCGCCTCGAGCGGGGCATCGCCAGACCGGTGCGCGGTGCACCGGAGGCGCGCGGGGAGCTGGCTGGACACGGGTCGAACTCCATCTCGGCGAAGGCGCCCGGAACGTCGGCACCCGCCCCACATCGTACTGACCAACGCGCGGGCGATGAAGGGGCTCGTCTCCATCTGCGACGTGGCGTCGGGTCCACGCTGCCGGGGATGCCTGGGAGGCCCTCGAGGCGTGGATCGCCTCAAACTCGCGGCGCAGTTCTCGCTCGGCCTCTGCCCGTCCTGCTGCTGCACCGCCCTCGCCCAGGCGGGCCTGACCGAGGACGGCGGCCCAGATCGCTGAGCGGCTCGCGGGACAGCGCCACCGCGCGCCGGCCCCGCTCATGCGACCCTAACTCGACCTCGCCGCACGGAGCCGCGCATGACCGACCTCGCCCCCGAGCTGCTCAACTGGTTCGACGACCACCTCCGCCCGGGTGACGCCTTCCGGGTTCGTGAGGCGCGCGCCTGGACCCGCTGGCCCCACCGGTACCGCCAGCGCGTCGAGGTTGGCGAGCCGCAGCTCGACCGCGACGTCATGGCGACGCGCGTCGTTGCCACCACGCCGCTCGTGAAGGACATCCGCGACATGGACGCCGCGCTCGAGCTCGCGGTGGGGTCGAACCGCGTGGCGAGCCTGTCTGCCATTGTCGTGGACGAGGTCACGGGCACGGTCGGCCTCGCGTGCGCCGCGTCGTTCCGGCCGCTGAACAAGCCGTGGCTCATCCAGGTCCTTGGCGAGGTGCTCAAGCTCCAGGTCGCGGTCCCCGAGGCCGGCGATCCCGAGGTGCTCGCAGAGGGCTTCGGCGGCGCGCCCGACCTCGAGCCGCACCCGGCCAGCGGGCCTCGCATGGAGCCCCAGGAAGGGCTGGGCGTCGTGGAGCTGTACCAACAGGCGGGCCTCGAGTCCGGGCGCATCTACCACGGGGTGTACGACGCCGCTGTTGGCGACCTGCTCAGCATGGACATCCCGTCGGTCGCGGACGGCACGATGCTCACCGTCGGCGCCGACACCTTCAACCTCGGCGGGCCGGCGCGGATCACGCTCGAGAACGCGACGCATCCCGGGTTCGGCAACGGGCTCCTCGTGGTGCTCCGGGCCGAGGGCGCGCCGGTCGCGGCCAACCTCGCCCGCGCCGCGAACGAGCTCAACCGCCGCGAGCTCTGGGGCCGGATCGACGGGCAGACCTTCGGCGCCTGGTCGTACGACGAGGTGGGCCTGGGGCATCTGGTGTTCTACCCGAACCGGCTCATCCCCGGCGGTGAGGCGGAGCGCCGCGCCCGGCTGATCAATTGCGTCCTCGACGAGGCGCGGCGGCTCGCGTGGCTCGACGTGGTCTGGGCCGAGGTGGCCGCGGCATCCGCCGGTTCGTGACCCGCGCCCGGCGGCATCGCCGGTAGCCTCAGGGGCATGACCGGCATCCGCGGCTCGATCCTGCTCGTCGTCGTCTCGGGCGTGCTGTTCGGCACGGCGGGCACGGCCAAGGCGCTCGGGCCCGCAGGTGTGCCGCCGATCGCGGCCGGGGTGCTGCGGATCCAGATCGGGGCCATCGCCCTCCTCGCGACAATGCCGCTGCTGGGCGCCCGGCGGGGCCGCCTGCCGGTCCTCTGGCGACGCCCGCAGATCCTCGTGACGGCCGTCGCGGCGGCGCTGTACCAGCCGTTCTTCTTCGGCGCGGTGAGCAGCGTCGGGGTGGCGCTAGGAACGCTGGTCGCCGTCGGCAGCGAGCCCGTCTTCGCGGGCCTGCTCGGCTGGGTGGCCCTTCGCCACCGCCCGACGCTCGGCTGGCTCGCCGCCACCGCGATCGCGGTCGTCGGGCTCGCCTTGCGCTCGTCCGGCCAGGTCGCGAGTGGCGGGGACACGGGCGGCCTCCTCCTCGCGCTCGGCGCCGGGCTCGCAAGCGCCTGCTACACCGTGGCCGCCAAGCACCAGCTTGACCGCGACGCCACGGCCATTGAGGTGCCGACGGCGAGCTTCGTCCTGGGCGGGCTGCTGCTCGCCCCGCTGCTGATCGGCCAGCCGATGGGCTGGCTGGCGACGCCGGGCGGCGCCTCGGTCGTGCTCTACCTCGGCGTTGCCACGATGGCGATCGCGAACGTGCTCCTCGCGCACGGCATCCACGGCCTGCCGCCGGGACCGGCCGCGACCCTCATGCTCACGGACCCGGTCGTGGCCACGCTGCTCGGCGTGGTCGTCCTCGGGGAGTCGCTGAGCCCGGTCGCGGCGCTCGGCGTGGCGCTCGTGCTCGCCGGCCTCGTGCTCCAGGGGATCGTCGTGGCGCGGTCCGATCCCGGCGACCTCGAGCCCGCGCCCGTCCTGTGACCGTGATCCAATCGACGCCACCAGTCAGCAAGGAGACCCCAGCATGATCGTGTGCGTGCCCGTGACCCCCGACGGCGAGGTGGACCCGCGATGGGGCCGCGCCGCGCGCGTGGCCGTGGCGACGGTCGAGGCAGGGCGGATCACCGCCTGGGAGGAGCACGCGGTCGCGTGGGACGTGCTGCACGACGTCGGGACCGAGGGTGGCCACCATGCCCGCGTCGCGACGTTCCTCAAGGGCCACGGGGTCGAGGTCGTCGTGGCCGGGCACATGGGTCCGCCGATGGCGCAGATGCTCGCGAAGATGCGGATCCTGGCCCGGACCGGCGCGCAGGGCGAGGCCCGGGTGGCCGTGGAGCACGCGGGCCGGCTCGACGGGTAGGGGAGCGCCAGCCGGGACGCTCAGGGCCGGTGTCGACCGCGGCGCGTACGGTTCGGGCCATGGACGAGCGCCTCATCACCCCTGCCGACGCCGGTTTCGCGATGCCGCCCGCGTGGGCGCCCCACGCCGCGACGCTGATGGCCTGGCCGTGCCGCCTCGAGCTCTGGAACGACCTGCTCGACGAGGCGAAGGACGACTATGCCGCCGTGGCGCGCGCGATCGCGCGCTTCGAGCCTGTGCTGATGGCCTGCCCGCCCGGCACGGCGGTTGAGGTGCGCAGCCGGATCGGCGCGACCGAGTTCGGGGTGGAGCCGCTGGAGATCCCGATCGACGACTCGTGGGCCCGTGACAGCGGCCCCATCTGCGTGGTGGACGGCGCCGGGCGCGTGGCGGCGGTGCAGTTCCGGTTCAACGCCTGGGGCGACCGCTGGCACCCGCACGCCGACGACGCGCGTCTCCCCGAGCGCGTGGCGGCCCACCTGGGCATGCGCCTGTTCCGCGCGCCGATGGTCCTCGAGGGCGGCGCCGTCGAGACCGACGGCGACGGCACGCTGCTCACGACCGAGCAGTGCCTGCTCAACCCCAACCGCAACCCGACGATGTGCCGCGAGGACATCGAGGCCGCGCTGCGCGCGTACTTGGGCATCGAGGCGGTGATCTGGATGCCGTACGGTCAGGAGACCGACGCAGGGCCTGAGGGGACCGACGGCCACGTGGACGGCGCGGCGGCGTACCTGGCGCCGGGCCGGGTGCTCCTCGATGTGCGCGAGGATCCAGCCTCGCCCGAGCATCGCGCGAGCCACGCCAACCTGACGGCGCTGCGGGCCGCGCGCGACGCGAGGGGACGGGCGCTCGAGGTCCGGACCTTCGACCCCGGGCCCTTCCCCGGCGTCCCGTACGCCAACCACTACCTCGTCAACGGCGGTGCGGTCGTGCCGCTGTCGGGGGACCGCGACGCGGACGAGTACGCGCTGGGCGTGGTCGCCGAGGCGTGGCCCGGCCGCGAGGTGCTCGGCGTGCCGGGCAAGGTGCTCGCCGCGGGTGGCGGCGGGCCCCACTGCATCACGCAGCCGATCACCGCGGGACCAGTCGCGGGGCCCTAGCGGCCCGCGGGCGCCGGTGGCGTGGCTCGCCCGGCGATCGGACAGGGCGAACCGGCCTAACGGCGGCGACCCACGGGTGGCCCGGCGGTCGCCGCGAAGTCGTGCGTCAGGACGGTGCAGTCGCGGGTCGGCACCGCAACAGCCCTCGCCCCGCGATTGGGGTACGCTCCGCGCCTCACCGTCACGATCGATCGGGTCTGGAGGACTCCCGGCGTGGTCTGTCCCCGCTGCGCCACCGAGAACAAGCCCGGCCGCAAGTTCTGCGTGTCCTGCGCAGCCCCGCTCGGGGTCGTCTGCCCGGCGTGCGGCGCTACGGCTGATCCCGGCGACCGCTTCTGCGGCGAGTGCGCGGCGCCGCTCGCGCCAGGCTCGGTCCCGACGACCGGCGCCGGCCCGAGCGCCGGCGTGGCCGCACGCGGTCCCGTTGGTCTGGCCCAGCCCTCGGCGGAGCGACGCCTCGTCAGCGTGCTCTTCGCTGACCTCGTGGGGTTCACGCCATTCGCCGAGGCGCACGACGCTGAGGAGGTCCGCGAGACGCTCTCGCGGTACTTCGACCTCGCCAGCGAGATCGTGCGGCGGTATGGCGGGACGGTCGAGAAGTTCATCGGTGATGCCGTCATGGCCCTGTGGGGCGCGCCGACCGCTCGCGAGGACGACGCCGAGCGCGCCGTGCGGGCAGCGCTCGACCTGGTGGACGCGGTCGGCGTGCTCGGCTCTGGGATCACCGCGCGGGCTGGGGTCTTGACCGGCGATGCCGCGGTGACGCTCGGGGCCTCGAACCAGGGCCTGGTGGCGGGCGATCTCGTCAACACCGCGGCGCGGCTCCAGTCGGTCGCGCCGCCCGGCAGCGTGCTCGCCGGCGAGGCGACCATGCGGGCGGCGAGTGCCGCGATCGACTTCGAGGCGGTAGGCGAGCAGGTTCTCAAGGGCAAGACCGCCCCCGTCCCGGCTTGGCGAGCGCTGCGCGTGGCGGCCCAGCGGGGCGGGCAGGGTCGCGCCGACATGCCCGAGCCGCCGTTCGTCGGCCGCGACGAGGAGCTGCGGCTGCTCAAGGACCTGATCACCGCGACCGGCCGCGACCGGCGGACCCGCCTCGTGTCCATCACCGGACCGGGCGGCATCGGCAAGAGCCGACTCGCATGGGAGCTCGAGAAGTACGTCGACGGCATCAGCGAGACCATCTGGTGGCACCGGGGGCGGTCGCCCTCGTACGGCGAGGGCATCACGTTCTGGGCGCTCGGGGAGATGGTCCGCCGGCGCTGCGGCCTGCTCGAGGACGCCGACGAGGCGACCACGCGCGAGCGCGTGCGCTCGACCGCGGCGCGGTTCGTCCCCGGCGACGAGGACCGCCGCTGGGTCGAGCCCGCACTCCTGACCCTGCTGGGCCTCGAGCCCGCACCGTCGGGCGGCCGCGACGTGCTGTTCGCGGCCTGGCGGATCTTCTTCGAGCGGATCGCCGGGGCCGGCACCACGGTGCTGCTGTTCGAGGACCTCCAGTGGGCCGACACCGGCTTGCTCGACTTCATCGACCATGTGCTCGAGTGGTCGCGCGGCACGCCGTTGCTCGTCGTGACGCTGGCCCGTCCCGAGCTGCTCGAGCGCCGGCCCGGTTGGGGAGCGCAGGTGCGCAACCTGACGAAGCTCGATCTTGAGCCGCTGTCGGACGAGTCGATGCGGGCGCTGCTCGCCGGATTCGTGCCCGGCCTGCCCGAAGCTGCGGTGGGCTCGATCCTGGCCCGCGCTGACGGGATGCCCCTCTACGCGGTCGAGACCGTCCGCTCGCTCGTCGCCGACGGGCGGCTGGTCCGCGACGGGGCCGCCTACCGGCCGGTGGGCGAGCTCGGCGCGCTGGCGATCCCAGAGACGCTGCGCAGCCTCATCGCGTCGCGGCTCGACGCGCTCGACCCGAAAGACCGGGCGCTCGTCGCCGACGCGTCGGTGCTGGGCCAGACGTTCAGCCTCGCGGGCCTCGCAGCCCTGTCGGGCGTCCTGGAGGCGGAGCTGGAGCCGCGCTTGCGCAGCCTCGTCCGCCGCCAGCTCTTCGACCTCGAGCTGGACCCGCGGTCACCGGAGCGCGGCCTGTACGCATTCGTCCAGTCGCTCATCCGCGAGGTGGCGTCTGGAACCATGGCGAAGCGCGACCGGCGCGCCCGGCACCTGGCCGCGGCCCGGTATTACGAAGCGCTGGGCGATGACGAGTTGGCAGGCGCGCTCGCCAACCACTACGTGTCGGCCTACGAAGCCTCCTCCGACGGACCTGAGGCGGACGCCGTGGCGGTGCAGGCGCGGATTGCGCTCTCTGGCGCGGCCGACAGGGCGGCGACCCTCGGCAGCAACGATCAGGCGGTGGCGTACCTGCGCTCGGCGATCGAGCTCACCTCGGAGCCCACGGCCCGCGCCGAACTGCTGCTCCGCGCGGGTCAGTCCGCGACGCGCGCCACCCGCTACGAGGAGGCGCTCAGCATGGTGCGACAGGCGCTCGACCTCGCCGCCGCGACTGGCGATCCCGTGCTGCAGGGTCGCGCCGGCGCAGCGCTGGGCGAGGCCTGTATCGACGCGGGCGACGCGACCAGCGCGGTCGAGGCGCTCGAGGCGGCCGAGTCGGTGTTCCCATCGGACGGACCGGGCACCGTGCGCGCAGAGATCCTGACGAATCTCTCGAGGGCGTACATGCGCGCCAACGAGCCCCGGAGAGCGATCGCCGCCGCGGACCGCGCCCTCGAGCTGGCCGAGGCGCTCGAGCTGAACCGCCTGATCGCTGAGGCGCTCAACAACAAGGGCTCGTCCCTCGGATATCTCGGCCGGTCCAAGGAGGCGGAGGCGCTCCTCGAGGGGTCGGTCAAGGTTGCCCGGGCAGGCGGGCACGTGGCGGCGGAGATCCGGGCCCTCACGAACCTCGGGTCGACGTCCGGGACGACGACCGCCGGTCTGGAGGCGAACCTCGCGTCCGCGAGACTCGCGCGCCGCGTGGGCAACGGGACGCTGGCCCGGTGGGCGGAGGACATGAGCCGGTGGGCCGCCCACCCGATCGGCGAGGGGTGGGATGAGGCGATCCAGAGTGGCAGGGCACAGGTTGCGGACGATCACGCCCGGGGCGTTGGCGGTGCCTTCGACGAGGCGCGAACCCTGAGCTTCATCGGTTACTCCCTGATCGCGCGCGGTGAGCCGGTGGACGACCTGCTGGCCCGACTCGAGGAGCTCGCGCCAAGAATCCAGGATCCTTTCGCGGGCGTGTGCCTGCGGTCGCTCCAGGGGGAGTCGGCGCTCTTCGCGGGCGACCTGGCAACGGCCGTCCGCCTGGGTGTCTCGGCCGCCGAGGTGGATGAGCCCGCACGGATGATCTTCGCGGGCATGGCCGCCCACGCCGCGGTTGTCGCCCGAGACCGCTCGGCGCTCGAGGCGCTGAAGGTCGTGGTCGATGGTGGACCGACGGGCAGTTTCCGGTCCTCGGTGCTGGCCGCCCTCAGGGCCCCGCTGCTCGCGCTCGACGGACGCCTCGACGAGGCAGCCGTTGCCTTCCGCGAGGCTGTCGCCCTTGCAAACGCACTGGGCGAAAGCTTCGGCGCCGGCCGCGTCGCGCTCGACGGCATCGTCCTCCTCGGCCCCGGCCATCCGGTGAGCCTCGAGCTGGAGGCGATCGCCCGGCCGATCTTCGAGCGATGCGGGGCCAGGCCCTTGCTCGCGCAGCTCGACGCCGCCCTGACCCTGGCGGTGTCGCCCGGATGACACCCGGCGCGTCGCGTGGGGTCTGGTCATCGGCTGAGCGAGGCCCCAAGATGACGGGCAACGAGCGGCAGAAGCGCCAGCAGGATGGTCAGCGTCGAAGGAGTCCCAAGATGAGCAGCAAGCGCGACATCGGCCCGGACGGCCTGTCCAAGCACAGCGCGATCGACCCGGATGGCGCGATCAAGCACAACGTCGTCGAGGAGGAGGACGTCGAGGGCCACTCGATGGCGCTCAACCCGACACTCGGGCGTGACCTCGCCAAGGCCCGGAGCGCCGAGGTCGAGCGCACCGTCCAGAACAAGAACAACGAGCACGAGGCCAAGCGGATCTTCCGCCGCTAGCCGCTCACCGCCACACGCGAAGCCGGCCTCCGTCCCGGGGCCGGCTTCTTCACGCCCGTCGCGCCCGCCTCGCGCGGCTGCCTCCCGCCTCGCGCGGCTGCACGCTGGTCGTCGCGGCTGTGTAGCATCGCGTCCTCGGCCCCGTTGGGGCTCGGCTCCCTGCTGGAGGGGAAGATGACGGGCCCTTCGTCGAGCACGGCGTTCGCGATGGAGGCGCTGGGACGTAGCGCCCTGTTCGCCCGCGTCGACCCGGACGTGCTGGCGGCGTGCGCAGCGAGCCTGCGCGTGCGGCGCTATCGACGCGGCGAGACCATCTTCCACCAGGGCGACCCCGGCGACTCGCTCTACATCATCGAGTCCGGTTCGGTGAAGATCGTCCTGCCGTCCCCGGAGGGCGAGGAGGGGGCCATCATCGCCAACCTCGGCCGCGGCGACTTCTTCGGCGAGCTCGCCCTGCTCGATGGGGCGCCGCATTCGGCGACGGCCGTGGCGGGCGAGCCCGCCAGCGCGCTGATCCTCCAGGAGGCGGCCTTCGCCGACCTGCTCGAGACCCAGCCGGGGCTCCGCCGCGCGCTGATCGCGGGGCTCGTGGCCGAGCTGCGGCGGCTCACCAACCACGTCGAGGATCTCCACTTCCTCGACCTCCCCGGACGGCTTGCCAATCGCATCGTCCGTCTCGCGCGCGAGACGCGCCCCGGCGAGGCCCGCGACGTTCGGCTCGAGTGGCGCTACACACAGTCCGAGCTCGGCGCGATGATCGGCGGGACGCGCCAGACCGTGAACCGGCTGCTCGCCGACCTGACCGCCCAGGGCCTCCTGCGGATCGAGGGCGAGGAGCTCGTGATCCCGGATCTCGACGCGCTCGCGCGATCTGCCGACCGATGACGCGGGAGGAGCAGCTGCTCCGCGCGATCGGCCTGCGGGCCGAGGCGGCGCGCAGGCTCGAGGGGAGCGCCGCGGGCGCCGTCCTGCACTCGGTCGTCGAGGCGACGGTCGCCCTGTTCGACGCCGAGGCCGCCTCGATCGCGCTCTACGACGCCGCGTCCGGCCGGCTGGTCTTCGAGGTGGCGGCGGGCGAGCAGGGCCAGGGCGTCATCGGCCTGTCCATCGCGCCCGACCAGGGCATCGCCGGGTATGCGTTCACCACGGGCCAGGCGCTCGCGGTGTCCGACGTCGAGCACGACGCGCGTTTCGGGCGGGCGACGGCTGAGCGCACGGGCTACGTCCCGCGTTCGATCGTGGCGGTGCCGCTGGTGGACGATCATGGGACGATCGGCGTCCTCCAGGTGCTCGACAAGCGGAGCGCGGCCGCGTTCTCGCTGCGTGACGTGGAGCTGGCCGGGGTGTTCGCCCGGCAGGCGTCGGTGGCGATCCGGGCGAGCCGTGTCGAGCGCGACACCGCGGCCCTGCTCGTCACGACCCTGCGCCGGCTCGCTGCGACCGGGGAGGGGACGCGGGACGCCGAGGCCGCGACGGGCGATCTGGGCGTCGCCGGCCCGGAGGCCCAGGCTGGCACCGGCGCCGATCCCGCTGACGACGATGGCCTGATCAAGGACCTCGTGGCGCGGGCGACCGCCGATCTGGGCGGTGACGACGAGTCAGGGCTCTGGCGCCTCGCCGACCGCGTTGCCCGCCTCCGTGATGTGGACCCGGCCTCGATCGGTCTTCTCGCGGACCTGCTCGACGTCCTGGTGGCGCGGGGCGAGCGCGAGCGGGCGCGACGTCGGGGCAGGGCGGGTGGCGCGGGCCGGTTTGCCGCGCTCGACGACGACGAGTGACCGAGCCCATCCTCCCCGCCTGGAGCGAGCCGTTCCTCGAGGGGCGGCGCCCAGCCCTCGACCGCTCGCGCCCGTTCGGCTCAGTGGACCGCGAGCTCGCGTTCGGCGGCAGCGACGGCGCCGGCGTGACCGTCGCGATCATCGACTCCGGCGTGGACGGCACGCATCCCGCGGTTGGCGGGCGGCTGGTCGCGAGCGTCAAGGTGGAGCCGGGCGAGGATGGACCCGAGGTCGTCGATGACCCCGAGCGGCTTGACGTGGTCGGCCACGGGACCGCCTGCGCCGGGATCATCCACGCGCTCGTCCCGGCAGCGGATCTGGTGTCGGTCCGCGTGCTCGGTCCGGACAACCGGGGCAAGGGCGCCGTGTTCGCGACGGGCCTCGAGTGGGCGATCGACCACGGCGCGACCGTGGTGAACCTCTCGCTCTCGTCGCGCAGCGAGGCGCTGATGGGCGCCTTCCATGAGCTCGCCGACCGCGCCTACTTCGCGAACGTCCTGCTCGTCTGCGCGGCGAACAACGTCCCCGGGCCGAGCTACCCCTCGCTCTTCGCCTCGGTCGTCTCTGTCGCGGCGCACGACGTGCCTGACGGATGGACCTGGTACTACAACCCGCGGCCGCCGGTCGAGTTCGGGGCGCGCGGGGTGGATGTCGAGGTGGCCTGGCGCGATCAGGGGTGGATCGTCGCCACGGGGAACAGCTTCGCGGCGCCGCACATTGCGGGGCTGGCCGCCCTGATCCGCGCGAAGCACCCCGCGGCGTCCCCGTTCGAGGTGAAAGCGATGCTGGCGGCCACCGCCGACCGCTGACGGCGGGGCCATCGCGCGGCGCTCGCGGGACGGCGCCCGGTCGCGTGCTGTAGCCTCCCGCTGTAGGAGGGTCCCAGCGTTCCGATGTGCCCCGTTTGCGGCGCCGCCAACCCGGCCGGCCAGAAGTTCTGCGGCGAGTGCGGCTCGCCCTTGGTGTCGGGCTGCCCCGCGTGCGGCGCGCCGATCCCGCCGGGCCAGAAGTTCTGCGGCGAGTGCGGCACGCCAGTGGCCGGCCCGCCCAGCGCTGCGGCCCATCGCCCATCGCCGGCTGCCATCGCCGAGCGCCGCCTCGTCACGGTCCTGTTCGCCGACCTCGTCGGGTTCACGCCGTTTGCCGAGGAGCGGGACGCGGAGCAGGTCCGCGAGGTGCTTTCCGCGTACTTCGATCTCGCGACGGACATCGTCGGCCGGTACGGCGGCACGATCGAGAAGTTCATCGGCGACGCGGTGATGGCCGTCTGGGGCGTGCCCACCGCGCACGAGGACGATGCCGAGCGGGCGGTTCGTGCCGCGCTCGAGCTGGTGGATGCGGTGCCGGCGCTCGGGTCGGGGATCTCCGTTCGCGCCGGCGTCGTGACCGGCGAGACGGCCGTCACGCTCGGGGCCGTGAACCAGGGCATGGTCGCGGGCGACCTCGTCAACACAGCGTCTCGGCTCCAGTCCGCAGCCCCGGCCGGCACGGTGCTCGTGGGCGAGGCCACGCGCGACGCTGCCCAGCGGGCCATCGCGTTCGAGACGGCGGGCGACCAGCTGCTCAAGGGCAAGTCCGTGCCCGTCCCGGCCTGGCGGGCCGTTCGCGTCGTGTCCGACCGGTCCGGGATCGGGCGGGCCGACGCGCTCGAGCCTCCGTTCGTTGGTCGGTCCGACGAGCTGCGCCTGCTCAAGGAGCAGTTCCACGCCACCGGGCGCGAGCGCCGGGCGCGGCTCGTGTCGGTGGTCGGGCAGGCTGGCATAGGCAAGAGCCGGATCGCCTGGGAGCTCGAGAAGTACCTCGACGGCGTCGTGGAGCTCGTGCGCTGGCACCGCGGCCGATCGCCCGCGTACGGCGAGGGCGTCACGTTCTGGGCGCTGGGCGAGATGGTCCGCCGGCGCGCCGGGCTTGCCGAGGGCGACAGCGAGGCCACGACCCGTGCAGCGGTCACGGCCACCCTCGCCCAGCACGTGCCCGACGCGGACGAGCGCCGCTGGATCGAGCCCCGGCTGCTTGCGCTGCTCGGTCTCGCAGAGACGCCGCCGGGCGGTCGCGAGGAGCTGTTCGCGGCCTGGCGCACGTTCTTCGAGCGGCTCGCGGCCGACGGCACCGTGGTCATGGTCTTCGAGGACATCCACTGGGCGGACGACGGCCTGCTCGACTTCATCGAGCACCTGCTCGACTGGAGCCGCAACCAGCCGATTCTCGTCGTCTCGCTCGCGCGCCCCGAGCTGCTCGACCGGCGGCCGGGGTGGGGGACCGACCGCCGGGGCGCGGTCGCGCTCCGCCTCGGGCCCCTTCCGGAGGCGGACATGCGCGAGCTGCTCGCCGGGCTCGTGCCGGGCCTGCCCGAGCCGGCTGCCGCCCGCATCCTGGCCCGCGCTGACGGGTTCCCGCTGTATGCCGTCGAGACGGTCCGGATGCTGCTCGCCGACGGGAGGCTCGAGCCCGCGGACGGGGCCTACCGCCCGGTGGGCGACCTCGGCGACCTCGAGGTGCCGCGCACGCTGCACGCCCTCGCGGCCGCCCGCCTCGACGCGCTGCCCGCCGAGGAGCGCGCGCTCATCCAGGCGGCATCGGTCCTGGGCCAGACGTTCACGCCCGACGCGATCAGCGCGGTGTCCGGGACGGACGTGGGTTCGCTCGGCGGTCGTCTGGCGAGCCTGCGCCGACGGGAGCTGCTCGTGGTCGAGACCGATCCACGCGCCCCGACGCGCGGCCAGCTTGCCTTCATGCAGGCGCTCATCCGGGAGGTGGCCTACAGCACGCTCGCCAAGCGCGATCGTCGCGCTCGGCACCTCGCCGCCGCGCGGTACTTCGAGTCGCTCGCCGACGACGAGCTGGCGGGCATCGTCGCCACGCATTACCTCGAGGCGTATCGCGCGGCGCCCGACGGCGCAGAGGGTGCCGCGGTCGCAGCCGAGGCCCATCGGACCCTGCTCGCCGCCGCCGACCGGGCCGAGGCGCTCGGCAACCTCACGGGTGCCGCCGAGACGCTGCGCGCAGCCATCGAGGTGACGTCGGACGCGGCCCAGCGTGCCGCCATGCGCCAACGGCTGGGCTGGAACCTCGTCATCTCGGCGCGCTTCGAGGAGGGCGAGGCCGAGCTCGCAACTGCGGCCGCGGCCTGGACCGCGCTGAGTCGCCCCGGGGACGCGCTCGAGGCGATCGCGCAGCAGGTCGCGTCGCTCCTGTCGAGGGCCCGCATCGGGGCGGCCGGCGAGCTGGTGCACGCCCACTCCGCATCCGCCGAGACCCTGTTCGCCGATCCGGACGCCAGGATCGGGCTCGCCACCTTCATGGAAGTCGCGGGTCGCTCTGCCTTCCGGGCGGGCGATCACGAGCGCGCCATCTTGTGGAGCGACCGGGCGCTGCAGCTGGCTGAGCCGTTGCGCCTCGACGAGGTGTTCGCGATGGCGCTCATCACCAAGGCCGCGGCCCTGGTGTCCTCCGGCAGGTACCGGGAGGGCCGTGCGCTCCAGACCGGCGCCTATGCGGATGCCCGCGCCCACGGGCTCCACATGGCCCGCCTGCGGGCCGGGGTCAACCTTGCCGCCCTCTGCGTGGTCACTGACGTGCGGGCGTCGCTGGAGTACACGCTCGAGGGGATCGACACGGCCCGCCGTCTGGGCATGAAGTCCTTCGCCTACTACCACGCCGCGAACGTGGTCACTCCCGCTATGCGCCTTGGCGAACTGGACATGGCGATGGCCAAGCTCGACGAGCTGGCGGAGATGAACCTCGACGACCTGACCCGGACCGTCATCGACGATGGGCGCGCCGAGATCCTGCGGCTGCGGGGCCAGGGGGGCGAGTCGAGGGCGACGCGGCGGATCGAGGCCGCGCGGGCCGAGTCGGATCCGCAGGAACTTGTCAACGGCTACTCCACGGCCATCTGGGAGTCGTTCGCAGATGGCAGGCACGGCTCGGCGCTCGAGGCAGCTCGCGCCCTGCTGGCCGCGCCGTCCGCCTTCAGCCCCCCCGATGCCCGCTTCGACGCTGGCAGGACGGCTCTCCACGCCGGCGACCTGGCGCTCGCGTCGCAGGCGCTCGACACCCTGGGGCTGGGTATCGGCGGGGCGTCGGACGGGGACATGGCCGCGCTCCGCGCCGGTATTGCTGCGCTGGGCGGTGACGTCGACGGGGCGCTCGCTGCGTATCGGACGGCGCTCTGGATCTACCGCGATCTCGGCATGCGGCTGGACATCGCCCTCACCGGCCTCGACATGGCGGTCTTCCTCCCGGGCGACGTCCCCGACGTGGTCGCTGCCGCGGGGGCGGCCCGGGCGATCCTCGCGGAGATCGGCGCGAAGCCGCTCCTCGCCCGTCTCGAGGCCCTCACGCTCGCGCCCGCGGAGCGCTGACGGCGTGCCCGCATGCAGCCGACCGCCGGGCGCGGTAGGTTAGCGGCACGAAATGACCGCCGAGCCCCCGCGGACCCCGCGTCCGCACGTAGACGGGACCCCCGCTGGCGACCTGCCGGAGGGGGCCTCAGCACGTTCGGGCCGGTTCGGCCGCGGGACCCGCTCGGTCCTCGCGACGCTCGCGAGCGTGCTGCTGCCGGGCCTCGGGCACCTCCTCTTCCGCCTCGGCCGCCCGCGCGTGGCGCTCGTGTTCCTCGTGCCATTCCTCGCGGCGCTCGGCGCTGCCGCGATCTGGGGCGTCACGCAGGGCACCTTCGGCGTTCTCGCCGTGCTGGTCGCGCCGGGGGTGCTCTCTGTGGTCTTCGGCCTGAACCTGGTGATCGCCGCCTGGCGCGCGATCGCCGGCATCGACGCGCTCCGCCGGACCAGGCCGGGCATCGTCGCCGGCGCGGCGTCGGTCCTGCTCCTGATCGCCGGGATCGCGCTGCCCCATGCCCTCGCCGGCTGGGAGATCCAGGCCGCGTCGGATTACCTCGACGCCACGTTCGCGAGCGAGAGCGCCACGCCTGGGCCCATCGCGGACGCCACCGCGGAGCCCACCCCGAGCGAGACGCCCGAGGACATCTTCGCGACCGACTCGCCGCCGGTGTCGCCGTCCTCGTCCTCGTCCGCCTCTGGCGTCCCCTCGGCCACGCCCGGCTACTCGATCGCGCCCTTTCCGACGGACGGCGGCAACGGCACGCTGCCGGCTTTCGGGGCTGCCACGCCGTGGGTCAAGCCCGGCGCGACGCCCTGGGGCAACGACGGGCGCTTCGACCTGCTGCTGATCGGCTCGGACGCCGGCACGGACCGCTGGAGCCGGCGCACCGACGTGATGATGCTGATCGAGGTCGACGTGGCCACAGGCAAGGTCGCCATGATCGGCCTGCCCCGCAACTTGCAGAACGCCCCGTACCCGCCCGGCGCCGCGCGGAACGCATCGGCCTGCGGCTGCCAGCCGGGCCTGCTCAACGAGATGTACGTCGAGGCCACCGCGCGGCACCCGGGGCTCTGGCCCGGCTCGGGCCCGGTGAAGGGGATCGGGGCGGTCCGCTCGGTGGTCTCGGAGATCACCGGCCGGCCGATTGACGCGGTCCTGATCGCGGACCTCATGGGCGTCGTCCGAGTGGTGGACGCCATGGGCGGCATCGACATCAACGTGCCCGATGCGGTCCACGACGACATGTACCCCGACCCGGTGTACGGGGACATCGTCCTCAACATCAAGGCCGGCAAGCAGCACATGGACGGCCGGACGGCGCTCGCCTACGCGCGGAGCCGCCACCAGGACTCGGACTACGGGCGGATGCAGCGCCAGCAGGTCCTGCTGCTCGCCATCCGCGACCAGCTTGGCCCGGCCGCGATCTTCAGCGCCCCGGCACTGTTCGGCGCCGCGAAGGGTGCCGCGTGGACCGACCTGCCGCGCGAGAGCCTGCCCGCGCTCGTCGAGCTGTTCGGCAGGGCGGCGACGGCAAAGGTGAAGCAGCTGCGGATCACGCCGCCGAGCTACCCGAGCTGGCTCACCGCCGACTGGGTGACGCAGGTCCGCCTCGACGTGGCCGCGCTGCTGCCCGGCTCGCGGACGCCCGCCCGCAGCGTGTACCCGCTGGCTGTCGCCGCGCCGACGCCCAAGCCAACACCCAAGCCAACACCCAAGCCCACCGCGAAGCCCAGCCCGTCCGCGCCGCCATCATCCGCGCCACCGGGCGAGACGCCCACCCCGAAACCCACGCCCGAGCCGACGCCCGAGCCGACGCCGGAGCCCACGCCGACGCCCACGCCAGCGCCGTAGGGCTGGCGGCCACCCGCGCTCGCCGCCCGGCCGCGCTTGTGGCGTTCTTCCGCGAGGCCCTCGGCGCCCGTCGACACCAAAAACAGCACCGCCGCCGGCGGTGCCGGCGGCGGTTGAAGGCGCGGTACGGGCCCAGCCCGTGGCGTGTCAGCGCTGGAGGTCGGCCGGGGTGCTGAACGAGCGCAGCGCGGCCATGTAGTTCGCCCGCTCGAAGAGCGACGGGTCCGCGACGTTGGACGCGGATGCCGAGCCGCGGAGCTGGGCCACGGACTCGTACTCGTGCTCCTCCATCCAGGCCGCGAGGCCATCGGTGAGCGACTTCATGCGACCCACGCCGTGCTGGAGGACCGCGGACGCGGTCATCGCCACGTCGGCGCCGACGAGCAGCGCCTTGGCGGCGTCCACCGCGGTGTGGATGCCCGAGGTGGCCGCGAGGCCAACCCCCGCGCCGAGCTGGGGCCGCAGGATCGCGATCCACCGCATCGGGAGGCGGAGCTCGGGCGAGGCCGAGAGCGAGACCTTGTTGACGACGTCGAGGGTCTCGAGGTCGAGGTCGGGCTGGTAGAACCGGTTGAACAGCACGAGGCCGTCAGCACCGGCCTTGACCGCGCTCGAGGCGAAGTTCGCAAGCGCCGAGTAGTAAGGGCTCAGCTTCACCGCGAGCGGGATGGTCACCGCGGCACGGACAGCAGCGATCAGCTCGAGGTCCGCGGTCTCGCGGTCCACGCCGCTCATCGCCGGGTCGGCGACCACGTGGTACAGGTTGAGCTCGAGCGCGTCGGCACCCGAGTCCTGCATCAGCCGCGC
>Ga0315271_10000511_pt1 | contig 21501 bp, 23 predicted proteins | sample C3_top_MG_FD_204664 | JGI IMG/M metagenome (GOLD analysis project Ga0315271, IMG submission 204664) | Sediment microbial communities from Yellowstone Lake, YNP, Wyoming, USA - C3_top | ecosystem: Environmental > Aquatic > Freshwater > Lake > Sediment | place: USA: Wyoming | collected 2017-08-01
CGGCCTGGTCGTGCTGGTCGGCGGCATGGCAGTCGACTGGCTGGCCGCTGCAGGGGTTATCGACAGGCTCATTGGCGCTGCGGTCACGATGGAGCAATTCGGCCTGTGCCAGCAATACCGCCAGGCTGTCGAACAGGGGCGCATCCGGGTGGAGGAACTGTCCGAGACCCTGCTCAATGCCCGCCTCGGCGCCGGCGCGAGGAACCTGCCCTTTCTCATCACGCGCGGCGCCATCGGCACTGACCTGATTGCACACAACCCGGAAAACCTCAAAATGCTGGACGATCCGTTTGGCGGATTCCCGGTGCTGGCCTGCCGCGCGCTGGTGCCGGATGTCGCGCTGATCCACGCCCACCGCGCCGACTGCTACGGCAACATCCAGTACGAGCCGACCGTGATGTGGCCGGATATCGCCATCATGCCCAAGGCAGCCAGACGCGTGCTCGTGACCGCAGAAGAAATCGTGGATACCGAGGTGCTGCGCCTCCACCCCGAGCGCACCATACTGCCCGGCTTCATGGTCGATGCCGTGGTGGAGGTGCCTTGTGGCGCCCACCCTACTTCGTTTTTTCCCAATTACGGTTATGACAGCCGGTTTCACGAAGAGTGGATAGCGGTTTCCCGCGATGCGGAAAAGGCGGCAGCGTTCATTGACCGCTACGTGCGTGCACCCGCCACGCAAGAGGAATACCTCGAGGCCGTCGGTGGTGCTGCCACCATCAGCCGCATTACCCGCTGGGAGGAAGGCTGATGGAAGATTGGAAAAACAGCCCGCCCGCAACGGACTATGCCATTGATGAACTGATGATCACGGTGCTGGCGGACCAGTTCCATGATGGCGAGCAAACCACCAATGGCATGGCCTCGTTCATACCGGTAGCGGCGTTCATGCTGGCGCGCATGACCCACGCACCCGAGCTGGTGTGGCTGGCCAGCTCCGGCGGGCTTGAACCCAGGCCCAACCGCATACCCGCCTCCACGCTCGAAGCGCCGCTGTGGAGCGATTCCATCATGTACCTGGATCAGTACACCGACTTCTGGAATTTCGTGCTGAACGGGCGCTGGATCCAGAAATTCTGTGTGGGTGCCGCCCAGCTCGACCAGTACGGCAACGCCAACAACTCGGTGATCGGCAGCAACTACCACGCCCCGAAAATCCGCTTGCCGGGCACTGCCGGCCTGGCGGACATGGGCTCGATTGGCAAGAAATTGTATTACTGGAATCCCAATCATTCGCCACGCTCGCTGGTGAAGAAAGTCGATTACATCAGCGCGGCCGGCTACCTCGACGGCGGAGACGCACGCCAGCGGCTTGGCCTCGAAGGTGGCCCGGAACTGGTGGTCACCAACCTCGCGGTGCTGGATTTCGAACCGGTGAGCAAGCGCATGCGCCTGCAGTCGGTTCACCCAGGAGTAACACTGGAACAAGTACAGGCCGCAACCGGGTTTGAACTCGTGCTGCCTGCAGGTGAGGTTTCCATCACGCGTGTGCCCACACAGTCGCAAGTTCGCATGATCCGTGAGAACATCGACCCGGATAACATGCGCAAAAGAGAGTTTCGCCAGCGTGCCTGATGTCCGGGGCCTGAAAGGAGCCGGTGGTGCCGGGAACCGGCAATCACGGACTATCTCTATGGCCGAAAACAAGACCAAGCCCACCAACGCGAGCGTCGAGGACTACATCGCCTCAGGCGCCAACGCGCAGCAATGCACCGACTCCCGGGAACTGGAGGTCTACCTGTCGTGCGAGGGAGAGGAGCTAAGGCGGCGCTATGGCCAGGACGACGGCGCCTGACAATTCATTCAAGCCGACGCCCCTTCGCGCCGTGGCTTAACGAGGCGTTAGGCACGCAAAACTCCAATTGGCACGATATAGCATATCTGCTATGCTAGCTTAATGAGTTGGTCCGTTGTTTTTTATAGTGATCGAGTCGAATCTGAAATCGCGAGGATGTCGCCCGGCTTCGTGGCTCGCTTCATCCGCTATGCGGAGCGCATGGAAGTATTTGGCCCCGATCTCGGAATGCCGCACACAAAGGCGATGGGTGATGGATTATTCGAGTTGCGCTTGAAAGCAGGCGAAGGCGTTGCGCGCGTTTTATATTGCACGAGAATTGGCCGGCGAATCGTGATGCTTCATCATTTCATTAAGAAAACTGAAAAGACACCCGCCAGGGAGCTACTGATAGCACGAACACGAATGAAGGAGATTGATAATGGATCGCACACTTAAACAGTTCAAGGCGCGCGTACTCGCGAAACCAGAAGTTCGAAAAGCTTACGACCAACTCGCGGACGAATTTGCGTTCCTGGATGAAGTACTAAAGGCGCGTGCCGCATCCGGACTTACTCAGGCAGAAGTTGCGACACTGGTAGGCACTACGCAGTCCGCAATAGCACGGCTCGAATCGCCCACCAGCAGTCATTCTCCTTCCGTAGGAACGCTTCAAAAATATGCGCGGGCACTTGGCTTTAAAGTTGAAATACGCTTCGTCCCTGATACAGGGCTAACACGGCGTTCAAGCGGACGCGCCAAGAGCGCGGCGCGCCGCTCAGCTTGATCGTTAGCCAGACAACTCTTCATCCCAATCATAGGATGCCGTCAGTCCACCCCGGAGTTACCGTCGAGCAGGTACAGGCAGCCACCGGGTTTGAACTTCTGTTGCCTGCGGCCGGGGTGGCGGTAACGCGTCCGCCTACCCGGTCGCAAGTTCGCCTGATCCGTGAGAACATCGACCTTGATAATATGCGTAGAAGAGAATTCCGCCGGCGTGGCTAATCAAGCCTGGAAGCAGATGGCGTCGAACTGAACTGGCGAGGCCAGCAGTACGCACTGGAAATTAATGATTACCAAGGAAACAAACATGAGCAAAGATAAACCCAAACAGGAATTACCCGGCTGGATCGCAGAACACACCAAGCTTTATCTGCAGGATCCGGACAAGGGCCACAATTGGGATTCAACTGCAGCGGGCGGTCCTGGCATGCTCCTCACCTTGCTGCTTTTTACCGTGGGGCGAAAATCCGGCAAAGCAGGTATTTTACCACTGCTGTACGGCAAGTCCGGTGAGGACTACATCATCGTCGCTTCCAAGGGGGGCGCTCCGCAGCATCCGGCCTGGTACCTGAACCTGCTGCACAATCCTGAGTGCGAGATCCAGGTGGCGCATGACCGTTTCCGCGTGCGTGCACGCACGGCCACGGGCACCAAACGGGAAGCATTGTGGAAACTGATGGCCGGGATATATCCCCCCTACAACGACTACCAGAAGGCTACATCGCGGCAGATACCCATCGTGGTGCTGGAGCGCATCAAAGCCTGATGCCGTGCTGGCAAACTAAGGTGGGCATATAGGGGTCACTTCACTCTGCCTCAGGCATCCCGCCACCGCAAGTTACTGCATATACCTCAAGCGATTTCGAGGAAAAGTTTCCGCTAATGGGATGGTCCGCCCCGTTCTTAGAGTGACCGGAAGTAATGGGGTCAGAGTAAAGGGACAGAGTGAAAAGGAGCGGAAGTAATGGGGTCAGAGTAAAGGGACAGAGTGAAAAGGAGCGTAGGGCCTCAGTTTCGGAGTCGGTGTACCTGTTCCCTGAATGTTTCCGTCCCTAATACAAGCCCGGTGTTGGCGCAGTGCCGAACTTTGGCTATTACCTCAATGTCCAGGGTCTCTTTGATCAGCTCCCTCCAGGCTTGTTGACGTTGTTTTTCGTTACTGCCCAGGTCCAGGTAGAAGTCATGGGGTGACCACAAGCTGGCCCTGACTCCAAACGCGTGGGACCGGAAACTCGACCAGCGATAGTCACCCGGATCTCTGACCATGCCCGCCCTGACTGGATTTAATTCGATGTAGCGCAAGCAGGTCAGAAAGTATGGATCTTCCTGCACGATGCAGGTTTTGAAGCGACCTTCAAACAGGGTTCCACTGCGGGTGTATGTGTAGTTGAAACGACGTACATAAAGGCGCCCGAGAAACTGCATCAGTCGCGAGAGGCTCTCGTCATGAGAAGGCGTGGCCAGCAGGTGCACATGATTGGTCATGAACACCCAGCCGTGAACCGACACCCCGAATCGCTCTGCGCCCTCTGCCAGCCAGTGCGCATAGGCCGACAGATCATCATCGCAGGTAAATATGGCGTGGCGGTTATTGCCCCGTTGGATGAGGTGGACGGGAAGTCCAGCGGGACAGAATCGGGCTCGTCTTGGCATTGCCTACCCTTGGTACAGCAGCGGAAGACCCGATAATAATGTTAGGTGCTGTTCTTGTGCGATGGGGATTTACCGTTCCTGGCAGTGAGATAATTCCGTCCCTTGCCGTAGGATTACTCTGTCCCTTTACTCTGACCCCATTAACTTGTCCCTTGCCGTAGGATTACTCTGTCCCTTTACTCTGACCCCATAACTTCTTCGCCAGTATAGAATACCCGGCAGTTATTCAGAAAATACTCGCTTGTCTGGATAACACGGCAAGTTTTGCAGCAACATCGCTGTTAACGGATTGCAGGGCCTCGCCGAGTCCGGCAATGGGTTTATTCGATTGCTGTGTCTGAGCGTTCAGAGTGGAATAGTTTGCGCAGCAATTTAATTGAAAGCCCAACATGAATGGCTGTTCAGTACTTTGGGTTTTAGGTGAATATGTTGTTTGTTCTGCCTATACTCGGCTTTGCGGGCCCCGATCGGCGCGTTGGACCAGACATGAAAGCCCGCAGGAGATCCACATGATCCACAAGGTACTCGTCGCCTACGATGGTTCGGACGCCGCGCGTGCCGGGTTCGACTTCGCCACGGACCTCGCCAGCAAGTACGGCGCGGAACTGCACGTCATCGCGGTAGCAGGCCCACCTGAGTTCGGCACCGAAGTGGAGACCGAGGCGGTGATCGAGCAATCCCGACGCCACTGCGCCCACGCGCTGCACGTGCTGCGCGGTCACGGTCGTGCGATGAGGTGAGCAGCCTGATGCAGACGGTCGCATCCGTGCAGTCTGCAGGTGCTGCGCAACCGAGGCATGGTGCGGCCGCGCGCGACGTCCTGCGTGCCCTGCCTTCCCTGTCTGCCCTGGTGGAAGAAGCCGCGACGATCGCGGGAGTCGATTCGCGGGCCTGTGTCGCTCTGAGGGAGAAGATCACGCAGCACGCCTTCAATCTGGTCGTCGTGGGCGAGTTCAAACGCGGCAAGAGCACCGTCATCAATGCGCTGCTGGGGGCGGACCTGCTGCCGACCGGAGTGATACCGCTGACCTCGGTCGTCACGGTCCTCCAATATGGCATGCAGCCCGCCGTCATGGTCGAGTTCGAGGATCGCGCGAGCCACGCCGCGCCACTCGATGACCTTGCGGACTACGTCACGGAAGCCCGCAACCCGAAGAACACCAAGGGCGTGCGGGAGGTCACGGTGGTCTCCCCCGCCGAGTGGCTGCAGGGCGGCATTCGTCTGGTCGACACGCCCGGCATTGGCTCGGTGCACCGGCACAACACTGAGGTCACCTATCGTTACCTGCCGCGAGCCGATGCGGTGATTTTCGTCGCATCCGCCGATCAGCCATTGAGCCTAGCCGAGCTCGATTTTCTCGCCACCGTGCGGAACCACGCGGGCAAGGTGTTTTGCCTCCTCAACAAGATGGATTACCTGACCCCGGCAGAACAGGCGGAGTCGCTGGCGTTTGTGATCAGCGCCGTGACCGCCGCGCTTGGCACGCCGGTGCCGGTATTCGGCGTGTCGGCCCGTCAATCGCTTCAGGCACAAGCAACGGGTGCGGAGCCTCTGGTACAAGCGAGTGGCATGCCGGCATTCGGCGAGGTCCTGCGGCGGTTCCTGAGTGAGGAAGGCGGCGAGGTCTGGATGGCGTCGCTGCGCCACCAGCTGCTGCGCCTGCTCGCGGAAGCACGACTGTCGATCGAACTCGAATTACGCGCGCTGAATGCGCCTCTGAAGGTCCTCGAGTCGAACCTGCAGGCCATGTCGGCCCGCAAGGGCGAGCTGCTGCAGGACAAGTCCGATGTTGATGCCGTGCTTGAAGCAGATGCGCGAAAACTCATCGGTGAGCGAGTGGAGCCCGAGCTGGCAGTGTTCAAGGAGCAATTGACGCGGCGTCTGCATGCCGCCCTCAGATCATGGTGCGAGGAACTGAAAGACCGCCGCGCCGCGGCGTTGCGGGCGGGGCTCGAGGAGCGGCTGCTCGCGGAGGTGCGCGGTGCCTATGAGATCTGGCAGGCGGATGCGGATGCGAAGTTGAGCCGAGCCTTCGAGGACCTGTGCACTCGGGTGGAGCGGCGCATTCAGGACAGCGTCGATGATTTGCTGCGTTTTTCGGCCGAGCTGTTCGACATACCCTTTGCTGCCGTTAGCGCACAGACACTCTGGCGCAGTCCAACCCGCTTCTACTTCAAGTCCTGGGACGAACCCCCGGGCCTCAAACAACTCACCAATTCGCTGGTGCCGCTGCTGCCACGGGCGCTCGGGTCCCGGCTGATACTGCGGGACGCACAGCGACGTGCCGCCGATCTCGCCGACATGCAGGCCGGCCGTCTGCGACACGATTTCGACGAGCGACTCCGGGACAACGTCCGGAGCTTCCGCCAGGACCTGCTGCAGAGGATCGAGCGCACGCTGCAGGGAATCGAAGCAGCGATCGAGCAGGGCCGGGCCATGCGCGTAGGTGGTGAGACCGAAGCGGCGGCGCGACGCGAGGAACTCACTGCGACACTGTCACGAATCGCGTCCCTGGAAACGCGGGTGCGGCTCGACTCGTGAAGCCAAATGACTGAACCGCAGCAAGTCTGCCTGGCCTACTTTCGGCTGGTGCCGACGAGCCTTTCCTGCCCGGCCTGCGACGCTGACCTCGCCGCATTCTCGGCTCTGGACTATCGGGACAAGCTGCTGCACGCACTCGAGCACCCGCTGGCAGACGTGCGCATGCCTGCCATCATTGCCTGTGGCTGGCGCGGCGAGGCCTGTGCTGCGCGGCCCCTGTACGATCTCGCGTTGCACCACCCGGTGGACGTCATGGAAGGATTGGCGGTCGTGGCGAGCCTGCGCAGGCTGGGGGATGAAGGCCGCACGATGCTCAACGAACTGGCGGAAAAACATCCGGCGCACGCCGTGCGTGCGGCGGCCGGCGGTGTCGAATGAGGGCCGGCGTGTCGAAACCTGCAGCGGCGGCAAAACCGAAGGGCTGGTTGAACCGCAACATCCTCGGCATGGGGCTGGCGAGCCTGTTCAGCGACATGAATCACGAGATGGCCACCGCTGTCCTACCCTTGTTCCTGTCCTCGGTTCTCGGTGCGCCCGCGTTCGCTCTCGGCGTGATCGAGGGCGTCGCCGATGGCGTGTCGACGTTCTTCGAGATGTGGTCGGGCTGGTACAGCGATCGCATCGGCAAGCGCAAGGGCCTGGCGGCACTTGGCTACTTTGTGACGGCTGTCAGCAAGGCGACGTTCGCGCTGGCGACGAGCTGGTGGCATGTTCTGATTGGCCGCACCGCCGGCTGGATCGGCTGGTCGATCCGCTCGCCGGTTCGAGACGCGCTGCTGACGGAGTCCACGACGCCGGCGACCGTCGGACGGGCGTTTGCGTTCCATCGCACCATGGACACGCTCGGCGCCATCCTGGGACCGCTCATTGCGACACTACTGCTCACGCGCGTGCCCATCCGGACGATTTTCCTGGTGTCATTGATCCCAGGGCTCTGCGCCGTGGCCGCCATCGTCTTTCTCGTCAAGGAGAAGGAGCGTGCGCCGGATACTCGCAATGTCTGGCACAGCATCCAGAACCTGCCGCGCGACTTCGTGAAGTTCCTGGTCCCGGTCGGCCTGTTCGGCATCGCCAATTTCGCGCCGACCCTGCTGATACTCCGGGCGCAGGAACTGTTGACATCCTCGCTTGGCGCGATTGGCGCGGGCGCCTATGCCGTCGGCCTGTACACCTTCAGCAATGTCGTCTATGCGGTCGTGGGCTACCCGATCGGCGTCGCCGCCGACCGGTTCAGCAAGCGCGCCGTCCTCGTCATCGGTTTTGCCCTGTTCGGGCTGATGTGCCTGGGCTTCAGCTTCGCGGGAGCAAGCACATGGGCGTTGATACCGTTGTTCGCGTTGAACGGCGTGTACACAGCGGCCATCGAGTCGTCGCAACCAGCGCTGGCGTCGACCCTGATCCCTGACGACCAGCATGGCACGGGATTCGGGCTGATGAGCGGTGTCGATGGGCTTGGCGACTTCCTGTCGAGCATCCTCATGGGGCTCCTGTGGGTCACGATTGCGCCCGGTGTAAGCTTTGCGCTTGCCGGGGTGCTCGCCCTGATCGGGGCGCTGGTTCTGGGAACGATGCGTTTCCAACGTCCGTCGCGCGTCGCATCGTAGTCCGCGCACGCAGGTGACGGGCCATGGCTGGCCGTTGCCGCGTTGCGCGGTTGTTGACTTGAGGTAGGCAAAATGAACACTCGAATTCAATCGATTCACTCCCGCGAGATTCTCGACTCGCGCGGCAACCCCACGCTGGAGGTCGACGTCACGCTGACGGGTGGTGCGAAGGGTCGCGCCGCAGTGCCCTCGGGCGCCTCCACCGGCGTGCACGAGGCGGTGGAGCTGCGCGACGAGGACCAGCACCGCTATGGCGGGAAAGGCGTGCGCAAGGCCGTGCATAACGTCAACGGCGACATTGCCAATGCCCTCCGCGACGTGGATGCCCTCGACCAGGGTGCCGTGGATCGTGCGATGTGCGCGTTGGACAGCACGCCGAACAAGCGCAAGCTCGGTGCCAATGCGATGCTCGGGGTCAGCCTGGCGGTCGCTCGGGCGGCGGCGGGTGCCTGTGACTTGCCGTTGTTCCGTTATCTCGGCGGTGCCACGGCCTGTCGCCTGCCGGTGCCGATGTTCAACATCCTGAACGGTGGCGTACACGCCAACTGGCAGGGAACGGACCTTCAAGAGTTCATGATCGCGCCGGTGGGCGCGCCGAACTTCGCCGAAGCACTGCGTTGGGGTGCTGAGATTTACCAGCAATTGAAGAAAGTGCTCAAGGACGGCGGCTATTCCACCGGTGTGGGCGACGAAGGCGGTTTTGCACCGGCGTTGAAGCGCAACGTCGATGCCCTTGAGTTGATCCTGAAGGCCATCGAGCGCAGCGGCTACCGGCCAGGGGAGGACGTGGTGCTGGCGCTCGATCCGGCGTCGAGTGGATTCTTCGAGGACGGTCGCTATAACTTGCGCACGGAAGGTCGCACCGTCAGTGCAGAAGAGATGGTGGCGATGTATGCCGACTGGGTGGCGAAGTACCCCATCGCGGTACTCGAGGACGGCCTAGCCGAGGACGACTGGGACGGCTGGAAGCTTCTCAACCGCAAGCTCGGTGACAAGATCGAGCTGGTCGGCGACGATCTCTTCGTCACCAACGTGGTGCGCATCGAGCGCGGTATCAAGGAGGACGTGGCCAACGCGGTCCTGATCAAGCTCAACCAGATCGGCACGCTCACCGAGACTAATGCCGCCGTGCGGCTCGCCTATCAGGCGAACTGGGGTGCCATGGTATCCCATCGCAGCGGCGAGACGGTGGACACCTTCATCGCCGACCTCACCGTCGCGCTCGCCACCGGCCACCTCAAGACCGGCGCACCCTGCCGCGGTGAGCGGGTGGAAAAGTACAACCAGCTGATGCGCATCGAGGAGAGCCTGGGTGGCTCTGCGGTCTACGCGGGCCGGCACGCGTTCGTGACGCGGCGCGCGAGCTAGCGGCGCCCTCATGAACTGGATGTTCTATGCGTTCCTGTCAGCCATCGCCAAGGGCACCACCGCGGTACTGGCGAAAATCGGTGTACGGGACGTGCCGTCGAACCGCGCCACCACGATCCGCACGGCCGTGGTGCTCGTGTTTGCCTGGGGAATTGTGCTTGCGCGCGGCGAGACTGCCGGGCTCCGCGAGATGAAAGGCCGCATACTCGTCTTTCTCATGCTGTCCGGCGTGGCGACTGGGCTCTCCTGGCTTGCGTACTTCAGGGCGCTGCAACTCGCACCCGCCACGAGGGTCGCCCCAATCGACAAGCTGAGCCTGCCCATCAGTGTCGTGCCGGCGGCCCTGCTGCTTGGTGAGCCGGTCTCGCTGCGCCTCGGCGCCGGAATTGCGTTGATGGTCCTGGGTGCCGCGCTGACCATTGGGGCGTGAAGCTCGCATGCCGACGCAGCCGCGCGTCACCAGGAGAGCACGGTGACGACTGTCACCCTCAGCGCGACTCCGCGCAGCGCCCGTGGACAGTTCACGGCGGCAATTGCCCGACGGGCTGCGCGCGGTGAGCACATCACGCTGTGGGGCCCCCGCGGCAGCGGCAAGACCACGCTGTTGTTCGATGTGCAATTGTTGCTCGGTGAGAGCCACTGCGCCTATACCGGCACGACGCAGTGTCTCGATGACATCACCCGCTCGCTGGAGCGTGCGTATGGCGACGTTGCCACGCACGGACTCACGCGTCGTGCGGCACGCGGGCGCCTCTGGCGTGCCGCCGATGCCGAGCGGGGTGTGCTGCTGCTCGATCACGTGACCGAGGTCGGCACCGCGATGAAGGGGTGGCTGAGGCGGCTACGCGGTGGCGTCGTGGGGGTCGTCATGGCGGTCGACGTGGACTCGCCACGCGAGCGGGATCAGCTACGCGCCCGGCGACTCGGCTGCACGAGCGTTCGGATGAGACCACTAGCTGCCCGCACGATCTCTCACGAACTAGTCGCACAACTGCAGACGGCCGGCGTCCCACCACTGCCGGTCCCGACGCGGACCGTACTGGTTCGTGCGGCACGCGGCCGCCCCGGCTGGGTGGTGACCTGTGCGGCGCTGGCACCTCATGGCCGATACTGGCGCGAGGGACAACTCAAGGCGCGACTCCTCGCCGGCGATACCGAGCTCAGCCTGCGTGGTCGGCCGGACGCAATCGCGGCGGAATCAGTCCTTTGAGGTTCGGTATTGCTCGATTTGCAACGCCGGCGGCCATTTTAGAACTTGGCAGTTGGCAGCATGGCGGTCGTCGCGGAGTCGGGTACCCGTGCATCGGCGATGAACACCTCCCTGTACAAGTCGTCGCCAAAGCTGGTCCCCAGCGGCTCGCCTTCGATAAGCTTGAAAGACCGCGCGCCGTCGGGAAGCCGTTCGGCACGCAGGAAGAGGAAGTCGTCCCGCTGCTGCCCATACAGGCTGTGCGCGAAGTAGTACAGATGCGTCACGAAGAAGACCTTGATGCGCTTTTCCAGCAGCGCGCGAACCACCTGCCTCGCGATCTCGGAGCCCTCGCGCTCATTCGTCGCGGCGAACGATTCATTGAAGAGCGCGAACGAGTTCGGCGTGAGGGCATCGGCGATTTCCCTCATGCGGACGAGTTCCTCGTTGAGCAGGTGTAGCCACCAAAGCCAACGAACGAGCAAAACTGGAACGCTTGTGCCGCTATATCACCAGACCGGCAGTATCCACCAAATGGCTATTTGTTGAATTGCATCCAAAACTGACCCATTAGCCCCGCGGATTTGCATCGAATATTGACCCACGTATAACCCCTCCCTGCGAAACACTATGCAGGGGTACCAAGGAGTGATAGACGTGGCATTATTGAGTGTAATTCGACGCTGGCATCTGCGCGACGGCATACCGATTCGGGAGATTGCACGCCGTACAGGCTTGTCCAGAAACACGGTGCGTAAATACCTGGCCAGCCAGGTGATTGAGCCGGCCTACCCACCACGCAAGTTCCCTGGCAAGCTGGGTGACTACGCGGATACCCTGACGAGCTGGTTGTTCCGCGAGTCGCGCCGCCACCGCAAGCAGCGGCGCACGGTAAAACAGCTGTACCGCGATCTGGTGGTGCTGGGCTTTAGCGGCTCCTATGACCGGGTGGCGGCCTTTGCCCGCCAGTGGCGCCAAGCGCAGCAAGAGGCCGGGGGCACGGCCGGCAAGCAGGCGTATGTGCCGCTGCACTTTGCTCCCGGTGAGGCATTCCAGTTCGACTGGAGTGAAGACTGGGTCAGGATCAACGGCATCAGCACCAAGTTGCAGATCGCCCACTTCAAGCTCAGCTACAGCCGCGCCTTCTTCATGCAGGCCTATCTGACCCAGACCCACGAGATGTTGTTTGATGCGCACTACCATGCCTTCAAGGCATTCGGCGGGATACCGCAACGCGGCATCTACGACAACATGAAGACTGCGGTGGACAAGATTGGCCGTGGCAAACAGCGCCAGGTCAACCAGCGTTTTTATGCCATGGTCAGTCATTACCTGTTTGAACCCGAGTTCTGTAACCCCGCTTCTGGCTGGGAGAAGGGGCAAGTGGAGAAGGCCGTACAGGATGCCCGCCACGGGCTGTGGTATGACCCGCCGCCGTTTAAATCGCTGCATGAGCTCAACCAGTGGCTGCAGCAGCAATGTCTGCGGCTCTGGCAGGAGACCGCCCACCCCGAGTTCAAGACCCGTTCCCGGGCACAGTGCCTGGAGGACGAGCGGCCCCAGATGATGCCACTGCCGGTAGCCTTCGATGGCTTTATCGAGCACAGCAAGCGCGTGTCCTCCACCTGTCTGATCACCTTCGAGCACAACCGCTACAGTGTGCCGGCCAGCTTTGCCAACCGTGTGATCAGCCTGCGGGTGTATCCGGAACGACTGGTGATCGTCGCTGAGGCACAGATCGTGGCGGAGCATCGCCGGGTATTTAGCCGGGACAAGAGCACCTCAGGACGTACCGTGTATGACTGGCGACATTATCTCTCGGTGGTGCAACGCAAGCCTGGGGCGCTGCGCAATGGCGCGCCGTTCCTGGATCTGCCCGACAGCTTCCGGCAACTGCAAGCGCGCCTGCTGAAGAGATTGGGCGGTGACCGGGAGATGGCCGACATCCTGGCGCTGGTGCTGCTGCATGATGAAGGCCTCGTTGAGCAGGCCGTGGTCCGGGCGCTGGAGTCGGGTGAACCTTCCAAGCAGCATGTCCTCAACTGCCTCAGTCGTCTGCAACAACCCCGTCGCCTGCAGCCCCTCAAGCCACCACTGGTCCTGACACTCGTCACCGAGCCACTGGCTGACACTGCGCGATACGACCAACTGCGGAGCACCCACCATGAAGGCTGACGCCATGATTACCACACTGAAATCCCTGAAGCTGTACGGCATGGCCGATGCTATCCATACGCTCTCGGCCCAGTCCTCACCGGCCTACCAGCAAGCGCTGCCGGTGCTGGAGATGCTGCTCAAGGCAGAATCCTCGGAACGGGACGTGCGCTCGATCAACTACCAGATGAAGGCGGCCAGGTTCCCGGCCTATCGGGACCTGACCGGCTTCGACTTCGAACACAGCATGGCCGACGAAGCCCTGGTGAAATCACTGCACCGCTGCCAGTTCCTGGAGGAGGCACACAATGTAGTGCTGGTAGGTGGTCCGGGTACGGGCAAAACGCACCTGGCAACAGCGATCGGGGTACAGGCCATCCAGCACCACCGGCAACGGGTACGGTTCCTGTCCACCATCGAACTGGTCAACGCCCTGGAGCAGGAAAAGCGTCTAGGGCAACAGGGTCGCCTCGCCAGCCGGCTGATCTACTATGACCTGGTCATCCTGGATGAGCTGGGCTATTTACCCTTCAGCCAGGCAGGTGGCGCCTTGCTGTTCCACCTGATCAGCAAGCTGTATGAGCGCACCAGCATCATCATCACCACCAACCTCAGCTTTGCCGAATGGTCCGCGGTGTTCGGTGATGAAAAAATGACTACCGCCTTGCTGGACCGGCTGACCCACCACTGCCACATACTGGAAACGGGTAATGACAGTTACCGGCTCAAGCACTCGACGACGAATCAGGAGCAGATAAAGAGCAGCAGAAAACCCAAATCTACGCCATAATCTGGCGACCAGGGTGGGTCAATTTTAGATGCAAATCCTGGGTCAGTTTTAAATGCAAATCAACACTATCAGGAGAGCAGCATGCCGGATCCCAAATTCACCAAGCCATGGCACGGGGTGCCCCGCGAGCAGATCCAGTGGAACCCGACCGTCATCGCGGAGGCATGCATCGGTTGCGGTACCTGCGTTACCGGGTGCAGCCGCCTCGTGTATCGCTACGACTATGAACACCGGAAGGCGGTTGTGGATGATCCACTCAATTGCATGGTAGGCTGCACGACGTGTGCAAACACATGCCCGACTCATGCCATTCAGTTTCCGTCGCTCGCGACGGTTTTTGCGCTGGAAGGCCGGCCCGAGGTTCGCCACGCGATCGAAGACGATCTCGCCAAACGGCATGACCAGCTTGCCTGGCACGATGTGGTCCCGCATCAGGAGCGCGTGGTCAGTCTGCGCGTCGCTGCCATCACACATGCCGGCCCGGGAATCCTGATACTGACGCTTGCACCGCTGACCCCGGCAGACGCCCTGTGCCAATTCATGCCGGGACAGTATCTCGAAGTCCTGCCCCCCGAGGCCGGCTGGCTCACCCGTGCCTATTCGATCGGCAATTCGCCACGGGACGACGGGTCGGTCGAGCTCCAGATCCGCCACGTGCCGGGCGGGCGCCTGACCGACTGGCTATTCACGCACCTGAACGTGGGCGATGTGGTCAGGGCGCGCGGCCCGCACGGCACTTTCACCCTCCGTTCGGAACCGGATACACCGCTTGTGTTCGTCGCCGGCGGCACGGGCTTCGCGCCGATCAAGGCGCTGATCGAGCAGCAGTTGGCCCTTGGTACCAGGATGGTGATAGAGCTTTTCTGGGGAGTTGGCCAGCGAGACGACCTCTACGAACTCGATGTGCTGGGCGAATGGTCGCGACCCCGGTCCCCGCAGGCCCCCTCAGTCCGGACCAAGATCGCCATTGACCGAGGTCCGCTTCCGGACCCTGCGCCAGAGGGCATTGAGGTCATGGCTGGCAGCATCGCCGAAGCCATTGCTACTCGCGGGCCCGTGCTGGGAGGCCACGATGCGTATGTTGCCGGGCCACCGGCGATGATGTCCCAGGTGCTGGGGGCACTGGTGGGGGCGGGTGTCGGTCACGACCGTATCCGCGTCGATTCCTTTGGCCTCTGATGTCGCGTCCAGACCGCCATGTGTGAACTCCTCGGACTTTCGAGCAACCTGCCGGCGAAGGTAACGCTGTCCCTGCAGAAGCTCGCCGAGCACGGTGGGCTCTCCGGGCCCCACAAGGATGGCTGGGGTGTTGGTTACTACGAGGGCGCGGACGTCCGGTTGTTCAAGGAGGCAGAGGCAGCTGCGAACAGCGAGGGGGTGCGCTTCATTGCGGAACACGAGTTGCGAAGTCACATCGTCATTGCCCATGTGCGGAGTGCCACCGTGGGTGAGCCCGCTTATCGGAATACGCAGCCGTTCGCCCGGGAGCTCGCCGGACGCATGCACCTGTTTGCCCACAACGGCTGGTTGCCGGGCATCATGGCAGCACCATATTTTGCGCCTGCGCGCTTCAACCCGGTAGGCGAAACGGACTCCGAGCGGGCCTTCTGTGCTCTGCTCGATCGCCTGGGCGAGCTGTGGCGACGGCCCGGCGAGGTTCCGCCACTCGCCGCCCGCCTGGCGATCTTGGTCGGGTTTGCGCAAGACATGAGAGAGCTGGGTCCGGCGAATTTCCTCTACTCGGATGGTGAGGTGCTGTTCGCGCATGGTGACCGGCGAAAGCACCCGGTGACGGCCCGGATTGAGCCGCCCGGGCTCGTTTACCGGGAGCAGCATTGTGGACGGGGCGATCGCCATGTCGCTGCCAATGCACTGTCCATCGAAGGTGCGGAGCAGATGGTTACACTCGTCGCGAGCGTCCCCCTGACTGATGCACCGTGGAAGCCCCTGGGCGAAGGGGAAGTCATTGCCATTACCGCCGGTCAGCTCGGCGTACATGAGTCTGCGCGGCTATCGCGATAGCGCCGGCTGACCACTCAACCCCCATTCAGGAGAGACGATGAAAATTCCCTCGATGCTGCAACGCCAGCTCTGGTTTGCGCTCTTCGGGGTTGCGCTGTTGCTGACCTTTGGCTGGGTGGCAACGAGGAGCGGGCCGCTCGCCCCAACGCGGGTGACCGTGACCCGGGTTGTGCAGGGAGAGGTGGCACCTGCCCTCTTCGGCATCGGGGTGGTCGAGGCCCAACGCGCCTATCTCATCGGGCCGACCACGGCCGCCCGGGTCCGGCGCGTGCTGGTCGACGTCGGCGACCAGGTCAGGGTCGGCCAGTTGCTGGCCGAAATGGACCCGGTCGATCTAGATGAACGGGTGTTGTCTGCCCGGGCGGCGGCCGCCCGGGGTGGCAACGCCGTGGTGACGGCGCAGGCCCAGGAGCGCGACGCCCGGAGTCGGCAGGAATTCGCCGCTGCAGAGGCGCGCCGCTATCGAGATCTCGGTCAGAAGGGGCTTGTCAGTCAGAGCGTGGTGGACGGCAAGCTCCAGGACCAGCAATCGGCGGACGCGCAGCTCGCCGCAGCCGCTGCCGGCCTGGCGGGCGCCCGGCGCGAACTCGCCAGGCTGGACGCTGACCTTCGCGCGGTCCAGCAACAGCGGGAGAATATCCGTCTCGCTGCCCCCGTGGACGGGCTGGTGACAGCGAGGGATGCCGAGCCAGGTTCAACGGTGATTGCCGGCCAGTCCGTGCTCAAGCTGGAGGATCCCGCCAGCCTGTGGGTCACGGTGCGCCTGGATCAGGGGCGCTCCAGCGGCCTCCAGGTGGGACTGCCGGCTGACATCACACTACGCTCGGAGCCCCACAAGCCTCTTCCCGGCAAAGTCGTCCGCGTCGAGCCCATCAGTGACAGCGTGACTGAGGAACGTATCGCCAAGGTGGGCTTCGAGCCGTTGCCGCCGGGCCTGTCGACCGGCGAGATGGCCGAAGTGACTCTCCATTTGCCCGGCGTCCGGAATGCGCTGGTCGTGCCCAATGCCAGCATTCGCTACCAGGGTACCCAGCCGGGCGTCTGGCGGCGCCTGAACGGGCGGTTGCGTTTTGCACCGGTGACACTGGGGGCCGAGGGTCTCGACGGCAACGTGCAGATAGTCGACGGAGTGACGGCTGGCGACGAAGTTGTCGTCTACAGCGAGCGTGACCTGCAGGACGACAGTCGCATCAAGGTCGTTTCGTCGCTGGCCGGGAAGCCGCAGTGATCAACCTCGCCGGTCGTGACATCCTGCACTCCGGGGGCAGGTTTCTTCTGACCGGCCTCGGTCTCGGTCTGCTGATTGGCGTCACGTTTACCATGGCGGGCGTCTATCGGGGCATGGTGGACGATGCCAAGGTACTGCTCAACAACAGTGGGGCGGATCTATGGGTCGTGCAAAAGGACACGCTGGGGCCCTATGCAGAGCCGTCCAGTGTGCATGACGATGTCTATCGCGGCCTTCTCGGCCTGCCGGGCGTGGCGCAGGCCGCCAACGTCACGTATCTCACCATGCAGGTGCGCAAAGGCAGCAGCGATGTGCGCGCAATGGTCGTGGGCTTCGAACCCGGCCAGGCGGGGGAGCCGGGCTACCTGGTGGCAGGCCGGCGCATTACGCGCAGTCACTACGAAGCAGTCGCCGACGTGAAGACCCAGTTTGCCCTGGGCGACCGTATCCGCATCCGCCGCCACGAGTACACCGTCGTCGGCCTCACCCGACGCATGGTGTCCTCCGGCGGCGACCCGATGGTGTTTGTCCCGCTCAAGGATGCCCAGGAAGTGCAGTTCCTCAAGGACAACGACGCCATCGTCAACGAGCGCGCCCGCACCGCCGCCAATCCCGCCCTGAACCGGCCCGGCGTGCCGGGATTGCTGGACGCGATCGAGGCATCCCAGAATAGCAACCACAACGTCAATGCGGTGCTGGTGCGGGTGGCTGAGGGCCGCTCGCCCGAAGCCGTGGCCCGGGACATCCGCCGCTGGAAGCATTTGCAGGTCTTCACGCGTGACCAGATGGAAGGCATCCTGATCGGGAAACTGATCGCCACGGCTGCCAAACAGATTGGCATGTTCCTGGTGATCCTGACCATCGTCAGCGCGGCCATCGTCGCCTTCATCATCTATACCATGACCCTCGGCAAGATCCGCGAGATCGCTGTCCTGAAGCTGATCGGGACGCACAATCGCACGATCGCCAGCATGATCCTGCAGCAAGCGCTAGGGTTGGGTCTGATTGGCTTCGCTGTCGGCAAGATCGCCGCCACCCTCTGGGGGCCGGCTTTTCCGCGGTATATCCTGCTCGAACCGGGGGATGCCGTGCGCGGCTTCGTCATCGTGATGGTCGTCTGCACGCTCGCCAGTTCCCTGGCGATCCGCGCGGCCCTCAAAATTGATCCGGCCACGGCAATCGGCGGTTGACGTGAATACCGGCGTTGGCATCCACATCGAAGGCTTGAGCAAACGCTATGGTGTGGGCGATACGGCCGTCGATGCGCTGCGGGAGGTCAATATGAGGGTCGCCCCCGGCGAGGTGGTCGGCCTCGTCGGGCCCAGCGGTTCGGGCAAGACCACGCTGCTGAAATGCCTGGGGGCGGTCATCGAACCGACGGGCGGCCGCATGACCCTGGGAGGGGAGATCATTTACGACAACCGCTGGAAGATTTCCGACCTGCGGGTGCTGCGCCGCGACCGGATCGGCTTCATCTTCCAGGCGCCGTATCTTATCCCGTTTCTCGACGTGACAGACAACGTGGCCCTGCTGCCTATGCTGGCGGGTCGGCCCAACGCGGAGGCCCGCGCCCGGGCGCTGGAGTTGCTGAAAGCGCTCGATGTGGCGCACCGGGCGAAGGCGGAAACCTCCGAACTGTCCGGTGGCGAACAACAGCGGGTATCCATTGCCAGGGCCCTCGCCAACCGGCCGCCGGTCATCCTGGCCGACGAACCCACCGCGCCACTGGATAGCGAGCGGGCACTGGCTGTCATGCGCATCCTCAACCAGTTGGCCAGCCAGTATCAGACCGCCATCATCGTCGTGACCCACGATGAGAACATCATTCCGACTTTCAGGCGCATCTACAGTATCCGTGACGGGCGGACCGTTGAGGAAGCAGGGGAAGGGCGGCTATTGCAGTGAACGCAAGCCACCCTCGTCGCATCATCTGGCATTTTCGGAGTGAGGCATCTCATCGCGTATGAACATCGTCATTTATCACAACCCGGAGTGCGGAACCTCCCGCAATGTCCTGTCGATCATCGAATCGGCCGGCTATCAGCCCACCGTTGTCGAGTACCTGAAGACCGGGTGGACTCGGCCGCAGCTCCTGGGACTTTTTGCCGCGGCGGGAAGCACGCCGAGGACCGCATTGCGCGAGACCAAATCGCCCGCGAAGGAGCTGGGGTTTCTCGAACCCGGGGTCGATGATAACCGGCTGCTCGATGCCATGCTGGAATTCCCGATCCTGGTAAACCGCCCTATTGTCTGCACGCGCAAGGGTGTGCGGCTGTGCCGGCCAAGCGAAACAGTGCTCGACCTGCTGGAGCGCCTGCCTCCCGGGCCTCTGCGCAAGGAAGACGGCCAGTTACTGATCGACGCGGAGGGCAATCGTGTTGCCTGAACGGATGGACATCACGCCGAACATCGTCGGCGGCTGCTTCGGGCTCGTCGACGGCCAGCGGCAGCTGCTGGCGCCGCGGACCCCTCACGCACCCCGGATCCTGCCGCTGTGTGGCTCCCTGCGCAAGCGCTCCTCAGTCGCCTTGTCACGGAAGAGGCGGCTAGCGTTCTCCATCGCTTCGGCGCCGAGACCCGCACCTTTAACCCGTCGGGCCTGCCGCTGCCCGACGATGCCGATGCGGGCCCATCCGAAGGTGCAGGAACTGCGGGATCTGGTGACCTGGTCGGAAGGCATGGTCTGGTGTTCGCCAGAGTGCCACGGCGCCATGACTGGCATCATGAGGGCGCAGATCGACTGGATACCGCTCACGATGGGCACCGTCCGGCCGACCCAAGGCAAGACGCTCGGGGGGATGCAAGTATCGGGCGGGTCGCAGTGCTTCAACGCCGTCAACCAGCTCCGCATCCTCGGACGCTAGATGCGCTTGATCACTATTCCGAACCAGTCATCGGTCCCGAAACCATTCACCGAGTTCGACGAGCAGGACCGCATGAAGCCATCGGCATACTACGACCGCATTGTCGATGTGATGGAGGAACTGGTGAAATTCACGCTGCTCACGCGAGACAGCGCGGACTACCTGGCGGACCGCTACAGTGAACGCAAGGAGAGTGCAGAGGACCTCTCGAAGCACGTGAACCAGAGATCCATCTGATCGTCATCCCCTGATTGGCGCCATTACCCGAGGACAGGTCGCTGCGAGCTCTGCCGGCGGACGGCAGTAGGACATAATGAACTCCTTGTTTTGGTAACGGTATGGCTGATCTCGTCCCGAGTGCAAGGTCTGGCGAAAAACACAGCTGTATCGGGCCAGTATTTGAGTCTGAGCGCTCAGAGTGGAATACTTTGCGCAGCAATTTAATTGAAAGCCCAATATTGTTGAATTGCACCCCCCCTGGGTCAGTTTTAAATGCAAATCAACAGCAAAAAGGTCCAGGCAGCTGATCAGGCACAAGACCAGACGTCCGCCGAACGACGGGCATCAATGGCCGGTTTTTGCTCCTGCAAAACCGGCATACATGCCATCCCTGGCAATAACTTGGGCCAAGCGACTGAAACGGGTATTTGCCATTGATGTTGAAACCTGCAGTGAATGTGGTGGTGCCGTCAGGATAATTGCCAGTATCGAAGATCCGGTAGTGATCAGAAAGATACTCGCTCATCTGGCTGATAAAGCAACTTCTGCAACGACCGGCCTGCTGCCAGAATGCCGCGCACCGCCACGTATGGGCTGGTTGATCTGCAGCGAAGAACCCAACTGATCCTAAACCGGGAGCGGCATGATTCTCTTCGCCCAGAAGGCAGGAATTGGTGTAAAACGCGGTGGCCGCTGCTTGCAATTCCGTATTGGACCCTTAGAAAGGGTTCGAACTCACGTTTTCCTGTCCTGAAAGTTGGTAGGACGGGTTGTTCCATATCCGAGGAATTCTGGCAATATCGTGTTTAAACGGCCTATACTCCGATACCGCCGTTGCGCAGCCTGATCGAGCAGAGCATGGCGTGGCACATGCTGGTACAGATGCCGCTGCTGGTCCTGGGCGGATGGCTGTCGATGCGGTGCCTGGCCGCGCTTGGGCCCGTTGGGACGCTGGAAAGATGGAACCGGTACGGCCAGGGTTCATAGCCGCCCAGGCCATCCTGGCGTTCTGGATGCTTCCCCTGTCCATCGACCGTGCCATCGTCCTGCCGTGGTTCGATCTGCTCAAGATTGCAAGCTTGTTCGCGTGCGGCGCAATGCTCCGGCATTCGTTCGAACGCTCGCCCGCTTTGATTCAGGTGTTCTTCGTCGGGTACGCGGTACCGATGATGTTTTCGCTTGGCGCGTACTTCGCGACTACCGATCTGCGGCTTTGCAATGCCTATTCCCTCGAAAGCCAGATGGTCTCGGGTCAAGGGCTGGCGATTTTGGCGATGCTGCTTGGAGCCCTGTGGTTCGTCGGCACTATTC
>Ga0315271_10000512_pt1 | contig 21495 bp, 9 predicted proteins | sample C3_top_MG_FD_204664 | JGI IMG/M metagenome (GOLD analysis project Ga0315271, IMG submission 204664) | Sediment microbial communities from Yellowstone Lake, YNP, Wyoming, USA - C3_top | ecosystem: Environmental > Aquatic > Freshwater > Lake > Sediment | place: USA: Wyoming | collected 2017-08-01
CCACCCCCGCGATGTTGATCGTCGACACAGTCACACATATTATGTGGACATGAAGAACGTCACCCTCTCCCTGGACGAGGCGACCCTTCGCGACGCCCGACGCATCGCTGCGGAACGCTCGACTTCTTTGAACGCGCTGATCCGCGAGTTCCTCGAGCAGCTCACCGCGCGCGAATCGCGTGCTCACGCGGCGCGCCAGCGCATCGTGAAGCTCAGCCGAGGCTCGAGGGCGGGACGGGGGAACGCCACGTGGACCCGCGACGAACTGCATGCGCGTTGAGTGCTTCTTCGACACCAACGTTCTGGTGTACGCCGCCTCTTCGTCCCGGGTCGACGCGGCCAAACGGGCCCGGGCGCTCAAGCTGATCCAGGAGTCCGACTTCGGCGTCTCCGCCCAGGTCCTGCAGGAGTTCTACGTCACGGTCACGCGGGAGTTCCAGAAGCCCCTGGCCCCGGAAGCGGCCATCGCCCTGATGGAGGCGTATCGCGTCTTCCCCACCGTTCCCACGGACTATCCCCTCATCGTCTCCGCGGTCGAGCTATCGCTGAAGCACGGGATCTCCTACTGGGACGGGGCGATCGTCGCGGCCGCCGAGGTTCTGGAGGCGGACACCCTCTACACCGAAGACCTCAATGACGGCCAGCTCTATGGAACAGTCCGCGCGGTGAATCCGTTCGCCGGGGTCTCAGGCGCCATGACCCGGAAGCTTCCATGACTCTCACCCCGGGCGCTCGACTCGGACTCTACGAGGTCGTCGCCGCCATCGGCTCCGGCGGAATGGGAGAAGTGTATCGAGCGAAGGACACGAAGCTCGGCCGCGACATCGCGATCAAGGTTCTGCCCGCGGCCTTCGCGCAGGACCCGGAGCGGCTCGCGCGGTTTGAGCGCGAGGCGCGGCTGCTCGCCTCCCTCAACCACAGCAATATCGCCCAAATCTATGGATTCGAGAGCGCCACGCCCGGGGACGGCGCGACGGTTCACTTCCTCGCCATGGAGATGGTCGAAGGCGAGGACCTGGCCGAGCGACTGAAGCGAGGCGCGATTCCGGTCGATGAAGCCATCGCCGTCGCGAAGCAGGTCGCCGACGGTCTCGAGGAAGCTCACGAGAAGGGCATCGTCCATCGCGATCTCAAACCCGCGAACATCAAGGTCACCCCGGACGGCAAGGTCAAGATCCTCGACTTCGGTCTGGCCAAGGCCTACGAGAGTGACCCCACCTCATCGGCCGGGAATTCCCAACTCTCCCACTCCCCCACGATGTCTCGTCATATGACGGAGGCGGGCATCATCATGGGCACCGCGGCCTACATGAGCCCGGAACAGGCCCGCGGCAAGGCCGTCGATCGTCGGGCCGACATCTGGTCGTTCGGCGTGGTGCTCTTCGAGATGCTCACGGGCGAGCGCCTCTTCGCGGGAGAGACGGTGAGCGACACTCTCGTCGCGGTTCTGACCCACGAGCCCGACTGGAACACACTCCCTGCTGCGATTCCGTCCGCGGTCCGCACCCTGCTCCGGCGCTGCCTCGAGCGCGACCCCAAGCAGAGGCTCAGGGACATCGGGGAAGCGCGTCTCGCCCTGACCGACGCGACGTCTCGCGCGGTTCCCGCGTCATCTGAGCCGGCGGCGCCATCGACCACCGCCGCTCCCAGACGCGGGCCCGCGGTCTGGGCGATGGTGGCGGTCGCGTTCGCCGCAGGACTCCTCCTGGCCGGCTGGGGGATCCGCCGCCCACCCGCTCCGGCATCGGTCACCCGCCTCTCCATTCCCCTGCCGCCCGGGCAGATCCTCACCGGCGGTTCTCCCGTGATCACGCGCGACGGCCGGCGGATCGCCTACGTGGCCCTGGAACCCGGCGGCGAATCGCGACTGTATCTCCGCGCGCTCGACCGCTACGAGTCCGAGGCGGTCCAGGGCAGCGAGGGCGCTCGCCAGCCTTTCTTTTCCCCGGACGGCGGCCGGGTCGGCTTCTTCGCGCGCGGCAAGCTGCTGACCGCTTCGGTCTCGGGAGGGGCGCCGACCGCGATCGCCGACGCGTCGTACTACTCGAATGGCGCGAGTTGGGGCGACGACGACACCATCGTTTTCGTGCCCTCCCTGGGCTCCGGCCTGATGCGCGTCCCGGCTTTCGGCGGAACGCCGGAGCAGCTCACGAAGCCGGATGAGGCGGGTGCTGGATACGCGCACACGTGGCCTCAGATCCTCGCCTCAGGTCATTCGGTGCTCTTCACGACCTGGGGCGGCGCGAACGCGGGCGCCGCGGGAACCAACGTGCTGGACATGGACACGCGCAAGTCGATCCCGGTCTCGCCGTCGACCTGGTCCGTTCGCTACTCGGCCTCGGGGCACCTTCTGGTCTCGGGACCGCGCGGCGTGATGGCTGCTCCCTACGACCCGAGCCATCCGCAGGTGACGCGCGCGCAGACCTTCGTTATCGATGACGTGGCCTACGACACTTCGTCGAGCAACTCCTGGTTCTCAGTTTCGGACAACGGCACCCTGATCTATGCGCCGGCGCTCTCCAACCTGAGCACCTTCGCGTGGGTCGACCGGAAGGGTGGGGTGACGCCCATCGGGGTGAAAGCCGCGCGGTTCCGAGATCCTTCCGTTTCACCGGACGGCGCCCGGGTCGTGGTCGAGGAAGACAGCGCGTTATGGGCGGTGGACCTCCGCCGCGGGACCAGGACGCGTCTGGCCAGCGAGAACGAGGTCATGAATGCCTATGGCGGCTTTCGGCACGATGGCCAGATCGTCTACTCGTCCAACCGCGGTGGTGACTGGGACCTGTACTCCGCGCCCGCGGGCGGGGGCGAGCCCACGCGTCTGCTCGCCCGGAAGGGAAACCAGCAGTACCTGTCGGAAGCCCCGGACGGCACGATCCTGTTCAGCGAACGCGGGCAGGCCACCGGCGCCAATCTGTGGACGCTATTGAAAGACGGCAAGGCGCAGCCCTTCGTGGTCTCAACCGCCAGCAACGTGGGCGGCCAGTTCTCCCCGGACGGCCGCATCGTCGCCTACGTCTCCGACGAAACCGGCCGCGACGAGATCTACATTCGTCCGTTCGGTCGCCCGGGCGCGGCCGTAGCCGTTTCCACCGATGGCGGTCACGATCTGCGCTGGTCGCCGGACGGGAAGGAGCTCTTCTATCGACACGGCGACTCGTTCATGGCCGCGACCATCTCGACCGCGGGCGCTCTTTCCGCGGGAGATCCACGCAAGCTCTTCGACCTTCGCATCGCGCCGGGGCGCAGCGCGAACCACGCCGGCTACGACGTGGGTCCGGACGGGCGCTTCCTCGTCCTGATCCTCGATCCGCGGGCGATCCCCACCCAGTTGAACGTGGTGCTCAACTGGTTCGAAGAGTTGAAGGCGAAGGTGGCACCGCGATGAGCCTCTCGCCCGGAACGCGACTGGGCGCCTACGAGATCACCGCCTCCATCGGCGCGGGTGGGATGGGCGAGGTGTATCGGGCTCACGATCCGCGGCTCGGTCGGGACGTCGCACTCAAGATCCTGCCCGAGTCGATGGCGAAGGATGCCGAGGGCCTTGCCCGCTTTACTCGCGAGGCGCGCGCGGTCGCCGCCCTCAATCACCCGCACATCGTCACCATCTTCTCCACCGAGGAGGCGGACGGCGTGCGATTCATGACCATGGAACTCATCGAGGGCCGCACCCTCGACCGGATGATCCCCCAGGGCGGTGTGTCGCTCGCGCAGTTCTTCGATGTCTCGATGGCGCTCGCCGACGCGCTTTCCGCCGCGCATCAAAAGCAGATCACTCATCGCGACTTGAAACCCGCGAACGTCATGGTTACGGATGCCGGTCGCGTGAAGGTGCTCGATTTCGGACTCGCCCGCAGCGGGGAGAGTCCGAGTCCGGGAGTGGCGAGTCTCGAGGAAGAGGCCACGCGCCAGAAGCTCACCCAGGCGGGGACGATTCTCGGCACCATGCCTTACATGTCGCCAGAGCAGATCGAGGCGAAGGCGCTCGACGGGCGGAGCGACATCTTCTCGCTCGGCATCGTGATGTACGAGATGGCCACCGGCGGGCGTCCCTTCCGCGGCGACACCTCGCCCTCCCTGATGTCTTCAATCATGCGCGAGCATCCAAAGCCCGCATCCGAACTCCGGCCCGATCTGCCTGGCGAGGTCTCACGCCTCGTGGGCAAGTGCCTCGAAAAGAATCCGCGGGATCGCATGCAGACCGCGCACGAGATCCTGGTGGAACTGAAAGCGCTGAGGCGCGCCTGGGAATCCGGCGATTCATCAAAGAAGCCCCAGGCCGCCACGCCGTCGGTACCCTCGGCATCACCAGTGAGCAACCTGCGAATCGCCGTCCTGCCCTTCGTTCCGCGCCCGGCGAGCGGTGACACGGAAAGCCTGGCCGACGGCCTGACCGAGGACATCACCGCCGGCCTGGCGCGGTTCCCGAATCTGCGCCTGGTTTCAAGGCCGGAGGTCCTTCGCCTGAAGGGCCGCGCGGCGGACGAAGGCCTCGCCGCCCAACTGGGCGCCCGATACCTTCTCGATGGAACCGCCCGGGCCGCGGGGAACTCCGTGCGGGTCAGCGCGAATCTCGTGGACATGAGCACCGGGACGCACATGTGGGCGGAGACGTACGAGCGAGCTCTTTCGGACGGCCTCTTCGCTGTGCAGGACGACATCGCGCACCGGGTCATCGCCACGGTGGCCGACTCGAGCGGCGTCCTCGTACGATCGATGGGCTCCGCCCTCAAGGATCGGCCCTGGACCGAGCTTTCGACCCTGGAACTGATCATCCGCTTCGAGGCGTACGTGCAGCGATATCGCGTCGAGGAGCACGCGGTCCTTCGTGACGCTTTCGAGGCGGCGGTCGAGCGCGATCCTGCGGACGCGGAGGCCTGGGCGACGCTCTCGGCCCTGGTTTCCCACGAACACTTCTTCGGCTTCAATCCCCGGCCCGACACCCTCGGCCGAACACGGGCGGCGGCCGATCGCGCCATCGAGATCGACTCGGCCTGCCACCGCGGGTGGCTTCTCCTCGCTTGCGCGCACTTCATCAGCCGCGACCTTCCCGGCTTGCGCGCGGCCGCGGATCGAGTCATCGAGATCAATCCCCTCGATACCGCCAAGCTCGCCATACTGGCCTGGTTGCTCGTCGGGGCGGGCGAGCTCGAGCGCGGCCTCGAAGTGGTCCGCCGGTCGATGGCGCTTCACTCGAACTTCGCTGGCTGGTATCGCATGCCTCTGTTCTCCGCGCGCTACGTCGCCCGCGAGTATCCAGAGGCGCTCGAAGAGGCGAAGCGGATCAACATCGACACGTTCCGCTTCGCCCATTTGGCGACCGCCTCCGCGGCCGGCCAATTGGGTGCGGCCAACGACGCGAAGGGAGCGCTCCATGCCCTGGCTCGCATCGATGGGGCGCCGATGTCGACGGCGCGGGCGAGAGAGATGTGGGGTCTGCGGTTCTGGGACGAGGGCGTGGTCGATCGCCTGATGGAGGGTTTCGAGGCGGCCTGCGCGCTCGCGGGCGCCGAGCCCGCGGGTCAGCCGCACACGGCGGCCTCTCGACCGTCGTCCGGGCCCTCGACGGTTCGCGCTCGTTCCGGACCAACCACCGCGCCGGCGATGAACCGAGACTACGTCGTCGCGATCCACCCGTTCACCACCCACGGCAGCGACGAAGAGAGCACCGGCCTCGCCCGCGGCCTCACCGAAGACATCGGCACCGCCCTGTCGCGATTCCAGTACTTCACGGTCCGTACCTCGAAGGACGCGGACGCGCGATACGCCGTGGAAGGCAGCGTACGGCGGTCGGGAAATTCGATCCGGGTGAGCGCGCGACTCGTCGACACCGACACCGGCGCGAACGTGTGGGCGGAGAACTACGACCGCACCCTCGGGGCCACGAGCTTCTTCGATCTCCAGGACGAGATCACGGCTCGCCTAGTGTCCACCGTCGGGAGCAACGGCGGCCCCCTGGTCAAGGCGATGGCCTCTCCCCTTCGAGAGCGGCCGGTCGCGGAGTTGTCTCTTCACGAACTCGTCCTGCGGTGCACGCTGTACTTGGGCGGGATGCGGATCGAGGAACACGCCCTGCTGCGCACTGCCTTCGAGAAGGCGCTCGCGGATCAGCCGAACCATGCCCTCGGCTGGGCATCGCTCGCCGGTCTCTACGAGCATGAGGTGGCCTGGGGCATGAACCCACTTCCGGACTCCATGGACCGCGCCACCCGGGCCGCTCGGCGCTCCGTGGAAACCGACCCGGCCTGTCAGTTTGGCTGGGGCAGGCTCATGGGTACGAGCTTCCATACGAACGACAGGAACGGCATGAAGAACGCGGGCGATCGGGTGATTGCCCTGAACCCCCTCAGCCAGAATAGTGTTGGGGTCGCCGGGTTGTACTTCGCTTTCGGGGGCGACTGGGAGCGGGGCATCCCGATGGTGCGCCGCGCCATCGACCTCGACCCGAACCATTACGGCCTGCTTCACGCCGGGCTTTTCCTCGATCATTTTCGGAAGATGGAGTACGACGAGGCGCTGGCCCAGGCCAAGAGGATCAATGCCTTCGAGACCGCGACGGTGCCGCTTTCCCTTGCCTCCGCGGCGGGGCAACTTGGCCGGGCGGACGAAGCCCGGGTCGCCCTTGAAGCGCTCGACCGCAACCACCCCAAGCACAACACCGTCGAGGCTGCGCGCGCCCATTGGGCGTGGTTTCTGCGCGACAACGAGTTCATCGACCGGCTGATCGAGGGCTTCGAGAAGGCGCAGGCTCTTCTCGATGCACCTGCTTCTCAACCCGCCGCGGTGAAGGCCCCCACGTCGGGGCGCACCGCCTCGATCGCGGTTCTGCCCTTCACCGACATGAGTGCTTCGAAAGATCAGGACTGGTTCTGCGACGGCATCGCCGAGGAGATCCTGAACGCGCTGGCGGGGCTCAAGGGCCTGAGTGTGGCCGCGCGCGCCTCCGCATTCTCGTTCCGAGGCAAAGGCGACGACCTCAAGGCCATAGGCGAGAAGCTCCACGTCACCACCGTGCTCGACGGCAGCGTGCGCCGTGCCGGCGATCAACTGAGAATCACCGTGCGTCTGTCCGACGTCGCGAACGGCTATCAGCTCTGGTCCGAACGCTACGACCGCACCGTGAACGACATCTTCGACGTGCAGGACGAGATCGCGAAAGCGGTGGCCGGGCGTCTGCGCGTGACGCTCGGCGACGATCCCGCCTCGTTGCCGAAGGTGGTCCGTCACACCGAAAACCAGGAGGCGTATGACCTCTATCTGCGCGGCCGCCATCATTGGTACTCACGGAACCGCGGGGCCCTTCAGAAGGCCCGCGGGTACTACGAGCAGGCGACGGAGAAGGACCCGGACTATCCGCTTCCCTGGGTGGGGCTCGCCGATCTCTACACCGTCCAGGGCATCTACTCGTATGAGCGAGAGACGGAAGTGTGGCCGAAGGCGCGGGCCGCGGTCGACCGCGCCCTGGCCCTGAACGACCAGCTCGGTGATACCCACCGCGCCCGCGGCTTCATGCAGATCTTCTTCGACTGGGACTTGAAGGCAGCCGTCCGTTCATTCGAGAGAAGCATCGAACTCGATCCATCGAGCGGCCTTTCTCACGCGTGGCTCGGCTGGGCCTCGGTGTGGCCCGGCCGAAAAGACGCGGCGATCGAGGCCGCCCAGCGCGCGCGGGAACTCGACCCGCTCAACATCTACATCCTGAGCATCACCGCGGGAATCCTCGACTTCTGGGGGCTCTCGGAGAAGGCCCTCGCCGACGGGCAGAAGGCCCTCGACATGGATCCGAACTATCTGGTGGGGCTGTACATCACCGGCGGCATCTGTTCTCGGTTGGGCCGGCACCGCGAGGCCCTCGATGCCTTCTCCCGCGCGGTGGAGGTTTCGGGCCGCGCGCCCTTCTTCGTGAGCTATCTCGCGTGGGCGCAGGCCATGGCGGGAATGAAGGCGGAAGCTCGGCTTGGACTCGCCGAGTTGGAGTCGCGTTCACGCACCGAGTATGTGCCCCCGCTTCACACCGCCGTCGTCCACGCCGCGCTCGGCGATCTGGACCGCGCATTCGCCCTGCTCGAAGAAGCGGTGGCCGCGAGGAACTGCTGGCTCGTCTCCTCGCGGCTTCCCATGTTCGACGGCTTCCGCAACGATCCCCGCTTCGTCGAGCACCTGCGCCGGATCGGCCATCCGGATGTCCCGGTCGAGGGCTGACGCCTTCCTCGACTCTTGCGCGGCCGGACGCGGACGCGGAGGTTCGGTAGTACGCTGGCCCAACACCTAAGCGGATAGAGGAAACACTCATGCAGTCAGCACTACACCGTGGCCTTCGCGGCCTGATGACGTTTCTCGTTCTCCTGGCTCTGGCGCGAACGCCCGTGGCCAGCGCCCAGGATCCAAGCACCGATCCTCGTCCCGCCCCGCCCCGCGCCGAGGGCGAGGGTCCCTTCGAACGGCTCGTCATTCGAAACGCCACGGTCATCGACGGCACCGGAGCGCCGCCGCGGGGCCCGGTGGACATCGTGGTCGAGCGGAACCGCATCACCTCGGTGGTGGCGGTCGGCGCCACCGCGGGCGACATGCGCCCCGCCGGAAGACCGCTGCCGGCCACGAAGGAGATCGACGCCACCGGCATGTACGTGCTGCCCGGGTTCATCGATCTGCACGTGCACAACGGCGATCTCCCGAAGACCCCGGAGTCCGAGTACGTCTACAAGCTCTGGCTGGCCCACGGCATCACCAGCGCCCGCGGCGTGCCCTTCGCCTCCCCCGACTTCTCCGCGAGCGAGAAGGCGAGAAGCGCGCGCAACGAGATCACCGCACCGAGGATGTTCACCTACCGCCTTCCCTTCGATGAGTGGGAGGGCACGATCGAGTCGCCCGAGAAGGCGCGCGCATGGGTACAGATGGCGGCGAAGACCGGCATCGACGGGATCAAACTGACCGCCTACCCGCCCGACATCATGGCCGCGCTCCTCGACGAGGCGAAGAAACTGGGCCTCGGATCGACCGCGCACCTCTCTCAGCAGGGCGTCGCGGAGATGAACGCGATCGACGCGGCGCGACTCGGGCTCGGTACCGTGACCCACTTCTACGGCATCTTCGAGTCTCTCTATGACGGCCACGACGTGCAGCCCTTTCCCCCGAACCACAACCACGCCGACGAGCAGCAGCGTTTCGCGCAGGTGGCGCGCCAGTGGAATCTCATTCACAAGCAGGGGAGCCCCGAATGGAAGGCGCTCCTCGCGGAGTTCAAATCGCTCAACACCATCCTCGACCCCACCATGACCGCCTATCTCGCCAGCCGCAACGTCATGTACCGCCGCAACGAAGACTGGCACGAGAAGTACACCCTGCCGTCGTTGTGGGACTTCTTCTCACCCTCCCGCACGAACCACGGTTCGTATTACTTCGACTGGACGAGCTGGGACGAGGCGGCGTGGCGAAACTTCTATCGGGTCTGGATGGACTTCCTCAACGATTACAAGAACATGGGCGGAAGGGTCACGGTCAGCTCGGACGCGGGGTACATCTACAACACCTTCGGCTTCTCCACCATCGAAGAGATGGAGCTGTTGCAGGAGGCGGGATTCCATCCGCTCGAGGTGATCCGCGGCGCGACGCTGCACGCGGCGCAAGCGCTGTTCGAACCCAAGAGGAAACCCATTGAGTTCGGCGTGGTGCGCGCGGGTCTCCTCGCCGACCTCATCATCGTTCCCGAGAACCCGGTTGCGAACCTGAAGGTGCTCTACGGAACCGGCGCGGTGCGCCTGAATGAAAAGACGGGAAGACCCGAGCGCGTGGGCGGCATCAAGTACACGATCAAGGACGGCATCATCTACGACGCCCACAAACTTCTCGACGACGTGGCGCGGATGGTGGCGAAGCAGAAGACTCAGCTCGGCATCGCCCGTCTGCCGACTCCTGAATTCCCTCCCAACCGACGGTAGGGGTCCGAGAGATCCTCAGCGGGCGTTCGCGTCCACGAAAGCCGCCACGTCGCTCTTGAACTTCTGCATGGACGGCGGGTGCACGTACATCATGTGACCCGCGTCGTAGTACGCGATGGTGACGTTGCTCCGCACCGAAGGCGCCACCGCGAGGTGCTCGATGGCGTACTCCACGGTGCGATACGGGCAGGCCAGATCGAAGTATCCGGTCAGCGCCAGCACCTTCATCCTGGGGTTCAGGGTCATGGCCTGGGCCAGATCGACGACCGTATTGGCGAAGGGCACCCTTCCGGCGCCGGGCTGGGCGTGGCGGTCATCCCACTCCCCCACGCCGCCCGACAACAGATACGGGCGATCGGACTCCACCTTGAGTTCCTGTCGGTAATAGTCGTTGAACGTGGCCACGATCGCGGGCGCAATCGCACTCCCGTAGGGGTCGTAGGGCATGGTCTCCGACAGGGCGTTCAGACTCCCGCCGGTGTAGCGGGTGTCCACCCGTCCCACGACGATGCCCTTGCTGCGCATCAGTTCCTGGAGGAAATGGGCTTCGTCGAGGCGCAGATTCGCCTTGTCCCAGTAGTCCGTGCTGAGACCGGTGTAACGGGCCAGGCCGGAGAGAACGGCCTGCCGCTCCGCCGCCGTGGCTCGCGCGCCCTTGAAGAGGACGGGCGCGTACACGTCCTGGGCAAAGGCCTCGACCTCGCGCAGGAAGGGTTGCAGTTCCGCGGGCCGGTTCGCAAGTGCTCGGTGAAACCAGGCGGTGGCCGCGTAGGTGGGCAGGAAGTTGACGTCGCCGTCGCTGAGGCTCAGCCCGGCGTTGCCGCTGCCGAAGTCGAGGTAGGGTGATACCAGGACCACGCCGTTCAACGCGACGTTGTGTTTGGTGAGCAGCTCACGGGAAACCCCAGCGGTGCGCATGCCTCCGTAGCTCTCGCCCAGGATGAATTTCGGCGCGGCCCAGCGTCCGTACTGGGTGAGATAACGAACGATGAAGTCGGACACCGACTTGATGTCCTGGTCCACCCCCCAGAAGTCCTTTCCCTCCCCCTTGCCGATGGGGCGAGAGAGACCCGTGCCCACCGGATCGATCATCACGAGGTCGGCGCGGTCGAGGATGGTGAACTCGTTGTCGACGGTGCGAAACGGTCCGCTGGTGTTGGCCTCCAGGTCCTTCAGCACGGTGCGCTTCGGACCGAGAATGCCCATGTGCAGCCAGGCGGAAGCCGAACCCGGGCCGCCGTTGTAGGCGAACATGATCGGGCGGGTACGCGGATCGCCGCCGTCCTTCACGTAGGCGGTGAATCCGAAGAGTGCGATCGGCTCATCCTTGTCGTTCTTGATCAGCATGGTGCCCGCGGTGGCCGTGTACGCCAGCACCCCGCCGCCGATCTTGATCTCGTGCTTGGTGACCCAGACCTTCGCCTCCGGCGTGGCTTTCGGAGCCGCCGTCGAGTCTGCCGCAGGCTTTGTGTCCTGCGCGGCCACGGGAGGTGTGAATGTGAGAGCCGCCAGCGAGGCGGACAGGGTCACGAACATCAATCGGTGGTGTCGAAGGGTCATCCCGTCAGTATAGGAGCCCGACAGGCGGGCGTCGCCGGCCGATTCCGTGTCGTGAGGCCCGCAAGAATCTGCGGGCGGAATGGACCAATGCGCAGGATCTGCCGGGTCAGTCGGCTGAGGACGTCATGAGTTCTGACTCCTCGAAGCTCCGTTCGCTCTTTCGAGCAGCTCGGTGACTTCGGCGTCCGTGGTCTGGCCGAAGTCCTCGTACCACTGGCCCACCGCGTAGAACCCCGGCGGTGTGATGAGGGCGACAAACTCGTCGACCTCCGGCCTCAGTTCGGCCGCCGTGTCCGGGGCCGCCGTCGGCACCGCCACCACGACCCGGCCTGCGGTCTGCCGGAGCGCCTTGATGGCCGCGCGCATGGTGGAACCGGTGGCGACGCCGTCGTCGATGAGGATCACCGTGCGCCCGCGCACGTCGAAGGCGGGACGGTGCTTGCGGTACACGCGCTCCCGGCGTTCCAGTTCGTGCAGTTCGCGCTCGGCCACTTCGTCGATCATGTCGGCGGGAACCCCCAGCATGCCCACGACGCTCTGGTTCAGCACGCGGATGCCGCCGCTTGCGATGGCGCCCATGGCGAGTTCTTCGTTGCCGGGTGTCCCGAGCTTGCGCACCACGAACACGTCGAGCGGAACCCGCAGCGCCTGCGCCACCTCGAAGGCCACCGGAACGCCGCCCCGCGGCAGGGCGAGCACGAGCACCTCGGGCCGGTCCGCAAATCCGGCCAGCGACTGGGCCGGCAACTTCCCCGCTTCCGTTCGGTCCAGAAATCGTTCTACCATCGGTGGCTCCAGCATTCTGCCCGCATCCGTCAGCCCTGCAACTTCCGGACCATTCCGGGAGGTTCGGGAAGCGCCGCCTGACGGGCTAACGCGGCTTCGGTCCGCGCATTTCGAGCGACGCCAGCGCCTTCTGCAGCGCACTCACCGCCTCGGCCGCCTGCGACGTGGGCCGGGCGTCAGCGGCCTGTAGCAGGTTCAGCACGTACAGGAACTTCTCCTGCAGGCCCACGACCGTCTCCGCGCCCTCGGCCGCCACGGTGATGCTGCCGTACTGCACGTCCTGGTCGCCAGGCTCCCCGACGCCGCGGAGTTTCTGCAACTCGGAGCGACGCGCTGTGTCGGTGACGCCTTGAAGCGCCGCATCGATGGTCTCGCGGAGCTTCTGCGCGGCCACATAGCCGCGATAGGAAGCGAGCGAGAGATCGGTCTGCCGCTGCAGGTCAACCGCGCTGATGGACACGCGCGGATCCAGGCGCACCTCGAGCGGGCGCTCCGTCGCGGTTCCGTCCACGGTGAGCCGCACGGTGTAGCGACCCGGGTGCACGTACGGCCCGACCGGACCGCTCGGCGTGTTCCGGTAGGTGGCCGCGATCGAGAACTCACGCGCGCTGCCCGGCGGAGGCGGGTAGCGCAGATCCCAGGCCAGTCGATGATGCCCGGGCGCGGCCGAGACCTGCTGCGGAGGGCGGAACCAGTACGTCGGGTATGGCAGAGTGGAGGGATCGATGCGCTCGGGCTCGTCGCCGCTTCCGAACCGGCGAACCACCTCACCCCGTCCGTCCACGATCTCGACGACCGCGCTCGTGGCCTTTCGCCCGAGGAAGTAGTCCAGGATGGCGCCATCGGGCGGATTGGCCCCCGTGGGCTCTTCCGGCGGGAAGGGCGTGTCCGAGAACATGTTCGCGCGCACGCGCGTCGCCACCGGGGGTGAGAACAGATGCGCCTGACCGGCGCGCGCGGCCTGCGCCAGTTCACGCAGGGGCGCGATGTTGTCGAGGATCCAGATCGACCGCCCATGCGTGCCCACCACCAGATCGTCGTCCTTGATGACCAGGTCCCGCATCGAAGACGCCGGCATGTTCATGCGCAGCGACTGCCACCTCTCGCCATCGTCGATCGAGAAGTAGACCTCGCGCTCCGTGCCCGCGAAGAGCAGGCCCGCCTGCTTCGGATCCTCGCGCACCACGTTGACCGGTCCCCCGTCCGGCATCCCGCCAGCGATCAACGTCCAGGTGATGCCGCCGTCGTGGGTGCGATAGACGTACGGATGGCCGTCGTCCCGGCGGAGGGCGTTGACGCTGATGTAAGCCGTCTTGGCGTCGAAGTGGCCGGCCGCGACCTGTGACACCTTGTCCCACGACCGCAGGGCCTTCGGCGTGACGTTCGCCCAGCTCTTGCCCCCGTCGTGGGTGACATGCACGAGGCCGTCGTCGGTGCCCGCCCAGATCGTGTTCACGTCCACGGGTGAAGGGCCAACCGCGTAGATCACGCCGCGGCGGGGCATCGTCTCGAGAGCCGGGGTGCGGAAGTCGCCCACACTCGCCGGCACCTCGGTCTTCTCGCGCGATAGATCGGGACTGATGATCTCCCATCGCTCACCGCCGCTCGTCGTCTTCCAGAGCACGTTGGTGGCGTACAGCAGCATCTTCGGATCGGCGGGATGGAAGAGGAGCGGCAGGGTCCTGAGGAGGCGGTACTGACCCGAGCGCAGCGTCTCGGGCGCGACATTCTGCGACTGTCCGGTCTTCCGATCGAAGCGCTGAACGCGGCCGCCGTACACGATGTCGGGGTTCAAGGGGTCCGGCGCCACGTACGCGTACTCATCGGCTCCCACACCGATCCAGTCGCGCAGGGAGATCTGTCCTCCGTTGCCACGGCTCGCAATGCCCAGCGCCCCGCTTTCCTGCTGCCCGCCGTAGATCCAGTAGGGAAACTGATTGTCGGTGGCCACGTGATACAGCTGCGCGGTCGGCTGGTTGTACCAGGAACTCCAGGTGCGGCCCCCGTTGGTGGTGATCGTGGCCCCCTGATCCGCGGTGAAGATCATGATCTCGGGCTGCAAGGGGTTGATCCAGAAGCGCTGGTAGTCGTCGCCCCCGGGCGCGCCCTTGAACGCCGTCCACGTCCTGCCCCCATCGTCCGACCGGTACGACGCCGTGCCCGCGCAGAACATCACGTCCCGGTTCTTCGGATGTATGCGGATGTCGATGCCGAGACGCCGGTCGCTGCTCACCATCTGCCAGTTTTCACCCCCGTCGTCCGAGCGGTACACCCCCGATCGGGCGCCCGCGCCGACCAGCGCCACGAGCCGCTGCGGATCACTGGCCGAGACGTCGAACATGATGTGCCCGGCTCCCTCGGCATCGGTCGGCAGACCCGTCACGAGCTTCTTCCACGTGGTTCCGCCATCGACGGACTTGTACAGGCCGCTCGTCTTCCCCGAAAAGCTCCCGTTCTCCCACGGGCCTTCGCGGTGGGCCCACAGCGCGGCATACACCGTGGTCGGCCGGGACGGATCGAACTCCACCTGGCTCGCTCCGGTGTTCTGGTCGACGTACAGCACCTTGGTCCACGTCTTTCCGCCATCGGTGGTGCGAAACACACCACGCTCCTCGTTCGGCCCATACGGATGGCCCATGCCCGCAACGAAGACGATGTTGGGATCGGTCGGGTGAACGATGATGCGGCCCACCTGTTGCACATCCCGAAGACCGATGTGCGTCCACGACCGGCCGCCGTCCGTCGACTTGAAGACGCCGTCGCCCACGCCGAGGTCCGGCCGATGCAGTCCTTCGCCGGTCCCGACGTAGATCACGTCCGGCTGCGACGGCGACACCGCGACGTCGCCCACCGACCCGGTGGGAGCCTGGTCGAAGATGGGCCGCCAGGTGCGGCCGGCGTCGTCGGTCTTCCAGACCCCGCCGTTGTTCACACCGACGAAGAAGACGTTCGGCTGGGTCGGGATGCCCACCGCGCCGACGGTGCGACCGCCTCGGAACGGCCCGACCAGGCGATACCGCAGTTCCTGGTAGAGGGAGGGATCGAGGGGCGTCCCGCCGCCCTTCACCTGGGCGAACAAAGGGCTCGCGCACGCGAGCAGCAGAGCGAGGATCGGCACAGATCGGAAGCGCATGGTTTGGATCTACCTCAGGTCAGGATGTGGCCCGGGAAGTAGACCACGAATCCAATAGACTGCCTCCTATGCAATCTGTGGAGAAGACGATGTCAATGAAGCTGGCTCTGCCCTGTGCGCTGTGTTTCGGTCTCCTGAACCTCTCGGCGGCCGCTGCGCCCGCGGGGGCGGAGGACCTGAACAGCGTCTTCAAGCCCGTCCAGTGGCGTTCGATCGGACCCTTTCGAGGCGGGCGCTCCAACGCCAGCACCGGGGTCATCGGCGATCCGAAGACCTACTACACCGGCACCACGGGCGGCGGTCTGTGGAAGACCGACAACATGGGCATCAGCTGGCGCAACGTGTCGGACGGTTACTTCAAGACCGGCTCGGTGGGCGCGGTGGCGGTCGCGGAGAGCGATCCGAACGTGGTCTATGTCGGCATGGGCGAGCACGCGGTTCGCGGCGTGATGACCCATCACGGCGACGGGGTGTACCGGTCGACCGACGCGGGCAAGACCTGGAAGAGGATCGGCCTGGAGCTGACCCAGCACATTTCCCGGATCGTCGTCCATCCGAAGAATCCCGACATCGTGTTCGTCGCGGCGCAGGGCGCGCTCTACTCCCCCTCGCCCCAGCGCGGCGTCTTCAAGTCCACCGACGGGGGCGCCACCTGGAAGAACGTCCTGTTCGTGAACGACAAGACCGGCGCCTCCGAACTCTCGATGGACGCCACCAACCCGCGAATCCTGTATGCCGCGATGTGGGAACACGGCCGGCTGCCGTGGAAAGTAATCAGCGGCGGCCCGGGCAGCGGCCTGTACAAGTCGACGGACAGCGGCGAGACCTGGGAGAAGATGAAGGAGGGCCTGCCCGAGGAGATGGGCAAGATGGCGATCGCGGTCAGCCGCTCCAACCCGGAGCGGGTCTACGCGCTGATCGAGAGCGATTCGTACAAGGACGACCGCGGACTTTACGTCTCCAACAACGCGGGCAAAACCTGGAGCAAGGTCACGAGCGACCCGCGCCTCGTCCAGCGCGCGTGGTACTACATCGAGCTGTTCATCGACCCGAAGAACGAAGACACGATCTACGTGATGAGCGCTCCGGCGCTGCGGTCGAACGACGGGGGCAAGACCTGGGAGAAGCTGTCCGGCGCGCACGGCGATTTCCACGACCTGTGGATCAACCCCGACAACCCCCAGAACTTCGTCATCTCGGACGACGGCGGCGCGTCCATCACCTTCGACAAGGGCAAGAGCTTCAGCACCCTGAGCAATCTGCCCACCGGGCAGTTCTATCGGATCAACGTCGACAACCAGTTTCCCTACCGGATCTACGGGGGGCAGCAGGACAACAGTTCCGTCTCGATCGAGAGCCGCGAACTCGGGGCTTCCGGCATCACCGCCTCCGCCTGGACGGCGTCGGCCGGGGGCGAGAGCGCCTTCCTCGCCTTCGACCCCGACAATCCGCGATTCATCCTCGGCGGCAGCTACCAGGGGACCATCGAAGTGATCGACCTGAAGGCCACCGCGGGCACGAACATCATGCCCGCGCCCATCCAGTACCTCGGCATGGATGCCAAGGACATCAAGTATCGCTACAACTGGAGCGCGCCCATCATCTGGAGCAAGCACGAACCGAACACCTTCTACCACGGGTCGCAGTACCTGCTGAAGACCTCGGACATGGGCAGGACCTGGAAGGAAGTGTCGCCCGATCTCACCCGGAACGACAAGGCGAAACAAGGCAAGGGCGGGGGTCCTTTCACCAACGAGGCGGTGGGGGCCGAGAATTATGGAACGCTCGCCTACATCGTGGAGTCGCCGCACGAGAAGGGCGTGATCTGGACGGGAAGCGACGACGGCCTGGTCCAGCTCACGCGCGACGGCGGCGCGACCTGGAAGAACGTGACGCCTCCCGGGCTCGCGGAATGCCTGGTGAACGCCATCGAAGTCTCGCCCTTCGACAAGGCGACCGCCTACATCGCCACTACCCGGTACAAGTTCAACGATCACTCCCCCGGCCTGTACAAGACCACCGACTACGGGGCGACCTGGACCCGGATCGACGCCGGCCTCCCCGAGAAAGCCTTCACCCGGGTGATCCGCGAAGACACCGTCCGGCGCGACCTTCTGTTCGCGGGCACCGAACTCGGCCTCTTCGTTTCCTGGAACGGCGGCAAGGCCTGGTCGCCCTTCCAGCTGAATCTGCCCATCACCCCCATCACCGACCTGCGCGTGCACCGGGGCAATCTGATCGCCGCCACCTCGGGCCGAGCCTTCTGGATTCTCGACGACCTGGCCTTGATCCGTCAGTACAAGCCGGACTCGCCGGCCTTTTCCGTGTATCAGCCTTCCCCCGCCTACCTCGCCAACGGAGGGAGCGAACTCGACGGCAACGATCCGGAGTCCGAGTTCACCGGGGCGCACAAGTTCCGCGGCGTCAATCCCGCCAACGGCGTGGTCCTTTACTACCAGCTCCCGGAGTTGAAGAAGACGGAGGACATCACGCTCGAGATCGCCGACGCCGATGGGAAGACGGTTCGGACCCTCTCCTCGAAGAAGGATGCGGATCTCAAAAAATGGGACGGGAGCCCGGAGCCGGAACCGGTGCTGCCGAAAGCCAAGGGGCTGAATCGATTCGTCTGGAACATGCGGTATCCGACCATTCCCGGCGTGCCCGAGGTGTTCATCGAGGCCAGCTACGCAGGCCACAAGGCCGTTCCCGGCAAGTACCGTTTCACTCTCAAGATGGGCGACCGGACGATTGCGACCGAAGCCGAGATCCTCGCCAATCCTCTCTACCCCGGCACTCCGGCCGACTACCAGCAGTACCACGCCCTGATGTCGAAGATGGAGGGTGAATTGACCCTCATGCATCAGACCGTGAACCGCCTGAACAAGACGCAGATTCAGGTCGCCGCCCTCATCGAGGCCCTGCCCGCGGGCGACAAGTACGAAGGGGTCAAGCGCGAGGGCGAGGCGCTGGTCAAGAAGCTGAAGGCGTGGGACGAGGACATGGTGCAGCGGAGGTCGAAGGCCTACGACGACGTGGAGAACTTTCCGAACAAGTTCACGGCCAACTACTTCTTCCTGGTCAACCAGACGGAGAGCGATATCCCGCGCGTGAATCAGTCCTCTCTCGACCGGCTCGAGACGCTGAGCGCCGAGTGGGTCTCTCTCAAGAGCCGATCGGAGGAGATCATGACCAAGGACCTCCCGGCCCTGAACCAGAAACTCTGGGGGGTCGGATTCGGGGCGATCTGGAAGAACTGATCGGGCCGCTGACCCTCGGCTGAATGGCCGGGAACGGCCTCAGTCTCCCATGCGGGACCAGCGCTCCATGGCAATTCCTTTGCTCTCCAGGAATTCACCGAGTTCGGCCGACTGGTCTCCACTGAACCGGGCCTTGAGCGCGCCCAAAACGTCCTCGCGGGCACCCAGGGCGTCGCTCAGCTTCGAGACGTCACCGGCGCGGATGGTCCAGGCCCATTCGTATTCCCGGAACCCCTCGCCGAAGGCGCCCTCGACGCCTTCGCCGGTGTCCTGGCCCTGAATCACCAGGTCTCCGGACAGCTCGAGGCGTGCTGCGAGATGGCGTGAGCCAAGGCGGTCCGAAGTCTGCCTGAGAACGACCTGTCGGCGACCCGTTCGCACGGACGCGCGAATGGTCTCGATCATGCGACGAATGGCCTCGATCACTTGCCGACCGGGTCCTCAGGCCCCTTCGCGGCAATCGCTATCGCCTTTGCAGGGGGCGCGGGTCGCATGTCGGACATGCTATCCCGGCGCCCTCCGGGTTTCACACCCTGGGGCGGAAGGCGGCATGCCCCCCGCATCGCAGTGCCGTCGGTCCAGCCCGACCTGCGAAGAACCTGCGGTTCGGGCTCGCTCGTACCAAACCAGATCAAGACCAGAGCTCCGGGAAATCGCGCTCTCACGAGTCGCTATACTGATTCAATTCGCTGTACCAGGTCTCAGACGTCCCGCACTCCCCCTTCGAGGTCTCGTGAATACTCAAGAATCGTCCTCTCGTTTCGCGCCCTCGGCTCGCCTCGGGCCGTACGAAATCCTCGGCCCCGTCGGCAAGGGCGGCATGGGCGAAGTCTATCGGGCGAAGGACACGCGCCTCGACCGCGAGGTCGCCATCAAGGTCCTGCCTCCCGGCCTGGGAAACGACGAGGTGTTCCGGGCTCGGTTCGAGCGCGAGGCAAAGAGCGTCTCCGCGCTGAACCATCCGCACATCTGCACGCTCTACGACATCGGCCAGGAAACGGTCAAGGGCGAGACCATCCACTACCTCGTCCTCGAGATGATCGAGGGTGAGTCGCTCGCCGCGCGGATTGCGCGCGCGCCTCTTTCGCTCGACGAGGTCCTCCTCTACGGCAAGCAGGTCGCGTCCGCGCTCGACGCCGCGCACAAGCGCGGCATCGTCCATCGCGACCTCAAGCCCGGCAATGTGATGATCACGAAGTCCGGCGCGAAGTTGCTCGACTTCGGCCTGGCCACGGCCGGCGCACGCGGCGCGGTCCAGGGCATCACCGCCATCGAGACCCACGACACCATCGACAAGCCCCTCACCGAGCAGGGCACGATCATGGGGACGTTCCAGTACATGTCCCCCGAGCAACTCGAGGGCGCGCCGGCGGACGCGCGCACCGACATCTTCGCCCTCGGCGCCGTGCTCTACGAGATGGCCACGGGCAAGAAGGCGTTCGAAGGGAAGAACCGGACCAGCCTCATCGCGGCCATTGTCGCCGCACATCCGCCCCCGATCTCCGCCGTGCAGACCATGAGTCCGCCCGCGCTCGATCACGTGATCCACAAGTGTCTGGAGAAGGATCCCGACGACCGCTGGCAGAGCGCGCGCGATGTCATGGCCGAACTGCAGTGGATCGCGGAAGGTGGTTCACGGGCCGGATTGCCGGCCGCGGTGTCGTCACGACGGCGGCACCGCGAAGGTCTCGCCTGGACAGCGGCCGCAGTTTTCGCCCTGACGAGCCTTGGACTCGGAATCGCGTGGAGCCGGAGGGCGCCGATCCCTCCGCCGGTTGGTCGCTTCGTGATTCCCAATCCAGCCGGCCTGACCTCGGCCGGCCCTCCGTCGGTTTCGCCCGACGGTCGCGTGATCGCCTTCGATGCCATCGACGCCTCGGGCAAGCGGCAGCTCTGGGTCCGGCCCGTCGATGCCCTCGAGGCGCGGCCCGTGCCGGGCACCGAGGGAGCGCGCCGCCCCATCTGGTCCCCCGACAGCAAGTTTCTGGCCTTCCGAGCGGATGGGAAGCTTCGGAAGATCCCCCTCTCCGGCGGACCGGCCCAGACGATCTGCGACGCCACGAACGCCTCCGACGGCACGTGGAATCGCGATGGCGTGATCCTGTTCGACGGCCAGCTCGGCGACCCCATATGGAAAGTGGACGCTTCCGGCGGCGTCGCCACCGTGGAGCTGGGCCTCGACAGTGCGAAGAAGATCACGTTCGTGGGATGGCCGGAATTCCTGCCCGATGGCCGCCATTTCCTCTACATGACCGACGGCGAGGGCATCGAGAAGGCGCTCATGGTCAAGGAGCTGGGTGCGAAGGAAGGAAAGGAACTCCTGAAGACTTCATCCAAGGTCGCCTACGCGCCTCCCGGATTCCTGGTCTACGTCCGGGAAAAAACGCTGGTGGCCCATCCGTTCGACGCGGTCAGGCAGGAGCTTTCGGGCGAACCCATCCCGATCGGCGACGGCCTGGGCGTCGACATCATCGGGGGCGCGGCCTTCTCGCTTTCGACGAATGGGGTCCTCGCCTATCGCTCCGGCGAAGACCTCAATCGGCGGCTCGTGTGGATCGACCGGTCGGGAAAGGAAACGCCCGCCCTGAGCGAAGCGCGTGAGTATTGGGACACCTGGTTGTCGCCGGACGGCACGCGCCTCGCCTTCGACATCGATGAAGGCACCGGCAAGGGCGACGTCTGGATCCGGGACTTTTCTCGCGGGGTGACCACGCGCTTCACCTTCGCGCCGGAAGCCGAGTACGCCCCCACCTGGTCGCCGGACGGCCGGAGGATCGTATTCTCAAAGGACCGGAAGAGTGATTCGAAAGGCTCGGATCTG
>Ga0315271_10000514_pt1 | contig 21482 bp, 22 predicted proteins | sample C3_top_MG_FD_204664 | JGI IMG/M metagenome (GOLD analysis project Ga0315271, IMG submission 204664) | Sediment microbial communities from Yellowstone Lake, YNP, Wyoming, USA - C3_top | ecosystem: Environmental > Aquatic > Freshwater > Lake > Sediment | place: USA: Wyoming | collected 2017-08-01
TTGAATGGTTTTAATGGCTCGCGAAACACAAATTCCTTTCCTACCAATGATGAATAGTTGCAACCGAGATCATCTGCCTGCGTTAGCTTGATAGGGACAAGAAGGATAAATGCTGTGGCACAGACTGTTGTCATTCTCATATTCAGACTCCCCCTAATTGTATTACCGATGTGTGCAGGCCTAACGTGATATGGACCGCCCAAGTGCGGTAATTAAACACGGCACCAGGTTGGCGTTTTTGGTTGTTTCTCTAACTAAAACCATTTGTTATATGGTATTTCTCAAAAGGTCCTGAGCTGAGTTAGGCCGCAGTTCCATCTGTACACAATATAAGTAGACTGAATATACTTGATCGCGTAAATGGTGGCCACCAGGGAGGCTGTTATGGCAAGGGACATGCATACTGTTGGTTCTGCTCCACGTCTTCTCGATCAGCTCCGCGACACAATTCGTCTTAAGCATTACAGCATCCGCACCGAGCAAAGTTACCTCGGTTGGGCGAGGCGTTTTATACTTTTCCACAACAAGCGCCACCCGCGTGACATGGGTGCGGTCGAGGTTACGGCATTTCTCACGGACTTGGCAGTGCGCGGAAATGTCGCGGCCGCCACGCAGAATCAGGCACTCAATGCCATTCTGTTTCTGTATCGTGAAGTGCTCAAGATTGATTTGCCGTGGATGGACGGCATTCAGCGCGCCAAAAAACCAGCGCGTCTGCCGGTGGTGTTTACGCGTGCCGAAGTAAAACGGCTGCTGGCGCAGTTGGACGGAACGCTATGGCTGATGGCAAGCTTGATATACGGTTCAGGCATGCGGCTGATGGAATGTGTACGGCTGCGCGTGAAGGATGTCGATTTTCACTACAAACAGATCATTATTCGCGATGCCAAAGGCCAGAAGGACCGTGTTACCATGTTGCCGGAGAGCCTCATCGATTCCCTGCGCAATCATCTGGTGCGTGTGAGGGAGCTGCATGAGCAGGACCTGAAAGCCGGTTTTGGGCGTGTATACCTTCCGCATGCCCTGGATCGCAAGTACCCCAATGCCGGTCGTGAATGGGGTTGGCAATATGCGTTTCCGGCGCGCACCCGCTCGCGCGACCCGCGCACCAAGATCATGCGCCGCCATCATTTTCCCGAGGACTCCTTGCAACGTGCGCTGAAGAACGCCATCCGCAAGGCGGAGATCATCAAACCCGGCACCACGCATGTGTTGCGTCACTCATTTGCCACACATCTGCTGGAGGACGGTTATGACATCCGCACCTTGCAAGACTTGCTGGGCCACGCAGATCTGAACACGACGATGATTTATACCCATGTGTTGCAGAAAGGTGGACGCGCGGCACGCAGTCCGCTGGACCGGACGGAATAAAAAAGCCCCGTGCGGGTTAGCGCACGGGGCTTTGTAATGAACCGGGACCTGGAATCAGCGCTTCTTGCGACGCGGCTTGGCCGCTGCCTTGGATGGGCCCTTGGACGGGGCCTTGGCCGGGAACACCTTGCCAGAGATGATGAGGCCGGGGCAAATGCCGGTGACGGTGGCGGTGTAGAAGAACACAACAGGCACGTACAACAGCCAATGTGCAAGGTGAAAACCGGTGAGCCAGATACCGAGCAAAATAACGCTACCGATAACAAAAAAGAAGAACCGCATTGCTGAACTGATGTTGCTATTCATCGACACTCTCCCCTGTGGTTGAACAAGCGGACGCCAGATGCGGCGCGGGTAACAAGGCTCTTTATCAGGACATTACCTGCTGGCGATAGAGCCGGCAATGTCCGGTGGGTGGCAAGCCTCCGTGGCATGCTACTGGAATTTCCTCAGCAACGCACCAGCCGCCCGATTTCACTGGCGAGGTCGTCCAGTGCAATCTCGCGCGGGGCGGCATCGCGCCGGCCCTTGTATTCGGCCACGCCCTTGGCCAGGCCCTTGTCGCCAATCACGATGCGGTGCGGGATGCCGATCAGGTCCATGTCGGCGAAGATCACGCCCGGGCGCTCGTCGCGATGCGTTCGTTACGCAGCAACGTCAATAAACTCAACGGAAGAGGATGGTTTGGGAACGAGTTGACCTTCTTCGCGCAACCCTTCGATATGAAATTCGATGGCTTCTTGGATAAGCTTTATGACTTCATCCCGTGATTCGCCAGCGGCAACGCAGCCCGGCAGGTCGGGGACATAAGCACCGTAACCTTCCGTACTTTTCTCAATGATGACGGCATAACGCATAGGCAACTCCTATTTCAATCCGGCGTGTTTGAGTATTGCATTCAGCGTCCCGGGTGGCATGTCGCTGCTCGGTTTGCCGGCTACTGTTACCGTGCCCGGTTTTGAGGGATGCCGATATTGGCGATGGCTGCCCTTCATCCGTACCTGGCCCCAACCGTCCTGCTCAAGAAGCCTGATCAGTTCCTTGATCTTCATGCGTAAAGTATAAGCCGTGTGGACCTGCCGGGCTACAGTGGGTGGCGCGTTTGGGCACAGCGCTCCGGTATTGCCGAAGTGTTCGGGCAGAGTGCCTCAGCAACGCACCAGCCGCCCGATTTCACTGGCGAGGTCGTCCAGTGCAATCTCGCGCGGGGCGGCATCGCGCCGGCCCTTGTATTCGGCCACGCCCTTGGCCAGGCCCTTGTCGCCAATCACGATGCGGTGCGGGATGCCGATCAGGTCCATGTCGGCGAAGATCACGCCCGGGCGCTCGTCGCGGTCGTCGAGCAGCACGTCGTAGCCGGCGTGCACCAGCTCGCTATAGAGCTTGTCGACGGTTTCGCGCACCTTGTCCGACTTGCGGTAACCGATCGGCACCAGCGCGATATGAAAGGGGGCGATGCTGTCCGGCCAGATGATGCCGTTGTTGTCGTGGTTCTGTTCGATGGCGGCGGCCACCACGCGCGATACGCCGATGCCATAGCAGCCCATGGGCATCAGCACGGAATTACCGGCTTCGTTCAGCACGGTGGCCTGCATGGCTTCGCTGTACTTGGTGCCGAGCTGGAAGATGTGCCCGACCTCGATGCCGCGCGTGAGCGTAAGCTTGCCCTGGCATTTATTGTCCTGCGAGTTGGGGCAGGGGTCGCCGGTCAGCACGTTGCGAATGTCGGCCACGATCGGCTCAGGCAGGTCGCGGGTCCAGTTCACATTCACAAGGTGCTTGCCGTTTGCGTTCGCGCCGCACACGAAGTCGCTCAGGCGCGCAGCCGATTCGTCGGCGATCACGGTAATCTTGAGGCCGACCGGCCCGATCGAGCCCGGCTCGCAGCCGGCAGCGAGTTCGACTTCGCCGGGCGTGACGAACAGGAGCGGCTTGGCCACTTGCGGCAGCTTCTCGGCCTTGATGACATTCAGCTCATGATCGCCGCGCAGCACCAGTGCAATCACGCCACCGGTGCCTTTTACCAGAAGGGTCTTCAGCGTCTGTTGCGGGTTGACCTTGAGAAAACGGCTGACGTCTTCAATCGAGTGCTGGCCGGGGGTATCCACGGTTTGCATCGGTTTTGTGCCGGCGGCGCGTTTTCCCATCGACGGTAAAGCCTGGGCGAGTTCGACGTTGGCGGCGTACTGGCATTGGTCGCAGATCGCGATGCTGTCTTCGCCGGAGTCGGCCAGCACGTGGAACTCGTGCGAGGCGTTGCCGCCGATGCTGCCGGTGTCGGCTGCGACCGGGCGGAATTCGAGGCCGACGCGCTGGAAAATGCGCGTGTAGGTGGCGTGCATCACGTCGTAGGTTTCGCGCAGCGAGGTCTCGTCGGCATGAAAGGAGTAAGCATCCTTCATCAGGAATTCGCGCGCGCGCATCACGCCGAAGCGCGGGCGGATTTCATCGCGGAACTTCATCTGGATCTGGTAGAAGTTGGCCGGCAGCTGGCGATAGCTCTTGATCTCGCGGCGCATGAGATCGGTGATGACCTCTTCGTGGGTCGGGCCGATGCAGAATTCGCGCTGGTGGCGGTCCTTGAGACGCAGCAGTTCCGGGCCGTATTTCTCCCAGCGGCCGGATTCCTGCCACAGCTCGGCCGGCTGCACCGCCGGCATGAGCACTTCCTGCGCGCCGGCGCGGTTCATTTCCTCGCGCACCACGCCTTCCACCTTGCGCAGCACGCGCAGGCCGAGCGGCAGCCAGCTGTACACGCCGGCCGCGAGCTTGCGGATCATGCCGGCGCGCAGCATGAGCTGGTGGCTGATGGTTTCGGCCTCGGCCGGGGTTTCGCGAACGGTGGACAGCAGGAAGCGGGAGACGCGCATGGGAACCTCGTTATCGTTTGCGCGTAGTATACCTCCGAACCGTGTGCGCCATAAAAGACCCGGCGCCGGGCCCGCGTGACGGCAGCAGAACGGCGTGCGCTAAGGTTCCCGCATTACTTCGCCGGCAAATTGAGCGCCTCGCGCGCGATGCCATCGAGCAGCACCTCGACTTCCTTGAGCGCGGCCCTGGAGGCGGCGCTGTCGTCCGCGCGCTGCGGGCGGCGATAGGCGAGATAGACCTTCTTTGGCTCGGCGATCATGGAATAGAGGGCGAAGGTATAGGGGCAGAACAGGATATTGTGCGGGTCGGCCTCCATGGTCTTGCGCGAGATCACCGCACTGCAGAACGAAAAGGTCTGGCCTTGATCGTCGCCGTATATTTTTTTGGTGGCGCCGAGGTCCTTGCCGGTGCGGTCGAGCATCTTGCCGACGTGTGAGTTGTGATCGATCACCAGGCCGCGGCCGGTGATGGCATTGACGAGGTCATCGCGCACATTTTCGTATTTGCTTTCCACCGCGTAGCGCACTATCGGATCGGTGTCCGCGGCACGAGCCAGGCAGGGGACGAGCAGGGCGAGGACAGAAAACGTAAGAAGGATGCGCATGGCCATTGTTCCTGAGTTGGTGGATTTAAACCGCGCCGGAATAAAGAACCGTGAGACTCTGTCTTTCCGGAAACAATCATGCCTGCGAACAGGGTTAAACGCCACCCGAACCCATGATTTTGTCTGATACTGTGCCTGCCCCGCTGTTTGCTGACGGTTGATCGGCCAGGTTCATGCCGAGCTCTTTGGCGCGCACTTGCATCTGCTCCCTGTGTTCGGCGCGGAGCCGCTCGCGTTGCTGCTCGGTTTTCGCGGCACGCATCAGGATGCGGTATTCGTCCCGCTCCCGCGCCAGCATGAGTTGCGAACCGTAGATGTCCTGGTCGCGGACAGGTTGCTGGAATTGAGTCTGGTTTTGACCACGGACGTGATCCACGGCCAGAAACAGCGCTGTAGCGCCGGTGGCGACGAAGAAGAGTACAAATCCCTGTCCGAGTCGAAGTCTCATGCTAATGCTCCCTTTCAGTACTGGCCGGATCCATCCGGTCAAGCGCGCATTCTATCAGGTCGGACCGCTCCTCTGCGTGACGATTTTCAGCTCCGAGCGATCGGCAGGTGTGCGGGCGACGCTGTAGTCCGAGCGGGGATCGGGCACAACGGTCAATCGGGCCAAAGCTGCGCGGCACCACGGACGCCGGAGGAGTCGCCGTGCAGATTGGGCAGGATCCGGGTGCGCAACTCGTCATTAAATGTGTAGCGGGCGACCTGCTCGCAACCTTCGGCATAGAGGCGGGCGATATTCGACATACCGCCGCCCAGCACAATCGCGTCGGGATCGAGAATGTTGATGACCACCGACAGCGCGCGCCCGAAACGATCCAGGTAGCGCTGCATGGCGGCTTCGGCAAGCACGTCACCCTGTTCGGCAGCCGAAGCGATCATGTGCGCACTGAGGGCGGCATCTCCGCCCTGTGCGGCGAAGTCGCGCGCCAGCCCCGGTCCGGACAGAAAGGTTTCGACACAGCCGCGCTTGCCGCAATAGCAGGGCGGGCCGTCTGCTTCCAGCACGTTGTGCCCCCACTCGCCGGCGATATGCTGCGCTCCTTCAAGCAGTCGGCCGTGGATGACGATGCCGCCGCCCACGCCGGTGCCGAGAATCACACCGAATACCACCGGCTCGTTCTGCGCGGCGCCATCCAGGGCTTCGGACAGCGCAAAACAGTTTGCATCGTTGGCGATGCGGATTTCGCGCGCCAGCAAATGCTCCAGATCCTGCTTCACCGGCCGGCCATTGAGACAGACCGTGTTGGAATTTTTGAGGAACCCGGTCTTGGCCGAGATCGCGCCCGGCGTGCCGAGACCAACACGGCAGCGTGCGCCGCTACGTCGCTCCAGCTCCAGAACGAGATTGCAGATGTTGGCGAGGATGGCATCGTAACCGTTCGCCTGCGGAGTCGCCCGGCGTTCGCGCGCAAGAATCTGGCCTGCAGCGTCCATGACGACGCCCTCGGTTTTGGTGCCGCCGAGATCGATCCCGATCCTTAACATGGGTTCACGCCAATTACCCGACTCTTGTGTCGGGGGCGATGTGCGGGGAGACGACGGCATGGATGCACGACGCCATGGATGGAGGAGGTAGAGCGGCGTCGGGAATAGGCGGTTGAGAACCGCGCCGCGATCGGCGGCCGAGGATGGTTTGCCTTGGGCATCAGTGCTTGAGACCCTGAACCCAACGCGTGTACAACACATCGGCGATGCGATTGAGCCGTGCGGTCCGTTGCGGCAGGCTGATGAGCATTTGCGCGGGCCGCTGCACGCCCGCGGCCGGCAGGGCGCGGGCGATTTCTTTTGCACCGGCGCGCGCCCAGCTGCGTACCAGTTCCGGCGTCATTTCAATATGACATTGCAGGCCGAGACTCTTGCCGATCACGAACGCCTGATTGCGGCAAAAGCGACTCCTTAATATATGCGTTGCCCCGGCTGGAATACTGAAGGTCTCACCATGCCAGTGAAATACCTCGAAGTGCGGCGGCAGGCCATTGAGCCATTTTTCCGTTTCCGGCGAGTCCGCCGCCGAAACCGGCAGCCAGCCGAATTCTTTCGCACGATTCCGGCGCACGCGCCCGCCGAGCGCCTTGCTCAGCAGCTGGCCACCGAGGCAGTGACCGAGCACCGGGACATCGGCGGCCACGGCCTGACGGATGAGATGCAGCGTTTTGGGTATCCACGGCAAGGGGTCGTTGACGCTCATCGGCCCGCCCATGAACACAAGACCCGGGATACCGGCTATGCTTTCCGGTACGGGCTCGCCTTCGTCGATCTTGATGGTGCGGTGCGGGATGCGTTGACGGTCGAGGAACTGGGCGAAGTAACCGGGACCCTCGGTCGGGAAATGCCGGAAAATCAGGATCTCTTTTTTCACCGCGACGATTCTAGCGCGGCTTATTCAGGACAGGAACCATGAACCGCCTGCTGACCTACCCGCTGTTCCTGTTGCTCATTGCGCTGCCGGCAGTGGCCGGTGCCGCGGACATCAGCTTGTTTGCCTTGTTCAAGGACAAGGCCATTCTGCTTGTCGACGGCACGCGTCGCGTGTTGACCATCGGCACGGAAAGCCCGGAGGGCGTGAAACTCGTCAGCACCGACACCCAGGCGGAAGAAGCGGAAGTGGAGCTGAAGGGCAAACGCGAAACGCTGCGACTCGGCGTGGTGTATTCCGCGTTTCAGGGCGCCGCGAACGAGAGCGTCACGCTGTTTGCCGACACCAAAGGCTTCTTTCATGCGCAGGGCTCGATCAATGGCGCTGCCGTGACCTTTCTCGTCGATACCGGCGCCAGCACTATCGCCATCAACAGCGCGACGGCCAAGCGTGCCGGTATCGATTACGCCAAGGGCCGCGCGGGCACGGCCAGAACGGCTTCCGGCCACACGCCGATGTACAGCGTCCAGCTCGACACCGTCAAGGTGGGCGATATCGTGCTGCGCAACGTGGAGGCCGGTGTGATCGTCGGCCCGCAGCCGGAAACACCACTGCTTGGCATGTCGTTCCTGAACGCGCTCGAGATGCGGCGCGATGGCAACAAGATGGAACTCACGCGGCGCTATTGAGCGCAGCTCCACCGCGCTCTTGTTAAGCGCGCACTTCGCCAACTGGACGCGCTGCACCGGTTGCGCTTAAATTGCCACACACGCAGCGCACGCCGTGCGCTCTGCTGCTTGATCGAGACACGCATGTCCATCAGACGCATTGCCGGTGGTATCGCCTTTCTCCTGTTGCTCTTCTGTTCCGGCGCGCGGGCTGCGCCACCGGATGCAACGGCGCTCGTCAAGGCCGCGATCGATTACTGGCGCGACGTGTCGTCCTACGCCGTGTTCGACATGAACATCCACCGTCCCGACTGGCAGCGCTCCATGAGCATGCGCGTCTGGACGCGCGGCAACAAGGAGTCGCTGGTGCGGGTCACGGCGCCGGCCAAGGACGCCGGCAATGGCACCTTGTTGCTCGACAACGACATGTGGAGCTACAACCCCAAGATCAATCGTGTGATCAAGATTCCCTCCAGCATGATGAATCAGAGCTGGATGGGTTCGGATTTCTCCAACAACGATCTCGCCAAGGCCGATGACCTGATCGACCAGTACCGGCACACACTGCTCGCCACCGAAAGCCACAACGGCCACAAGCTCTACGTCATCGAGGCCGTACCGAAGGAGACCGCGCCGGTGGTGTGGGGGCGGGAGGTCATCAGGATTCGCGACGACCATCTCCTCATGGAGCATGCCTTCTACGATCAGGCCAATGCGCTGGTCAAAAAGCTCGTGACCACTGAAGTGAAGCTGCTGGGCGGAAAAATGATCGCCGCCCGCGAACGCATGCAGCGTGTCGACAAGCCGGACGAATGGACCGAGATCGTGACCCGCGAGGCACAGTTCGGCCTCAATCTGCCGGCCAGCACCTTTACCCTGGCCAATCTGCGCAATCCACGCAACTAACAGAGGTCGTCATTCCGGCAAAAGCCGGAATCCAGGGAGGGCAAGGATGACCAAGCAGCCATGTGTTTACGTCATGGCCAGTCGAAGGAACGGGACACTGTACATCGGTGTTACTTCGGATCTGATGAAGCGGGTCTGGGAGCATAAGAACAATCTTGTTGAGGGCTTCACGAAACGATACGGTATTCATCTGCTTGTGTGGTATGGGCTGCATCCAGCGATGGAGTCTGCGATCCAGCGGGAGAAGGCGATGAAGGAATGGAAACGATCATGGAAGCTGGAGACGATTGCGAAGAACAATCCAGAATGGCTGGATTTGTATCCAGACCTTATTTGAGCTGGTGCGCCATGATTGTCCACCAAGCATTCATCAAAGTCGTCATACCGGCGAAAGCCGGTATCCAGGCTTTAATGTATAAACACTGGATTCCGGCTTTCGCCGGAATGACGGCGGATTGATGGGCATCCTCCTGCGCCTCGCCTGGCGCAATCTGTGGCGGCACAAGCGCCGCACCTGGCTCACGGCCTCGGCCATTGCCTTTGCCGCGACACTGCTGGTGTTCATGATCTCGTTGCAACTCGGCGCCTACGACATGTTCATCGACGTGAGCCTGCGGGTGTTCACCGGCCAGATGCAGGTTCAGCGCGAAGGCTACAGGGAAAAACCGCAGATGCGCAGCACCGTGCCGAATGCTGCGGCATTGGCGGCGCAACTGCGCAAGGCCACGGGCCTCGATGCGGTGGCGGCGCGTGCCCAGGGTTTTGCACTGGCGTCGAGCAACGTGCGCAGCTACGGGGTGCCGGTAATCGGTGTCGAACCGGTTTTTGAGCCCAAGGTCTCGACACTCCCGCACCTGATCAAGGAAGGCCGCTACTTGTCGGCCGCGAACGCCCAGGAAGCTGTAATGGGCGCCGCGCTGGCGCGTAACCTCAAGATCAAGATCGGCAACGAGCTGACGTTGCTTGGCTCCGGCAAGGATGGCTCGATCGCCGCCACCATCGTGCCGGTGGTCGGTATTTTCGAGAGCGGCAATCCGGAGCTGGATCGGCATCTGGTGCAGCTGCCGCTCAAGACCTTTCAGGAAGTCTTCAGCATGGGCGAGGATGCCCATGCCGTTGTCGTGTCCGGTTCAAGTTACGAAAGCATTCCGATAACCAAAAGTGCGGTGGCGGCGCAATTGGGGACCGATGCACGGCTGGTGGTGCTGGACTTGGAACAGCTGATTCCCGGCCTCAAGCAGCTTATCCAGACGGACATGGTGCAGAACTGGATTACCTATATCGCGCTGATTCTGATCGTGACGCTCAGCATCATGAACACCTTCCTGATGAGCGTGCTGGAGCGCACGCGCGAGTTTGGCATCATGCTGGCGCTGGGTGTGAGCGCGCGCCAGATCGGCGGCGTGGTGTTGCTGGAGTCGCTGTTCCTGACCTTGCTGGGGCTTGTCATCGGCATCGCCCTCGGCGGCGGTATCGCCGTCTGGCTGCACTTCGAGGGCTTTAGCTTCCCGGGCATGAAGGAGATCTACGCGCAATACGGCCTGCCGGGTGAAATTCACCCGAAGCTGTCACTGGCCAGCTTCACGCTCGGTCCGGCCGTGATCCTGGCGTTCACCATGCTCGCGGCGCTTTATCCCGCGTTGCGCATTCGCAAGCTCCAGCCGGTGGAGGCGATTCATGCGGTCTGAATGGATGGCACCGTTGCTGTGGACCCTGGCGTGGCGCAACCTGTGGCGACACACGCGGCGCACGCTCATGATTCTGTTCGCGTTCGCGCTTGGCGTGTGGTCGATGATTGTGATCGCCGCCATCACCCGCGGCTCCATGGAGCAACAGCTCGACAAGGCCATTCTCAATCTCACCGGTCATGTGCAGATTCATGCCTCCGGTTTTCGCGACGACCCGGTGATTGAACATCGTTTCACGCTGCCGCCCGCGGTTGCGACGGCCATGTCCGGAAACGAGATCACGGCCTGGGCGCAGCGCGTGCGCGCCCCCGGCGTCATCGCGAGCGAACGCGAATCGGCCGGCATCACGCTGGTCGGTATCGATCCAGACCAGGAACGCGGCTTGTCATTCATCGCCACGGCCGTGACCGAGGGACGCTATCTCGATTCGCCCGATGACCAGGGCCTGTTGCTCGGCCGCAAGCTGGCCGAACGTCTGGAGACCGGGCTGGGACGGCGCGTCGTCCTCATGAGCCAGGATTTGAACAACCAGGTGGGCGATCGCGGTTTCCGTGTGGTGGGTATCTTTGATACCCAGCCGCGCCAGATGGAAGAGGCCAACGTGTTCATCGGCAGGCGCACAGCGCAGCAGATGCTGAAACTCGACGGCGCCATTACCGAAGTGGCGGTCATGACCGGCGACCGCGTTCATCTGGAACCGTTGCTCGCGCGCCTGCGGGCGGCGGCGCCGGGGTTTGATATCGAACCGTGGACCGTGATCGAACCGTTGCTGGTGCTGACGCAGAAAATCACCGATGTCATTCTCGTCATCTGGTACGCCATCGTGTTTGCGGCCATGTCGTTCGGGCTTATCAACACGCTGCTCATGGCGGTGTTCGAGCGCACCCGCGAGTTCGGCCTGTTCCAGTCACTCGGCATGCCGCCGCGCCATATTCTCGGCCAGGTGCTGGTTGAATCTCTGATCCTGCTGGTGCTGGCATTGGTGTTGGGCAATCTGGCGGCCTGGGCCACCATCGCTTCGCTCATGGGCGGCATCGATCTCACCAGCGTTGCCGAGGGCATGGAGCTGATCGGCGTGGCGCCGGTGATTTATCCGGCGTGGTCAATCAACGACCTTGTGGCCGCCAACCTGCTGGTGTTTGTGCTGGGACTGGTTGCGAGCCTGTATCCGGCATGGCGCGCCTCGCGCCATGTGCCGGTGGAGGCGCTGACGCGAATATGATGGAACAAGAAAGGATCAATGCATGACGGAACACACGGTTGTCCTGCGCAACGTCTCGAAGGTTTACCGCCAGAACTCGCAGGCGGTTGCGGCGCTGACCAACATCAACCTCGATATTCCGAAGAAGGACTTTGCCTGCCTGTCGGGCCCGTCCGGTTCCGGCAAGAGCACACTGCTCAACCTCATTGGCGGACTCGACAAGCCCACCACCGGCGAGATCACCGTCGACGGCCAGCGCGTGGATCAGTTAGGCAAGAGTGAACTGGCGCAGTTGCGCCTGCGCAAGATTGGGTTTGTGTTCCAGGCCTACAACCTCATCCCGGTGCTGACGGCGCGCGAGAACGTTGAGTTCGTCATGCAGTTGCAGGGCGTGCCAGTCGCTGAGCGCGGCGACAAGGCCATGCAGATCATCCAGGAAGTCGGTCTCGACGGCCTCGAAAACCGCCGTCCCGGCGAACTCTCCGGTGGCCAGCAACAACGCGTCGCGGTGGCGCGCGCCATCGTCTCCGAGCCGTCGCTGGTGCTGGCCGACGAACCCACCGCCAATCTCGATTCCAAAACTGCACAAGCGCTGATGGATTTGCTGGTGCACATGAACACCGAGCACAATGTGACTTTCATTTTCTCAACCCATGACAAACTGGTTATGGACTTTTCGCGACGGCTGATCAAGCTGCATGACGGCCGGATCGTGGAGGATGTGCGTAGGCAGTAGGAGAGATTCCGCACGCAGATGCCGAAGCGGCCAAGGCAGGCCGTCGCGCATTGGTACAATGGGCGGGATTCCTTCAAGTTTGCGCGGTGAAATAATGCAATGCGCCACATCAATCAGGAGAGTCCTTGAGGATCTATCGCTATTTCCTGGACAGCGTTCCCTATTATCTGGCGCGCTATTATTGGTGGGCTTATCTCTGGCGTCCGGCAATCTGGTTTTTTGATCACCAAGCAATCATTAATGCCATTTTGTTTGGGCAGTACAAGGTGCTTATGCGCACGACCCTGGCGCGGCTGGAGAGCGTGGCGAACGGCAACGTATTACAGCTGACCTGCGTATACGGGTTATTGACACCAAACCTGATCGACAAGATCGCCCCACGCCAGCTGCACGTGGCCGATGTGTCGCAAGCGCAGCTTGAGCTGGCGCGTCGCAAGCAACCAAGGCCCGCCAGCCTGACCGCTACCCGGATGAATGCGGAACGCCTCGGTTACCGCGACAATGCCTTTTCGACGATTGTCATTTTCTTTCTGTTGCACGAGATGCCGCCGGAGGCGCGCTGCAACACACTTTCCGAATGCCTGCGCGTTCTTTCTCCGGGCGGAACCCTGCTGTTTACAGAATATGCCCCTTTGCCACACCAGCATTTTCTTTACCGCGTAACGCCCATACGCGCGCTGTTGACGAGGCTTGAGCCATTTCTGGAGAGTTTCTGGCAAGACGACATCTTGTCTTTGCTCAAAGCGCTGGGAAGGCCTTGGGGGAAGCGTGGGGAGGTGGTGTCCGATAAGCTGATATTCGACGGGTTTTACAGGGTCACGGAGTTCAGAATCGTGACTGCGGATAAATAATGAACATAAGTGCTGAGCCGGGAAGAATGAGCAGGGCATGGGAAATGTCTGCGGCTTGCCTGACTCTCTTGGCCGCGCTCGTGATGCTGCCTCCGCCCAGTCAGGCCGAGGGTTGGGAGTACGGCGGACACCTCAAGTATCAATATACTTTCACCGATTACCCTGCCGATGCGGTGCCGGCGCTCTTCGGCGAAAATCCGGCGAACGACCATTCCTTCGATGGCCGGCTCAAGGCTGAATGGCGCGGTCAAGGCTTTGATTTCAGTGCGCATTACGAAGTGCTGGCGCTGGCTGGCGATTCGGTCGAGACCCGGCGCGTACTCAACGCAGCAGGCTTGCAGAAGAGCGGCACAGTCAACGGATTGCCGGATGATCGCCAGCGCCTGTTCGACCTTACTGACGAATTCATCGACGGCACCCATGCGGTTGCGGTGCAGCGTCTCGATCGGTTGTCCGTGGGCTACACCCGCGGCAGCGCGACATTGCGTGTCGGGCGGCAGGCGGTGAGCTGGGGAAACGGGCTGGCGTTTCAGGTGCTGGATTTCGTGAATCCATTCTCGCCGATCGCCATCGACAAGGATTACAAAACCGGTGAGGACATGCTCTACGGCCAGTGGCAATGGGCCGGCCAGGGTGACGCGCAGCTGATACTGCTGCCGCGGCGTGATGCGCTGACACACGATCTCGATCACGAGCAGGCATCCAATGCGTTGAAGCTGCACGCGCGTGCCGGTCTATTCGATGTCGACGTGCTGGCGGCACGCCACTATGACCAGACGTTGCTTGGTTTTGGTGTGGCGCGCAGCATTGGCGGCGCGGTGTGGCGCCTGGATGCCCTGCACACGGCTGTGCCAGAGCAGGAGGAGGTGTGGTCGCTGGTGACCAACCTTGACTACTCCTGGGTGCTGTTCGACAAGAACATGTATGGATACGTGGAGTATTACCGCAATGGTTTCGGCAGCGCGAGCACGTCCGGCTATCTTGCCGCCAATCCGGAGCTGGTCGCGCGGCTGCAGCGTGGTGAAGTATTCACCGTCGGTCGTGACTATGCCGTGCTCGGCGTGCAAGTCGAACTCAGCCCGCTGCTGAACGTCTTCGCCAATGTGATCCAGAACCTGAATGATGCCAGCCGTTATCTGCAGCTGCGCGGCACATACGATTGGCGCCAGGATACCCAGTTCATGGCCGGGCTCAACCTGCCGGAAGGCGAACCGGGCAGCGAGTATGGCGGCATCCCGGCCCCGTTGCCGGGGGCGACCTTCGCCCCGGGACGTTCATTTTTTGCGCGCGTCGCTTATTATTTCTGACCCATTGGCGGTTGAACTTTCCTGGGGCCGGCCCCTCTATGGGGTAGTTCATACTGCAAAACAACAAAGGAGTCTGCTGCATGTCGCTTGATCGTCGTTCCTTCCGAGTCGGCGTTATCGCCGGTGTCTTCTTGCTCAGTGGCGTCCTGGCAGGTGTGCTGTTCAGTGCCGGTTCCGGCTGGATGAGCACGGCCGTGAGTGCGCCATCCCTGAGTCCGGTGGCACTGGGCGGTTCAAACGGGTTTCCGGCCGTGGCCAAGGTCACCATGCCGGCGGTGGTGAATATTTCCACCTCGCGCGTTGTAAAAACCCAGGGCGGACCGGCATCGCCATTCATGGACGATCCGGTGTTCCGGCATTTCTTTGGCGATCAGTTCAATAAGCAATTACAGATACCGCGCGAGCGACGCGAGAACAGTCTTGGCTCGGGCGTGATTGTGTCGGCAGAAGGTTATATCGTGACCAATGCACACGTGGTCGAGAAGGCCGATGAGATCAAGGTACTGCTCTCCGACAAACGCGAATTCATCGGCAAGGTGGTGGGTAGCGACCCGAAGTCCGATATTGCAGTGATCAAGATCAGCGGCAAAGACCTGCCGACCCTGATCTGGGGAGATTCCGAGAAACTGGAGGTCGGCGAGTACGTGCTGGCCATCGGGAATCCGTTCGGTCTCAACTCGACCATTACCCTCGGTATTGTCAGCGCCGTGGGACGCGCCAACATGGGCATAGAGCAGTACGAGAACTTTATTCAGACCGACGCGGCCATCAACCCGGGCAACTCCGGCGGCGCACTGGTCAACACGCGCGGTGAACTCGTGGGCATCAACACCGCGATCTTCTCGAAGACCGGCGGCAGCATGGGCATCGGTTTCGCCATTCCGAGCAATATGGTGAAAGTCGTGATGGACAGCCTGGTCAAGCACGGCAAGGTGGTGCGCGGTTACCTGGGCGTATCGATACAGGATGTCAATGCCAAGATCGCCAAACAGTTCGGTCTCGACAAGGCGCAAGGCGCGCTGGTCAGCGATGTCGTGAGCGGCAGCCCGGCCGAGCAGGGCGGGATCAAGTCCGGCGACGTCATCACCCGGCTCGACGGCAAGGCCATCGAGAACAGCACGATGCTGCGCAATCGCGTGGCCGAGATGCCGGTGGGGCTGAGTGTTGAGATCGAGGTGTTGCGTGACAAGAAGCCGCTCAAACTGAGCGTCAAGGTGGCCGAACAGCCGAAGGACATGACGGCTGGCGTCGAAAGCGTGAAAGGCGAAGGCAAAAGCACCGCACTCACAGGCCTTGAGGTGCAGAATCTCACGTCCGACATCAGCGGCAAGCTGAATCTGCCACGCGGCACGCAGGGCGTCGTGGTGAGCGGCGTGGAGTCGGGCAGCGTTGCCGATGAGGCCGGTATTCAGACGGGCGATGTGATCATTGAGCTCAACCGCAAAGCGTTGCGCAACACCGATGACTTCCGGCGCCTGAGCAAGTCGATCAGCAAGGATGAGAGCGCACTGTTGCTTATTGTGCGCCAGGGCAGGAAGCTGTTTGTCGCGATCAATCCGTAGGGAGGCTTGGACTCAGTTAATCACCCCAGCGTGTCCGCCATTGATGGCAGACACGCTGGGTGCCGGCCCAGAAAGTATCTCAGTACCCCCTTAATTCCTGAGAAATGATTGTTGGTGCCGCTTTGTTGCGGCGCCTGCGTAAACCGGCGCCTGCCAACGGATTTTGGACGAGTCGCAAGGCATGTACCGGATCGCTGAATTTATCCTGTAGTTTCGCGGTATTCTGTGGCAAATCATATTCCCCTTCAAAACTGGGTTTCCGGTTTTCGTCTGGCATGCTCCTTGCTCATTATCCGGCGAGGGGCACCCATCGTCCCGGCCAGTTCTGATCAAGGCAACTTCGGGCGAAGGCTCGACGACGCAAAGTCACCGGTCTAGGGAGCACAGATTCTTGGACAGCGGGACCGCCAGAATTGACTCATCCCTGTCCCGTAGATGTGTGTGGGTGGCCATAAGCCAGGAAGAGACAAGCTCGCTGCTCTCGCTGTCCTGAACCGTCCTCTAGCGCCGAATGGAACAGGGACATGGAAGAGACGCGCTACGGCATCGGGAATCACGAATTCATCACCAAAGCAGCGATTGCCTCGAGCCTGTTACGGCAGCTGGCGATCCTCGCAACTGCTTTCGCAACGCTCATTGCCGCACCGGTGCAGGCCGATCAGTGGTCATTGCTGATCAATGGCAAGGCCGTACATCTCGAGAAACCTCCCGGTACCGACTACAACGAAGAGAACTGGGGCGCAGGCTTTCAGTACGACTTCGACATGACGGAAAGCAAGTGGATTCCGTTTGTCACGGCTTCCGGTTTCAAGGATTCAAATAAGAACCCGTCCTACTACGCAGGTGGTGGATCTTTGCGGCGCTTTGCATTCGGAGAGGAGAAAAACCCCTTACACCTGGACGCGGGTGTGGTGGCGTTTCTCATGACCCGCAAGGATTATTTGCATGGCCATCCGTTTTTCGGTGCATTGCCGGTGGTTGCGATCGGCAGCGACCGCGTCGCCCTCAACATCACCTATATCCCCAAAGTTGACCCTAAGATGGTGGCAATCCTGTTCTTTCAGTTGAAGATCGGACTCTTCTAGATCGGGAGCTGAATCAGACCGACGCGGCCATCAGCCCGGGCAACTCCGGCGGCGCGCTGGTCAGCGATGTCGTGAGCGGCAGCCCGGCCGAGCAGGGCGGGATCAAGTCCGGCGACGTCATCACCCGGCTCGACGGCAAGGCCATCGAGAACAGCACGATGCTGCGTAATCGCTTGGCCGACGCCGGTGGGGCAAGATGAGGCCGGCATTCAGACGGGCGAAGTGATCATAGAGCTCAACCGCAAAGCGCTGCGCAACACCGATGACTTCCGGGTGATCGGAATGTACAGATGATTATGGGCCACCAGTTTGGCAAGCCACTGGCGCCCGAGCAGGTGTACGCACTGCCAGCAGTGTCGTTATCCTGCGCGGATAATGAGCAGTGTTTGTGTGGCCATGCTGGTCGCCGATCAATCCGATTCTGGTATGATGTGTCCAATGGGATTGACCGCCGACTGATGGAGAAACAAGGTGACCCGTCGTACAGACGATGCAGTACCTGCAACACCGCCTGACCGCTTCCCGGCTGACGCACCCGTCCAGTTACCGCTGGTGATGTTGCGCACGGATGGCGTTGTGCAGCTCGACTATAGCCCGTGTGACAGAATTACATTGCAGGCGGCTCAGTACGGCAACGCCCGTCACCGGGAGTTGCGCCCCGGATGCAAGTCGCCAGTATTGCTGACCGGTGGCAAGGTCGGAAATGTGGAATACAAGGCGCAACGTTTTGCATCAACGACGGATGTGCGTGACGTCACCTCTGCAGTCGCATTAGTTACTCACTCGTTCATGGAACGTCATCTGGCCAAGATGTTTATCATGTACCACCGTCCGCCGTATCCGGCGCGTGTTTTCAGCACCGAGTCCGAAGCGCTCGCCTGGTTACGCGGGTTCCTGCCGTCGTCAACCTAGGCAGGAACCAGGACGGAATGACCCCGGTCTTTTTAATAGGTTGCGGATACGTCGGGCAACGCGTTGCCCGACGCCTGCAGGCGAATGGGCATGTGGTGACGGCGCTGGCGCGCTCAGATGAAAGCCATGCATTGTTGCGTGCGCAGGGCTTGCAAGCGGTGCAGGGCGATCTCGATACTCCCGCTTCACTCACGGCTCTGCCGATGCAAGGGGCGATGGTCTATTATTTCGCGCCGCCACCTTCTTCCGGCACTACCGATCCGCGGATGAGGAATTTTCTGAATGCGATTGCTTCTGCATCGCGTCCGGCGCGCATCGTGCTGATCAGCACCAGCGGTGTGTACGGTGATTGTCATGGTGAATGGGTGACGGAAGATCGCCCGCCACAACCGATTGCGAAACGCGCGCATCGGCGTCTGGATGCGGAGCTGACATTGTCAGTCTGGGGCGACACCCATCACGTGCCGGTGGTCATTTTGCGCGTGCCCGGAATCTATGGCCCCGGCCGTTTGCCGGAGCATCGCCTGCGTGCCGGTGAGCCGGTGTTGTGTGAAGCAGAGTCGCCGTGGAGCAATCGCGTGCACATTGAGGATCTGGTGCGCGCCTGTCTCGCCGCCGGGGAATGCGGTCACACGAATACGGTATACAATGTCAGTGACGGGCATCCGACCACGATGACCGACTATTTCAACCGCGTGGCCGACGTGCTCGGGCTGAAGCGTCCGCCACAGATCACGCTCGCACAGGCACGAGCCGAGCTCAGCGAGGGCATGCAAACCTATCTCGCAGAATCGAAGCGCCTCGACAACCGACGCATGCGTGAGGAACTGGGTGTGGAGCCCCGCTATCCGGATCTCCCGCAAGGGCTGGCCGCCAGTGTTGCGACCGATGCGGACGGGTCGAGCGCGTAATCTGCGCACAGGTGACCGGCAAGGGAACAGGGGACGAGGTAGATATGCCGCAACTTCTTACATTGTCACGTGCCGCCCGGCTTGTGGGCGCAACGCGCGGCGCCTTGCAGAAGAAGATCAAGGATGGCGAGCTCCCGACTTTCGAGGGGATGGTGACCCCGGCAGACCTGTTGCGTGCCTATCCGCTGACACAGTTCGAGGACAATGCGCTTTTCGAGCGCCTGACGCAGATCAAGGATAGCGCCTTCAGTAAACGCATCCGCGAGCGCATCCTACCGGATCCGGAAGTGCTGGCGGTGCGACTTTCCGATCTTGGCCACGAGCTGGCCGAAGTCCGCGAGCAGTTTGCACGTTACCGTTCCGTCAGCGGCGAATGCGAACAACGACTGGCCGTGCTGGCCGCACACTTGCCGGGCGAGGCGGCCAAGGAAGTGGGGAAGCTGCGTGATTGGCTGCAAGCCGCGCTGACACGCGCCCCGGACGAGGTCGAATATCATCTGCTGGCGGCGAGGGAAAGTGCAATGCGTGTCATGGTTGCCCATGTGCTGGTAATGCCGAGCCAACGAGAATTCTTCGTGGAAGGCAGCGACACCTTGCTGGACGCGGCGCTGCGCGCCGGGTTGGCGCTCAACTACGGTTGCAGCAATGGCAACTGTGGCCTGTGCAAAGCGCGTATCGTTTCCGGACAGACGAAGAAGGTACGCAATCACGACTATGTATTGAATGAGACGGACAAGAATGCCGGTGTTGTGCTCATGTGCTCGCACACGGCCGTCAACGATCTTGAGATTGAAGCGGAGGAAGCCGGCAGCGCGCAGGAGATACCGCTGCAGCAGATCGCGGCCCGCGTGAAGGCGGTCGAGCGGCTCTCGGATGATCTGGTGCTGCTGCATCTGCAAACACCGCGCACGCGCCGTCTGCGTTTCCTCGCTGGCCAGTCTGTAACGCTGCAGCTGGCTGAAACCGCGCCCGTCGATTATCCGGTGGCCAGTTGCCCATGCGATGATCGCAACCTGCAATTTCACGTACCGCGTACGCCTGGCGACCCGTTCGCCGACCAGGTATTTCAGGTTCTGAAGAGTGGCGACACCATGAATATCCTTGGCCCGCATGGTGAATTCGTGCTGCGCGAAGACTCTCCGCGCAAGCTTGTATTCATTGCCTGGGATACCGGTTTTGCCCCGATCAAGAGCCTCATCGAGCATGCCATGGCGCTGGATGTGGCCGAGTCCCTGCATCTCTATTGGCTGGCGCCGCAAGGGCGCGGTCATTACCTCAGCAACTTGTGCCGCGCATGGAGCGACGCACTCGATAATTTCCATTTCACGCCGATCGAATTGCCATCGACTGCGATCGAAGATGCCGGACGTTTCAGGGCGGAATTGCAGCGCGTGGCAATCGACCATCCGGACTTGCGTGACTGTGATGTCTATGTAGCCGGCACCAAGACATTGCAGGATGCGGCCCGCGCATTTCTGCTTGCCAAGGGCCTGCCCGCAGAACAGTTGGTACTCGGATATCCGCACTGACGATCTGCTTCGAACCCCGCAGCGCCTGAATTACCCTGGCATCAGCGTGAAGTGCGGAGTCCCCAACAAGCAGGCGCAGTTATGCGCCAGTCAAAAATGCCATCCCTGGTTTCGGAAGTCACTTTTTTTCCGCGCACATGCCTGTCATGGTTGCGGCCGTTCTCTCTTTTGGCCCAATGTTTGCATGGTTCAGCACCAAGTCAGGTCTGTCCAATTCCAGATGCTGGTCCAGGTCGCGCGGGTCACCGCGAACTGGGGTCTGGTGGTGCCGTGGGCACGAATAGAGAGACCATTGCGGCGCCTGTGCTGGGGGAACAACTGTCGGATATGCGACAAAGAATCAATCCATGCAGATCATAGTCCAGTCTCAAATGAAGCATTTCGGCAGGCTGCTGGTGTGCACAGCCTGTTGCCTGCTGCCTCTTTCCACTATGGCACAGGCCGGTCATTCGGTTGAAACGGAAATCCGCCTGGGTTCCGTCGCCATGGATATTCCAGCCGAGATGTACCGCCGTCTTTCGCCACTCACAAAATATTTGTCGGATACGCTTAAGCGTCCGGTGACGCTCAAGTTGTCTGCCAACATGCCGGCAGCCATCGACGAAGTGTCCAAAGGCAATGTCGAGCTTGCCTACCTGACACCGGTGGCTTACCTCAAGGCACGGGAGAAGGGCGAGGTGCAGCTCTTGGTCAAGACGCTCACGAACGGAAATGCCTCGTTCCGGTTGATGATTGCGGTGCGTGAAGATAGTCCCATACGGCGCATCCAGGATTTGAAGGGCAAGAGCTTTGCTTTTGGCGACAAGGCGGCGATTCTGCAACGCGCGGTGGTAGTGGGTGCTGGCATGCCGCTGGAAAACCTGGGCGAATACAAATTTATCGGCCACTACGACAACATTGCCAAGGGCGTGGCCAATG
>Ga0315271_10000516_pt1 | contig 21462 bp, 15 predicted proteins | sample C3_top_MG_FD_204664 | JGI IMG/M metagenome (GOLD analysis project Ga0315271, IMG submission 204664) | Sediment microbial communities from Yellowstone Lake, YNP, Wyoming, USA - C3_top | ecosystem: Environmental > Aquatic > Freshwater > Lake > Sediment | place: USA: Wyoming | collected 2017-08-01
GTGTGGCCCTTCCACGCGCCGCTGCGCACGCGATCCGCGAATTCGGCCATCCGGTCCAGCACCGCGTGGACGCCGGGCACGACGTTCTCTCCGTCGACGACGATGGACGCGCCGCGCGGCGCGCGCAGCGCCACGTGCAGCACCGACCGGTCCTCGGAATTGTTGATCCTGTCGCCGCGGAACATCGAATCGATGTGCTCGCGCAGTCCGGATTCCTCAGCCAGCTGCACGAGCAGCGCGAGCGTCTTGTCGGTGACGCGGTTCTTGGAATAGTCGAGGTAGACGCCGGCGCTGTCGATCGCCAGGCGCTCGCCGCGGCCGGGATCGTCGGCGAAGAGTTGCCGCAAAGTGACGTCCTTGATGGCGGCATGGTGCGCGACGAGCGCCTTCCATGCGGGACGCGACGTGAGCGGCGGCATTGCGGGTGACCTGGCTGTCGTCATGCGAGTCTTTCGCGCGCGCAGGCTAGCGCGAGCGATTGGCCGCGGCGCGCGCCGGCTTGCGCGTGGCCTTGGCCCGACGCACGGTCGGCGGCGCATGCTCCCACAGGCGAACGCCGCCCGTGAAAGCGTTGTCGTTGTCGCCCAGCCGGCAGCCGGGCGGCAGTTCGGTCAATTGCTTGTTGTTGCCGCCGCCCAGGACGACGTCGTCCGGACGAAACGCCGCGGCGAGATGCTCGACCACGGTCGCGACCTGCTTGCGCCACTTCTTTTTCCCGAGCCGCTCGCGGGCCTGCACGCCGACGTAGTCTTCGTACGTTGCCTTGCGATAGGAAAGATGCGCCAGTTCCATCGGCACCACGACACCGTCGACCACCAGCGTTGAACCCAGGCCGGTGCCCAGCCCCAGGAACAGCATCGTGCCGCCCTTGTAGCTGCCCAGCGCCTGCAATGCGGCGTCGTTGATGATCCTTACCGGACAGCCGAATGCCGCGGCGTAGTCGAATTTCACCCAGCCCGGCGCGAGATTGTGCGGCTCGGTCACCGGCTGGTTGCGCTTGACGACGCCCGGATAGCCGATCGAGACATGGTCGTACTGCCACCCCGCCGCGAGCTTGCGCACGCCGTCGACCATTTGGCGCACCGTCAGCGTCGGCCCCGATTCGAATTTCCGCGGCTCGCCCTGGCCGGGCGCCGATATCTTGACGCTCGTGCCGCCGACATCGACCACCAGCACCTTCATCGTTCGCCCCTTCCCGAGTCGTCGTGCAGGATTCGCCGCCGCGACGGGTATCAGGCGGCCTTGCCGAGCGACGCGCTCTTCGCCGCGATCACGCCCATCAGCTCGTTCCACGACTTGACGAATGATTCGGCGCCTTCGTCCTGCAGCTGGGCGGCCAGCGCGTCGATGTCCACGCCGGCCTTCGCGAATTCGGCCAGCACAGCCTCGCAGTTGCCACCGTCTGCCGGTGTTGCCGCGCCGACGTCGCCGTGGTCGGCAAACGCCAGCAGCGTGGCCTCCGGAATCGTGTCGACGGTGAACGGCGCAGCGAGCGCCTTCACGTACAGCGTGTCGGACGCCTTGGGATCCTTGGTGCCGGTGCTGGCCATCAGCAACCGCTGCGGGCGCCCGCCGGCATTCATCACGCGCCGGTAACGGGGCGAGGCGACGAGGTCGCAGTAAGCCTTGTACGTGCGCTGGCCGATGGCGATGCCGAGCGTGTTGGTCAGCGCGGGCGGCACCTTGCCCGCCACCGCGGCGTCCCAGCGGCTGATGAACACGGAGGCGACGGACGCGACTTCGGGATCGAGCCCGGCGGCGATGCGCCGCTCGATGCCGCGCAGGTAGGCTTCCGCTGCCGCGATGTAATGTTCACGCGAGAAGAGCAGCGTCACGTTGATCGGCACGCCGGCGAAGATCGCTTCCTCGATCGCCGGCAGCCCTTCCTTCGTGCCGGGAATCTTGATGAACAGGTTCGCGCGGCCCGCGCGCGCGTGGAGTTCCTTGGCCACCTTCAGCGTCGTCGCCGTATCGTGCGCGAGCAGCGGCGATACCTCGAGCGAAACCCAGCCGTCGACGCCGCGGGTACGGTCATGCACGGGGCGGAAAAGATCGGCGGCGCGCGTGACGTCGTCCAGCGCAAGCTCGAAGAACAGCGCTTCGCCGGACTTGCCCGACGTAAGCTTGCTGCGTATCGCGGAGTCGTAGTCGCTGCTGTTCTTGATCGCGTTGTTGAAGATCGTCGGATTCGACGTGAGGCCCGTCACGTCGAGCTCGCCGATGTAACGCATGAGCGTGCCGCTTTCGAGCAGGTCGCGGGTGATGTTGTCGAGCCAGAGACTCTGGCCCAGCTCGTGAAGTTTCCGGGTCGGTGTCATCGTGTCACCTCAGGGAATCGTTGGCACGGAGGATGCGCCGGGCGGCAAACAGGGCAAACCCTACTCTAGCACTCCTGCGCGCTCGTGCCCGCGCGACGTCCATGGGAAAATTCGTGGCGGCGTCAGGGCGCGGGCTGCGGCAACTGGTTCCAGAGCCGGATCACCGGCTCGGTGCGGTCGTGGTCGTAACCCAGCGCGCAAAGCGCCGCGGTCCCGAGGACGAAGTGGCGGCCTGTCGATGGATCTTCGCCCAGCCAGCGTGTCGCCAGCACGCGCAGGAAATGCCCGGAAGAGAACACCAGCGCATCGCCGTCATCGCCACGCAGGCGTTGCACGACGCGATCGGCCCTCGCACCGACGCCGGCCAGCGCTTCGCCGCCCGGGCAGCCATCGCGGAACAGCGCCCAACCGGGCTGGCGCGCGCGAATTTCGCGCGACGTCAGTCCTTCGAACTCGCCGTAGTCCCACTCGACGAGGTCGGGATCGGTCACCGCGACGTCGCCGAAGCCCGCCAGCGCGCAGGTTCGCGCCGCGCGCTTGAGCGGACTCGTGTAGACCCTGGCAGGGCCGATTCCGCGCAGCCGTCCCGCGAGGGCGCGCGCGGTCGCTTCACCGCGCGCGGTGAGCGGCAGGTCGGTCAATCCCGTATGCCTGCCCGCCAGGCTCCATTCCGTCTCGCCATGGCGAACGAGCCAGGCGACCGGAAGGGTCTCGCTCATCGAATCGTCCGGCGCGAGCGCCGGCGACCGGTCAGGCCTTCTTCACCCAGGCGGAGCACCAGCCCTTGGCGCTGACCAGGTTGCCCTGGAAGATCGTGCACGGGCCATCGGCGGCGCCGTTCTTTCCCGAAAAAAGGCTGCACGAGCTGCACGTCGCCGCCTTGTCGGCGCGCTTCGTGGACTTGGTCGCGTCGGCGACGTAGCCCAATGCCGCTGCGGTCGGATCGGTTTCCTTGACCGGGACGACGGCATGCGCGGCGCCGCTCATCAGGGCCGTGGCGAAGGGCGCTGCGGCGAGGCCGACGGCGGTTATCTTGAAGAACCGGCGGCGGCTGGCGGAAGATTCGGTGGTCATGGCAGTTTCCTCGAGCGTGGGTGACAAAAGAGGTGGTGCAGGTTATGCATAAGGCGGCAATCCCCGGATTATCCATGTCCGCGACCTTGTGGGGAATACTCTACTACTACAATGGGGCGAAGCAATGCCTTGTGCGCAATGTCCAGGCAACGCCGACCGTCCCGCCCATTCCGAACTGCGACCCCGCATTCACCTCATGATTTTCGCGACCGTTTCCGGCACCGGAGACCTGCCCAAGGTGGTCCTGGTCGCACGCGACGGCGCCCGCGCGGAGATCTACCTGCACGGCGCCCATCTGACGTCGTGGTTCCCCTCCGGGACGGTAGACGAGCGGCTGTTCCTGAGCGCGCGCTCCCGCTTCGGTGAGAACGCGGCCATTCGCGGCGGCATCCCGATCTGTTTTCCGCAATTCTCGGCGCAAGGTCCGCTGCCCAATCACGGCTTTGCGCGCGTGACGCCATGGCATCTCGCGACCGCCGGCCAGGCAGAGGACGGCAGCGCTTGCGCCATCCTGCGCCTCACCGATTCGGCCGTGACCCGGCAATTGTGGCCGCATGTGTTCGCGCTGGAGCTCGCCGTCACGTTGTCCGGCCCGTGGCTCGACGTCAGTCTCTCCGTGACCAATGCCGGCACGGAGCGTTTCGCTTTCACCGCGGCGCTGCACACGTACCTGCGCGTTGAGGACGCAGCGGCCACGACCGTGCATGGCCTTGACGGCGCGCGCTACCACGACAAGGTCCGGGGCCAGCGCGATTGCCGCGAGAGCGCGCCTGCCTTGCGCATCGACGGCGAAGTCGACCGCATCTATTGCGCGGCGCCGGGCGATCTCGAGGTTCGCGAGCCCGTGCGCGCCATGGCTATCGAGACTACGGGCTTTCCGGATACCGTCGTCTGGAATCCCGGACCCGCCGCCGCGTCGCTGGCCGATCTCGAACCCGGCGGGGAGAAGAGAATGCTATGCGTCGAGGCGGCGGCGGCGAACCTCGTCGCCCTTGAAGCCGGCAGCACTTGGCGGGGATCGCAGCGGCTGACCGCGGGGTAACACGCCCGCCGCGCATTGCCGCGAGCGCCGCATAGCGTTAGTGTGCGGGCGTCCCCTTGAGTCTTCGCTGTCCGCAACTTGAGATGCATGTCGCGCAGGCGACCGTCGTCAACGCAACCTTATCGGAATGCGCCAACCCATGGCCCCGCCCCCGGACCCCGCATCGCCCGCGCCGGAAACGCCCGGCACGCCAGAGCCGACGGCGGAAGATCAGCGCATGGCCGCCGCGCGCGACGACAAGGTTCCGTGGCGGCGGTGGGGGCCGTACCTGAGCGAAAGGCAATGGGGCACGGTGCGCGAGGATTACAGCGCCTACGGTTCGGCCTGGGACTATTTCCCGCACGACCATGCGCGTTCGCGGGCGTATCGCTGGGGCGAGGACGGCATCGCCGGCATCTGCGACGACCGCCAGCAGCTGTGCTTCGCGCTGGCGCTCTGGAACGGCCAGGACCCCATCCTCAAGGAGCGGATGTTCGGACTGACGGGCCCCGAGGGCAATCACGGCGAGGACGTGAAGGAGTACTACTTCTACCTCGACAATGTGCCCAGCCACGCGTACATGAAGTACCTGTACAAGTATCCGCAGCGGGCCTATCCCTACAACGACCTGGTGGCGGAAAACCGTCGCCGCGGCAAGCTCGACCCGGAATACGAGCTGCTCGACACCGGCATCTTCGACGACGATCGCTACTTCGACGTGCTCGTCGAATATGCGAAGGCGTCGCCCGACGACATCCTGATCCGGATCACCGCCACCAACCGCGGGCCCGACACGGCGCCGCTGCACCTCTTGCCTACGCTGTGGTTCAAGAACGTCTGGTCCTGGTATCCCAAGTCGTCGCAGATGCTGCGGCCGCGCATCGAATGCGCGCCGGGCGGCGGCCGGGGCGTCACCGTGCTCAAGACCACGCATCGGTCGCTGCCCTCCTACGCGCTCAATTGCGATACGCCCGACGAACTGCTGTTCACCGAGAACGACACCAACACAGAGCGCATCTTCGGTCGTCCCAACGCGTCGCCATACGTAAAGGACGCGTTCGACAATTACCTGGTGCATGGCAAGCACGAGGCGGTGAACCCCGCCCGCTTCGGCACCAAGGCGGCCGCGCACTACCTGCGGCTGGTACCGGCCGGGGAGTCCGCCGTAATCCGACTACGACTGCGCCCTGCGTCGATCGCGGTTGAACCACTGACGGAGGAATTCGACGCGACGTTCGGGCTGCGCCAGCGCGAGGCCGACGCGTTCTATCATCGCGTCACGCCGTTTCCGCTCTCCGACGACATGCGCAACGTCCAGCGCCAGGCGTTCGCCGGCATGCTGTGGAGCAAGCAGTACTACCGCTACATGGTCAACCGCTGGCTCGACGGCGACAAGGAGGGAACACCGCCTCCGGAGGAGCGCAAGAAGGGCCGCAATCACAACTGGCGCCACTTCGCCGCCGGCGACGTGCTGTCGATGCCGGACAAGTGGGAGTACCCATGGTTCGCCGCGTGGGACATGGCGTTCCATTGCGTTCCGCTGGCGATGATCGATCCGGAATTCGCCAAGGACCAGCTGCTGCTGCTGATGCGCGAGTGGTACATGCATCCGAACGGCCAGATCCCGGCCTACGAATGGGCGTTCGGCGACGTCAACCCGCCGGTGCACGCGTGGGCGGCCATTCGCGTCTACCAGATCGAGCAGAAGATGTACGGGCGGCGCGACCGCAAGTTCCTGGAACGCGTCTTCCAGAAGCTGCTGCTCAACTTCACGTGGTGGGTCAACCGCAAGGATGCCGAAGGCAACAACATCTTCGAAGGCGGCTTCCTGGGGCTGGACAACATCAGCGCGTTCGACCGGACGTCCGGCCTGCCTACCGGCGGGTCACTGGAACAGGCCGACGGCACGAGCTGGATGGCGATGTACTGCCTGAACCTGCTGGGCATCGCGCTCGAGCTCGCCAAGGAGGACGACGTCTACGAGGACATCGCCACGAAGTTCTTCGAGCACTTCGTGTACATCGGCGCGGCGGTGAACAGCATGGGCGGCCGGCAGGACGGTCTCTGGGACGAGAAGGACGGCTACTACTACGACGCGCTGAAATTTCCTGACGGCCGCTGCTTCCGCATCGGCGTGCAGTCGATCGCGGGGCTGATCCCGATATTCGCCATCGGCATAGGCGACCGGCGCAGCGTCCAGGCGTTCATGGATTTCGGCGAGCGGATGCGCTGGTTCACCATGTACCGGCCCGACCTCCTCACGGGCATCGCGGACATGACGCACATCGGCATCCAGGACCGCGTGCGGCTGGGACTGGTCGATTCCGCCAAGTTGCGGCGCATCCTGGAAAAGGTGCTGGACGAAGACGGATTGCTGAGTCCGAACGGCGTGCGCTCCGTGTCGAAGCGCCATGCCGCGAATCCCTTTTCGCTCGAATTGGACGGGCAGCAGTTCACGCTCGACTACGCGCCCGCCGAGTCGACGTCGGGACTCTTCGGCGGCAATTCGAACTGGCGCGGACCGGTGTGGTTCCCGCTCAACTTCCTGCTGATCGAGTCGCTGCAGAAGCATCACTACTACCTGGGCGACAACTTCAAGGTGGAACTGCCGGCGGGATCCGGCAACGAGGCGACGCTGTGGGACGTCACGTCCAATCTCACTTACCGGCTGATCGAACTCTTCCTGCAGGACGACGCCGGCCGCCGGCCCGTCAACGGCAACCGCGCCAAGTTCCAGACCGATCCTCACTGGTGCGATCTCATCTCGTTCTACGAATACTTCCACGGCGACACCGGCGAAGGCCTGGGCGCCAGCCATCAAACCGGCTGGACCGGTGTCGTGGCCAAGCTCATCCACCAGTACGCGGAATATGCGCTGCAGGGGAAGGCACCGGGCCTGACGCAGGCGGACGGACTGGGCGGCTCCAGGCCAGTGCCCTGAGCGCAACGGGGGTGCACAATGAGTGCGCGATGAGTGCGCCGTCGCACGCTGACGAATGGCTGGAAAGCGATGGCTCCGGCGGGTTCGCGTCCGGTACCGTCGGAACCTTTCGCACGCGGCGCTATCACGCGTTGCTGCTGACGTCGCGCAAGCCGCCGACGGAGCGCGTGGTCCTCGTCAACGGCGTCGAGGCGTGGGTGGACACGCCATCCGGCAGCTTTCCGCTCAACACGCAGCGCTACGCGCCGGACGTCGTCCATCCGCGCGGCATCGATTTCCTGGCCGCCTTCACCCACGAGCCATGGCCGCGCTGGACGTATCGAGGGCCGGACGGGACCGAAGTCGTTCATGAGGTGATCGTCGATCGCGGCGATGGCAGCGTGCTTCTTCAATGGCATCTTGTCGGCAACGCGCCGGGAACGCGGTTGCGCGTGCGTCCGCTGCTCTCGGGCCGCGACTATCACGCACTGATGCACGAGAACGCCGCGTTCGACTTCACGGCGCGGGTCGCGGGCGGCAACGTCGCATGGCAGACCTATCCATCGATGCCTGCCATTACGGTCCTCTCCAACGGCAGCTACGTCCACGAGCCAGCGTGGTACCGCAATTTCGAGTACGCGGAGGAAGCGGCGCGGGGGCTCGACCACACCGAGGACCTGGGCGCGCCCGGCACGTTCACCTTCGACCTCTCGCTGCGCGATGCCACGATGGTGCTGCGCGCTGGAGCGCACCCGGAGGTCGACGCCAATGTTCTCGCGGCGCGCGTGCGGGAGTCGGAGACCGCGCGCCGCAGCGGGTTCACTCCGCTGGACCGGGCCGCCGAGCAGTTCATCGTCCGGGGCAACGGCGGCCACACGATCATCGCCGGCTACCCATGGTTCGCCGATTGGGGTCGCGACACGTTCATTGCCATGCGCGGATTGGTGCTCGCGCACAAACGCTACGACGTTGCCGCATCCATCCTGCTCGCGTGGGCCGGTACCGTGTCCGACGGCATGCTGCCCAACCGCTTTCCGGATGACGGCGGCGCGCCCGAATTCAACTCCGTCGATGCGTCATTGTGGTTCGTCGTCGTCGCGCATGAGTTCATGGCGGCAGCGCATCCCGACGCGTCGGTGCGCGCCCGACTTGGCCTCGCCACGTCAGCCATCCTCGACGGCTACGCGGCCGGAACGCGCTTCGGCATCCGGATGGATTCCGACGGGCTGCTGGCGTGCGGCGTTCCGGGCGTGCAGCTCACGTGGATGGATGCGCGCGTCGACGGCCGCGTGATCACGCCGCGCATTGGCAAGCCGGTGGAAATTCAGGCGCTGTGGATCAACGCGCTGCGCTGCGCGGGCGGACGCCACGTCGCGCTGGCCGACCGCGCAAGGGCGGCGTTCGTCGCACGGTTCCCGAGGCCCGACGACGACGGACTCTTCGACGTTGTCGATGTCGATCACATGGCGGGCCGCATGGACGCCAGCATTCGTCCCAACCAGATTTTTGCCGTCGGCGGGCTTCCCGATCGGATCGTGGGCGGCGAGTTGGCGCGCGCCGTGGTGGCGACCGTCGAGCGCGAACTCGTGACGCCACTTGGATTGCGCACGCTCGCGCGCAGCGACCCTGCGTACAATCCCCGCTGCGAAGGCGGCGTGCACGAGCGCGACGGCGCCTATCATCAGGGAACCGTTTGGCCGTGGCTGATTGGCGGTTTCGTCGACGCGTGGCTCAACGTCAACGGCGACGACGATACCCATCGCGCGGAAGCCCGGCGCCGCTTTCTGACGCCGCTGCAGGAGCATCTCAGGGTCGCGGGCTTAGGGCAAGTCAGCGAGATCGCCGACGGGGACTTTCCTCATACGCCGCGCGGCTGCCCGTTCCAGGCGTGGTCGCTGGGTGAATTGATACGCGCGCTGGCGCGAACCGCGCCGGCGGCGTCATAGGCGCAGGATCGCGGAAGGCCAAGGCTGACGGGTCCCGCGCCGGCGGCCGCGCCCCCGGCTTCAACAACATGCGGGATAATGCGCCGAGAACGTCGACCACCGCGCGGTGGAGCGATGCCAACCAGCTTGGAGGATGCATGTACCAATTCGAACTCAATACTCGAGCGGCCGGCGTGCGCAGGATGACGCTGAAGGCCACCGTCGCGGTCATGGCCGCCGCGGCACTTGCAGGCACGGGCATCATGCCCGCAGCGCTGGCCCAGACGCCGGCAGGTCCGGTCACGATCAATGTCGTCGACGTGGCCGGCAACCTTGCGCTGACGCAGGACGCCTTCGAACTCTACGCCACGAAGAATCCGACCAAGGTAGCCAAGTTCACTTTCACGAAGGCCCCGGCGCCGGAATTGCCGGGCAAGCTGAAGGCGATGCAGGCCGCGGGGCGCGCCGACATCGATCTCGTGCTCACTGGCGTCGGATTCCTGGGCAACGCCGTCGAGCAGGGCCTGCTGGTCAAGCTGCTGCCCAACCACGCCGGGAAATTCCCCGGCCTGATGGCCAATTACCAGCCCCCCGCCGCCAAGATGCAGGAACTGGCGCAGGGCCAGGGCATCGAGGTGACGTTCATGCCGGCGGGTCCTCTGATCGAATACAACCCCGCCAAGGTGAAGCAGCCGCCGACCACTGCGCAGGAATTGCTCGCGTGGTGCAAGGCCAATCCCAATCGCCTCATTTACGCGCGACCGGCCAATTCCGGTCCGGGCAACACGTTCATCATGGGCCTGCCGTACATCCTGGGCGACAAGGATCCGAAGGACCCGGTCAACGGTTGGGAAAAGACGTGGGCCTATCTCAAGGACCTGAACTCGTGCATCGAGTACTACCCGACGGGCACGGCCGCGACGATGAAAGAGCTTGGCGAAGGTTCGCGCGACATGACGGTGTCGATGACGGGCTGGGACATCAATCCTCGCGTGCTCGGCATCGTGCCCAAGGATTTCAAGGTCACGCCGCTGAAGGGCATGACCTGGATCAACGACGCGCATTACATGGTCGTGCCCAAGGGTGTTCCGCCCGAGAAGCTCGCCGTGATCCTTGACGTGATGGCGTTCATGCTGACGCCGGAAGCGCAGGCCTACACGTACGACAAGGGCTACTTCTATCCCGGCCCTGCCGTGAAGAACGTGCCGCTGTCGATGGCGCCCAAGGAAAGCCAGGACGCGCTGAAGGAATATGGCCGCCCGGAATACGAGAAGTGGCTGGCCGAGTTTCCGCACACGCAGTCGCTCGAGCCCAAGGCGCAGGTCGAGGCCTATCGCATCTGGGACCAGCAAGTCGGCGCGCAGAAGACCAAGTGACGTGACACCTGGCGCGGCGCGGTAGGGCCACCCAGGCTGCGAATGGCGTCAGTCCGGGTCGGGCAATCCCAACTGGCGCCATCCGTCGTGGCCGAGGCGGCGCAACGTTTCGATATTCCGCTTGTAGATCGTCGCCGCGTCGGGAAACGCGGCGACGGCACGGTCGACGCTGGCCTCGCGCAACAGGTGCAGCATCGGGTACGGTGACCGGTTGGTGCAGTTCGCAATGTCGTCCGGTGCGTTGTCAGCAAATTCATAGGAAGGGTGAAAGCTTGCGAGCTGCAGTCTGCCTTCGTGCCCCAGCTTCCTGATCATTGCATCGGCTTCGCGCAGGAAGAAGTGAAAGTCGATGAAATCGGTCATTGCCTGAGGATGAATCAGCAACGTGGTCTCGATCTCGTCCGGGTTGACGTTGGCCATCAGTTCGAGTTCCTGCTGCAGTTCGGCAAGCAATTCCGTGGCCGTGGTCGCCGCGGTCACCGCGTAGCGGATTTGCCGCTTCACATGAACGGCCTTGGCAAACGGGCACAGGTTGAGCCCGATCACCACCACCTCCAGCCAGCGTTGGGTTGACGCGACGACATCGGCGACAGTCGCCGCATCGTCGTAGGGGGTCAGCACCTTATGCATGGTTCACGGACCTTGGTCGAAGCGCCGTCGGTCACTCGACCATGTTCAGTTCTTTGAAGCGTAGATACAGCTCGCGGCATGCCCAGGCATCGGTTGCCGCGTAGGTGATCTGCTGCGGCGTCAAAGTGCGCGCCGCCCAGTTCGTTGTCTTGGCGCCCTTGGGGATGCGGGCGCCGAGAAAGATGCCGGCGAGATTGCGCACGCCCGTCTGTTTCATGCCGTGGCGCCGCGCAATTTTGCCAAGGTCCAGGACCGCACTTTCGTCGAACTCGAATAATTTCTTGAGGTTATGCAAATCGTCGGTTACCGACACCCCAACCTTGATCAATTTTTCCGACGACAGTATCTCCTGCATCGCGCCGAACAGGACCGGTTGCTGAACCCGGAAGATATACACGGCGCGCGCGGTAGCAAACTGCGCGATGGAGGGAAGGTAGCTTTCGCCGGCTTTGAAGGCGGGCCGGGTCTCGGTGTCAAAGCCGACGACGCGTTCCTGCAGGAAGTCCAGCATCGCGTGCTGCAGATCCAGCGGTCCCGTCACGACGTGCACTGCACCTTCGTAGCGCCGGATCGGCAGCGCGCTCAGCTCGTCATGCGAGATGCTCGTGGCAAACTCGGAAGGCAGCGTGGCCGGTCCTTCAGGATTACGCAAGGTCAAAGCGATCGAGGTTCATCACTTTGGTCCACGCCGCCACGAAGTCACGCACGAACTTCTGCTGCGCGTCGCTGCTTGCATAGACTTCCGCGAGCGCTCGCAGCTGGGAGTTCGAACCGAAGACGAGATCCACGACGGCGCCCGTCGACTTGAGCGCGCCAGTGGTCCGATCGCGTCCTTCCAGCACACCTTCTGCGGTGGCGGACTTCTGCCACTTCGTGCTCATGTCGAGAAGATTCACGAAGAAGTCATTGGTCAATGTCTCCGGCCGCTTCGTGAAGACACCGTGCGCGGACTGGCCGACGTTGGCATTCAGCGCGCGCATGCCCCCGACCAGGACCGTCATCTCGGGCGCGGTCAACGTCAACAGGTTCGCCCGATCCACCAGCAGCTCCGCCGCCGATCCCTCGAGTCCCTTGCGGATGTAGTTGCGGAACCCGTCTGCGGTCGGCTCCAGGACGGCGAACGAGTGCGCATCGGTCGCATCCGCAGACGCGTCCGTGCGTCCCGGTGAGAACGGCACCTTCACGTCGACGCCGGCCTTCTTCGCCGCGGCCTCGATCGCTGCACAGCCGCCCAGAACGATCAGGTCGGCCAGCGAAACCTTCTTGCCGCTTGTGCTGAAGTCCTTCTGGATCGCTTCCAGCTTCTGCAGGACCTTGGCCAGTTCCGCCGGCTGATTCACTTCCCAGTCCTTTTGCGGCGCCAGGCGAATGCGCGCCCCGTTCGCGCCGCCGCGCTTGTCGCTGCCGCGGAACGTCGCCGCCGAAGCCCAGGCCGTGGTGACTAGCTGGGGGATGGAAAGTCCGGATGCGAGCACCTTGGCCTTCAGGGCTGCCGCATCGTTCGCGTCGATCAACGGGTGATTCACGGCGGGAACGGAATCCTGCCAGATCAGCACCTCCTTCGGCACGAGCGGCCCGAGGTAGCGCGAGCGCGGGCCCATGTCGCGGTGCATCAGCTTGAACCAGGCGCGGGCGAAGGCGTCGGCGAACTCCTGCGGGTTCGCCATGAAGCGCCGCGCGATTTTCTCGTAGGCCGGATCCATGCGCAGGCCCATGTCGGCCGTGGTCATCATCGGCGCGTGGCGCCTCGCCGGATCATGCGCGTCGGGCACCGTGCCCGCTGCCGCAGCATCCTTCGGTGTCCATTGGTGCGCGCCGCCGGGGCCCTTCGTCAGTACCCACGTGTAGCCGAACAGGTTTTCCAGATAGTTGGTGTCCCACTTCACCGGGTTGGTGGTCCATGCGCCTTCGACGCCGCTGCTGATCGAATCGACGCCTTTGCCGCTGCCGAAGGAGTTCTTCCAGCCGAAGCCTTGCTCTTCGATGCCGGCGCCCTCGGGGGCGGGACCGACATACTTGCCCGGATCGGCCGCGCCATGGCACTTGCCGAACGTGTGTCCACCGGCGACGAGCGCCACGGTCTCTTCGTCATCCATGGCCATGCGGGCGAACGTCTCCCGGATGTCCCGTGCCGATGCGACAGGATCCGGATTGCCGTTGGGCCCCTCCGGATTCACGTAGATCAGGCCCATCTGCACAGCGGCGAGAGGATTTTCAAGCTGCCGGTCGCCGCTGTAGCGCTGGTCATCCAGCCACTTGCCTTCCGGTCCCCAGTAGATCGCTTCGTCAGGCTCCCACACGTCCACGCGACCGCCGGCAAAACCGAAGGTCTTGAATCCCATCGAATCCAGTGCGACGTTGCCGGCGAGGACCATCAGGTCGGCCCACGAAATCTTCTGGCCGTACTTCTGCTTGATCGGCCAGATCAGGCGACGCGCCTTGTCGAGGCTCACGTTGTCCGGCCAGCTGTTGAGCGGCGCAAAGCGCTGCGTTCCCGAGCCCGCGCCGCCGCGACCATCAGCGATGCGGTACGTGCCCGCGCTATGCCACGCCATGCGGATGAAGAACGGTCCGTAGTGGCCATAGTCCGCGGGCCACCAATCCTGCGAATCCGTCATCAACGCATGGAGGTCCTTGATGACCGCGTCGAGGTCGAGGCTCTTGAACTCCTCGGCGTAGTTGAACGCCTCGCCCATCGGGTTGGACAGCGAGGAGTGCTGGTGCAGGATATTCAGGTTCAGCTGATCGGGCCACCAGTCGGCGTTGGTGGGGCCGCCACCCGACCGGACGTGTTTGCCGGCACCGTGCGGGAATGGGCACTTTGCTTCGTTTGACATCGTTCTCTCCTTGGGCGTTTCGCTCCAAACTCTAATTCGAGTCTGGAGCACGCGAACCAATAGATCAAATTGATTATTCTAATTGCTTCGATAGTATCCAGAGTACGGGAATCCCGGATCAGGCTGGAACGGTCGAGATTTCTGCCCGCTTCAGCCTGCGCGCGCACTGGCCAGGTCGCGAAACAGTTTTGCGTAGTGCTTCGCCGATTGCGCCCAGCCGACGTCGGTGCACATCGCGCGCGCCTGCATCTGCTGCCAAACCCGCGGGTCGCGCCACAACGCCAGCGTTCGTTCCAGTGCGGCTTCGAGTTGCTGCTGCGTGACCGGCGCGAACTGCACGCCGGTCGCCACACCCGAGGCCAGGTTCGCGTCGCTGGCGTCGACGACGGAATCCGCGAGGCCGCCCACCCGCGCGACGACGGGAATCGCGCCGTAGCGCAGCGCAGCGAGCTGCGTCAATCCGCAGGGCTCGAAGCGCGAAGGCACCAGTATCGCGTCGGCACCGCCCTGCACCAGATGCGCCAGCGCCTCGTCGTAGCCTATCCGCGCGCCGACTCGGCCCGGATGCCGGCGCGCGGCCTCGGCGAAGCCGCGCTCCAGATCCTGGTCGCCCGAGCCGAGCATGGCCAGTTGCGCGCCATCACGCAGCAGCACTGGCAACGCCGTAAGCAGCAGGTCCATGCCCTTCTGCCACGTGAGGCGGCTGACCACGGCGACCAACAGTGCGGCCGGGTCGCGGTCGAGCCCGAAGCGGGCCTGCAACGCCGCCTTGTTCGACGCGCGCGCGGCGAGTTCCGTCACGGTGAATCGCGACGCGAGATGCGTGTCCGTCGCCGGATTCCACAGCGTGTCGTCGATGCCGTTGAGGATGCCGGTCAACGCGGAGGCGCGACGATTGAGGACATCGCCCAGACCCATGCTGCCCTCGTCGGAAAGGATCTCCCGGGCATACGTCGGCGACACCGTGGTGACTCGGTCGGCCAGCGCGATGCCGGCCTTGAGAAAGCCGATGGCGCCGTAGGTTTCCACGCCGTCGTGCGTGAACGCCTGCGGCGGCAATCCCAACGCGGCGAGCATGTCGCGCGGGAACTGCCCCTGGTACGCGAGGTTGTGGATGGTCATCACGGTGCGCGGTCGCGGGCGCGCCGGGTAATGCAGGTACGCCGGCACCAGTCCCGCATGCCAGTCGTGCGCCTGGATGACGTCGGGGACGTAGCCGCTCAGCGCGCCATGGCCGATGGCCGCCGCCGCTTGCGCGAGCGCGGCGAAGCGCACGCCATTATCCGGCCACTCTCCGTCCGGGCCGCCGTAGGGGTTGCCCGGCCGCGCATAGAGATGCGGCGCGTCCAATACAAAAAGGTCGAGCCCGGCCGCGCGTCCGGCCAGCACGCGCGCGGGTGCGCCGTGCAGCTGCGCGAGCGAATGCACTGTCGCCGCATCCTCCAATGCCGCCATCACCGCGGGATACCCGGGCAACAGCGTGCGCACCTCGATGCCCTCGGCGGCTAGCGCGCCGGGCAGCGCGCCCACCACGTCGGCCAGCCCGCCCGTCTTGATCAGCGGGAAGGCCTCCGCGGCGACGGAAAGGATGCGCAGATCACTTACGTTGCGCAACTGCTCAGCCACCAAGTCGATCGATCATCGGCTGCGTGATGAGGCAGACGCCGCGCTCGGTGCGCCGGAAACGCGCCGCATCGTGCGCCGGATCCTCGCCGACGACGAGGCCTGCAGGAATGTGCACGCCGCTGTCGACGATGACCTGGGAGAGGCGAGCATGCCGCCCGACTTCCACGAACGGAAGGATGATCGCGCGGTCGATCTCCCCGTACGAATGCACGTGCACGTTGTTGCAAAGCAGCGTGTGGCGAAGCGACGAGCCGGACACGATGCATCCTCCCGAGACCAGCGAAGACACGCCGAGGCCGCGCCGGCCGTCGAGATCGTGGACGAATTTGGCCGGCGGCGTAATCGCGGCGTAGGTCCAGATCGGCCAGTCGCGGTCGTAGAGATCGAGTTCCGGCACGACGTCGGTCAGATCGAGGTTCGCCTCGAAGTACGCGTCGAGCGTGCCGACGTCACGCCAGTAGACATCGCCCTCGGAGCGCGAGCGCACGCACGACTGCACGAAGCGATGCGCAACCGCCTTGCCGTGGCGGACCAGGTGCGGGATCAGGTCGCGTCCGAAGTCCCGGCTCGAATGCGGATCGGCCGCGTCGCGCCGCAGCTGGTCGCGCAGGACATCGCGCCGGAACGTGTAGATGCCCATGCTGGCCAGCGCATAGCCGGGCCGGTCCGGCATTTCCGCCGGGTGTTCCGGCTTTTCGTCGAACGCGACGATGCGGTTCTCGTGGTCGACGCGCATGATGCCCAGTCCGCCCGCCTCAGCGATGGGCACCTCGATGCAGGCCACCGTGACGTCGGCGGCGTCGTTCACGTGCTGCACCAGCATCCGCTCGTAGTCCATCTTGTACACATGGTCGCCGGCGAGCAGCACGATGTATTCCGGCGCGTAGCTGTCGATGATGTCGATGTTCTGGAACACGGCGTCGGCGGTGCCGGCGTACCACTGGTTCTCGGCCACGCGCTGGCTGGCCGGCAGGATGTCGAAGCTCTCGTTGCGCATCGGCTGCAGGAAATTCCACCCCCGCTGCAGGTGCCGGATCAGGCTGTGCGCCTTGTACTGAGTCGCCACCGCAATGCGCCGGATGCCGGAGTTGATCGCGTTGGACAGCGCGAAGTCGATGATCCGCGACTTGCCGCCGAAGTACACGGCGGGCTTGGTGCGGTTCTCGGTGAGCTCCATCAGCCTGCTGCCACGTCCGCCGGCCAGGACATAGGCCATCGACGAGCGCGAGAGCGGCGTTGAATACGTTACCTTGGCGTTGTGGTGTTCCATGGATTCCCTCGCGGCATCGGATCATTCGCCTTCGTGGAGGAGCCAAAGCGTGCCCAGGGGCGGCACGGTGATTTTCGCCGAAAACGGGAATCCGTGGGCGGGCGTTGCGCGCGCGACGATTTCTCCGGCATTGCCGATGTTCGATCCGCCGTAGATCGACGAATCGGTGTTCAGGATCTCGCGCCAGCGTCCCGATCGCGGCAGGCCGATGCGGTACCCCCGGTGCGGCGTCGGCGTGAAATTCGCGACCACCGCCACCGGCGGCGCATCATCCCTGTCCGTCCGCAGCCACGCAAAGACCGAGTGGCGCGCGTCGTCGACAATGATCCAGCGAAACCCCGCAGCATCGCAATCGCCGTCGTGCAGCGCTGGATGATCCCGATAACCCTCGTTGCAGTCGCGCACCAATGCCTGGACGCCAGAATGCGCGGTGAGCGCCAGCGCCGGCCAGTCGAGCTCCGCCTCGAAGTTCCACTCCGGGCGCTGCGCGAATTCCTGTCCCATGAACAGAAGTTTCTTGCCCGGATACGCCCACATGAACGCATAGAACGCGCGCAGCGTGGCGAACTGGCGCCATGGGTCGCCTTCCATCTTGGCGACCAGCGATCCCTTGCCGTGCACCACTTCGTCGTGCGACAGCGCGAGCACGAAATTCTCCGCGAACGCGTACGTCAGGCCGAAGGTCACGCTGTCGTGAAGGTGGCGCCGCTGCGCCGGCGCCTCGCGCAGGTACGCCAGCATATCGTGCATCCAGCCCATGTTCCACTTGAAGCCGAAGCCCAGTCCTCCGGTGTGCGTCGGGTGCGATACGCCGGGCCAGGTCGTCGACTCCTCGGCAATGGTGATGACGCCCGGATACCGCGCATAAACGTCCTCGTTGAACTTGCGCAGGAACGCCACGGCCTCGAGATTCTGGTTGCCGCCGAGGCGGTTGGGCACCCACTCGCCTTGCTTGCGCGAATAGTCGAGATGGAGCATCGACGCCACGGCATCGACGCGGAAGCCGTCGACGTGATAGCGATCGAGCCAGAACAGCGCGTTGGCGACGAGATAATCGACGACCTCGGGACGCCCGAAGTTGAAGATCGCGGTCGTCCAGTCCGGGTGCAGACCCTGCCTCGGGTCCGCGTGCTCGTACAGCGCCGTGCCGTCGAACAGAGCTAGCCCGTGCAGGTCGACCGGGAAATGCGCGGGCACCCAGTCGAGCAGCACGCCCATGCCCGCCCTGTGACAGCGATCGACGAACCGCGCGAATCCCGCAGGGCTGCCGAAGCGCGACGTCGGAGCGAACAGTCCGATCGGCTGGTACCCCCACGACGGGTCGTGCGGGTATTCGCTGACCGGCATCAGCTCCAGATGCGTGAACCCCAGGCTCACCGCGTACGGAATCAGCGTATCGGCCAGTTCGTCGTAGGTCAGGCAGCGGCCGTCGGCTGCGCGGCGCCATGACGCCAGGTGCACCTCGTAGATCGACAGCGGACCGCGGCGGACGTCCTTCGCCGCGCGCTGCGCCATCCACTCGCCGTCGGACCACGCAAAGGACGTCGTGTCGCGCACAACGGACGCCGTCGACGGCCGCAGCTCCGCGCCGAAGCCGACGGGATCGGCCTTCTGCGTCAGCAGCGCGCCGTCGCCGCCGTGTATCTCGTATTTGTAGAGCGCGCCGTCCGCGACCGCCGGGACGAAGATGTCCCAGATGCCGGTGTCGGCGTGCGCGTGCATCGCGTGGCGGCTCCCGTCCCAGCCGTTGAAGTCCCCGACGACCGACACGCGCTGCGCGTTGGGTGCCCAGACCGCGAAGCGCACGCCGCTGGCGCCCGCTTCCTGCACTGCATGTGCACCGAGCGCGTCGTACAGGCGCGCGCCCGCAGCCGCGGGCGGCAACCCGGAGATGCCCGTCGTCGTGGTCATGGCGCCTTCGGCTCGACGCGCCAGATCTCGTCAGCATATTCGCGGATCGCACGGTCCGACGAAAACCAGCCGACGCGCGCCGTGTTGGCGATCGCGCTGGTCCACCAGCCTGAGGAATCGCGAAAGCGCGCGTCGACGGCCGCCTGTGCCGCGCGGTAACCGTCGAAATCCGCCGTGACCATGAAGTAGTCGTTCTGGCGAACGTCGTGGACGAGGCCGTGGAAGCGCGCGACGTCGTCCGGCGAGAAGGCACCCGCGGCGATGCTGTCCAGCACGCCTGCCAGCACCGGCGACGCGGCGATGTTCCTGCCGGGATCGAGTCCGGCACGCCTTCGCGCATCGACTTCCTCCGCGGTGAGCCCGAACAGGACGAAGTTGTCGGCGCCGACGCGCTCGCGGATTTCGATATTCGCGCCGTCGAGCGTGCCGATGGTCAGCGCGCCATTGAGCGCCAGCTTCATGTTGCCGGTGCCGGAGGCCTCCATGCCCGCCGTCGAGATCTGTTCGGACAAATCCGCCGCCGGAATGATGACCTCGGCCTTGCTCACGTTGTAGTTGGGCAGGAAGATGACCTTGAGCCGTCCGCCAACCGCCGGATCGGCATTGACGACCTGCGCGACGTCGTTGATGAGCTTGATGATGACCTTCGCCTGCCGGTAGCCGGCCGCCGCCTTGCCCGCAAAGATCTTGACGCGCGGCACCCAGTCCCGCGCCGGGTCCGCGCGCATCGCTTCGTACAGCGCGACCGTCTCGAGGATGTTGAGCAGCTGGCGCTTGTATTCGTGGATGCGCTTGATGTGCACGTCGAACAGCGCGTTCGGATCGAGGCTGACGCCGGTGCGCTCGACGACCAGCCGCGCCAGCGCCACCTTGTTCGCGCGACGAACGGCCGCGAAGCGCTCGCGCAGCGCGGGGTCCTGCGCCATCGGCGCCAGCGCCTCCAGTGCATTCGCGTCGTCGAGCACGCGCGGACCGATCGCGTCGACGATCAGGTGCGTGAGACCCGGGTTGGCCTGGTGCAGCCAGCGCCGGAACGTGATGCCGTTCGTCTTGTTGACGATGCGGTCCGGATACAGCGAATGGAGGTCGCGGAAGACCGTGCGCCGCATGAGGTCGGTATGCAGCGCCGACACGCCGTTGACGCGGCGCGAGCCGACGAAGGCCAGGTGCCCCATCCGCACGTGGCGCGCATGGTTTTCACCGATGAGCGAGACCGCATCGAGGAAGCCGGGCTCCGTGCGGCCCTCGGCCCGCCGCGCCTCCAGGTGCCGCGCGTTGATCTCGTAGATGATCTGCATGTGCCGCGGCAGCAGCTTCTCGAGCAGCGGCACCGGCCACGTTTCCAGCGCCTCCGGCAGCAGCGTGTGGTTGGTGTAGTTGAACAGCGACGTCGTGATGGTCCACGCGAGGTCCCACGGCATGCCGTGCAGGTCGACGAGCAGCCGCATCAGTTCCGGCACCGCGATGGCCGGATGCGTGTCGTTCAGCTGGATCGCGGCATGGTCGGCGAGCGACGACAGTTCCCCGTGCTGCTGCTTGTGCCGGGTCAGCAAATCCTGCAACGACGCGGAGGCGAAGAAATATTCCTGGCGCAGCCGCAGGTCCAGGCCCGCCGGCGTGTCGTCGCTGGGATAGAGGACGCGCGAGATCGCCTCGAGCCGGACGCGATCGGCCAGCGCGCCGACGTGGTCGCCGCGATTGAAGTCGTCGAGCGAGATCGGATCGGCGGCCCGCGCCGACCACAGCCGCAGCGTGTTCACCAGCCGTCCGCGCCAGCCGGTGATCGGCGTGTCGAACGCCACGGCGGTGACGGATTCCTCCGGCTGCCACGCGTGCCTGGGCGTGCCGTCCCGGCCGACGACGCTTTCCACCGTACCGCCGAAGTCCACCGTGTACACGACGCCCGATTGCTCGAACTCCCACGGGTTGCCGAAGGCCAGCCACTCCTCCGGCAGCTCGTGCTGCCAGCCATCCTTCACGACCTGCCGGAAGATGCCGTGGTCGTAGCGAATGCCGTAGCCGTAGGCCGGAATTTCCAGCGACGCCATGCTTTCCATGAAGCAGGCTGCGAGGCGTCCCAGCCCCCCATTGCCCAGCGCCGCGTCCGGCTCGAGCCTGCACAGCCGGTCGAGGTCGATGCCGAGCGCGTCCAGCGCCTCGCGCACCGTCGACGTGAGGCCGAGATTCGACATCGCGTCCGTCAGCAGCCGGCCGATGAGGAATTCGAGCGAAAAATAGTAGACCCGCTTGCGGCCTTCGCGATTCGTCGCGCGCGCCGAATCGAGCCACCGGTCGATGATGCGGTCGCGGACCGCGAGGGCCGTGGCCATGAACCAGTCGTGATCGAGCGCGGCGCCGCGGTCCTTGCCGACCATGTAGGTGAGCTTGCCCAGGATCGTGGCGCGCATGGCGTCGACGGAACCGGGGTCGGGCATGGCCGCGGGCGCCGGCTTTCCGGCATCCGGGTGCAATGAATCTGGTGTCATGCGGTGGCCGTTCAGGATGCCGCGGGAGGCCGTCGTTCGGGATTGACCGCGGCGTCCCTGATCGTGTT
>Ga0315271_10000517_pt1 | contig 21446 bp, 26 predicted proteins | sample C3_top_MG_FD_204664 | JGI IMG/M metagenome (GOLD analysis project Ga0315271, IMG submission 204664) | Sediment microbial communities from Yellowstone Lake, YNP, Wyoming, USA - C3_top | ecosystem: Environmental > Aquatic > Freshwater > Lake > Sediment | place: USA: Wyoming | collected 2017-08-01
CAATGCCTCGACCGCGGCCTTTGCCGAGCCGTCTGTTCCGAGGATGATCACTGGGAGGTTCTGAGCGATGCGTCTAGCCTGAGCCAGGATCACCTGGCTTGCAATCCGTCCTTGGCTCTCGTCACAGAGGACGAGCGCGAGGTCTGCTTGGTTTTTCAGGATTTGCAGACCCTCTTCGGTTGTTGCAGCAGCAAGGATGGTGGCCTGTCGATCGGCAAGGGCTTGTTCAAGCAACGGCTTGGTCTGGGGATCGGCCGAGATGAGCAGCAGGACCGGAGGGTGCATGGATCAGGCCTCTCTGCTAAGTACTGCAAACAGCCTACTCCTCTTCCGGCCAAGAAAAAAGAGGGCAATAAGAGGGTTGTTAAGAGGCTCGGCCTCCTGTCTGTCGTCTGTGGTTCTCCTGTGCAATGTCTATATTACGAAGAAGCCCGCTCCGTTTGGCTCGTTTGACGGGGCTCTCCTTGAACGTAGTATTAAAGTTTTCCTCGCTGATCTGAGCCAGAGCGTCGAGGTTGGGAGCGAGGGTCAAGGGGGTGGGGGTGAAGGCTGGTTCGGTGGTCGCATCTGCTCGTAAGTTAAAGGGACAGACGTCCAGGCAATCGTCACAGCCGAAAATACGATTGCCCATCTGAGCTGCGAGATCATCGGGGATGACTTCACGTCCGCCGCGCAGTTCGATGGTCAAGTAAGAGATGCAACGCTTGGCATCGACGACATAGGGCTCGACGATGGCGCCGGTTGGACAAGCCTGAATACAAAGGGTGCAGCTTCCGCACAGATCTGTGGCCGGTTCATCTGCTGTCAAATCCAGGGTCGTGAGGACTTCTCCAAGCAGGAGCCAGGAGCCACAGTCGGACGAGACGAGATTGGAATGTTTTCCGATCCAGCCAAGGCCGGCCTGCTGCGCCCAGGCCTTTTCCATGATAGGGCCTGTATCGGTGTAGGCTTTGGTGGTGACGCCTGGGGCCAGGGCTGCGATCCTCGCTTCGAGTTGCGCGAGTTGCTGGCTTATAACCAAGTGGTAATCCTTGCCCCAGGCGTAACGCGCAATGCGTCCCATTCCAGGCTGCTCGTTTGCACGATTGTCGGTGTAGTAGTTCATCCCGACCGAGATCATCGATCGGCATCCTGGCAAGACCAGTTGCGGATCGCTTCGACGGGCTGGGTCGCGAGTCATCCAGGCCATCGTACCGTGGTAGCCTTGCCGGAGCCATTCCGTGAGACGGCCATATAACAGTCTGGTGAAAGAGGTTCGAGGTTCGAGGTTGGTGGAAAACTTAGAACTTCGAACATCGAACATTGAATGGCTATCGTCTACTCGGCTGATGCCGACGGCGTCGAAACCAAGGGTGCGAGCTTCTGCTTTGATCGCCTCAGCGAGCGACATATTAGTGAGCTTCTTGGGAACAGTCGAAACGGACACTGAACTGGGCCGAACAATGGTCGGATTTGCAGCGGGTGCAGGAGCCGGTGATTTTGGTTTTCCAGTCCGTGGTTTTCTCGTCGAATCGGCAGACTGTGTTTCCGCCCTTGGAGATGGTCGTCCAGGGTTTGTCGGTTCCAGGGGCATTGGCTACGAGGCAGCCTGTGGGGAAGGGGACGTGACAGCTCTGCGAGGCCTCTCCCTTCGCCATACCGAAACTACAAGACTGTTCTGTCGTGGCATGTGAATCGTCCATGGGCTGCGCGTGAGCCGTTTCAAAAAGGCTCCACAGGCTGATGAGCATGAGTAGCAGGAAGGGCCGGCGTTTCATCACGCGGTATCCTAGCACAGCGATGTTTGTAGGCGTCAATCAGGGTCCGACGCATTAGCAGGATGCTTTCAAGAGCCGTGAAAGGTAAGACGTGAAAAGTGAAACGTAGGATGACCGAATACTTTTCCCTCAGAAACCTTTCACATCTCACGATTCGGTGTTTGTCCTCGCGTGACTCTCAACGGGTCTATATACTTGCGGCATGTTGTGGCGTGTGATGATTACCATCCTAGTTTGTCTCGTGCTCGGCTGGTCTGGGTGGAGCCGTGCGGCCGATCCGGTCGTGCTGGATGTTCGTACGGAACCCACCGGCGGTGTGCGGGCGATGGCCACGATTCTCTTCCCGGTGGAACCGGCAATCATTCAGGGATTACTGACCGACTATGCCCATTGGCCAGAGCTTTTTGATGTGCGGATGCGGATGGCGGAGATACGGGAGCAAGACGGCAAGGTGTTCACGGATATTCGGATCGACCATGCTTTGCTTCCAGGAGAGCGGCGCCTCTTGAGTGAAACGAGGACTCTGCCGGCCGGTGGGTTGCTGACGGAATTGAAGGGGGGCGACTTCAAACAGTACCGCCGGTTCTGGAAACTGATTTCCATTGATGGTGGGGCTCATACGAGGGCCGAGTTCGAACTGGTTGTCGAGATCGACATGATGGTGCCGGATTGGATTGTCGCCGCAGCCATGCGGCGAGATATGGAAACGCATTTTCGAATCGTGCGGGAGAAGGCGCTGCAAATACAGCAGGAGCAGCAGTCGAATCGACCACAATAGAGGCTGACGAATCTCGCGCTATCCCTGAAAAGTGAATTCAGACAACTCCGCCTTCTCGATCCCCTGCTTGACCAGCGCGCTCACATCGAACATCCGTTCGACCTTCTGAATGTCATCGAGTCTGGTTTTCGTACTGGGGTGCGGTGGGGTGAAGAGTGAGCAGCAGTCTTGATCTGGCTCAATCGATATGGCGAAGCTGCCGATCTGTTGAGCCTGGTCGGTGATTTCCACCTTGTCCATGCCGATGAGCGGGCGCAGGAGCGGCAACTCTGCCGCCTCTTCGATGACCGTCAAATTCTCAGGTGTTTGCGAGGCGACCTGTCCCAGGCTGTCGCCTGTGACGAGCCCCCAGCATTTCTCGCGTTTGGCTAGCTCCTGTGCAATGCGAATCATGACGCGCCGGTAGAGCACTACCCGAAATGGGGCCGGTGCGTTCGCCACAATGTCTTGTTGAATCTCTCCGAACGGGATGACGTAGAGCATCGATCGGTATTGATGGATCGTGAGGAGTTGCACGAGTTCGCGGACTTTTTCTTCCGAGGCACGGCTGACGAGTGGTCGGCCGGAGAAGTGCACGAAGAGGGCCCGGCATCCTCGCTTCATCATGCGATAGGCTGCGACCGGTGAATCGATCCCTCCGGAGATCAAGCAGGCGACTTTTCCGCTGACCCCCACCGGCATGCCGCCAGGCCCCTGAATCTTCTCGATTGCGTAGTAGACCTCTTTGGAGAGCAATTCGAGATAGACCGTGAGGTCCGGATCTTTCAGGCGGACTTTCTTGCCTGTTCCTTCACAGATGGCAGCACCGACGTCCCGCGCGACTTCCATGGAGGTCAGCGTCAATCGTTTATCGGCTCGTTTTGCCGATACGCGAAAGGTGGAAAAAGATTGGGATTGGAGCGATTCGATGATCGCCTTGCTGAGCGTTCCAATATCCGGCTTGGCCAGGTCGAGCGGCAACCCATGGGCCAGGGAAAAGTTGGCGATCCCGAAGACTCGTGTGAGCCGTTCTTTGATGATCTGGTCCGGAACCGTGTCAGGCAAGACGACGCGAATCCGGCTACGAAGATTCTCGACCCGCCTGACGCCAAGATCCTTCAGCGTCCATTGGATATTGCGTACGAGCCGCTCCTCGAAATATTCCCGATTGCGGCCCTTGAGGGCGAGTTCGTGGTAGTGGACGATGGCGCATCTCATGACATCAACAGTGAGGGGTAAGGGGTGAAGGGTGAGGGGGTGTTCGTTGAGATTTTTCAGACTTCAGGTACTTGATAAGGCCAGAGAGAAGTTTGTCGATATGGTTCATCTGAGCGTCAAGTTTGTGCCATTGCTCGCCAGATAGAAACTTGAGCTTCTCGGCTATCTCAAGTTGTGTATCCAGCTCGCTTAAGGATGCTTGTGCGATATGGAGAAAATTTGCGAATTCTTTTTTGGTCTGTCTGGCAGCCCCTTCGGCAATGTTACTGGCGACACTCAGAGCCGCACGATGAATTTGATCAGTAAGAGCGAAGCGATGTTCTTTGGGAAAACTTTCCGTTGCATGATAGATGGAAACGGTCAGTCCCATAGCTTCTCGCCAGGCATCCAGTTTCTTATGAGGCTTCTCCATCTCGCCACCCCTAACCCTTGACCCCTTACCCTTCACCCGCTTCGAGGAATCGTTCGGCGTCGATAGCCGCCATGCAGCCGGAACCGGCAGCGGTCACTGCTTGGCGGTATGTCGAGTCTTGGACATCGCCGGCGGCGAAGACGCCTGGCACATTCGTGGCGGTTCCCTGTGTTGTGCGGATGTACCCCTTGGCATCCATGTCTAGTTGGCCGCTAAAGAGATTAGTGTTGGGACGGTGGCCAATCGCGACGAAGACGCCGGCGCAAGGTAGTTCTGTCGTTTTGCCGGTGACAAGATTCTTGAGGCGGGCGCCGGTAACCACATCATTCCCAAGAATATCTTCAACGGCGGAATTCCATATGAATGTAATCTTTTCGTTTTTCACTGCGCGATCTTGCATGATTTTGGAAGCACGCAGCTTGTCGCGCCGGTGGACAATCGAGACTTTGCTGGCGAACTTGGTGAGGAAAGTCGCTTCCTCCATCGCACTGTCGCCGCCGCCAACGACAATCAGTTCCTTTCCCTTGAAGAAGAACCCGTCGCAGGTCGCACAGGTTGAGACTCCGTGCCCCGTGAGGCGCGCCTCGTTCTTCACCCCGATCTGAATGGCCGATGCGCCGGTGGCGATGATGACGGTCTTTGCGTGGACTGTCCGTTCAGCGTCAACGAAGATCGTAAACGGACGGTGCTTAAAGTCTACGGTTGTAACCTCGCCGGTCAAAAACTCCGTGCCGAACCGTTCCGCCTGTGCCCGCATTTCCTTCATGAGCTCCGGCCCCATGATGCCCTTGGCAAAGCCAGGATAGTTCTCGACTTCTGTCGTCGTGGTCAGTTGTCCGCCTGATTGCCAGCCTTCAATGAGCAGTGGCGACAGATTCGCTCGCGCTGCATAGATCGCGGCGGTCAGGCCGGCAGGGCCGGAGCCGATGATGATGACATTGCGCATGGGCAAAAATCTAACACAAGGGGTTGAAGGAATGCACGGCAGAGGTCGGGTCTTATGCGAGGAGTCGAAGATGTTTCAAAAACTGGCCGATGTGTCGGCGGAGTGAGGGACGAGGGAGGATTCCGCTTAATATATGGTCCGCTCGCTCAATCTTCTTTGCCAACGGCATCTGGCTTTTAACTCGTCGAATTGCTTCAGCGCGTGAGAGGCCGTTTCTTTTCTTGAGGCGCGCGATTTGTGTTTCTCGGTCGGCGGTGACGACGATGATTTTATCCACGCGTTTGTCTACGCCGGCTTCGAAGAGGAGCGGGACTTCATAGATCACGACGGCCTTGGGATCTTTGCGAGCGATAGCTTTGGTCAAACGGACTTGCTCGCGGGCGACGCGGGGGTGGATGATGCGTTCGAGTTGCCGGCGTTTTATTGGATTGCGGAAGACGATACTTCCAAGGGCTTGCCGGTTAAGCGAGCGGTCCTGGTTGAGGACTGCCTTTCCGAAGAGTTCGACAATCTCCCTCCAGGCAGGCTTGCCTGGCTTCACGGCATCGCGGGCCAGTTCGTCGGCATCGATGACGACCGCGCCGCATTGCTTGAACATCTTGGCGACGGTGCTCTTACCGGTAGCGACGCCGCCTGTGAGGCCGACCAGAATCATGGCGGCGGAGCATAGCACGCGAGATCTCACCTCACAACCGAGCTCAATTGACTTCGGACCGGGGAGGCTTGTATGAGTTTGTGCATGAAACGGGTGATAATTTTAGGTTTCGTCGCGGTGCTTGGGTTTTGGGCCGTCAGCCTGGTATGGGCTGATGAGGGGCCGCTGCCAGGTCCCCGGACCATCGTGGTTGCACTTGATGGGACAGGTGACTTCTTGTCTCTTCAAGAAGCGGTCGATGCCGCTAAAAAAGGCGATACCGTCTTCGTCAAGGCGGGCCACTATCCTCAGGACGTGACCATACACAGTAAAGAAAAGATCAAGTTCGTCGGAGCAGGGATGAATCAGGTGACGATTCTTGGGCGCGATATTGTGGTGGGCGCTCTCCATGTGGGCAAGTGGCCCTATGGAGCGACGGACATTGAAATCAGCGATATGACCATCAATGACCGAGGGGGGCATGCAGTCGGTCTATTCAATGGGCAAGGGATTGTTCTTCGCCGGATCAAGATCAATGGACTGTTGTTCAGCCAGCAAGTCCGCGATGTGCGGATCGAGGATTGCGTTATCGGAGGAAGCGAAACGACCGGCGTTCAGTTTGCCGACTCAGAAGCCGTTCTCATAGGGAATGTGATCCATGATAACGATCATGGGGTCTCGATTGCTGGCAAGTCGAATGTGCTGTTGGAACGGAATGTGATTATGCGGAGCCTTTTTGAAGCGGTGGTGGTCAGCGGCCATGCCCATGCTGCGATCGTGAGCAATACCTTGGTCAAGAATGGCGGTGGAGCAGCGTTTCTCGGACAATCTCAGAGTGACGTCAGTGGCAACGTAGTCGGGCTGAATCGAGTGGGTTTTCTGATCGCCCCATCCAGTCAGGTCACCTCCTCTTTCAATGCGTTCTACAACAGCGATGGGGATTATTTTCGAGAAGGTAATCCGAACCAACCGGCCCCGGAACTGAAGGTCCAGTCAGATATTACCGGGGACCCACACTTTGTTGACCCAGTGCATGACGATTTTCGCCTAGGTCCTGACACGCAACTTCTCAAAATCGGCCGGTTCCCATACCTCGGCGCCCTTGCTCCTGCCTCAACCGCCGCACGTCGATCGACTAAAAAATAGTTTTTAATCAATACGATAGCCAGTTTAACCGGGGCGCAAACTTCCATGTGCTATGCTTCCTGTACGCCGTAAGAAGATAGGTGATGAATCTCTGGCGTAGGTATTGCTGATCCACTGTCAGAGAAAGAGGAGACAACTGTGGCAAGTTACCGACAAGAGTTAGAAAGGCGTGGGCCAGACGGGATTCCGTCGCTCGATGACGTCGAATCAGGCAAGCTGGTCGGCGCCGTCCTTCCCATGTCCGAAAAGGCCCAGATCCAGATGCGGAACAGCATTGAAGTCATCGACTACCTCCTCAATCAAGAACGCGTCGTCTGGAGTTAACACCCGCGTTCATTATCTCCTAAACCCTCAATCCTAAGCCACCCCCTTGACAGTCCTCTCGCGCCTTCGTACGCTCCTCTTATTACATCTCTTTCTTGTCTAATCAGGAGACACACCGATGGCATGCGTTCATCTGCGTCATAGTTGTGCTGTGCCTATAGCGTATCGGTTCATGATCGCAACGGCGTTTGTGATGCTGATGTCTTACCCAGTTCTAGCTTCTGACGACCTACCGAAAGAGTCGGTGTTGCCGCTCTCGCTGGCCGGTAAGGCGACCCAAGCATCGTTGGATGCCTGTAACAAGGATGGCTATCGGGTGAGCGTGTCGATCGTGGATCGAGCCGGCGTACTTCGTTCCATGGTTCGAGCCGATGGGGCTGGATCCCACACGGTCGATAGCAGCAGGAAGAAGGCCTATACCGCGGCAAGTCTCCGCCGCACTACTACTGAGTTGGCTGAGCTGATTATTAAGGTGCCGACATTGGAAGCTCTTGGCAAGATGAACGATCACGTGCTGATGCTCGGGGGCGGATTCCCGATCGAGATCGGCGGTGAGATCGTCGGAGGGATTGGCGTGAGTGGGGCACCCGGTACACACCTCGATGATGCCTGTGCTCTAATAGGGCTGGGTGCGATTGGCGCTGCGCCGAAAGTTCCAGCAACCAAGTGAGTGGGCGATATCCAGCAAGGTACCTAGCCGGACTGTTCCTGTTCCTGGTTGCTTGTAACAACGAAGGGCCGGTGCCGGCCTCGGTCGAGTTCTCGGCTGATCAGGTGCGTCTGACAATTACCCGAACCGCGACCAGTCCCTTCCTCTCGCGGCACGATCTGCTGCTCACGATGGCAGGGCCTGGAGGCTGTTCCCTCAATGTCGATCTATTCCCCAATACGGGATATGCGAGCCGACGGAATCTTTATCAAGCTGGGGCTGGCGTGCTCTATGTGGTGGGCCAGTTCGATGCCCGTGTCATCGATGTGCCGCATTGCACGGTCACACTGGCCGAGTTTCGCACCCTCGATCGCTACGTGACCTTCCTCGGTAGTTTCGATGAGAATGAGCAGAAGGTCTGGGCCTACTTTCCTGCCAGTCAACGGTCCGAACTGCCCTTTGAGAAACGGTGATCCTATTTCGTTTCACCTTTCAAGTCTTACCTTTCACGATCTTTGAAAGTCAGTTCTGAGACCGCGGACTTATCTAATTCGCCTTTGCCGAGTACGACCAGCCGCTGGTATTGATCGTAGGTTGCTTGCGCTAACGGGAGGGTGAGCCCTGCAGTCTTGGCTAACGCGAGGGCGATGCCTGAGTCCTTGGCTGCATGGGCAGCCGAGAAGTAGCAGTCGTGGGCGCGGTTCTGCATGTCCTCGCCGTCCGTCTCCAACACGCGTGACGCGGCTCCCGTTTGAGCAAAGATGTCCCGCAACATCGTCAGATTGAGGCCGAGTGCTGCTCCGAGCCCGAGCCCTTCTGCCAGTGCTGCTGTATTGCAGTTCATCACCATGTTGACGAGGGCTTTGACCTTCGCAGCTTCTCCTGCAGATCCAACAAAGTGGAGGTGCGCGCTCAGTTTTTCTAAAAGTGGTTTCGCCGATTCGAATACATCCGGATGCCCACCGCACATGAGATAAAGCGTGCCTTGTCGCGCTTGCGTGATGCTGCTAGCCATACAGGCTTCAAGGCTCCGGCCGCCACGTTGCATCACCAGGGTTTCGACGTCGATGTGCACAGCCGGTGAGAGGGTAGCGCAGTTCACGAAGAGCCGGTTCTTGGCGTTCTGGAGTAGGCTCTCGCTGCCGGTTGCGGAGAAGATCTGGCGCATTGCCGCGTCATCCGAGACAACCGTGAAAACGATGTTTGCGAGTTCTGCAACGCGGGCAGGAGATGCAGCAGCTTCACAGCCTAGCTCGGTCGCAAGATCAGCGGCTGCAGCGGGATCTCTATCGTACAGGGCAAAGATTGCCTCTCCTTGATCCTTCAAGCGCCGGGCCATGTTGGCCCCCATCCGTCCGACTCCCACGAAGCCGATCTTTGCATTGGACTGGCTCATCCATGCTCCTCCATTCGTGTTAGCATGCGCGCGAGTGTAGCATAGCTCTAGCAGGATGCTGAAGAAGGCCACGGGCATGGAGAAGGCTGAGGGTCAGATGAGGAGTACTCAACCTTGACCTCAACCTCGTCCATTCGATGCGGACGCGAGGGGGGCTCGTACATGCAGCAACCAATTGTTGGTTATCATTTGGATGAATTTGGCGATTGGGTGGCGGATTTACAATGTGGCCATGGTCAGCATGTGCGCCATCAGCCGCCGATGACGAATCGGCCCTGGGTTCTGACAGCAGAAGGCCGGAACCAGCATCTCGGAGAGAGTTTGAACTGCAAGAAGTGCGATGAAGTGAGCGGCAGTACTCTGAAAGGTTAAGGTTCAGGCCAAGGCTGAGATTAGGGCAGTCAAATCTTTGCTCAACCTTGACCTCAGCCTGCTTCACTCGATAGTGGTGACGTTCGGAGAAGGCGCTGCAGTCATGTCGAGGCCTGGTCCTGACCAGGGTTGCAGGTGTGAACCATCATATCGGTAGCCACCCGTGACAGGATCGTTGACCAGCAGGAGCGGGGTGTCGAGGTCGAGCACATCGAAGCCGCCCAGTCCCAGAACCAGGCTGAAAGAGCAGCCCATCGATATGCGTGTTTCAAGCATCCCGCCGATCATCAACTTGAGGCCGGAGGCTTTGGTGAAGGATGCAATCTCAACCGCTTCGGTGACACCGGTCTTCATGATCTTGATATTGATATAGTCAGCCGCGTCTCGGGTGACGACCTCTTGCGCGTCCGTGAGCGTACGGACCGATTCATCTGCCGCAACGGGAATGCCCGTCTCTCTTCGGATCGCCGCCATGCTGTCGAGATCGTCCCGCACCACCGGCTGTTCGAGCAGCACCATCGTCCCGCCAAATCTCTTCACCCCCTGTGCAAACGTCAGGCAGTCCTGGCGCGAAAACCCCTGGTTGCCATCGCCGATGAATGAGATGCCCGGGAGTGCTCGATGCACGGCTTCCAGACGTCGGATGTCGCTCTCCACATCTTTGCCGACCTTCATTTTGAAGAGGCGAAATCCCCGCACATACCATCCGCGCGCCAGGGCGACGGTCTTGTCGAGGTCGGTGATGGGAATTGTGATGTCCGTCTCCCGCGCTCGCACATCCGTTCCACCCCAGAGTTGCCACATCGGGATATTCGCCATGTGGCAATAGGCATCGATGATGGCGGTTTCGAGCCCACACCGTGCCGCTGGATACATGAGGGCCTCTTCGGATAACAAGTGCCCAACTTCTTTGTAGTCTGAGGCTGAACGACCAAGGCTAACTTTACTGAGCTGGTGAAGTGAGCGCAGGCAGCTCTCGCGAGTCTCCCCTCCGACTTCCGGAAACGGCGCCGCTTCGCCATATCCTTGTGAGCCGTTCGACAGGGTAACGCGCAGGAAAACGTTTTCTGCAACCGTTCGCGCGCCGGTGGCGACGACAAAGGGGTCTGTAATAGGAATATCAACTGGCCAGAATTCCACCTTGCATATGGCGTCTGATATATCGTGCATTGGAAAGAAAGGAGCAGGTCGGCTGGATCTGCTCATCCGTACCGATCGTTCGCCCAGGGGAATGCGCTGTTGGAGTAGCCCCGCACTTCCCAGAACCCCTTTTCGTCCTTATCCAAAAAAGTGATCTCCTTCACCCACTTCGCGCCTTTCCAGGCATAACGTTTCGGGACAATCACGCGAACCGGGCCTCCGTGTTCCTTCGTGAGGGGCTTGCCGTTCCATTTGTATGTCAGCAGCACGTCCTGATCGTCGCAGGCTTCAAGCGGCAAGTTCGTGGTGTAGTCGTCGAACGATTTGAAGAGGACGAACTTTGCTAAAGACAGCGGCTTCACCAGCGACAGAATGTGTTTGAAACTGACCCCTTCCCACTCGTTATCGAACCGGCTCCAGCTCGTGACGCAGTGGAAGTCTGAAATGTTGTTGAACTGAGGCTGTGCCAAGAATTGCTCCCATGTCCAGGTGATGGGAGTGGTCACGAACCCGTTGATGGCAAGGCTCCATTCGGTCAAGGGAACATCAGGTTTGAATCCCAGGTCCAGCACAGGCCAGGTCTCGACGAGATGTTGTCCCGGTGGCAGCCGGGCATCTCCTTCGTAAAACACTTCTCGTTCCTCACCGCCACGTCGGGCCTTCGCCCACTGTTCCTTTGTCTTGGTTAAACGGCTCGGTTCATCCATAGGTTGGCCTCCCCCTACAGAGTAGGGCAAGAAGGTCATGTCTTACAAGTACGAGGCGGCAGAATTCGGCACAAACAAATTCGTCTAACTCGTTACAAAACCAAGCGATTGGTACGACCTGCTACACTTGCAGGGATTCATAAGTCGGGAGGAGTATGAGTAGAGGCACCGTAGAGTTTATGATATTCGGCGCGGTCTGCGCCGTGGCCGTACTCGTGATTCCAGTTGGGCAGACGGTTGCAGCAACAAAAAAAGTAACGGAGCCGGCCCCCGTCGTCGTAGCCAAGCCTACCAAGCAATCATCTGAGCAAGATCAAATCCCGTCGATCCAACGTGTCAAGAAGAGCTCCATAGCCATTCCCGCTGAGCGCCAACCAGCGGCTAGTCAGAAGCAGCCCAAGCCGGCGGCGATTGCGCCCAAGCCCACGAACTCTATGAGCCCCATGCCTGTTGCCAGGGAACGTGCACCGGAGACTATTGAAAAGCAGGCTAAGCCTGCATCGACTGAGTTCAAGCCGGTAAGTCCAACGAGTCCCATACCCATTGCCACGGAGCGTCAACCAGAGGCTATACAGAGGCAAGCCAAGTCAGTACAGGCCGATTTTACGCTGACGAAGTCGAAGAGCCCTCGACACATGAAAGCTCATAAGAAGGAAATGCCGAAAGCTGTCGTGGCGCCGAGCATCGATCTCATGTACCACGGTATGTTGGAAAGCCCTCAACGCTACGATCCCCGCCGAAATCATCGCGTCGGCGCAGGGACTCCAGACCCACACAATCCTGAATTGGCTCACGACCATTTCCAAGAGCTCGACCGCAATCAAGATGGGTCGATCGACCCGGTTGAGCGGGTGTTCGGACGTCTCGATATGGATCGCGACTTGTACGATCGCCGGCCACGATAGCCGTTCTCCTACCTCCTTCGGTTCTTACCCCGAATTATTTATAAACGCTTCTGCTGTAATCGCCGATGCTCAGGCGAGAGACACAGGGCTAGGTTAAGGTCAAGGTTGAGCGAAGATCTGACATTCTCAATCTTTGCCTCAAGTTTAGCCTGAACCTTAGCCTTCTCCGTGTGGCAGGGTGTGGTCACTGTAAGGCTAGGGCACTTCGGGCGACTGAGAGGCAGTCGTCCACGTTGACAGCTGGAAAAGGAGTCCCCATGATACGGGAGCACACCGTCATGACAAGCGATATGCCATCTTCTGAAGCAAAGAGTGGGCTGAGTGTTGGGAAAATTGCAATGGTCCTCGCAATCGGAGTTGCGGTGGCCGCATTTTTCTATTTTGATCTAGGTCGGTTCCTTTCCTTGCAAACACTCAAGGACAATCGCGATGATCTATTGTCGTTTACAGAAACACATTCTGCCGCAGCCGCAGCGCTGTTCGTTTTGATCTATATAGCCGTGGCGGGGCTCTCGCTTCCCGGCGCCGTGATTCTGACATTGGCAGGCGGATTCCTCTTCGGGTTTGTGTGGGGTACGCTCTTCGTCAATCTGGGGGCGACGACAGGCGCGACGCTCGCGTTTCTTGCGTCCCGCTATCTGTTGCGCGATTGGGTGGAACGGAAGTTTGGGAAGTGGCTGGGCCCGGTTCAACAGGGCTTTGAGAAAAATGCGTTCAGTTATCTTATGACCCTCCGGCTGATTCCTCTCTTTCCATTCTTTGTGGTGAATCTGGTATCCGGCCTGACTCGCATGAATGTCGGCGCCTATGTCGCGGCTACGGCTATCGGGATTATTCCCGGTTCCTTCGTCTATGCCTACGCTGGGCGGCAACTCGGTGCGATCAATTCCTTGAAAGACATTGCTTCCCCAGGAGTGATTGGAGCATTTGTATTGCTGGGGCTTCTGGCGCTTGTGCCGAACCTGTACAAGAAATGGTCCGGGAAACCGGCATGACCGCAATTACCGTAAAGGGTGAGGCGTAAGGCGTGAGGCGTAACAGCACAAGAACGTCGCAATATGATGACCCATACATCAGAGAGGGCGTTGTCGATGAATCAGGGTGAAGAGAGCCTCGTGCTGCCAGACGATGAGCATAACCGCATGCTCGTCGGCAATGTTCATCCGGCGAGCTGGGTCAACCCTGAACCGGCCGGCCGCTACAACATTGTGGTCATTGGGGCAGGGACCGCGGGATTGATCACCGCCGTCATCGCTGCGAGCTTGGGAGCCAAAGTGGCCTTGATCGAAAAACATCTGATGGGCGGCGACTGTTTGAATGTCGGTTGTGTACCCTCGAAAGGGCTCATTCGCGCGGCAAGGGCCTGGGCTGATTTGCGGAAGGCTGAGGAGTTCGGCCTGCATATTCCTCCCGGGGTAAAGTACGATTTTAGCGCTGTGATGGCGCGTATGAGAAAACTGCGGGCGCGGATCAGCCACAACGATTCAGTTCATCGCTATACGAAGTTGGGTGTGGATGTCTATATCGGCAGCGGGCGCTTTACCGGGGCCGATACTATTGAGGTCGAAGGGCCGTCCGGCAATCGTACCCTCAGCTATGCGAAAGCGGCTGTTTGCACCGGAGCAAGGGCGTCGACGCCTCCGACACCGGGATTGAAAGAAGCAGGCTATCTCAACAATGAAACGGTGTTTTCGCTGACGGAACTGCCGCCACGCATCGGGGTGATCGGCGCCGGGCCCATCGGCTGTGAGTTGGCGCAGTCGTTTGCCCGCTTCGGGAGCCAGGTCTACCTCATTGAAACGAGTCACGGCATCATGCCGAAGGAAGACCGTGACGCAGCGGAGATTGTTGAGCAGCAAATGTTGCGCGATGGAGTGAAGCTGCTTTGCTGCGGGAAGGATTTGAAGGTACAGAAAACGGAGGCCGGCAACCGGCTCACTGTCGATTCCCATGGCCAACAGTACGATGTGACGGTCGACGAGATTCTTGTCGGCGTCGGTCGCACCCCGAATGTCGAGGGAATTGGATTGGAAAAGGTCGCGGTCGAGCACGACAAGAATGGGGTCAAGGTGAACGAGCGGCTGCAGACGACGAATCCCAGGATCTTTGCGGCGGGCGATATCTGTTCTCGCTTCAAGTTCACCCATGCCGCCGATGCCATGGCGCAGATCGTCATTCAGAACGCCCTGTTTCCTCATCCATTCGGCTTGGGTTATGCCAGCGTCGAGTCTCTGATCATGCCCTGGTGCACCTTTACTGAGCCGGAAGTGGCGCATGTTGGGATGTACGAGAAGGATGCAAAGGAGAAGGGCATTGAAGTCGAAACTTACACGTTCAAACTCGATGAGGTCGATCGCGCGATTCTCGACGGGGAAGATGAGGGCTTTGCGCGGATCCACATCCAGAAGGGCACGGACAAGATCCTGGGCGCGACGATTGTGGCGGCCCACGCCGGTGACATGATCGGCGAGTTTTCGATTGCGATGAAAGCCGGAGGCGGAGCGAAGACGATTGCCGGAACGATCCATCCCTATCCGACGCAGGCCGAGGTGAATAAGAAGGTGGTCAATTTGTGGCGCAAGGAGCATTTTACGCCACGGACGAAGAATCTGTTGATGAAGTTATTTGCCTGGACGAGGAGGGGGTGAGGGAGGATCGGCTATCCCGGTGCTCACGCAACGCGCGGCCTCAGGAAGCCCTCGCTTGGGCTAATGGCACGTCTCGGCGTGCCAGTGGGTGGGAGGGTGAGAAAGTTGCGCGCAGTGGAAGATCATTCAGCCCCCATCCCTGAAGAGAGAATGAGCAAGCTTGGAGAGAGCATGTATATCGTTCGATGCGCGGAGTCGAAGGCGGACCGCGCCTGTTCTCATGGAGGAAAACGGTAAGATGCTGGTTCCAGCGAGCGTATTCCTGTTGGCAGTGCTGTTGATTGCCCCTGCGTCGCTTGTTGCAGAATCTCCCTCGGTGATTGAAGTGGGGAAGTTTTCGAGCGGGACGGTCGGGCAGGTGATGCCTGAGGGATGGAAGCCGCTCACTTTTAAAAAGATTCCCAAACATACCTCCTATGAAGTGGTGAAGGATGGAGGGGTGACGATTGTGAAGGCGGTGAGCGAGGCCTCGGCTTCGGGTCTGATTAAGCCGGTGGTGATCGATCCGAAAGAGTACCCAATCGTCCGGTGGCGTTGGAAAATCGACAATGTACTTCAGGGTAGTGACGTGGCCCTCAAGGAAGGTGACGACTTTCCGGCCAGGCTCTACGTTACCTTCGAGTACGACCCCGATAGAGTCAGCTTTGGGAGAAAGCTCAAGTTCAAAGCCGGGCAGGCTCTGTTCGGCGACATTCCGATCGCCGCTTTGAACTATATCTGGGACGCGAAGGCGCCGGTCGGCACGATCGTTGAGAATGCCTATACGGATTTTGCCAGGATGGTGATCGTCGAGAGCGGGATTCAGAAAGTAGGAATGTGGATCGACGAAGAGCGGAATATTTATGAAGACTACAAGAAGGCCTTTGGGGAAGAGCCGCCGATGATTAACGGCGTCGCAATCATGAGCGATACGGACAATACAAAGGAGCAGGCCACGGCCTATTTTGGCGATATCGTCTTTCAGAAATCGGTGAAGGCGTCGGCTCGATGACCTTGTGTTGCATGGTGGCTCATAATGAGCGGGCCGGCCTGTTCAGGGCCGGCCCGTTCGTGGACACCGCCGCGCGTGAGGTGGGTGCGCGGACTCGAAATGGAAGCTACTGAACGGAATTCGCGAAGCCGCCTCGAGTAATTTCCGCGCGGACAGTGTCCCCGACCTTTTTCTTGTGAATGTATTTCGTGCCTTGCCCGACGCGCAGCACGACTTGATTCCCGTCGTAGTCTTCAACCGTGTAGCTGTCGCCTTGGACCTTCTTCAGCGTTCCACCGACGGTTCTCCAGGCCGGGCCAGGTGAAGAGTCCTGGTGGCCGGCTTTAGGCGCATCGATTTGTTCCGGAACATGGCTGGCGGCTTGAGCCGCTGCCTTTGCAGAAGAGTGGTCGGATTTCTTGGATTTCGAGTCCTTGGCTAGTGCTGGGGTCATCGCCAACGCAACAATGGCCACTGCGCTCACCAGAACCGGGAGTATCTGTTTTTTCTCGTTCTTCATGACGAAACCTCCTTGCAGCGTGAGAATCAATTTCGACCTAGACCTCAGCAGCAAGGCGTGTGCCGCAGCATAGCGCAGGATTGATCAAGGAAGTTCAGCAGGTTAGGAGAATCGGCAGGTAAGGGCCTGAGGAATGCCAAGAAAACAGGGGGGAAATGGCATCAGCCTGTCCAAATATGACCGTGTCTGCCTAAGCGTAGATCGACAATGGCAGTGCCATCTGGCGGGCTTGCCGCCTCCCATCTGGCCGCACCTCCTTCGTCTCGTCACGAAGGTGTGGCTCAGTCCAGCCTGGGGTCAAACCCCAGACTGGACTCCGAACATTCCCTTGCCGAAATCCTATCTCTCTAACCCTCATATTCAAGGCGGTTTCTACTGTGCTGCGATAAGCCTAGCTATGAAGTCAAAGGTATAAGGCCTGCCCCTGAGTGGCCGAACGCAGCAGCTCAAGCGGAGCTTGTCAGGGGGGACTGGCTCCGGCTATGAAGGGGGATAGCCCCCGCCGGCCCCTGTCCCCGTCTGAGGGCGACGAAGACGCAGGGAGCAGCGGGATAGGCACTGTGCCGGAGATGGCGGAGCCAGTCCCCCTGGGCGTCTCCGTAGTGTCGTCACGAAGGCAATGTCGGACAGGATCCTACGTTTCCCCGTTTACTTTTCTTCCTCCCCGTCGTCTTACCCATCAGACAAGTCTGAAAAAACAGCTTCGAGATGGTTTAGGCGAGAGGTTCACTCAAACCAACAATTGTAGTCATTATTCTTAACCTGGGGGGGATTCCATGAGACGGTCAACTATTCTATTCAATCTTTTCGGTGCAGTTGGGCTGGTTGGTCTATTAAGCGGCTGCGGCAGCGGTGGCGGTGGGACTGCGACCGGAACCGGTGGGGTTGCCAGTGGGTCTTCGGCAGCTTCCGGCACGGTTACCGGTTTTGGAAGTGTGTATGTCAACGGAAAGAAGTTTGAGACGAATGATGTGGAAGTACGGCATGACGGCATAACGGAGCGATGCAGTATCGATCCAAGCAATCACTGCGGCCTCAAGGAAGGAATGACGGTGACGGTCGCCGGCTCGTTCAATGGCGATCAACGGTCGGCCAGTACGGTTAGCCAGAAAGACGCAGTCGAAGGATTGGTGCAGTCGGTCGCGGCAGATGGTCTGAGTCTGGTGGTCATGGGCCAAACGGTGTTGGTCGATAACACCACGCTGATCGATGACAACATTCAAGGGCGAAACATCCTGAATCTCGTGGCCGGAACGGATTCTGTCGAGGTGAACGGGCATATCATGCCGGGTGGGGTAATTCAGGCGACATTCATTGAGAAGAAGCCTACGGGGACGGTCACGCCGGAGGTGCGTGGGTTTGTGACGGGGCATGACGCTGTCGCCAGGACATTCCAGATCGGCGGGTTAACAGTTGTCTATAACAACAATACGATTATTGGCGACATGCCGATTCCAAGCGGCAGCAATTGGAATGGGCTCTTTGTGGAAGTGAAAGGAACTGTTTTCAATTCAGGGACTTCCACCCTCACTGCTACCAAGGTTGAGCCGGAGAATCAGGGCCTCGGCAATAATATGGATGAATTCGAAGTCGAGGGGTTCGTAAGGCAGGTTGACGGCCCTGGCGACTTCTTCATCGGGACGACACGTGTGTTGACGACTGCGAACACCCAATTCCGTGGCGGCACGATCGATGAAATCGTCGTGGGCGCGAAGCTGTCTGCCGAGGGCCGGCTGGCGAACGGAATCCTGACGGCTAAGCATGTGAAGTTCCAAGACAGCGTGAAGCTGGAGGGCAACATTGCCACGATTAATGGGAGTTCCTTCACAATCACTGGGATCCCAGGAGTGACGATATCTGTGAATAGCCAGACCGAGTTCAAGGCGAACGGTGGGAATACGATCACTAATCTGAATGATCTGCAGGTTGGCAATCATGTGCGGGTGCGTGGCCGTGTAAGCGGGAGCAGCTCCGTGATCGCAACACGCGTCGAGCAGCGGTCTGCTGATACAGATGTGGATCTGCAGGGGCCGGTGCAGTTAATTGTCGCTCAAAACCTGACTATCCTTGGGGTGGCTGTCGATACGTCGACGATCAGTAACGACAATTTCAAGGGGCTCAACGAGCAAGTTATCGGCCGTGCGGCTTTCTTTAATGCCGTGGAAGTCGGTACCTTGGTCAAGGTGAAGGGGCGGCTGGATGTCGGCACCGTGACGTGGCGTGAGGCTGAACTCGAAGATTAGCTGCAACTTGAAGAGGAGGAACAGCATGAGACAGAGGGTACGAATATCCACAGCGGTGTGGCTCTTGACTGGGTTGGCGATGCTGACAAGCCCCGCCTGGGGGCAGACCACAATACCGACTCAGAATGGGCAGGTAGACCAATTGCGTCTCGAAGGGGCTAACGATCGTGGGGGTGATCGAGGCAGCAATCGCAGCGGGCGTGGTGGAAGTGACAACAGCGGCCCTGGCTCCGCGAATAGCGGGCAGGGTTCCGGCAACAGTGGTCCTGGTTCAGCCAACAGTGGGTCGGGCCGAGGTGGAAGCGACAACAGCGGTCCTGGCTCTATGAATAGCGGGCGTGGTTTCGACAATGGCGGTTCAAGCTCCGCCAGCAGCGGGAGGGACGATGTTCGCAATGTGAACGACGATCGGCGAGAAAACCGACATGTAGATCGTCAGGTGGACCGGCGATCAAATTCCGGCGGTGAGCTGCGTGGTCTCGACCGTGCAGCTCAAGTGGCAGGTGACCATGGTCAGCAGGGAAGAGACCATGCCCGTGATGTCCAGATGGAACGGGCAAATCGTCCTGATCGCCTCGACCATCAGCAACGGCCAGAGCACCCAGATCGTGCACAGAGGTCAGATCGACCGGAGAGACATGACCGATCCGGACATAATTAGCAGTGGCGGGAAAATGATGTTGATTGGAGAACGGGGACAGGCGCCAAAAAGAAGGGCGTTTGTCCCCAACGGTACATTTTCAAGCGAGACGAGCGGTACTGGCGGCGCGAAGTTCGAAGTTCCATACACTTCAGCCTGCTTTATCCGATAAGATTGGAGTCTAGCCATGGCAACCCACCGCTTTGAGACAATGTTCTTCTGCTCCGCAGTTGGTCCAGTGCGGGGGAAGAATGTAGGAAATAACGACGTAGCCCAAGTCACTGCCGAGATACCAGCTACTACGATCACTTTGGAGCGACGAGGTGAGGCACGCAGGGACTATCAGCAGATGTGTTCGTATGAGATGCTCGAAGGTATTGGAAAGAAGTCTGTCATCATCAGGCAAGGGGAGGTCTTCTCGCTCAATCAGAGCAAGGAAGGAATGCTCATCCTCATGGGCCAGGCACCTAAGAAGAAGCAGTTGATCGAAGTGCACAGTTCTCTGCCAGGATCGGACCAGACGGTCAATGTTTTTGAAACCAAATGGGCCAGGCCCATACCAGTGGAGTCACTTGGGAAACTGTATTTAGTTGGATGCCAACGGATTTTCGGCCCCCTGGCTGTTGCTTCCGTTCAGCAGGCTTCTGATTAAATCTTGTCTTCTTCAGCTTCCTAGGGTAGATGGGTATCATGTCGTAGCACTCAGGCAGATAGGCTGAAGGTTTTTGGGGTTAAGGCTTCTTGCGCAACGAGGAGTTATCTCTGCTTGAAGAGAAAAAGGGGTAAGGGGGCAACGGGGTAGAGGGGTAAGAACCTACCCCGACTATCCCTGTATCCCGCTACCCCCGCATTCTTGGATTCCGAGATTTTTTTATTGTCTTCAGCCTGAATCTCTGAAATTGTCTAACAACACAATAACCGTTTCAGTCTCGGCCGGAGGAGGAGCGGGTAGGAAGGACTGGTTATGCGAAAGCAGTGGTTGCTGCTGTGTCTGGTGATCGGAATTACGGTTGCGAGTGGAGTGGGTGTGGCCATGGCAGCAACGACGGACATGACCCATCAAGGCCCCGCTTCGCCCGATCAAAAATGGCAGATTGGGTTCACCCCCAGCTATAGCAGCGGGAATTTCGGGACGAGCACAACCAGTTCATTTTTCTACGCTCCAATTTCAATTCGTCGGTTTTTTAGAGATGGCGATGTTGCCATTGTGATTCCATTCGTCATGGCGACGACAGATGGACAGACAACGATAGTGGGTGGAAGTCCAACTCCAATTCAGGGTAACACCAACAATAGCGGGCCAGGCAATAATAACACGAGTACCGGATGTACGAATCAAGGGCCAGGCAATAATAATTGTCAATCCGTGTTGACGGGTCAGGTGGCCGGCAATACAACGACGAACGCGGGTCTTGGCGACATCATTCTCAGGGGCCGATATTATGTCGTTGAGGAAAAGGATTGGACCCCCCTCATTGCAATCACGGGCCGTTTGAAGCTGCCGACAGCCGATGCGTCGCGTGGGCTCGGGACGGGCAAGATGGACGAAGGAGTTGGAACCGAAATTTCCAAGCGCTTGGGGGACAGCTGGATTACCTTTCTCGATGGGGGCTTCAACGTCATCGGCAGGCCGGATGGCCTGAATCTCAGAAACCAGTGGTGGTATGACGTTGGAGGGGGCTATTACCTCATGAAGAATCTGCTTGGCACTGTCTACTTCGAAGAATACCGGTCTCTCGTTTCCGGAGTCCAAAATATCCGTGACGTCTTTTTTGGCATGAACTATCGGGCCTCCTCAGAGTGGCGTTTCAATGGGGGAGTCTCCGTGGGCCTATCCAACGGGGCTCCTGACTACGCATTGTCCATCGGAACCAGCTACCGTTTCTAGCAGGATGCTGAAAACGTCCACTAGCCCGTCTTGTTCATTTGGTTTGTTTGGTTTGTCTCGTTTGTTTGGTTGAATGAAACTAACCAGATAGACCAAATCAACCAGATGAACCTGAGAAACCAGAAACGCCAGATGGCTTGCTTGACCATCTTCAGGGTGTTCCCTTGTCATTCA
>Ga0315271_10000518_pt1 | contig 21414 bp, 16 predicted proteins | sample C3_top_MG_FD_204664 | JGI IMG/M metagenome (GOLD analysis project Ga0315271, IMG submission 204664) | Sediment microbial communities from Yellowstone Lake, YNP, Wyoming, USA - C3_top | ecosystem: Environmental > Aquatic > Freshwater > Lake > Sediment | place: USA: Wyoming | collected 2017-08-01
GACATCTGCTTGGCGAGGTCGCCCGCGTCTTGCGCGGCGGCGGGTTGGGCGCTGCCCATGAGCAGCGCAGCGCCAAGGCCAGCCGCGGAGAACCGCGTGATGTTCATGGCTTGTTTGCCGCCCATGGCCGAGGCCGATTCACTGCGTATGGTTTTCATTGCGTTTCCTCGATGCGCCCGTCCGTTTCAACATGGACAGGCTTGGTTGCGGACGGGCCCGGCGCACATGGCACCGAACCGGATCTTGTCTACTTCACGGCGTCAAACGGATCAAGAACGCGCACACCCGTCGGGGCGAAATGCTTGACGTTGCGGGTCACCACCGTAGAGCCATGTGTGAGGGCCGTGGCCGCGATCAGCAAGTCGGCACCCTCATGCCCCAACCTGGCTGAAAGCCTGCCCCAATGCCGAGCGGCATTGGCATTCACTGGCAAGACGCGATCGGCGTACAGGTTCAACAGTGTCTCCAGCCATTGCTCCAACTCTGCGGCAAACACCGCATCGGACTTGCGTGCTTTTTCGATCCCACGTTCAATTTCACCAACACTGACGACGCTGATGAACAGGCTGTCTGCCTCTTGCGCCTTGATCCATTGAATCACCTTGCGCGATGGTCTTGCCTTGCGCAATTCAGAGAGCACCACCGTGTCGAGCACAAAGCTCACAGCTCGACGTCGCGCATGGCGAGCTTGGCGCGCGACCCGGCAGGTTCTCCCTGACCAGCACGTTCTCGCGGCATGGCGAGCAAGTGCGCAACGAAGTCCGGCGCGTCCTTCTTCGCGCCGATCTTCAATGCAACATAGGCCTGCTCGGAGAGCACCATCACCGCATCCTTTCCGCGCCGGGTGATCCGCTGCGGCTCGCCCCGCAAGGCGGCCTCCACGAGCTCACTCAACTGCGCTTTTGCGGTTTGCAACTGCCATTGAGCGTGGCCCATCGGTGCTCCCTTGTTCTGGTCGGTTTAACTGACTAGATTGTGAAATCGCTGTCGCCGCAAGTCAAGGGCCAGGGTCCAAAAGCAGGCGTCCTTGGCGTTCAGTACGGTTGTTTGATCACCACGTACTGCGTACCCTGGGGCTGATACCACGTGCTGCCGCACTGCTGATAGATCATGCCGCCATAGTTGACGGGAACACAGCCGACGGGGACGGTACGCACCATCGAGCCGATGACAGCGGACGTCACCGCCACCGCAGTGGTTACGGCGACTGCAGTGGCGACCGGGTGGTAGTCGTTGTCCCAGCCGCCATGGTGGTTGTCGACATTGACGTTGACGTTGACGTTCTTGTTCGCGTTGACATTGACGTTCTTGTTGCTGACGTTGTTGACGCTGGTACTGCGAACATCGTTGGAACGCGCGTCGCGATTGCCGTTGTTGACCTGCTTGTTCCCGCCGCCAGCGCGAGCGCCCCCACCGGCAGCGCGGGCAGCACCACCATCGCGTGCCGCCGCAGCGGCCGGGGCCACGGCGAAGCTGGCCAGGACGAGAACCGTCAGCGGTGCAAGGAACATGTTGCTGAATGATTTCTTCATTTGAGCGCCCCTTTATTTCTTGTCCAACGGACGAAGTTCGACTGAGGTCGCGCCCTTGGGAGGCGTGAACTTGAAAGCGGCGTCCTTGAACGTCGGCTTCAGGTTCCAGTCGATCAGCGAGACCGATTGCGGGCGTGCCTCGTCGGCGCGGTTGGTGATCACGAGCTTGCGCGGCAGGGGTTTGCTCCCGGTCGTGATCCAGATCTGCCAGTCGAAGCTGCCCTGGCGAAAGGCGTAGTGGTCACAGAGGTCGGCGCCGATGAAATCCTGGCCGGCATTCATGGCCGAATCGATCTTGTCGAGCGGCGCGGCCGGCGTGCCCCAGAGAAAGAGGTCCGACAACGGGACTTCCACGCCGTACCTCTCTTCAAGCTTGCTGACCAGCCCGCCGATGTTCTCGGTGAACTCGACGGTCGAGTAATACTTTTGCGCCGGGATGTAGAGCGCCGCCGTCTTGCCGTCGAAGAAGAGTTCGCGCTCGGACCGGGCGCTGGCCATGCGGGCGCGCAGCTTGTTCGGCCGTTGAACGTCGATGTCTGCCGTCGCCGTGTGCTGGAGCTTCTGGCCATCGGCCAGAACCCGCTCACCGGTCAGTTCGGTCGACACCTGAAAGCGCTTCAGGGATTGCAGGTGGGTGCCCATGTCCTTGAGCGCCTGGACAGCCGCCGCGTTGACCGCATTCGCAACCGGCTGGGCAGTGCCCGCCGGCGCAGTTTGCGCGTAGACGCCGGGTGCAGCGAACGACACGGCCAACAGGGCCGTGGCGAGCATCTTGTTTTTCACATTGATCTCCTGGGGGGAAATGGAAGGATTCATCACCGCATTCCGGACGGGTTCGATCACTTCACCTTGTCGACATTGCCAGGCTTCCAGCTCTTGTCGATGGCGGCCTTGGTCGGGCCATAGAGCCGCAGGATCGCGAAATATCCCTTGCCGGGCACGGTGGCGAGCCAGTTGCCTTGCTGGCCCTTGGGCGCCTTCGGCCCGAGGTGGATGTCGGTGCTGCCGTCGTCGTTTTGAGCGGGCAGGTCTTTCGACCCGAGCGACGGGAAGGGCTGGCCGTTGGCCAGGCCCGACGCGTTCTCGGCCTCGTACAGCGTCACCGACCAGAACATGGCGGCCGGGATGTTGGCCGGCAAGTTCAAGCGGTATTTGCTGCCGCCCGACAGGGGTACGCCCTTGCTGTCATTGAACGCGATCATGTACTTGGCACCCTTGCCCGGCGACTGCGACAACATGCCCGGGCTGAGCGAGTAGTAGTCGGTGAACATCCAGATCCGCGCGTCGAGGTCAAGGTACGGATACGCCCCGGCCACGTTGCGCCATGCCAGATCCTTGGCGCCACCGAGGTTCTTCGGCGTGCCGTCAGCGAAGGGGTTGAGCCAGCACGAACGGTCTGGATAGACATGAAGGTCGAGGCCGTTGACCTTGTCCTGGAAGCCGATCACGCGGCTCATCTTGTAGGCCGTCTTCGCAGCCCGGTCCAGGATCTGACGGGTCTTCGCGTCCGGCGCGAAGGGCCGACCCTTGACGATGCCGATCGATGCCAGCATGCCCAAGCCATCGGAATGCGCCAGGTTGGCGCCCTCGCTGTCGACCAGCCGCTTCAGGTCGTCGAACACGCTGCCATCGCTGACCGGCAGCATGTTGGCCGGCACGCCGGAAGCGTCCGGGAACTGCATCGGCAAGGCATCCTTCTTCTTGCCCTTCAATGGGTATATCTTCGATTGCTCCACCAGCGCGACGGCCGGCCCCAGGTCGGTCGGCACCTTGTAGAACGAACGCAGGAAGACGAAGACGTTGAAGGTGGCCGAGCGGTAGACGAAATAGCCTTCCGGCACCTTGCCCGTGTAGCCCGGCGGCAGCAGCAGGAACTTGCCGCCCTGCCCTGCGTCGGGCCCGAAGAAGCCGACGTCACCGAACACCTTGCCGCCGTCCACCGGAATCGGGAACTGCCAGAAGTCGAGCAAGATGCCTTGCAAGCCGGGTGGCGCTTCGAAGACCAGCGGGCCGGTCTGGCCGAGGTCGACATAGCTCATCGCGTAGATGACGTCGGAGTTCGGCGTCGTCACCAGCGTCTTGGCGTCGAGGCGCTTCTTCCAGATCGGCAGCACGTTGTAGCCGGCGCCGAAGACCTTCTCCGAGCCATTCTTCATGCCCAGCGTGTTGATCAGCGGCAAGGCCCACAGGTAGGCCTGGGTTGCGCGCTGGAACAGCAGCTCGTCGCGCAATGCCGAGGCGGCTTCCTTGGTGGGGCGGTTTTCCTTGAACGGCGCGTTGGCCAATTCATCGAACCGTGATGGCACCCGTGCCGGCGCCAAAGTCTTCGTTGTCATGTTTGTCCTCGTTGGGTCTGTTGATTGGTTCGCTGGTTAAATCGTGGGCCAAGCACTCGGGCGGTCCGCACGACTCAAACACAAATGAGATGCGCCGAGCTGCCGAAAACTTATGTCAGCTTCTCGAAGTCCGGAAGGACCCAGCTCTTGTCGAACATCTTCTCGGTGGGCCCGTAGAAGCGGAAGAGCACGAACCAACCGTCGCCGGCCTTTGTTTGCACCCAGTTGTTCTCAAATCCCTTGGGTGCGGTCGGCCCAACATAGATGTCGGTTGTGCCGTCGGCATTCTTGACGACGTCGACTTCGCGGGAGGACACGTCCATGTTCCTGTTCCCGTTGATGAGCATCTGGCGATTCTTCTCGTCGTAAATGCTCGCAGACCAGAACTGCGTGACAGGCGGGTTGGCCGGCACACGCAGGCGGTAGTTGTTGCCACCGGTGAGCCAGCCGCCGTCCTTGTCCTGGTAGGCACCCATGTAGCGCTGGCCAAAACCCGAGGTCGTGGAGCGCATGGCTTCAGAGATGGCGACACCCTCGTAGAAGTAGGAGGCACGCTCATCCAGCAGTTCGCAATCTCCGATCCGCTGGGTGGTGTTGACCGTCATCGTGTCCTTCCAGTGCTTGCCAGGCCAATAGAAGTCGGCAAACCGCTTGGTGTAGGTGTTGGCCTTGGCCATCAACTCGCCCGTCTGCGCCGCGTCGGTCAGGATCTTTCGCTGCCGGGCATCGGGCGCGAAGGCCTTGCCGGGCTCGATGCCCAGCGGCTTGAGCATCGCCATGAAGAAGCGGTCGCGTTCTGCCACGGGCTCCTTGGCGAGTGCGCCGGCCAGACTTTCCCAAAAGGCCATGCCGGTCGGCGGAGTCTGGCTCCATGGGGCGGTGCCGGCTGGCACCACCTGCTCTTTGGGCGGGTTGGCGCGTTCGCTGTAGGCGTAGGTACGGATCAATGGCGCCAACTCGCGGACCGCGCGCTCGCGGTCTTGGTCCAGCAGCCGACCGCCGAAGAACACGTTCTTGGTCGTGGACCGTATGACGAAGTAACCCTCGGCCTTGGGGACTTCCTGGCCGGGTCCAAGCATCAGATACTTGCCACCCTGAGCCTTGTCCGGGCCCACCACGCCGACATCGGTCAGCGAGCGTTGCCAGGCGTCCATGATCATTCCGGCGATCAGGCCCTTGGGCAGCTCGAACACCAGCGGACCGCTCTTCTCCAGATCGGCCAGGCCGGCGATGTACGGCGTGTCGAAGTTGGGCGTCATGATGCCGAGCTTTTCCTCGAAGCTCAGAAAGAGCACGAGCTGGCCGTTCCGAACCTTGTAGGTGTTCTCGTGTGTCTTCTGCCACTCGGCGATGCCAACGATCGGAATGCCCCAGACATAGGCCTGACAGGCGCGCTGGTAGTCCGATTCGTCGATGAGCTTGGCAATGCTCTCCTGGCTCGGGTAGCCGCTGTCGAGCTCGATCCTGCCGAGGCGGGTGTTGACGGTGGTTTCCATGGTCATGTCCTTTGGTTTGACTATTTCATTGACTCGATCTCGCCCGGCCACCAGGTCTTTTCGAAGAAGGGCTCCAGCGGCCCGTAGAGGCGCAGGATCAGGTTACAGCCCTTTGCGGGCACGGCCTGCACCCAGTTGGCTTCACGCCCTGCCGGGGCAGACAAGGAAAGCCGAGCACCGGCAAATCAGCCTGCGGCATGAGGCCCCATCAGGCCTCTCTGCCGGCGGCCTGCATGCCCATGATTTCGTCGACATAGCGCCCTTGCTTGAGCAAGCCGACCATGGTCTTCATTGCCGGGTCAATGTGGGTGAAGAACGCCTTGTAGCCGGCGCACAGGTAGTTCAGACCGTCTTCACCGTCGGGGGTCTTGATGAAACGGTTGCGCGGGCATTCGCCGTAGCAGGCGAACTGCACCGGGCATTGCTTGCAGTACTGGGGCAGAGTGTCATATTTGGCCTGGCCGAAGCGGCGCTGCTTTTCAGAGGCCACCAGCGTGGCTAGCGGCGTGTCCTTGACATTGCCCAACCGGTGATCCGGCTCGACGTAGTGATCGCAGGAGTAGACGTCGCCGTTGTGTTCCATCGTCAGTGCGCCGCCGCAGGTCGGCGAGACGATGCACGAGTTGTGTTGCCCCAGCCAGCTGCCCAGCGCCACGTCGAAGGTCGTCACGTACACCTTGCCGACATCGCGCTGCACCCATTCGTCGAAGATGCCGATCAGGAACTGGCCGAACTTCTCGGCATGGACCGTGCGCTCGGTCACCAGACTGCCTTCCTGCTTGTACAGCGGCCGATCACTGCCTTTCAAACCGCCCCAGCCCTGGTTGGCGAAGGCTATCGTCTGCTCGGTGGCGCGCTCGACGATAGGGATCAGCTGGATGTACTCCGCTTTCAGTTCGTCGCGAAAGAAGCGATACACCTCGACCGGGTGGTCCTGGTTGGCGGCATTGACGGTGCACAGGATGTTGACATCGACCCCGTGCTTGCGCAGGCAGTGCCAGCCGCGAATCACGTCGTCGAAGCTGCCTTGGCCCTGCTTGTCGATGCGGTAGGCATCGTGCATCGCGCGTGGCCCGTCCACGCTGAGCCCCACGAGATAGTTGTTCTGCTTGAAGAAGGCCGCCCACTCGTCATCGACCAGCGTGCCGTTGGTCTGCATGGTGTGCAGGATGCGCTGGTGCGGTTGGCGATACTGCTCGGCCAATTGCACCGAGCGCTTGTAGAAATCCAGCCCGCGCAACATCGGCTCGCCGCCTTGCCAGGCCACATCGACCTGTGGCCCCGGCGAGGATTCCATCAACTGCCGCAGGTACTTGTCCAGCGTGGCCTCGTCCATCAGCGGGCTCTCGCGCGGCGGATAGAGGTTCTCTTTCGACAGGAAAAAACAATACTTGCAGCCCAGATTGCAGGCGGCGCCCGCGGGCTTGGCCAGCAAGTGATACGGGCGCGGTGCTGATTGTGCTTGGATGATGCTTGCTCTTTTTTTGTGGGTCATCAGCGACCGGCAGCCGCTGGGGCTGCCGGTCATGCTGGTGCTTACTGGCGGGCCAGGTACATCCGCATCTTGGCCTCGAGGTCCTCGACGGCTTCGCCGGTGATGTCGACCAAGGCTTTCTTCACTGTGCCGGTGAAGGCGAAGGGCGGCTTGTAGTCATCCATGACCGGGGCACCGCTGTCGGAGCCGATGACGACGCCGGCCGCCAGCCCCAGTTGCAGCGGGATGGTGACGGGCAGGTCGCCGGTGCCGACCTCCTTGGCGTCGATGAAGAGCTTGATCGTGGCGGGCACGCCTTTGCCCTTTGGGACGTCGGCAGGCCCGGTCGGGATGAACTCGAAGCTGAAGATGTGCTCGCCCTCGGGGATGTCCGCGGTGGACTTCACCTTGAAGCGCTGATCGGCGACGTAGTTGTAGCCATAGGTCAGCTTGCCGTCCTGGACGTAGAACACGAAGCCGCCGTCGTTGCCGCCCATGGCGAACAGCACGCCTTCGGCGCCGCCCTTGGGCACGCTGGCATGCACCGACACCGAGTGCGCCACGTTGACCAGGCGGGGCGCCGCACTGGCGGGCACCATCTGCGTGCCGGGGTAGTAGACGTACTTCTTGCGGCCGACCGCGATCTGCGGCCGTTCGATGCCGAACCGCGCCGTCGTCCGGCTGTCGACGGGCAGCACGTCGTACTTGCCGGCTTCGACGTACCACATGCCGATCATGGCGATCAACCGGGCGCGCTCCGACTGCGCCACGTTGGTGGTCTCTGCCGGATCTGCCTTCAGGTCGTACAGCTCCCATCCCTCGGCATCGAGCTTGATCAGTCCGTCATAGGTGATCGGATCGCCGAACTTGTACTCGGCCTCGGCGAACGAGGTGCCCGGCCACGGACAGACCGCGCGCCAGCCGTCGTGATAGAGCGACCGGTGGCCGAACATCTCGAAATACTGGGTGACGTGCAGGGCTTCGGCACTGGCGTCGTCGAAGGACGACTTCAGGCTGAAGCCCTGGATCGGCGACTGGGCCACGCCACGTATCGCAGTCGGCGGCTCGATGCCCAGCGCGTCCAGCACGGTCGGCACCATGTCGATGGCGTGGGCGAACTGAGTCCGGATCTCGCCCTTGGCCTTGATACCCTGGGGCCACGACACGATGAAGGGGTCAGACACGCCACCGCGATAGGTTTCGCGCTTCCAGCGGCGGAACGGCGTGTTGCCGGCGTGGGTCCAGCCCCATGGGTAGTGGTTGAAGTACTTCGGCCCGCCGATGTCGTCGATGGCGGCCAGGTTCTGTTCCAGGTTGTCCGGCACGTTGTTGAAGAACTTTCCTTCGTTCACCGACCCGGTCGGCCCGCCTTCCGGGCTGGCGCCGTTGTCCGAGATCACCATGATCAGCGTGTTGTCGTACTCGCCGATCTCCTTGAGGAACTTGATCACCTCGCCGATGTAGTGGTCGGTGTGCTCGACGAAGCCCGCGAAGACTTCCATCATCCGCGCGTACAGGCGCCGTTCGTCGTCGGAGAGCGAGCCCCAGTCCTGCACATCGGGGTCGTGGCGCGACATGACGGTGTTCGCCGGGATGATCCCCAGTTCCTTCTGCTTCTTGAACACCTGCTCGCGGTAGACGTCCCAGCCGCCGTCGAACTTGCCCTTGTACCGGTCGGCCCAGTCCTTGGGCGCGTGGTGCGGCGCGTGGTTGCCGCCTGTTGCGTAGTACATGAAGAAGGGCTTGTCCGGCGCGACCTGCTTGGAGTCGGCGATCATCGCCTTGGCCTTTTCGGCCAGGTCTTCAGACAGGTGGTAGCCCTCTTCCGGCGTCCTCTCAGCTTCGACCTGGTGGTTGTCGCTGGTCAGCTCCGGGTAGTACTGGTGCGTGTCGCCGCCCATGAAGCCGTAGTAGCGCTCGAAGCCTCGCCCCAGAGGCCAGCGGTCGTAGGGCCCCGCCGCGGATGTCGATTCGGTGGGTGTCAGGTGCCACTTGCCGATGGCATAGGTGTTGTAGCCCTTCTGCAGGAGGATCTCGGACAGGAAGCCGTTCTCGAACGGGATGTAGCCGTTCGATCCGGGATAGCCCATCGAGCCTTCCGTGATGCAGGCCATGGCGTTGGAGTGATGGTTGCGCCCGGTGATCATGCAGGCGCGTGAGGGTGAACACAGCGCCGTGGTGTGCATGTTGGAATAGCGCAGGCCGTCTGCGGCCAGGGCGTCCAGATTGGGCGTGTTGATCGGGCTGCCGTAACAGCCCAAATGCCCGAAGCCCGTGTCGTCAATGACGATGAACAGCACGTTCGGCGAGCCCTTCTTGGCGCGGTTCGGCTCGGGCCACGCGGGTTTGGACACGTCGGCCGTTCTGCCGGCTACACCGCTGAAGGCGGTTCCTGGTTTGTATTCTTTCAGTGCCATTTGCTTACTCCTGATCGGTGTGTTGACCGGCAACCCTTACGGGCTATCAGTCCATCTGGGTGGCCATCTTGAGCCGGTCCATCCCAGTGGGCTGTGGCACATCGGGGAAGGTGAAGGTGACCGACTCGATGCTGCCGGTGAAGGGGAACAGACCCTTCTCTTCGTACTCATGGCACACCGGCGAGACACAGTCCATGCCGACGTCCATCGTCTCGGTGCCGCAGCGCATGGGCACTTGGCGTTCCACGCGGCCGCTGGCGACCTCGACGCCATCCACCAAAAGCTTCACGTTCGCCGGACAACCCGGCTTCAGGGTCTCGGGGGCGAACTCCACCCGCACGACGTGCTTGCCCGGGGTCAGCGGCTGTTCAGACATCACGTCGTAGCGCGCGATGTTGAAGTAGTTGTAGTGGTAGCGAATCTTGCCTTCCCAGCAGAACAGCGACCACCCGGCGGCGTCGCCGCCGAGACACACGATGACCCCTTCCGCGCCACCCTCTGGAACTTCGATCGGGGCCACGATGGTGTGCGGCACCGACACCGTTTTGGGCGCGCTGCCCTCGGGCAGGCGGATCATGCCGGGGTAGAAGGTGACGACCGATCGGCCGGCAAAGAAGCTGGGGCGCAGTGTCACGTCCATGCGTTCGGCGAAGCTGTCGTCCAGCGGCAGCACGTTGTAACGTGCGGCGTCGGCCAGGAACAGGTCCTGGAGTTCGCGCAGCTTCTTCGGGTGCTTGTCGGCCAGATCCACCGCTTGAGAGAAGTCCTCGGCGATGTTGTAGAGCTCCCACTTGTCCTCATCGAACGACGCTGAGCCGGACGTCTCCCAGGGCAGGCGGCCGTGCCGGCAGCACGCGATCCATCCGTCCGCGTACATCGCGCGGTTGCCCAGCATCTCGAAGTACTGATGGGTGCGCTCGCTGGGGACCTTCGCGTTCTCTTTCGCAAAGGTGTAGGCCAGGCTCGTTCCCTCGATCGGGCGCTGCGGGAAGCCATTCACGTTCTTCGGTTCCGCAACCCCCACCACCTCCATCAGCGTCGGCATGATGTCGATGACGTGATGGAACTGCGAGCGCACCGCACCCACATCCTTGATGACCTTCGGCCACGAGATCATCATGCCGTTGCGCGTGCCGCCGAAGTGTGACGCCACTTGCTTGGTCCACTGGAAGGGCGTGTCACCGGCCCAGGCCCAACCGACCGCGTAGTGCGGCGATGTGCCCGGCATGCCCCAGTTGTCCATCTGGGCCATGGCGTCGGCTTCGGTCGGCTGCTGGCCGTTGAGGTTCATGATCTCGTTGGGCGTGCCCACCAAGGAACCCTCGGCGCTGGAGCCGTTGTCGCCGATGATGTAGATAATCAGCGTGTTGTCCAGTTCACCCAGTTGCTCGATCGCATCGACAATGCGCCCGGCCTCGAAGTCAGCGTGTTCGAGAAAGTCGGCGTAGTTCTCGGCCTGCCGCGCGAACAGCGCTTTCTGCGCGGCGGTATGGCTGTCCCAGGCGGGAATCTGCTCGGGCCGGGCGGTGAGACCCGTGCCAGGCGGGATGATCCCGTCCTTGAGCTGGTTGGCGTGCGCGATCTTGCGGTACTCGTCCCAGCCCATGTCGAAGCGGCCCTTGTTCCGGCCGCGCCAGTCGAGCGGCGGCTGGTGCGGCGCGTGCGCCGCGCCCGTGGAGAAATAGGCGAGGAACGGACGGTCAGGCGCGATCGACTTCTGCTGGCGAACCCAGGCGATGCACTCGTTGGCCAGATCGGTGGTGAGGTGGTAACCCTCGGCAGGCGTCTTGGGCGCCTGGACCGGCGTGGTGTTGCGCAGCAGCGAAGGGTAGAACTGGTCGGTCTCGCCGGAGATGAAGCCGTAGAAGTAGTCGAAGCCCTGGCTGGTGGGCCAGTTGTCGAACGGACCGGCGGCGCTGGTGTGGTTGTCAGGCACGTTGTGGTTCTTGCCGAACCACGCGCTGGTGTAGCCGGCGTGCTTCAGCAGTTCGGCGAAGGTGGCACAGCCCTTGGGGATGATGCCGCAGTAGCCGGGGTATCCGGTGGCCATTTCCTGGATGACGCCGGCCGCCACGCTGTGGTGGTTGCGCCCGGTCAGCATCGCAGCGCGCGTGGGCGAGCACAGCGCGGTGGTGTGGAACTGGTTGTAGAGCAGGCCGTTCTTCGCGACGCGCTCGGCCGTGGGCATCCGCACCAGCCCGCCCTGCACGCTGGGCCAGCCGAAGCCGACATCGTCCAGCAGCACCAGCAACACGTTGGGCGCGCCTGCTGGCGCCGTCTTGGTCGGCGGGAAATCCGGCTTCGAGTCGGTGGCGTACAGCCCGATCTTGGCGTTGGGAAACGTCCATTCCGGTTCAGGAAGATGGTTGCGGTCGACGGCCCGTGCTTTCGGTGGCTTCGTGGTCTTGTCAGTCATGGTCACTCGTCCTTTGGATTCCCTGCGATTGCAATCAAGGCGGGCAGTCGGGAACGGACCGCTTACCAGGCTCATGAGATTAGCAGTTGCGAGATTGGTTTCTTGAAGCACCCAAAAATTTGGCGCGTTGGTCCAACCTCGATCGCTTCGGAGGCAGACGGTGCCTGGTGGCAGCGTGCTCGCGCCGCGGGCATTGATACCCGATTTGAGCCTATGCCGCCGGCGCGCGGTGGGCAATTGGACTTTAGGCCAACCTGCTGTGCCGCATCATCCCGGCTTGATCGCCCGCACCTCGGCGGCCCGCTCGTCCACCGGAATCACCGGCAGTTCGCCAGCGTTCTTGGCTGGCAGCCGGCGCAGGAGGTCCATGATGGCCTGCCATTCCTTGATCTCGCGCGGCGCGTTGCCGATGTTGGCGTCATCACCGGCACCATTCACCGCGTCGGTCGCCACACAGCTGGCGTCCAGCGTGCCGCGCGGCGCCAGCAGATGGGCGGTGCTGTGGCGCGGGTCGTCGAGGGCGTCGACCTTCGATGCGAGCGGCTGGCCCTGCCGGTTCTTGGCCAGCGGCGCCAGCTTGCCCTTGGTGTACTTGGGGATGGCGGTGATGATCATGCCCAGCATCAGCGGGCAGCTCAGGCTGTACAGGCGCTGATCCTGGCCGCTGGTGTCGATGGCGCGGTAGCCGCGGTCGAGGTCACCGAGCTCGATGGCCGTCACCACGTCGAAGGTCGGGCGCGACAGGTCGTAGTGAAAACGCAGGCCCGAGGCGCGCGGGAAGTACTCGCCCGGATGGGCCGGGCTGTCTATGAGAAAGAACTCGAGCAGGGCCTTCAGGTCCGCCCCGGTGAACCACCCGGTGACCAGCGTGCTGCCGGCCGTCGGGTCGAGCACGCCGGCACCCAGCGGTGCGACGGCGAACACGTCGTAGACGGTCAGCACGCCGGTCTTGCCGCGCAGCAGGGGCGCACGCATCATGCCGTTCGCCGTGAAGCCGATGTCGGCCTGCGTGGCACGCCTGAAGGCATCGGTGCACAGGTTGGCCAGCACCGTGCCGGCGGCGATGTCGGTGTAGCTGTTGAGCAGGTCGCGCGGCGTGATCGCCAGCGGCTGGTCGATGCTGTAGCCGCGCGACGCGAACACCACCGCCGTGACCGAGGCCTTGAGCTCGTCGATCTTGGCGGCGATGGCGCCGTCACCCAAGATGCTGTCGTCGATCGGGTAGAGGCGATACGAATCGACCGTCAGCTTGTCACCATCGACGCTGATCACCAGCTCGCCGAGGTTCTTGCCTTCGAGCCCGGTCTGCACGACGGGCGTGCGGCCGTTGACGATGATCGGCTCGTGCAGCATCGTGTGGCTGTGGCCGCCAATCACGATGTCGATGCCCGGCACGGCCTGCGCCAGCTGCACGTCTTCACCGTCGCTGTAGCGGCCGTCCGGGCCCTTGACCACGCCGCCATGGCTGAGGGCGATCACCACGTCGACCTTCTCGGTCTCGCGCAGGGTCTTGACCACCTCGCGGGCGGTCGCTACCGGGTCGGGAAACTGCGTCGCGCCACCACTGGTGTAGATCTGCGCTTCCTTGCCGAGCACGCCGAACAGGCCGAAACGCATGCCGCCTCGCTCGATCACGGTGTAGCGACGGATCACGCCTTCATCGGCCAGGCGCTGCAGGCTGGCGAGCGTGGCATCGCTGCCGGAGAAGTCGCTGTTCGATGCCAGCACCGCTGGTACATGGCCGGCTTTGGCCGCAACGCCGATGGCCTGGCCCAGGCCTTCGGGCCCGAGGTCGAACTCGTGGTTGCCGAAGGTGGTGGCGTCATAGCCCATGCGGCCCATCAGCTGCAGCTCACCGCCGATCTCGCGGCTCGCGGCGGCGAACGGCGTGCCCATGCTGTAGTCACCCGCATCGAGCGTGAGCACCGGGCCGTCGCCGCTGCGCGCATCGCGCCGGGTGGCGATCAACGCGGCCAGCCGCGCATAACCGCCGCGCGTCTTGTCGTCGTTCAGCGTGAACGGCGTGTAGTCGGCGGCCGGCCCCATGCCGATGAAGGCCGAATGCATGTCGTTGGTGTGCAGGATGGTGAAGGCTTTTTTCATGGTCGTCGAGTCCGCGGCGTTGGCCGGGCAGGTTGCCGCGGGCAGCGTCGCGCCCAGCGCGGGGGGGGGGGTGCCCGTATCGTAAGTCGAGTGGCGCGGACGAACCATTTGACCTTGGCTCAATGGCTGCGGCACGGCCAAGGCCGCTCAGATCGCCCGAGTTGCCGATGGCGCAAGTCAGGGTCGAAACCAGGCATTGCCCACCACCAGATACACCGCCGTCGTTCCCGGGCTGTGCGCGACATCGACGCCGACATCCAGGCCGAACTTGCGGGCCAGCCGGTAGCGAACACCGATGCCTCCGCTGCCGACGTTCTGCGTCGCGGCAAGGTTGTCGCGGGTGGTTCGTGCCGCGCCGGCCCCGCCGAACGCAACGCTGCTCCAGCGGTCAAGAAATTGCCAGCGCCCTTCCAGCTCGACTGCAGCCATCTGGTCGCCGCGGTAGCGCATCGCAGGAACGCCGCGGAGTTGGACGAACGGCCGCAGGAAGAACGGCGTGCCGACCGAGGACCAGGCGTACTGGCCGCGAGCGCCGAGCGTCACGCCACGCGCCACCGGCTGCCAGCCCGTCACGACCTGCTCGAAGCGCTCGAAATCGTCGCTCGCGCCCAGCGCCTTGCGCGAGGCCAGCCACGACGTTTCGGCGTAGATACCGCGCGTGGGCGTGAACAGGTTGTCCCGGGTGTCGAATTCGAGGATCGCGGTCGGCGCCGAGATCGTCACGCGGGCGCGATCGGCAAGACCCGGAACGACCGGCTCGTCGCGCAGCTTCGGATCGACGCTGGCATAGACGTAGCGCAAGCCGAGCGCCCACGGCGACTTGGGCGCCAACTGCCAGTTGACCTGGGCAACGGCGCCGCTGAACTGCAGCGAGTAGCGCAGCTTCGAGTCGGCGGCGCTGGGGTCCGGGCCAAGGCCGTAGAAATCGAGATTGGCCTGGCCGCTGCCGGCGCCGACCATCGTGCGCAAGCGCCCGTCCAGCCAACGGCTGGCATCAACTGCAAACGCACCCTTGGTTCCATTCGCGGTTGAAATCGCCCCGATGGCGGAGATGTCCGGGCGCGCCCACCCTTCGTCGCCGGCATCCTTGCGCGGTCGCACGAACATTCCGGCAGCGCCGCCGCCGTAGCCGACGGCCGGCTCCGTCACGATGATCGGGATCGGCAAGAAGCCGCGGGGGTTCTCGAGAAAATGGCTGAGGTCGAGCTGCCCGTCGGCGGGGTCGAGAAAGCGTGCGCGACCCGTGCGCGCGGCGTCGGGCGGCTTGGCGTCGGAGACGGCATCGGTTCCGCGAAAGGGCTCGGAGGGGGCCTGGGCGTGGACGCCGGTCGTTGCGCCCATGGCCAGTGCAGCGAGGAGAACGTGGCGCGACAATCGCATCGGTTGTGTTTCTGGTTCGGCGAGACGCGGCAGGGATAGGACTTGGCCAGGTTGAGCCAGCGTGAGGCGCCAGCTTCCTTGGCTTACCACTGCGCGGTTGCGAACGGGTCTGCCGACTGGCGTGGGGCCACGTTACGACGATCCACACGTGCGAAACATTGGACCTTGGTCCAATGACCGCATCAGTAGCGCGACCAAAGTTCACCACGCGGCATGGTGTCGGACACCACCGGGTCCGACCCGGCGCCCTACAGCTTCTGTGCCCCCGCCAACTTGGCCAGCGCCTTGTCAAAGGTGGCGAGCGGCAGATGCCCGGCCTTGCGAGCGATCTCAAGGACCAGGCAGTCGGAAAAGCCAAGGGCTGGTTTGGCACGAAATTGCGCCAGTGCGGCGCTCACCACATCGGCGTCTTGCAGCACCAGGCTCTCGTGGATCAGCAAGAGATCCAGTGCCGCAATCAACTGTTTCGGCGTACGGGCGTAGACCGCATCGAGTACCCACACCGCCTCGGCCAGCACCAGAAGCGAGATCCAGCCGCCCTTGGCCACCGCCCGATCCGCCGCTAGGGCCTGCCTGGCATCATCGCGGGCCAGCAGGCGCACCAGCACATTCGTGTCAAGGGCCAGCATGGCGGCGTTGCATGCGCTGGCGGATACCCTGTTTGAGTTCGGCGAGTGTCTTGGTGGGCGCCGCGCCCGGTGCGACATCCGAAAACAGCGCCTGGTGCACTTCGGCAGTCGTGTGGCGCTTGGCGCGCTCCACCACGATTCGGTCACCCTCCTGCGTCCACACCAGCACCGACCCTGGGATCAGATGCAGAAAGCTGCGCACCACGGCCGGCACCGACACCTGACCTTGCGACGTGAGTTTGGTTTGAATCTTCTGCATCGGCGACATGCTACTACTTTACCGGGGTAATGTGCGCCTTCAGCGTGTGCGTTGCGTGCTGGACTGGTCGAACACCACCTGGTCCCACCAAGCCAAGCGATCGAAGAAGTTGTGCGCCATCTTGGGCGACACACCATCTGCGATCTGGCCCACAGTGCGTGTGCCATCCACCGCATCGAACAGGCGCTTCTCGGCCGCATCGATCGGCATCACGAGATCGCGGAACGTGTGGCTGCGGTTGATCAGCACGGCAGCAGCGCCGGGCGGCAGACGCTCCTGCACGCAGATCGTGTCGGGCAGGCGGATGGGCACGGCCTGCATCCATGCCGGGCTGTCCAATGCAGCGAGGCCGTGTTGCGGCACACCACCGGGCCGGTCGTTGCGATAGGCGACGACGCTGTGCGTCGCCATGCTGCCGCGGAACAGCTCGACCGCAGCGAACTGGTCGGCCAGCGGCAGCGTGGCCATGCGGCCGGCCTGCGGAAGCCTGGCCATCACGCCGCAGCGCGGGCTGTACGGCGCCTGGCTGAGCCAGCGGCCGAATTGCAGGCCGGCGCCATTGAGGAAGTCGAACAACTGAGGCACCGAATAGGCGCGGTCTTGCGGGTTCAGCAGCGCGTCGGCCACGGCCGCCGCATGGCGGAAATCGGGCGCCTCGCGCAGCAGGTGCTCCAGCGGGTGGCCGGGCGGCAAGAACTTGAGTGCGGTCATCAGGTCGTCGATGCCCTCGTCAGTCGCTTTGATGCCCAGGCGGCGGCAGAAGTCTTGCAGCATGTAGATGCCGGTGCGGCCGTAGGGCGCATACACCATCAGGTGCATCACGCCATCGGGCTTGAGCACGCTGCGCAGTGCGCGCAGGCCGGCATCGGGGTCGGCCAGGTGGTGCAGCACGCCGGTGCAGACGATCTGGTCGAACTGCATGCCGAGCTCGGCGGCGCGCTCGACCGGAAGCTGGTGAAGCGTCAGGTTGTCGAGTCGGTACTGGCGCTTCAATTCTTCGGTGCAGCGCACGCTGGTGGCGCTGAAGTCGATGCCGGTCACGCGGGCGGCGGGCCAGCGCACGGCGTGCTTGGCGGCCTGCGAAGTGCCGCAGCCGGCGATCAGGATGGCCGGGTCTTCGCGGTACTTCGTGGCCGGTTGGAACAGGTGGTGGTCGGCGCGCCGCCGCCGCGGGTCTCGCCAGAGCTGGCCGTAGCTTTCGAGGCTGTCGACCGGGCGCGGATAGGGGTAGCGCTCGTAGAAGTTCTGGACCTCACTGGCGGTGCCAGATGACGACAGACGCGGCTCTGCGTGGGGGCTCATGGTTCTGGCGGGCACAATGAAAACTCCCCGGCAAACCCGTGGTCTGCCGGGGAAGGGGTCATCACGATTGCGCGCCGGACAGGCCGCGCAATCAGCACAGGCTCATGAGCCGCCTTGCCCTGCCGTCAGGCTCTCCAGCACTGCATCCAGCGAGAAGCTGCCAGCCTTCTGGCTCGGCGGGAACTCCTTGAACGTGGCGATGTACCTACCGATGAACTCCTGCGCCGGCACGAACATGAAGACGCGATCCAGACGCCAGTGGTCGTAATCGATCGAGACGTGATCGGCGATCTCGAACGGGTCGGTGCGCAGGTTGAACAGCTTGGGCACGCGCAGCGTTACGAAGGGCTCGGCCCAGACCGCAAAGCCATGTTTGCGCTGCTCCTGGAACACGAGCTTCCATTGGTTGTAGCGCAGCGCCACCAGCGAGCCGTCGTCGTTCCAGTAGAAGAACTCCTGGCGCGGGCTGGGCGCGTTGCCGCCGATGGCGGGCGTGAGGTCGTAGCCATCAAGGTGGACCTTGAAGGTCTTGTTGCCGACCTTCATGCCCTTGAGCAGTTGCTCCTTCACACCCGGCACACCGGCGATCGACATGATCGTCGGCAGCATGTCCTCGTGCGAGAAGAGTTCGTTGTTCACCGTGCCGGGCTTGATGTGGCCGGGCCAGCGGATCGCGCAGGGCACGCGGTAGCCGCCTTCCCAGTTCTCGTTTTTCTCGCCGCGGAACGGGGTGGTGCCGCCATCGGGCCACGAGAAGCACTCGGCACCGTTGTCGGTCGAATACATCACGATGGTGTTGTCGGTGAGACCCAGTTCGTCGAGCTTGTCGAGAATCTGCCCGACGTGCCCGTCGTGCTCGACCATGCCGTCGGGGTAGGTGCCCAGGCCGGTCTTGCCCTTGGACTCTTCCTTCAGGTGCGTGAAGATGTGCATGCGGGTGGAGTTCCACCACAGGAAGAAGGGCTTGTCCGACTTGGCGGCCTTCTCCAGATAGTCCAGCGTGAAGGCGGTGACCTCCTCGTCGATGGTTTCCATTCGCTTGGTGGTCAGCGGGCCGGTGCTTTCGATCCGCTGCGTGCCGTCTTCATTGGCCCAGCAATGCAGCACGCCACGCGTCGCATACTTCTTGATCATTTCGGGATCTTTGAAGTAGTCGGGGTTCTCCGGCTCCTGCTCGGCGTTCAGGTGGTACAGCGAGCCGAAGAACTCGTCGAAGCCGTGCGCGGTGGGCAGGGTGTCGTCGGCATCACCGAGGTGGTTCTTGCCGAACTGGGCCGTCATGTAGCCTTGGTCCTTCAGCAACTCGGCAATGGTCACGTCGCGCGCCTTGAGGCCTTCCTTGGCGCCCGGCAGACCGACCTTCAGCATGCCGGTGCGGAAGCCCGACTGCCCGGTGATGAAGCACGCGCGCCCTGCCGTGCAGCTTTGCTGACCGTACCAGTCGGTGAACATCGCGCCCTCCTTGGCGATGCGATCGATGTTCGGGGTCTTGTATCCCATCATGCCGTGGTTGAACGCGCTGATGTTGAACCAGCCGATGTCGTCGCCCCACAAGATCAGGAAATTAGGTTTCTTGGCAGCCATGGGTCCATCCTTTCGTCAGAAGAAGAGGCGCGGGTGCGCCCAGTGAATAACTCGGTCGATGTGCACGATCAAGATCAGGAAGCCATGGCATGGTCGCCGTGGCAAGCGCGGAATTCAGTGCCGCTGCCGCAGGGGCAAGGCTGGTGCGGGTTGCGCTTGGCATCGAGCGCGGCAATGGTGTCCATGACCCCGGCGGGCGGGTGGCCTTGCTTGAACAGCTGGGCCATCACGTGGAAGGTCGGGCCGGTGTGCATGAAGAATTTTTCCAGGCCGGCGCACAGGTAGTTCTGGCCCGGTTCGCCGTCCTTGCTGAGCGCGAAGCGGTCTTTCGGGCAGCCACCGTTGCACCAGTTGCGCACCTTGCAGGTCTGGCATTGCTGCGTCAGCGTGTCGCGCTTGTCCTGGCCGAACTTGCGTTGCTCGGGCGAGGCCACGAGCGTGAGCATGTGGGTCTGGTGAATGTTGCCCAGCAGGTGCTTGGGCTCCACGAAGTGGTCACAGGAATACAGGTCGCCGTTGTGCTCCAGCGCCGGGCCGTAGCCGCAGGTGGGCGCGTGGATGCACAGCATGTGACGGCCGAAGAAGGCTTCGAGCGTCACGTCGAACAACTGCACATAGACCTGGCCCACGTCGTGCCGCACCCATTCCTCGAACACGTCGATGAGGAAGTTGCCGTATTGCTCGGCGCCCACCGTGCGCTCGGTAACGAGGTTGCCGGTCTGGGTGTAGAGCACGCGCTTCTTGCCGGGGATTTCGCTCCAGCCCTTGTTGGCAATGGCGATGGTCTGCTCGGTGGCGCGCTCGATGATGGGAATGAACTGCACCCACTTGGCGCCGAGTTCGTCGCGGAAGAAGCGGTACACGGCGCGGCCGTGGTGCTGGTTGGCGGCGTTCACGGTGCACAGGATGTTGAAGTCGACCTCGTGCTTGCGCAGGAACTGCCAGCCCTTCATCACCAGGTCGAACGTGCCCTTGCCGCGGCGGTCGAGCCGGTAGGTGTCGTGCAGTTCACGCGGGCCGTCGACGCTCAGGCCGACGAGGAAATCGTGCTGCTTGAAGAAGGTGCACCAGTCGTCGTCGAGCAGCAGGCCGTTGGTCTGGAACGTGTGCTGCACGGTCTGGCCGGGCTTGCGGTGCTTTTCAACCAGTTCGACGGCGCGCTGGAAGAATTCGAGCTTCATCAGCGTGGGCTCACCGCCCTGCCACGCCACGGTCACCTGGGGCACGCGGTGCGATTCCAGCAACTGGCGGATGTAAGCCTCGAGCGTGGCATCCGACATCCGGCTCTTGTCATTCGGGTACAGCGCTTCCTTCGACAGGAAGAAGCAGTACGTGCAATCGATGTTGCAGGTGGAGCCGCTCGGCTTGGCCAACAGGTGGAAGCCCGGCGGGCCATTGGTTGGCAGTGGCGCCAACGCGGCAGCGGGCTCGGCAAGTTCGGTCATCTCAACGGCTCTCTCAGGCTTCGGCAGTGCATCGACCACTCTGGGTTGTCTCTTTGCGAGGGCTCGCACTCGAAATGCTGCTTCATGCGCGCTCGCGCCCGGCTCGGCCCTCCGTCGACCCTGATACTAATCCAGAGATCACTCTATGCGAGCTGCAGGGCCGGCACCATTGGACTTTCGTCCAATAGCGGCAAGGACGAGGCGGCACCTGCCATCCAGGTTGCAGGTCTGGCCGACAGGTGGCGATTCGCCGAAGCCGCTTGGCTGTGAGGGTCACGGCCTCTATCGGTAGTACTTAAGCGCCAGACCCAGGCGGTTCACCCCCGAGGCGGCGGGGTACTTGTCGGCGTCGTGCGCGACATAAGGCTCGATGCGCCAGGACTTGTTCAACTCGATCTCTGCCCCGACCTGATAGCGTTGGCGGCTCCAGGCGTTGAAGCGCTTGTCGTAATAGAACTCGGCCGACACATACGGCACGACGGTGGTGCCCGAGATCAGCAACTCACGCTCGATGCTGGTGTGGACCATGTAGCGCTGTGACCCACTGCCGTTGATGTCTCGCAGATCCAGCCGGGCGCGCTGCTCCAGCCAGAACGCTCGCGGCAGCTCGAAGCGCGCCACGCCTTCGAACTGCAGGCGATGTTCGCGGGATGGCTCTGCACGCCCGTCGATGCTGTCGATTTCGCGGTAGCCGACGCGCACCCAGAGGTAGCGATTACGGGCCCAGTCGGCTTCGCGCAGTTCGGCCCGGGCGATGGGCACCAGCGTGTAGTCGAGGTGCACGCCAAGCTCGCCGACGCTGCTGTCGTCCGGGCTCGTGTGGCTGACGTCGGCAAGCAGATACAGCCGGCTGCGGTCCGAGAGTTTCACGAACGCGTTGAATTCGGGCGCAAGCTCGCGCGACGCTTCGCCGGCGCGCGCCGGCCCACCGGCAGCCGCGAGCGCCAAGACTGCGGCCGCGATCGGCGCACGGTTGGAACAGCTCCGCAACATGCTCAAGAACCCGGCGCCAACGCCATCCTCGCGTTCAGGTGCTGCCAC
>Ga0315271_10000519_pt1 | contig 21405 bp, 27 predicted proteins | sample C3_top_MG_FD_204664 | JGI IMG/M metagenome (GOLD analysis project Ga0315271, IMG submission 204664) | Sediment microbial communities from Yellowstone Lake, YNP, Wyoming, USA - C3_top | ecosystem: Environmental > Aquatic > Freshwater > Lake > Sediment | place: USA: Wyoming | collected 2017-08-01
GCGTCCTTTGCCATCGCATCGGGCTTCATGGCGTCCTTCGCCATCGCGTCGGGCTTCATGGCGTCCTTTGCCATCGCGTCCTTGTGCATCGCGTCCTTCGACATGGCATCCTTCGCCATCGTGTCCTTCGTCACGGCGCCCTTGGTCATGGCATCCTTCGCCATGGTGTCCTTGGTCATGGCGTCCTTCGACATCGCGTCCTTTTTCGTCGCATCCTTCTTCATGGCGTCCTTCGCCATGGCGTCTTTGGACATCGCGTCTTTGGACATTGCATCTTTGGTCATTGCGTCCTGCGCGAAGACGCTTCCGGCGGCGAGCAAAATACAGCTGGAGAGCAGGATTGCATTGAGCTTGTTCATGGTGTCTTCCTTGGTTAACAGCGTTGAGCGAGTGGCAGAGTTGCCGAAGTTTCAGGGCGCCGAGTGAAGTCAGCTGCCACCGAACCAGTTGTACCCCTGGTCTTCCCAATAGCCTCCAGGGTAGGTATTCGTGACGAAGATCGCGCGTATGTGTTTCGGGTTCTTGTAGCCCAGCTTGGTAGGCATGCGCAGCTTCACGGGGAAGCCGTACTTGGGCGGTAGAACTTGCCCGTCATAGGTCAGCGCCAGCACGGTCTGCGGATGCAGCGCGGTAGCCATGTCGATGCTGGTGTAATAGTCGTCTGCGCATTTGAAACCGACATATTTCGCGCCCAGATCTGCGCCGACGCGTTGGAGAAAGTGTGAGAAGGAAACACCGCCCCATTTGCCAATGGCGCTCCAACCCTCGACGCAAATGTGCCGCGTCACCTGATCCTGCTGAGGCATCGCGCGAAGGTCGGCCAGTGTCCAGCTTCGTTTGTCGGCCACGAGCCCCGTGACCTCAAGTCTCCAGCCGTCGCCGTCGACCTCGCGGACATCGCTCTCGCCGTAGTACGCGTTGAACGGAAAGGGGCGTGTGATCATCGATTCCGGATAGGTCGCGGCGAGTCGGGTCGGGTCAAATAGCCAGCCCTGCACACGGTCGTTGAATCGCGAGACTTCCATTAACGCGGATTCGACGCTGGCAGCGCTCGTTATGCTGCAACCGCCAAGCATGGCCAGACCGCCGAGGGTCAACGAACGCTCCAGGAACGCGCGGCGCGAGGGTTGCTCGACGCGGCGTGACAACAGTTTCAACGCTTCCTTGACGGCGGCGTCGCCATCGACGTGCCCAACGGGAGAGTGCCTTGTGATCTTCATCATGGGTTCCTTTAGCGGCCGCGGATCATGACGAGTAGGGTTCTAGGCACCAGCGCAACCATCACCAGGTGTCCGGCGACGAATGCCACCAGTGCGGCCATCGCAAAGAAATGCACGCGACGCGCGCCCTCGTAGCCGCCAAGCGCCTCGCGGAGAAACGGGATCTGCACCGACTTCCAAAGCGCCAGCCCCGATAGCACCAGGAGCACGAGGTCAATGATCGCAAACAGGTAGGCCAGCCGCTGCAGGCCGTTGTAGTGCCGTGGGTCCGCATGCGAGAGCCGTCCGTGCAGTGCGTCGCGCAGATCGCCCCACACGATTGAGAAGGTGAGCGGAAAGAATTTGCGCGCAAATCGGCCGCTGGAAACATTCAGCGACAGGTACAGGAGACCGTTGAGTGCCAGCAGCCACATCCCCGCGAAGTGCCATTGGAGCGCGCCACCAAGCCAACCACCTAAAGTGATCTCGCCGGGAAACCGGAATTCGAATAACGGCGCGGCGTTATAGATACGCCAGCCGCTGGTGACCATCAGAACTACTGCCAAAGCGTTGAGCCAGTGTGACGTGCGCATCCAGGCGGGGTGAATCGTGGCACCAATGGCTGCGTCCATCGGAATTGTCGAGGTAGTCATAAGATGCGGAAGGTTGATCGCTTCGCCAGTCAATCTGCTGGCGGGAATATTGGAATGGGACATTAGGTAGCTCCTCGATTGCAGGCCAGGTCCGGGAGGTATTTGCCGTAACTGCAGCGCGTAGCCGGACTCTCGTCTCATTGCCCTGCATTGGGAATGACCTCAGAAGCCAAGACACCATTTCGTTGGGAGGAACAGTGTCGAGGGCTGAAAACGGTCCAACGGGCTCGTAATGCCACTGCCAGAGGGACAGGCGTCCCATGGCACTTGAGACCCTGCTTAGGGCCTTAGTCGCGGCGGGCGGGCCAAGATTACGCGGCACGTGACGTGGGCCCGTTGAAAGGGACCCGGGTGCCGCATTCTTACGTAAACGGAGTCAACGTTTTCACGCCAGATCGGAGCATTCATGCTGCAATGGAATGACGTTCTCAATTTCGCTCGCAATGGCAACCCGGAGCCTGACCACAAGGTCCAGAAGACCGACGACGAATGGCGCCAGGTACTCAGCCCGTAGGCGTTTGCGGTAACTCGGCAGACGGGAACCGAACGCGCCTTCAGCTCCGAGATGTGCTCGCTGTTCAAAGCAACTTGCCGCTCTGTGCCTGCACAAATGCGCGGCCGCTTTGCAGAAGTTCCCCAAGGGGTACGTAGTGCCACGCCGCGATACCCGCGATGAGCATCACGATCGCCAGCAGCACCCAGCGCAGTGATTGCCTCACGCCGCGATCCTCGCGAACCTCGATTGTGCTGGCATCATGCTGGATCTTCGAACGCCATCAATGGAGTTGTCATGCCGCTCATCCCGCCACTGCCCGACGATCACGACCCCGAGGTCGCGGAACTCGCGCGTTTCTTCCATGAGACGCTGGGTTTCGTGCCACGGTCTGTGCTCACCATGCAACGCCGTCCGGCAATCGCCCGCGCGTTCATTGGCCTCAATCACGCCGTGATGAGCAACGAGGGGCGCGTCACCAGTGAGCAGAAGCGGCTGATCGGGCTGCTGGCGTCGTCCGCAGCGGGTTGCCGGTACTGCCAGGCGCATACGGCGCTGGCCGCCTCGCGCTATGGGGCGACGGCCGAACGGCTGCGCGACATCTGGCTGTTCCGGGAGAGCCCGTTGTTCAGCGAGGCAGAGCGAAGTGCGTTTGAGTTCGCGCTGGCGGCGGCCAGTATTCCGAACGGGGTGACCCCGGAAATTGCGCAGAACCTGAATGCGCACTGGGACGATGGCGAAGTTGTCGAGATCGTCGGTGTCACTTCGCTGTTCGGCTTTCTCAATCGCTGGAACGATTCGATGGGTACCGAACTCGAGGATGCCGCGACCGATGCAGGCAGGACGTTCCTCGCCGATACCGGGTGGACGCCTGGCAAGCATGCTCGCGGATGGACAACGGGCTGACGATGACATTGGCATGACTGGGTCGCTACCGAATTTTCCTCAAGCGGCAAACTGCCGCACGAACCGGCGATCGATCCGATCCTTCCACCGCCAGACCCAGCGACCACCAAAACTCCATGTACCCCACGCGGCAAGCGCATGTCGCCCGCCGGTACTAATGAGGTAGAGCGCTCTTTGCTGAGGCGTCCACGGCCGCAACGCGGTTCCATTGCACGCTGCCCGCAGGTTGTCGGCAAGCACTGGCCCAGCGCGAACCGCAAAGACTCCGGACTTCGGGCGACCATCGTGGTACGCCGCCACGTCTCCCGCGGCAAGGACATTTGAATGGGAAACGCTCTGGAGCGTCGGACCAACTCGAATGAAGCCATTTTCATCCGTCGCCAGCCCGGACTTCGCCGGCCAGCGTGGTGCCGCGGCGCCTGTGACGATCAGACACGCGTCGAAGGGCAACGTGGCTTCCTCCACGAATTCCAGGCTCCCTGAGGCCACACGTGTCGCATGTCGCGATCCCAGCCAGCGAATGCCGCGGGCTTGCAGCAGTCGGGCGATACGTCGACGAACCTTCGTTGGGGCACCGCTCAAAGGGAGTGCTTCGTTACCAACCAATGACACTTGAACACGGGTCGCTCCGCTGGTCGCACAGCGATGTTCCACCGCAAACGCCAGCTCGACACCGGCCGCTCCAGAGCCAACGACGACCAGATCGAACTTGCCGCGCTGGGCAAGCATCCGGTCGAGCAGTGAAGGCCACGCGGCAATGAATCTCTCGATCGGCCGTACCGTGAGTGCGTGCTCGGCGGCGCCAGGCAATCCGGCGAGCGCCGGTTCAGGGCCCGTGTCAATCGAGAGCAAGTCGAACCGAACGACCGACCCGTCGGCGCACGACACTGTGCTGGTCGTCAGATCGAGGTCAATCCCGGCCGTCTGGTCAATCGCAATTCCAGCACGTATGGCGAGGGCATCGAGCGGCAGCGCACAGTCCTCGATCGAATAGTGACCGGCGATCCAGCCGGGCAGCATTCCCGAATAGATCTGTCGTCGGTAGGGGGTAATGAGCCGCACGTTCCAGTCCTTCAGCGGCGATGCGGCCAGGCTTGTCAGTACCTTGACATGCGCATGACCTCCGCCGAGAAGAACCAGGGTCTTCATCATGCGGGTCCGAGCGAGAGGTCGCAGAGCTGGGCTTCGTCGGATGCGCCGCTGATTTTCGCGCCGGCTCCGGTCGTTGCGTGTGCCAAGGACAATGCGACTCGTTGCTCCTCGTCTTGCCAGAGCCTGGCAAGGCGAAATAGATCGGCGGGTCGGTCGACATCCCACAGGGTTCTCGGCTCGCGCCAGGTGACGCCGGAAGCGCGCAATCGTGCGCGTGTCTCGTCCATGACTGACCCGGTGCCCCACGCAATCCGTTCGAAGAGAGCGGGCTGTGGCTGTCGCAATCCTATCAAGACGTAGCCTCCGTCCTCCGCCGGGAAAACGACTGTGTCGTCGCCATCGCGTAGAACCTGCGCTGCCAGGCGCAAGTCGTCCGGTTTCAGCGCCGGGCAATCGGTTCCGATTACCAGTAGAGGGCCGTGTTCGCACTGCGAGATGAACGCGTGGAGCATGCGTTGGCCCAAATCCCCGGCGGTCTGGGTGTGACAATCCACGCCGGTCCTTTTGCGCAGGGCACGGAAAGACCGATGCAGCGGGTGTGGAGCGCACCACAGCATCACGGCTCCCAGTCCGGCCTGCCGTGCAGTTTCAACGGCACGTTGGGTGAGCTGACGTTGCAGCCGCGCGGCGCCCTGTGCGCCGAGCGCGGGGATGAGCCGTGTCTTGGCCACGCCCGCCTCGGGAGCCTTGGCGAATATGGCAATGTTTACGATCTCAGGATTCACGCCAAGCGTTTCCATAGTAGTGCGACAGACGAGCCGGGTCGGCGCCGAAGAAGTAGGCGGCGCGCAGCCGCCACATCAGGAATATCGTCTTCCATATTCCGTGTCGATCCCACCGGCGCGCCGACGTAACGACCTTGGCCCGCAGACAGGCGGGGCGACCAAGGCGCTTGAGCTTGCGTGACAGGGCGATGTCCTCCATCAGCGGAATTTCCGGAAATCCTCCAACACGGTCGAACAGGTCCCGGCGGATGAAGAGCGCCTGATCGCCGGTGGCGATACCGGTGAGCCGTGACCGCAGATTCATCATCGCTTCGACCAACCGCAACATCGCGCGGTGAGTGTCGATGCGAACGTCGAAACGCCCCCAGGCATGGCCATGTGCCAATGCGTCCAGGACAATGGCGTCGGCGCGCTCCGGCAGGCGGGTATCGGCGTGCAGAAATAGCAATACGTCGGCTCGACAGGCTGCGGCGCCTGCGTTCATCTGCGAGGCGCGGCCGCGCGGAGCCTGAAAGGCGATGTCGCCGTGGGTGCGAGCAATGTCCAGGGTATCGTCAGTGCTCCCGCCATCGACGATCACAACCCGTGCGCCCCGATCTCGCAGGGGTTGCAGCGCTGCAAACAGCGGGGCGAGCGCATTCGCCTCATTGAGGACGGGAACGACGATGCATAGACGCGGTCTCATGCCGACATCCGCGCTTCGGCCATTCCGGTGGCCGCCATGGAAAGGCGCCCGCTTACTAGATTGCCATCATCTTCCCAATCCAATGCACGGTGATTGAATCCCGCGTGCAAGGTGGGCTTGACGATCTCGAAATAGGGCGATACGTCGAAGTCCCGTGGCACGAACAGGCTGTGGTGGCGAACGCGGAGAATTTCTGCGACACACCCCGGACACTGTGGATCGTCCGTCGACACTGCGTTGATAATGGGAAGAATAGGGTAGCGAACCACCTGGAAAGCCTGGGCAATCAAAGTCGAGCAGATCGCTCGCGTCGGATCGCCGCTGCCCAGGGCAAGCATCCGGCGCCGCCAACGCACCGGCACCGGCGGCGTGGGAAGCAGGTATCTGGCCAGGTCGACGACGTTCTGAAGGTCGTACTGCTGCCCGAGACGATCGACGACAAAGCGAATCACGCGATCGACCTCATCGGTCGACAAACCAACGGGCCGGCAAACTCGGCAGTGGTAGCCCGTGAATTCGGACACACTTACTGCGCGGACTCCTTGCTCGATGTCGGCCTCGACGAAGCAACGTATTTGCCCGCCCTCATCGAAGGCGCCCGTAGCGGCTCCCACATAGAGGGCCGCGTGTGACCAGGTGGACTGCGTCAGGTACTTGATGGCGACGGCGACGCGCGTCGTGCCTTCAACCAGCAGCACGTCGCCTGGTCGCACGCACGCCATCAGCTGGGCAGGAGTGGTGGGCGCCGCCGTGCTGCACGAGTGGCTGGGCTGATTCAGATAGTGACTGAGACGCCGTCCCATCCAACTCGAGAGCCTCTTGGTAGTCGCACCCATATGCATCACGCCGGTACGGTGTCAACGAGCATCGTTGAGTGCCCAATCGTAGGGAAGGTATTCGAGCCGGTAGTCGCCGGCACGAATACGGGCCTGCGTGTCACTGCCCTCGGCCAAGCGGTCGGCATACCGTGCAAAGACCGACTTGAGCGAGTCGAAGCCCTTGTGTCCGAGTTCGAAGTCTTTCCGATACCAATCGAAAATCTTCGACACTTTGAGCGTTCCGGAGACCGGTTCAAACCGATTGCGACTGCGATCTGACAGAAAGCGGCGCTGCGCGTCGTCAAGCTGCGTGTCGAGCCTGGCGGAAGTGAACGCCTCATTGCGTAGCATCGGACAGCCGATGGAGGCGCAGACCACGGCGAAGTGGATGCGTGGGTCGTCGAAGGCCCCTGGGGCGCGGATCAGTTCGTGCTCGAGGTCGTCGAGGCTTCGCGACTCTCCGAGGAGCCGGAAGTACTTCTTCTTCCAGGGTGATTGCAGCACGCTGCCGAGGTCCTTGATTGACGCGAGGTCGGGATAGCGCGTCAGAATCAACTCGACCGTGAAAGCGTTGTAGGCGTTGATGAGGAAGGCAAGCTGCTGGGGCTTTGTCCAGCCCTGGTATTCCTCCGGTGCGACGGCCGACAGCGAATCGAGATAGCTCGTGAGCTGCGCACGATTTGCCTTGATGTCCGCATAGCGCACCGTTGACGCCACGCCGCTCGGCGCAACGACTACGTCCTTCTTGAGAAGGGAGTCCCAGGACGGATGGCTGTGGTCGAAAGCGGCGTGCCCCAGTGGAGCCCACAGCAGCGCAAAGGACAGCACCAGCGCGTGCATCGAGCGTTGATTCGTCGATGTCCTTGCGGTCATGGTTGCATGCTCAGCCGCGCCGCCAGCCATGGAAGCGCTCCACCCATCCAAGCAGACGTTGCGGCGCATGCGCACGCTTCCAGACGCCAGCGGCGTACTTGTTGGCCTCGGCCATCGTTGGGTAGGTGTGGATCGTACCGAGAATCTTGTTCAGGCCGATGCCATGCTTCATGGCCAGCACGAATTCAGCCAGGAGGTCGCCCGCGTGCTCGCCGACGATCGTCGCGCCCAGAATACGGTCCTTGCCGGGAACGGTCAGCACCTTGACGAAGCCGTGCGCCTCGCCATCGGCGATGGCGCGGTCCAGATCGTCTATACCGTATACGGTGATCTCGTGCGCGATATTGCGCTCTTTGGCCTCCACCTCATTGAGACCAACGCGCGCGACTTCGGGCTCGACGAACGTCGCCCAGGGAATGACGGTGTAGTCGGTGCGAAACTTCTTGAATGGATCAAAGATGGCGTTGACTGCTGCGTACCATGCCTGATGCGCGGCGGTGTGCGTAAATTGGTAGGGGCCTGCCACGTCGCCTGCGGCATAGATATTCGGGAAATTGGTCTGCAGGAATCCGTTGGTTTCCACGGTGCGCCCGGCAACGAGCCCGAGTTCCTCGAGTCCAAAGCCCGTCAGGTTGGCGGAACGGCCGGTCGCGACCAGCACCGCGTCGAACGGGATGCGTACTTCCTGCCCGTCGTGCTCTGCGATGAGGACCTTCTCGCCATCGAGGACTTCGAAGCGCTTGGCCCGATGCCCGACGCGGACATCAATGCCCTCGGCCCGGAAGCGCTGAGTGACGATGTCCGACACTTCCGGGTCCTCGCGCAGCAGGATGCGCGGTTCCATCTCGACCTGGGTTACCTGCGCTCCCAACCGCGCGAAAGTCTGCGTCAGTTCCGACCCAATCGGTCCACCCCCAAGCACAATCAGGCGCCGCGGAAGTACGCGAAGACTCCATATGGTGTCCGACGTAAGATAGCTCACGCTGTCGATGCCGGGGATGGGCGGAACGGACGGCCGTGCGCCGGTCGCGATTACGATGGCGCGCGTGGTCAGGCGTTGCACGGCTCCATCGTGGCGTGTGATCTCTACCTCCCAGGGGGTGACGATCCTGGCCGTTCCCTCGGCCACGTCCACGCCAAGGCTCGTGTACCGAGCGACCGAATCGTGGGGTTCGACCTCCCGCACCACGCGTTGCACGCGCTCCATCACGTCGGCAAAGTCGAAGTCGGCTTCGGCATGGCGGATGCCGAACTCGCCGGCGCGCTTGATGTGCGACAGGAATTTCGCGGAACGAATCAGGGCCTTCGATGGCACGCAACCTGTGTTCAGGCAATCGCCCCCCATCCGATGCTTTTCGACCAGGGTCACCTTGGCCCGCACGGCCGCGGCGATATAGGCGGTGACGAGGCCCGCCGATCCGCCACCGATGACGACGAGGTTGCGATCGAATTGTCGTGGCCGCTGCCACCGGGCGTAGACCTTGCGTGTTCGGAGAATGTCGAGGCCCTTCTTGGCCATCAGCGGAAACAGCCCCAGCAGAGCGAATGAGATGAGCAAGCCCGGCGACGCGATTCCGGACAACGACTCGACGCGGCCGAGCTGGGTGCCGGCATTCACGTACACCAGGGTACCCGCCAGCATGCCGAGTTGGCTCACCCAATAGAACGTCCATGGCTTGATCGGCGTAACGCCCATCGCGAGATTGATGACGAAGAACGGGAAAATGGGCACCAGTCGCAGCGTGAACAGGTAGAAGCCGCCTTCCTTCTGCACCCCGGTGTTGACCGCTGCCAATCGCTCGCCGAATCGGGATTGCACCCAGTCCTTGAACAGCAGGCGAGATGCAAGGAACGCCAGAGTTGCGCCGATGGTCGATGCAAAGGAGACGATGACGGTCCCCCACAGAAGACCGAATACGGCTCCCATCGCCAAGGTCATGACCGCAGCGCCCGGCAGCGACAGTGCCGCGAGCGCAACGTAAATCAGAAAGCCTGCGCCCGCCGCGACGAGCGGGCGCGCTGCGCGCCATGCCTCAAGCTGCGCCTGCTCACTCTTGATGAACTCGAGGCTGAGGTAGTGCCCAAGGTCGAACCAGAAGAACAGGAAGATGACCAGTACGACGGCGGCGGCGACGATCCAGCGCTTGTCCAGACGCATTGCGAACCTTTTCTTCAATTGCGCGGCAACGGCGCTGCCTATGCAATCAAGTTGACGTTGAATCCATGTGGTTTCTTACACCGGTGGGTCAACGAACGGCGAAGGAGGGCGCCCCGCGGAGTAGAGGCTGTAAGAAAGCCGGCGCGTCGCCGTCTATGAAGGGGGCGTACTCGGCTTGATGTCGATTTTGACGAGTCTTCCCCGCGCGCCCCTTGGACTTGAATCCGGCGGGGCCGGCAGCATCGGCATTCAAATCCACGGTCCGCCTTGGGCCGACTCGTTCCATCCATTCAATTCGAAGGAGATTCCCGTGCAAAAGATCACCGCATCGACCAACCTCACGGCGATGGCCGTCGCACTTGCCCTCGGTACGGCCTTCGCTTCCGCATCGGCGCCGGCTGCGGCGCAGAATGCCGGTACGGAAAAGTGCTTTGGCGTCGCCCTGAAGGGCAAGAATGACTGCGCCGCAGGCCCTGGAACCACCTGCGCGGGCACCTCGAAGGTCGACTACCAGGGCAACGCCTGGAAGTCGGTCCCGAAGGGCACGTGCGAGAAGACCGCCTCGGCGATGTCGCCGACGGGCTACGGCCAGCTGCAGGAATTCAAGGAAAAGAAAGCCTGATTGACTCGCTAAGCCAGGGAGCACGCGATGACTCTCGGGTCGACGAACATCTGCTTCGTTCGAAATGCTCCCGAGCTCGGCATTCCGGACCCGCCCGCACGGGCAGGTCTGGGTCTCAAGCCCCAGCATTACCAGGACATCCTGGCCATCCGCCCCGACATTGGCTTCTTCGAGATCCATGCCGAGAACTACATGATCGAGGGTGGGCCCTTCCACCATTACCTGAGCGCGATTCGCGAGAGCTATCCGTTGTCCATCCACGGCGTCGGGCTATCTATCGGGTCGGAGATGCCGCTTGACGATGCTCACATCGACCGTCTGGCGGCGCTGATCGAGCGCTATGCGCCACGATCCTTCTCGGAGCATCTGGCCTGGTCAAGCCACGGCGGGGTGTTCCTGAACGATCTGCTGCCGCTACCCTATCACGAGACGACGTTGGCGCGGGTTTGCGACCACGTCGACAAGGTTCAGGAACGCCTGCGTCGTCGCATCCTTATCGAAAATCCTGCCACCTACGTGGAATTCGAGGCATCGACGCTGACTGAATCCCAGTTCCTGGGCGAACTCGTTCGTCGCACCGGCTGCGGCCTGCTGCTCGATGTCAATAATGCCTACGTCTCCAGCGTCAACCTCCACCGCGACCCCCGACGCTTCATCGATGAACTTCCGCTGACGGAGGTCGGAGAAATCCACCTGGCGGGCTTTGCGGTGGACCGCGACGCCGCCGGCGATCCGCTATTGATCGACACGCATGGCGCGCCGGTCCACGCCGAAGTGTGGCAACTGTATGCCTATGTGCTCGGGCGCACGGGACCCGTGGCGACGCTGCTCGAACGCGACAATGCGATACCGTCGCTGCGCGTATTGCTCGACGAGGCAGGGCAGGCCGACAGGATGCTTCTGAGCGCGAGTCGGCTTCTCCGGGAACAGCGCGCATGACGGCCCAGGCAGCCTTCGCGGCGGCGCTGCTGAAGCCCGAAGCGGCCCGCCCAAACGGCCTCCGAGCATGGAACGGTTCCGACCCGGCGGCGCGCTTTGCGGTTTATCGCAACAACGTCGCGAGTACGCTGATTGATGCGGTGGCGGCAACGTTTCCCGTCGTGCTGGAACTCGTTGGCGAGGAATTCTTCCGGGGGATGGCAAAAGTGTTCGTATTGGCGGCGCCGCCGAGGTCATCCGTGCTGGCTCATTATGGGGAAGCCTTTCCCGAGTTCATCGAGCGCTTCGAACCTGCGCGGACGGTACCGTATCTGGCGGATGTCGCTCGTCTCGAATTCGCGAGAGTCCAAGCGTTCCATGCGGCAGATGCCGCGTCGCTGACGGCTGAGACGATCGCCCACGCCATGACGAAGCCCGATCTCGCACCCCTGCTGCGGGTGATCTGCCAGCCCTCGCTTGCTGTCATCCGATCGCCCTTTGCGTTGGTATCGCTGTGGGCGGCCCATCAGGGTCTGGGCGACATCAGTCTCGTCGATCCCTACGTTCCGGAGGATGCCCTGATCGTGCGGTGTGCGCTGGATGTACAGGTCGCGCGCCTGGCCGGCGGCGGGGCCACGTTCATTCAAGGGCTCGCGAGCGGCGTCCGGCTGGGCGAAGCGGCGGCTCGGGCACAAGCCGAAACTGCGGACTTTGACTTGTCCGCTTGCCTGACCACGCTGATGCGCTTCGGCGCCATCACAACCTTGCAACCACCCGCGGGGAATCCTAGATGATTTCACGTTCTGCTCTGCCGAATGACTCGTACCATCGTGACGCGGGGCCGCTTGTCCGCGTCGTGGAGTGGGCCATCGCCCTGTGCAGTCGCGTTCCGCACTCGCCAATCGCGTTGCTCGGCCGGTTCTCGATCGCCGCGGCGTTCTGGAAGTCCGGCCAAACGAAGGTCGAAGGCTTCGCCATCGACCTCGTCGAAGGTCAATTCAGCTTTGGGGTCCCGCGATTGTCCGATTCGGCGTTGGCCCTGTTCAAGGATGAGTATCGGCTGCCGTTCATTTCACCGGAGATCGCCGCCCCCATGGCGGCATTGGCGGAGCATGCGCTACCAGTGCTGCTCCTGCTGGGTCTGGCTACCCGGTTCTCGGCATTCGGATTGCTGGTGATGACGCTCGTGATTCAGCTATTCGTGTATCCGGGCGCGTACCCTACCCATGGCGTATGGGCCACCGTGCTTCTGTATCTGATCGCCAAGGGGCCGGGCGTGGTGTCGGTCGATTGCTTCCTGGCGCGGAGGTCCCGCCGGGCCTTTTGAGTACAGTGACCAGCTGGACGCGATCTGCACGAGGTGGGTCGAACGGCCGCACTCGGGGTAACCAGCGCAACTGTGCAAGGCATCTGCCGGTCATACGTGTCCTCAAGCTGGTACTCGCTGTCTGAGTCTTGATGTGAGGGTTTTGCCGATTGGGCGGAGCTCAGTTGACCGCGACGCGGTCGCAGAATGATGATCGAATGAGCGGCGCTTCGTTCAGCGTGAACCGGTTGCCCGGCTTCCCCACGGCCTCAGCCTGCACAGCACGACAGCTGCTTCACATCCTTGGTGAACGTCTGCGCGCAGAGCTTGAGTCCTTCGACCATGGTTAGGTACGGGAACAATTGGTTGGCCAGATCCTGCACGGTCATGCGCGAGCGGATCGCCAGCACGGCGGTCTGGATCAGCTCTCCGGCTTCCGGGGCGACCGCCTGCACGCCCAGCAGCCGACCGCTGCCTGCTTCGGCGACCAGCTTGATGAAGCCGCGGGTGTCGAAGTTCACCAGTGCGCGCGGCACGTTGTCCAACGTGAGCGTGCGGCTGTCAGTCTCGATGCCCTTGTGGCGCGCTTCGGCTTCGCTCAATCCGACTGTTGCCACTTGCGGATCGGTGAAGACCACGGCCGGCATCGCGCTCAGGTCGAGCGCGGCTTCGCCGCCGGTCATGTTGATCGCCGCGCGCGTGCCGGCAGCCGCCGCCACGTAGACGAACTGCGGCTGGTCGGTGCAATCACCCGCGGCAAAGATATGCGCACTCGACGTTCGCATGCCAGTGTCGATCACGATGGCGCCCTGCTTGTTGACTGCGACGCCCGCGACATCGAGGCCGAGGTTGCGCGTGTTCGGCACGCGGCCCGTGGCCACCAGCACACGATCAGCGTGCACATCGCCACCAGGGGTCACGAGCACGAATTCGCCGTTCGCGTGGGTAACCTCACTGGCCCGAGTATGCTCCCGCACGTCGATGCCTTCAGCGCGAAACACTGCGGTGATCGCCTCGCCGATGGCAGGATCTTCGCGGAAGAGCAAGGTGCTGCGCGCCAGCAAGGTCACCTTGCTGCCGAGGCGCGCGAACGCCTGCACCAGTTCCAGCGCGACCACGGACGACCCGATGACTGCCAGCCGCGGCGGAATGGTCTCGCTGGCGAGGGCTTCGGTCGAGGTCCAGAAGGGGGTGTCCTGCAAACCCGGAACCGGCGGCACGGCCGCGCTGGCCCCGGTGGCGATCAGGCACCGGTCGAACGGCAACTCGCGCTCGCCGCCGTCGTTAAGGCGCACGACGAGGCTGCTGGCGCTCTTGAAGCGCGCTTCGCCGCGCAGCACGGTGATGGCCGGGGTGCTCTCCAAGATGTTTTCGTACTTGGCATGGCGCAGTTCATCGACGCGAGCTTGTTGCTGTGCCAGCAACTTGCCACGGTCGATGGCCGGCCGTGACGCGGACACGCCAGCGTCGAACGGGCTCTCGCGCCGCATGTGCGCGACATGGGCGGCGCGGATTATGATCTTCGAAGGCACGCAGCCGACGTTGACGCAGGTGCCGCCGATGGTGCCGCGTTCGATGAGCGTGACGCGCGCACCCAGTTCGGCCGCCTTCAGCGCCGCTGCCATCGCACCCCCGCCGCTGCCGATGACAGCAACGTGCAACTCGCCCGGCTTGCCGGCGGCCTTGGGGCCGCCACCAAGCAGGCCCAGCGGTTTCTCGAGCAGACTCGCACCGTTCGACGGGACTGGTGCGTCGGCCAGCGCAGCCTGGTAGCCGAGCGACGCCACCGCGGACGTGAGCGCGGCCAAGGGCGTGTCCCTGATCATCGCCAGCTGCGCTGTGCCATCGGCATAGGAGACGCGCGCCGAGCGCACACCGGGTACCTTTTCCAGCGCCTGCTTGACGTGCGTTGCGCAGGAGTCGCAAGTCATGCCGGTGATCTCCAATTGAGTCATGGATTGCCTTTTGAGTTTGTAAGTGCGTCTGACGCCGTGTGTCGCCGCTCGTCATGCGTGCTTGGTGGGAAGCTCGCAGCCAACAGGTCCACAGCGGCGACTCGCCGGCGAGACGAAATCCCAGATCGACACGGCCACCATGGCGGCCAGACCGACATAAAGCAGCTTCTCCGCCATGGTGAACGAGGCGACGAGCACGATCACCGGCCCGACCATGCCCAGCACGCTGCGCTGCCACTGGCGATGGCTCAGCCAGCCCAGCGCATTGGCCAGCAGGGCCAGAGAGGCAAACAGCGGCAACAGCACGGTGATGAACAGGCCCTCGTACTGGCTCAGGAAGCCCAGGCCGATGGCGCCGCCGAAGCTGGCGATGGCTGGAAAGCAGGCACCGCAGCCCATGGCGGAGACAATGCTGCCTAGCCCGCCAGCCTTGTTGCCGATGGAATTGAGTAGTCCCATTCTGTCTCTCCAAAGTCCGATTGAACAACTCAGCGCTTGACGCTGGACGGATAACCCGCGTTCTCGGTCGCCTGCGTCAACTTCTGCACGCTGGCCTTTGCATCGTCGTAGGTCACGACGGCTTCACGCTGGTCGAATTTCACATCGACCTTGGCGACGCCGTCGACTTTGGAGATCGCCTGCTTGACTGTGATCGGGCAGGCGGCGCAGGTCATGCCCGGCACGGCCAAGGTGACGGTCTTGGGCGCGGCCCAGACGGGGGCAGCGATGGCGACAAAAGTGATGGCGGCAAACAGCTTCTTCATGGCGGACTCCTGATCAGTAGAACAACGGAAGGACGTAGGGAAAGCCGAGTGCGATAACCACCAGCGCGACAACGATCCAGAAAACGGCCTTGTAGGTGCTGCGCACCTGGGGGATGGCACAGACTTCGCCCGGCTTGCATTCCCCGGCAACGCGGTAGACGCGCCGGTAGGCAAAGAACATGGCCACCAGCGCCGCGCCGATGAAGATCGGGCGATAGGGCTCGAGCACCGTCAGGTTGCCAATCCAGGCGCCGCTGAAACCGAGCGCGATCAGCACGAGTGGGCCCAGGCAGCAGGTCGAGGCCAAGATGGCGGCGAGGCCGCCGGCGGCCAGCGCGTCACGGCCGGTGTCTTGTTCTGGCACGAGTTTCTCCTTCCGAAAATCTAACCGATGGTGTACGTTACTGCCGTACCTAAGTACGGAGTCAAGCGATATGGAGAATCGGCTAGAAAGTCTGACGATCGGCGCTTTCGCCCGAATCGCCGGTGTCAATATCGAAACCATTCGGTTTTATCAGCGCAAGGGTCTGCTTCCTGAGCCGGAGCGGACCTACGGCAGCATCCGCCGCTATGGAGATGCCGATGTGGCGCGAGTGCGGTTCGTGAAATCCGCGCAGAAAATCGGCTTCACCCTGGATGAAGTTGCGACGCTCTTAAAGCTACAGGATGGTGCGCATTGCGGCGAGGCCCGCGAAATTGCGGAACACAAGCTCGCCGATGTCCGGCAGCGTTTGGCCGATCTGACGCAAATCGAGCACGCGCTGTCCGCGCTGGTCGTGAAGTGCCGCACGACCAGGGGCAAGGTGACCTGCCCGTTGATCGCTTCGCTGCAGAAATCGCGCCCGCCAAACGGGCGCGTACCGGTGCGGCAAGCCTGAGTGTCAGTTTTGAGCGGAAATGCTCACCGCCAAGGATCGCGCGGTTGGACTGTCACACGGCGCCGGTGTACTCGCCCCGCGCAGGATAGTCGTTCGCGATGACGAAATCGAGAGCGCCGACGAGGTCGTTGAAGTTGGGGCGCGCAAATGGCATCGTCTGCACGGCACCGTAGTAGAGCGTACCGTCAGGCCGGACAAGGAACCCCCCGGGCTCCGAGAACAGTGGCGGCTCTTCGATGCCCACTGATGTTTTGCCGCGGCTCGTGGAAATGTAGAGGCCCCATGCGCGCGCCGTGGCAAGGCTCACATCGTAGCCGAACCGTAACTGCGTCGCCGAGACCTTCTCTGCCATTGTCCGGGCTCGGTCGACGCCATCGCTCGACACAGCGATCGCAGTGACGCCGCGTTTGGTGAAATCGGGCACCAGCCGTTCGAGTTCCAGTAAGTATTTGGTGCAGATCGGACAGTGCAGGCCACGATAAAAGACCACCAGCGAGAAGTGTTGCGGAGCGTCATTTGCCAGATCGAACTGACCATGAGCGAGCGTGTTCACGGCGAGGGGAGGAACGGGTTGACGCGGGATAAGCATGAATTGCTCCTTGTCGAAGGATGGACCCTGCTGGTACGACAGCCGGCAACGGCGAATGGACTCGTGGCCTAGGTAGGGAGTCGCGAATTGCTTGAGCCAGTACCTTGACGCTCGTGGGAAATGTGCTCGATCACCGCCTCCATTGGGTCGACTGCCGCGGTCCAGGGCGCGCGCCCAATCATGGCTCGGGTGTCCTCAAGGCCGGACTGCCATCGCGCACGCACGCCGGCCGGCGTGAAGTCGATGTCCTTCATGTGGTTCTCGCCGTCGAGGCTTGGGGCGAGCAATCGCACAACGTGCATCACGGTGCCGCAACCCCAAGACGCAAGTTCCTTCATGTCGGCCGCGGACTGCTTGCTCGCAGGCATGTTTCGGTACAGTTCCCGGATCACGTGGCGTAGGTGGTGAATCTGCTTCTGGCGTGCGATGTGACTTTCCGCCCGGCTCGCATACTGAATGTCCTTCTGCCGGCCGATCACCTGCAAGATCGACTCGGGTTCCGGTCCTTCCGATTGCCATACGTTGACGGAGAAGATCACCGAATCACGCCGCGGATTGTCGTCCAGCACGGCCTCGATCGGCGTGTTCGAATAGATGCCGCCATCCCAGTAGGCGTCGCCGTCAACGCGGATGGCAGGGAAGGCCGGCGGCAGGGCGCCCGAGGCCATGACGTGGTCGGGGCCGAGGTGCTCTTCCCGGCTGTCGAAATAGCGCATTCTGCCACTGCGCACATTGACGGCACCCACCGTGAACCGCGTCGGGCACGCATTGAGATAGTCGAAGTCGACCAGCGACGAAAGCGTCTCCCGCAGCGGTGCCGTGCCGTAGTAAGACGCGGCATCGACGCCAACCCTGGCTTGTGGTCCCTGCCAAATGGCAGGATTGGGAGCGAAGAAGCCCGGGATGCCACGGGTCATGGTGGCGAGAGTGCTCATGGCGCTCCCCATGCCCAACCAAGCGAACAAGTCCGCGCCGGGTGCTTGCCGTTCAACCTGACTCCAGAATGCTTCCAGGCGCTCCATTCGTTTCGCCGGCGGGTTGCCGGCGATCAACGCGCCATTGATCGCGCCAATCGAGGTGCCAATGACCCAATCCGGCTCTATGCCGGCTTCATGCAGCGCCTGGTACACGCCGACTTGATATGCGCCGATCGCGCCGCCGCCTTGCAGAACGAGCACGACTTGCCCCGGTAGTTGTGCGGACCGCGGGGGTGCGCCCGGCGCACCGGTGGTCCGCGCTGCGCGAGCCTTATTCTTGATTGCCATGGACATCCTCATGAGCGCTATGCGCTGTCCTTGTAATCGTGGAGTAGCCGGCCGTAAGGCAGGGTGAGATCGGCGATGAAGTGCAGACCGCCGCTGACTCGTCGCACGGGCAGGTCGGCTACCGGCGCGTTGACGTGCGGCACCAGATGGAGCCGCGCAGGACCCGACCACGCTCCTTGAACCTGAATGTCGGCGAGGTTGTATCCGACGAGCTGCGCGATGGCCTGCGAGCCATCCACATCGGGGATCACCTTCAGGTTCACCTGCGTCTTGCTCATCTTCTCTTCGATCGACACGGACGAGCACGCCTTGCGCCCCTCGAGGTCGTAGAGCAGGTGCTGGTGCTTGTAGCCCATCGTGCCCACCGCAACCTGTATTCCCGCGTACTCGAGTGTTCCCGTCAGCGTATCGTGCGCGACCTTGAGTCTCGGCTTCCCATGCTTCTTCGGGAATCCCCAGATCTCGCGGCCGCCGGCGATCGGTGGCTCGTCATCAAGGTACATCTGCGCGGTGAAATTGACGTGCTCGCCGCCGAGCAACGCTGGAATCACGACTCCGGACTCCGTGTAGTCGCCAAACCCCGCCGAATCCGGCATGCGGATGAATTCGTAGAGCACCGTGTTGGAGCCATCCGGCATCAGTGGCTCGGGCAACGCGGCCCGGATAGCGTCGGGGTCGGACTCGTAGGTGATGATCAGGTATTCCCGGTCGACGAAGCGATATGGACCGCGCGGGTAGGACGGTGACGCCGCAGGCATCGACGGCAGGTTCAGGACTTCAACGAGATTCATGCGCGGTTCTCGGTTCGGCGTGCGGGAGAATGGGGGTGAAAGTACGCCGGAGCCATCCGGCGGCGGAATTGTTCATTGGGCGGTCCAGGCGCCATCTATCGGCAGCACCGCGCCCGTGATCGACGCCGCAGCATCGGAACACAGGAATGCGGTGAGGGCCGCTACTTCCTCGACGGTCACGAATTTCTTGGTGGGCTGTGCCGCCAGCAGCACATCGCGCTTGACCTGCTCTTCGGTGATGCCACGCGCCTTGGCAGTGTCAGGAATCTGCTTCTCGACCAGCGGGGTGAGCACGTAGCCGGGACAGACCGCATTGACGGTAATGCCCTGCTCGGCCACCTCGAGCGCCACCGTCTTCGTGAAGCCGGCAATCGCATGCTTGGATGCTACGTAGGCGGATTTGAAGGGGCTGGCCACCAGTGCATGCGCAGAAGCGATATTGACGACGCGACCCCACCCCACCCCTTACTCTTCATGGCAGGCAGGGCCAGTCGAACGGTATGAAATGCGGCCGAGAGATTAATCGCCAGAATGGCATTCCACTTGGCAATCGGGAACTCGTCTACCGGCGCCACGTGCTGTATGCCGGCGTTGTTGATCAGCAGGTCAATCGCGCCGAATTCGGCGAGGGCCGCGGCCATCATCGCTTCGATGGCCTCGGGCTGGCTCATGTCCGCCCCGTCGTAGCGGACGAGCACGCCATGGCTGTCCGCCAATTCCTTGCGCAGTTGCTCGATCTCCGAGGCGTCGCCGAAGCCATTGAGTACCAGGTTGGCGCCTTGTGCCGCGAGCGATCGTGCAATGCCCAGGCCGATGCCTGAAGTGGATCCGGTGACCAGTGCCGTCATGTTTTGGAACATCAATCTATCTCCTGCAGCTGGTTGCCGGCGTTGAGGTCACCGCTCAATGCCTGGTCCCGTCGGTATGAGGGGCCGTGCGCAATGCGATCGAAGTACGAATCACACGCAGGGGACCCAGTCGGCCACTGGGCCAGAAACAACGCCTGCCAACGCGCGATGTCGTAGCAGACCGGCAGCAGCGCGACGTGGGTGCCGGCGACTGAAACTTCATGAAGCCCCGTGTGGGGCGAGGGGGAATGGCCGATGCGGATGCACAAACCCTGCAGGTCGCCATGAAAGTTCGGCATGCCGGCGGCGCCATTGTTGACGACCCAGCCCGAGCCGCCCAATGCAAGCGCGAAATGACGCATGGCAGGCAAGCAGGTGTGAGTGCTGGCAAAAAGGTCCACTTGCGCAGACGCAAAGGCGGAAACGATCCAGGGTTGCGCTTTAGGGTCATCGAGCGCCGTCACGTCGAAGCGCCAACCGGCCAGCGACTCGGCGTCACCGTGAACCACGCCGACGCGACAGTGGCCGATGCGATACCGCGCCACCATCGGCAGTTCGCGCAAGCGTGACTGGAGATCGGGATTTCGTGCGGCAGTCGCCTTCAACTGCGTGTGGATCTGATTCGAGCGCTCGACAATGTCGGTGGCTACAGAGTCGGGATACGCGCAGCCACAACCGGCTTCATCCGATGCCGACCCGAATTCCGCCTCCACATTGCCCAGCGTTGCATCGTGCCGTAGGACCCTGCGATTGACCTCGGCAAAACTCTCGTCGTCGACGTTGAACCAGTTGAAGTCACCGTTGAAGCAGAGTGTGGCAGGGCCGCTCTCTGCCTGCACCATTGCTTCTACCGCGTCGAGCGCCGGCAAGTTGCCATACAGCCCGCCAACGACGTAAAGCGTTCGCACCGATTGCTCAGGGGCGTCGGCAATCGCCTGCGCACCATAACGGTAGCGCAGAGGACAGACGCGGCCGGGTTCATCCATGCTCATTGCAGCAGTGGCCGTAATTCAGAGGGCGTCGCCAGTGTCACCGCAACGTCGGCGACCATCCTGCCGTGTCGCATGACGATTGCCCGCTGCGCAAGCCGCGGTACGAGATCGAGGTCGTGCACGACGCACACCAGGCTCGCACTGCGTTCAGCTACGACAGCGGCCAGCAAACCGGCGATCTCTTCGGCTGCGTTGACGTCGAGACTGGCGGTCGGTTCGTCGGCTAGAACGATCGGCGCATCCTGGTGCAGCGCCCGGGCGATGGCGACCTTCTGGCGTTCGCCACCCGAGAGCGAGTCCGTCCGGCGGGCAGCCGCCCATGCTATTCCCACGCGATCAAGGGCGGCCAAGGCGCCGCATCGCTCCGCCGCGGGCCAGTGCCTTATCCAGGTAAGGGGCGAGCCGTGTCGTCCGGCGGATGCGACGAGCACGTTGTCCAGCGCGCTCAGTCGATCGACCAAATGCAGGCCTTGATGAACGAGGGCGACGCGACGGCGCAGGCGGCGCAACGCGCTGGCGCGCGGCACGTGGTTCAGGTCGGTGTCGAGAACGCGCAACGTGCCATGAGTCACCGTCGCGAATCCCGACATGGCGCGCAACAAGGTCGACTTGCCGGCGCCATTGTGGCCCACGAGCGCCACCCGTTCGCCCGGCATCACTGTGAGGGCAATGTCTCGCAAGAGCTTGCTGGTGCCGGCCCCGACGTGCAGATCGCGTGCCTCGATGATCGGACTCACAGAATGCGCCTTCGGATCTCGCGACTCAGGGCATCGAATCCCGTGACGAGGATCACGATGGCGATCAGAAGTGTCGCG
>Ga0315271_10000521_pt1 | contig 21388 bp, 19 predicted proteins | sample C3_top_MG_FD_204664 | JGI IMG/M metagenome (GOLD analysis project Ga0315271, IMG submission 204664) | Sediment microbial communities from Yellowstone Lake, YNP, Wyoming, USA - C3_top | ecosystem: Environmental > Aquatic > Freshwater > Lake > Sediment | place: USA: Wyoming | collected 2017-08-01
CGCCCACGCCCAGGCCGATCATGGTGACGGTGTTCTCGGCGAAGACGCTGACGAGCGTGTAGCGGCTCAGCAGATACAGCGCCGCCATGCTGATGGTGGTCACCGTCATGGCGAGCACGATCGGCAGCAGCGCCGCAACCGGGGAGCGGAAGACGAACAGCAGGATCAGCAACATCAGCGGCAGGCCGATGCGCTCGGCATCCAGCAGATCCGCCGAGCTGCGGCGGTTCAGGTCATAGAGCACGGCCGCCTGGCCAGTGATTTCACAGCCGAACCCGGCGGGAAGCTTCAGGGAGGCCACCGCCGCGCGCAGCGGCGCAGTGGCAAGCTCAGCCTCACCGAAAGTGCCGGCACGAGGGTGGATGAGGAGCAGCGCCGTGTGACCGGAGCGGCCCACGAGACGGGCATCAGCGGTATTCCATACCGACTGCACCGCCGTCGCGCCGCCCCGCTCGCGCAGCGCAGTGCTCACGGCCTGCCCCGCCTGCACAAACTGTGCGTCGCGCACTTCATAACTGTCCGAGTGCAGCACGGCGATGAAGGGATAGAAGGTCCCGGCCGGCACGCCGGCAGCCACGGCCCGATCGATTGCCTCGATCGACTCGCTTCCCGGCACTCCATCAGAGCCGCCCTGCACGACAGCCCCGATACGCAACGCAAGCGTGCTCGCAAGCAGCAGAATAAGACCCCAGAACGCCATCACGAACCGATCACGGCGCAGATGCGAAGCAACGATAGTGGCGGGCATGGTGCGCTTCTCAGGCGTGCTGCAGCAGCCGCGCCTGCTTGATGCGGCCGGCATCCGCGGCGAACGGCCCGGTGCCCAGCAGATGCAGCTCGATGACCGGTGTGACGGTTTCCGGGTACTCCTGCCAGGCTTCGCGGAAGTCGGCATTGAGCGCGATCAGTCGCCCGAGGATCGAATCGCGGTATCTGGCCGTGAGCTCGGCCGTGGGCTCGACCTCGACCTCGAAGATAAACTTGGGGTTCACGGATGCGCGCTCGCCCTGGGCAAGCGTCAGGCAGAACGAGTGCGTGATCTTCGCCAGTGCGGCGTCCGCGTACAGGCACTGCTCGATGTCTTCCGGGTAGATGTTCGCGCCCATGACCGAAACGGTGTAGTCGCTCCGGCCGTAGATCCAGAAGAACGGCAGCGGCAGCGGTCGGCGGCCGGGTTGTGCGCCCAGTGTCTCGATGTCGATGCCGCAGTCGGCCAGCCGCCGCTGCATTTCATCGTAGCCAGTTACCCCGCCCTCGTCGTGCACGTTGTAGCGCACACGTGGGGAGAGCAGCGACTTGCGCGAAATAGTGAACAGCAGCTCGCGTTTATCGTTGACCTCCACATAGTGCATCAGCGGGTTGTACTGGAAGAGCATCGGCAGCCGGGAATCTGCGCCGAACAGCGCCGCGCGCACATCCGGGCGCTCGCGGCACAGCCGGCGGATCGCGACCGCCACCGGCGTCTCACCGGCGATACCGATCTCCAGGTCGGTGGCTCCAAAGCCGCTGAACACGCTCCCGAAGCGGCGCAGCAGGTAGTCTCGCAGACCTTCCGCCATGCCTTCGCCACCGACCAGGGCGTGCAGCTCGAACTCCTCAAACGGAAAGTCCTGGGCCTCGGCGGCATCGATCAGATGCTTGAGGAAAGGCGGGTAACCAGTGATGAGATAGCGGTACGAGGGCCCGAAGAAGCGCATGGTGTGGAGAATCTTCTCCACATCGGGGCCGGTGCACTTGACGATGCCGTGGCGTGCCATGGCGACACCCATGTTGATGCCGGTCGCCCAGGCGCCCATGGAGAATGCATTGATGGTCACGTAGGGCTGCGTGCCGAAGCAGTACTGCGCGAAGTAGCTGATGAAGACGTGGCTCTGATGACGCTCGCGGCCGCTGCGCACCCAGTTGTAAGGGGTGCCCGTGCTGCCGGAGGACTCATCGATCGTCACGTCGCGTTCCGGCAGGCGGCCGCCGACACAGCGGCGCTCGGTGCGATAGCGCCGGACGTAGTTCTGCTTGTCGGTCTCGGGCGGTTCATCGCCCGGAAAATTCGCAGCCTCGAGAAACTCCCTATAGGCCGGTACTTCGCGTGCCGCGCGATAGAACGCGGCGCGGGCACGCCATTTCCCCGCCCAATCGAGAAAACCCGGCGTCAGGCGCTCAAACACCGCGAGGAAGGTTGCAAACCTGACGCAGGCGAGCTGCAGGATGAAGTTGATCGGCACCAGCGCTGCGAAGCGTACCTGTTCGCACATCGTAGCCTTGGGGATGCTGAACGGGATCCGTCCGAAGCGCTCGCCGGCAAGATCCTCAGGGGTCGCGCCAGTCGCGGGAAATGTGCTCATGTCGTCCTCCCGTGCCAGGGTGTGTTCGGTACTGACACCGGGCCACTGTCGCAGGCCTCACTCCACGGCTGGCTTACCGGGGGCTAACAGATGGGTTACAGGTGTGCAGTTCGCACCCACAGCAGCTCGATTGCGCAGCGCTTTGCCGGGAACGCCACAACTCGAGCCCCGCAGTACCCGTGCGGGTTCGTCGAACCTGGCTTATCGTGTTGACGGGTCGGTACCTGTCAGTGGCAAGCTGCCAAAAGCCCGTCACCAGGCCTCAGACTGGCCATCCTGCGCCGCGTTGACCGCATGTCTGCGGGTAATTTCGGGGATCACAAGTTCCTGCGCGCAGGGGCCGCACTGCCGCAGAACATCACATGTCGATTTGGTAACCCCCTGGCTTCCTGATGGAAGTCGGGGCAGCCCAGCGACTATACCTTCTCACCCACCTGTAACTTCGCAACTTTGAAGGGAACTCCGCAACCCCCGATTCCGCAGTAGCCATCCGGATTCTTCGCGAGGTACTGCTGGTGATAATCCTCGGCGTAATGAAACTGCGGTGCCTCGCGTATCTCGGTGGTGATGGCGCCGCGCCCCGCTTTCGCCAGGGCCGCACCATAGCAGCGTGCGCTATCCTCGGCCGCCTGGCACTGCACCGCGTTGGAGCAGTAAATCACCGAACGATATTGCGTACCCATATCGTTGCCCTGACGCATGCCCTGGGTCGGATCATGCGATTCCCAGAACAGGCGCAACAACTCCGTATAGGCAATCTGCGCCGGATCAAACACCACCAGCACGACTTCGGCGTGGTCGGTGCGGCCGCTGCACACCAGCTTGTAGTCCGGGTTCAGCGCCGTGCCGCCGGCATAGCCGACCGCCGTGGAGTACACGCCGGGCTGCTGCCAGAACAGGCGCTCCGCGCCCCAGAAGCAGCCCATCCCGAACACCGCCTGCTCGAGCCCTGCCGGAAATGGTGGCCTGATGGCATGGCTGTTGACGAAATGATTCACGTGCATCGCGTTGGCGTTCATGACAGATCCTGGCAACGGGTCGCTGCCGGTGGGGAATTTGGCGTTAGAATAGCGTTCTTTCCGGTACAGTCCAGCAACCGACACGGCGGCCAATCATGGGCATATCCAACCCCCACAATCTGCAACACGCGGCGACCATCGAGCCCCGTCCCTTTGGCGTGCGGGTAGGTTTGCGTACCGGCGACCCCTTTGCAAAGCTCTGCGGGCCGGACTGGCAGCGCACCCACTGGTATACCAGCGCCACCGAGCGCGACGCCGCGTTGGTCGAGATGAGTCGTAAGCATGAATATTCGCGCCCTGGCGATCGCCCTGCCCTGATCTACACCAAGGTGGAAAATCTGGCGGCCAGCCGCGGACTGTAATCCTCGGCCAGAGAGCGCGTGCTTAGAAAGTGCGGCCCAGGAACAGATAAAACGCCGTGCTGCCATCCTGGTCATAGCCGACCGCAAGGTAGGCGGGACCGATGTAGGTCTCGGCGCCAAAGAACAACGCGGCGTCACGGCGCGCTGAACTTACCTTGATGTCGCTGCGCTGGCTCCAGACGTTGCCGAGCTCCAGTGACACGCCTGCGTAGGCGGGCACGTTGAGCACGCCCTCGCCCCCTTTACCGACACTGCGATAGACCAGCGCACGCGCGATTCCAAAGTAAGGACCGGCCAGCGACTCCGCGCCCAGGCCGGAGAGATTCAGGAAGCCGCCGAGCGGATACCAGGAGCGTACATTGGCATCGCTTCCGCCCACGGTGCTGCCGCCCGACAACCAGGTCAGCGCCGTATTCCTGCCATGCGACCAGGCCGCGCGCCAATCGAGCGTCACGAGATCCGAACCGGGGGCACCGCGACCGTCCTGCTCGAAGCGCCAATCGAGCGTCAGGGCCTGGCCGGAGCGCGGAAAATTGGCGCTGTCGAGCCGATCGTAATTGAAGCGCAGGAATCCGGCGTGGGCATGAAAACTGGTTTCCGGCACCGAGAAGTCGCCGAGGCGCACGCGCGTACTGCCGCGCACATCGAGCAGGCCGCCGCGCAATTCTCCCCAGTTGCCCAGTTCGCGTCCCAGATCCAGGCCGTATTCAAAACTGCGCGCCCGATACACGCCAATCAGCGTGGCGCCCGAGAGTTGTGGCACGTCGTGCGCCTCGGCTTGCAGATGCGGAGCGATGAAGTAGCCCTGCAGGCTATTGAGTGGCTGATAGAACTCAGTGGCGATACGGGGTGAAGCGCCGATTTTCAGATCGACAATCCATTCGGCACCGCGTTCGTTCAGCTCGGTGAAAGCCAGGCGCGCAGCGGCGTTGAATTTGCTGTTACCGGCAAAATCATCCTGCAACGCCAGTCCGAGGCGCAGGTAGTTCGGTCCCCAGGATTTGCGGCGCGCGCTGAAGGCCAGACCGTTCGTACCATCCGCGGCGCGGGCCAGGCGGTAGTCGAGCAGTTCCAGATTGCCGCGCCCATAAAGCGTGCCGATGCGCTCTGCCAACAGTTCAGGCTGCAGTGGTTTGCCGATCTGGTCTTTGAAGAAATCGTCGATCTGTCGCGCGTAGCGCTTCGACCCCGGGTCAGCGACCACAAACTGCACCAGCGGCAATGAGACGTCCGGCGGAGCAGGCGTCGGCGCCGCCACCGGCGACGCGGCGGCGACCAATGGCGTCAACCGATCGATTGCCGCGCGTGTCGCCGCCTCGCCAGCCTTGAGTGCGCGCCCAACTTCACTGAAATCGTAGGAGGCCAGGTCACCGAGCTCCGGCGTCAGCAGCACATCGTGTGCCGTCAGGGTAGCGCGTTGTCGCTCGACGTCACGTCGCACCAGGATGGCGAGCGCCTGGTTCGAGACGCTCGTGAGCGAGGTCAGTTTGTCACGCGTACGCAGCGGAAAACCGGTATCGACCACGATCAGTACGTCTACGCCCATTGCGCGGACCACATCGATTGGCAGATTTTCGGCCAGGCCGCCGTCAACCAGCAGGCGACCGTCGCGCTCCACCGGCGTGATCACACCGGGCGCCGACATGCTGGCGCGCATGGCCGTGGTCAGGTCGCCCGCCGACATGATGACCGCCGCGCCAGTTTCCAGATCGGTAGCTACCGCGCGAAAGCGTATCGGCAACTGATCAAAATCACTGACCGCGGCCACCGGCAGCGTAGCGCGACGCAGTATCTGCGTGAGCTTCTGGCCCTGGATCAGGCCGGTGGGAATCAACAGGCGGTGCCCCTGAATGCCGAGCGGAAGGTTGACGAGGAAATCGCGTTCCTCCTGCTTGCGCCGGAACCCCAGGTCGGCGCGCGCCGGGCGATCACGAAACGCCGCCTGCCAATCGACTGAGCTGAGCAACTGCTCGATCTGCAGGCCGCTCATGCCGCTGGCATAGAGACCGCCAACGACTGCGCCCATGCTGGTGCCGGCAATGGCATCGACATGCAGGTGCAATTCATCGAGCACCTTGAGCACGCCCACATGTGCCGTGCCGCGCGCGCCGCCGCCGGAGAGCACCAGCCCGATGCGCAGGCGTGCTGGCGCAACTTCAGCCGCGCCGGGCGGAGTCGGAAGGAGCAATGCGCAAATTAGAAGTGCCGGAAATCGCATACCACCTGCGCTGCGCATTCGGCGCTGCAAATACGGGCCAATGGTAACACGCGCGCGCCGCGCTTCCGTTGTGCTGCCACCTGCCCTTATGCTTGCAGTCATGAACCCACTTTTACTGATTTCCTATGGGCTGCAGGTGCTGCTGGTCGTGCACTGCCTCAAGACCGGCCGCAACACGATGTGGATCTGGGTATTGATATTTGCGCCCGGCGTCGGCGCTGTGGCCTATCTCGCGGTGGAAATCATTCCAGAGCTGTTTCGCTCGCGCAGCGCCGGCCGTGCGGTGCGCGGCGTGAGCCGCGCCATCAACCCCGGTCAGGACCTGCGCCGTTTCGAGGCCGAGGCGCGCCGTACCGGCGATGTCGCCAGTCATCAACGTTACGCCGACGAGCTGGTGCGCCAGGGGCGCGCTGGCGAGGCCGTAAACGTTTACCGGCAAGCTCTGCGTGGCCTGTATGAGCATGACCCGAATCTGCTGCTGGGCCTGGCGCGCGCGCAATTCGCGATGGGCGATGCGGCGGGCACGCGCACCACACTCGATACTCTGATTGAAAAAAACCCTGCCTTCAAATCACCCGAAGGGCATCTGCTGTACGCACGGGCGCTGGAGGGCGCCGGCGAAAGTGTCCGCGCTCTGGAGGAATATCAGGAACTGAGCAGTTACTACGCCGGTGCCGAGGCGGCGTTGCGCTACGCGCAGCTGCAGGCGCGCAGCGGCAAGCGGGTCGAGGCGCGCGCGACACTGGAAAACCTGCTGGAACACGCGCGCCTGGCGCCGCGCCACTATCAGCGCGCACAGGCCGAATGGCTCAGCCAGGCGCAGCGCGAACTCGAGACGCTCAAGAACTGAAGCGCCCCGCTGAAACGCCTGTCGCAGCGCAGCCCTAGCGAACCCTGATACGGCGCGGGTCAAATTTTGGCGGTGGAAAGCGCAGCGACAGACTCTTGAGCGTGCGCAGCATGATCTGCGCCACGGCCAGATCGCGCAGCCACTTGTGATCGGCGGGCACCACATACCAGGGCGCATGGCTGGTATTGCAGCGCCCCAGCATGTCGCCGTAAGCGCGCTGGTAAGCGTTCCAGTTGGCGCGCTTGGGCAGATCTGCGGGATCAAATTTCCATTGCTTGCGCGGCTCGTGAATGCGCTCTTCAAAGCGCCGGCGTTGCTCGGCCTTGCTGATATGCAGGAAGATTTTCACCACCTTGATATCGCACTGTGTGAGCAGGCGTTCGAAATCATTGATCTGCGCGTAGCGCGCCTGCCAGACCTCAGGCGGCGCCAGCTCATCAACGCGTACCACCAGCACATCTTCGTAGTGCGAACGATTGAAGACCACCATCTCACCGCGCGCTGGCACATGCTGATGGATGCGCCACAGGTAATCGTGGCGCAGCTCTTCGGCGCTCGGCGCCTTGAAGGCACGCACACTGCAGCCCTGCGGGTTGAATGCGGAAAACACGTGACGAATGGTGCTGTCCTTGCCGCCACCGTCGATGGCCTGCAGGACCACCAGCACACCGTAACGCCCATCGGCATAAAGCTTGTATTGCAGCTCCGCCAGTTCGGCGGCCAGCCGCACACATTCGTCGCGGGCGCGCTGCTCTTCCCAGCCGTGATCGCGCCCGGCATCGCCATCCTTGAGTTCGACGCGTTTGTGGCCACGCACCCTGAGTTTTTCCGGCAGGTTGAATCGTGTTTTAGCCATATTCAACGCCTGCGGCCAGCGCGCGGCAGCTGTTGGGTGACGCAGTGAATATTGCCGCCACCGAGCAGGATTTCGCGCGCCGGCACCGCCACTACCTGGCGCTGTGGAAAGACCCGCCGCAGGATGCGCAGCGCCGCGGCATCGGTGCGTGGATCAAGGAGCGGAGCAATCACGGCGCCGTTGGCCAGATAGAAATTGACGTAACTGCCGGCCAGGCGGTGACCGGCGCGTACCTGGCGTGTGCCGGCGCCGCGCGCAATGCCCGCGGCTTCGGCAGCGCTCATGTAAAGCGGCCCGGGCGATGGCAGTTTATGCACCTTGAACCGACGCCCACGCGCATCGCGTGCCGCCGCCAGTCGCTCGAAAGCGTCGCGCGAGACGCGATACTGCGGATCACGCCGGTTGTCGCTCCAGGTCAGGCACACTTCGCCAGGACGGGCGAAGCAGGCCAGATTGTCGATGTGGCCGCTGGTTTCATCGTTGACGACCCCGGCGCCCAGCCAGATCACCTGCTGCGCGCCGAGGTAGTCGCACAGCAGTTTTTCGATCGCGGCCACGCTCAATTGCGGATTGCGATTGGGGTTGAGCAGACATTGCTCAGTGACCAGCAGCGTGCCCTCGCCATCGGTGTGAATGGCCCCACCTTCATTGACCATCGGGGCGCGGTAGCGTGCGCTGTGCTCGGCCGCCAGCACCTGCGCCGCCACGGCGTCATCGCAGCGCCAGTGGGCATAGATGCCGCCCCAGGCGTTGAAGCGCCAGTCAACGCCACGCCGCTGCCCGGCGCCATTGACCACGAAAGTGGGCCCTACATCGCGCATCCAGGCGTCGTCGCTGCTCAGCTGTACGACTTTGATGTGCGGCAGCAGCGCGGCGCGCGCGAAGGCCAGCTGGCGCGCCGAGGCGCCCACCGTTACCGGCTCAAAGCGCGCTATCGCGGCCGCGAGCAGCGCAAAGGCCTGCTGCGCCGGCAAGGCCCGCTGGCGCCAGATGTCCGGCCGCTCCGGCCATAGCATCCAGCAACGCTCGTGCGGCGCGAACTCGGCCGGCATGTAATAGCCGTCGGCAGCCGGGCGCGATTTAAGGGCCGGCTTCGGGGTCGATTTCACGGTTGAAATGTCAGGCTTCATGAAGCGCAGTGTGCCATGGAGCACGCGCCGGCTGTGGTAGCATTTGCGCCACTTTTCAGCCCGCAAACTCCTGCACTTGGAGCCCTCAATGAGCATGCCCAGCACCGCCAAACCCACCCCGCCTGCCACCGGCGCCAGGATCACCGTCAGCAGCGGCAAACTGCAGGTGCCAGACCGGCCGATTATTCCGTTTATTGAGGGCGATGGCACCGGCCGCGATATCTGGCGCGCCAGCGTGCGGGTCATGGATGCCGCGGTCGCCAAGGCCTATGGTGGTCGCCGCAAGATCGAGTGGATGGAGGTTTATGCCGGTGAGAAGAGTTTCAAGGCCTACAGCAACTGGCTGCCCGATGAAACCGTGGCCGCCTGCCGCGAATACCTGGTCTCGATCAAAGGCCCGTTGACCACGCCGGTGGGCGGGGGCATCCGCTCGCTGAATGTGGCGCTGCGCCAGCTGCTTGATCTATATGTGTGTCTGCGCCCAGTGCGCTGGTTCCAGGGCGTGCCCTCGCCGGTGAAGTCACCGGAAAAAGTGAACATGGTGATCTTTCGCGAGAACACTGAAGATCTCTACTCGGGCATCGAATTTGAAGAAGGCACCGACGACAACCGCAAGTTCATCGATTATCTCAAGACCACTTTTCCCAAGCACTACGCCAAGATCCGCTTTCCGGCCAGCTCAGGCATCGGCATCAAGAATGTCTCGCGCGAGGGCACCGAGCGACTGTTTCGCTCAGCCGTGGAATACGCCATTGCCAACAAGCGCAAGAGCGTGACGATTGTCCACAAGGGCAATATTCTCAAGTACACCGAAGGCTCGTTTCGCGCCTGGGCCTATGCGCTGGCCGAGCGTGAATTTGGCGCCCAGGTGTACACCTGGCCGCAGTGGGAGCGCAGCAAGGCAGCCAGCGGCGAAGCGGCCGCCAATGCTGAACAGGCCGCGGCGCTGGCCAGCGGCAAGGTGCTGATCAAGGACGCCATTGCCGACATCACGCTGCAGCAGGTGCTGACGCGCGCGGACGAATTCGACGTGGTCGCCACGCTCAATCTCAATGGCGATTACCTGTCCGATGCGCTGGCCGCGCAGGTTGGCGGTATCGGCATCGCGCCCGGCGCCAATATCAATTATCAGACCGGCCACGCGGTATTCGAAGCTACTCACGGCACCGCCCCGAAGTACGCCGACCTTGACCAGGTCAACCCGGGTTCGGTGATTCTCTCGGGCGAAATGATGCTGCGTTACCTCGGTTGGACCGAAGCGGCCGATGCCATCATCGGCGCCATGGATCGCACCATCGGTCAAAAGGTGGTCACCTATGACTTCGCCCGCATGATGCCCGGCTCCACGAAAGTGAAATGCAGCGAGTTCGGCGACGCGCTGATCGCTAATTTCTAAAGCGCCGACGCGCCGGCGCCGATCGTGTTGTCGATGCTGCTGAAGGGCATGGTCATAGGCCTGGCCATCGCAGCGCCTGTTGGACCCATCGGCCTGCTGTGCATGCGCCGCTCGCTCGAGCAGGGGCGCGCCGCGGGGCTCGCGACGGGGTTGGGGGCGGCCTCCGCCGATGCCGCCTACGGCGCGGTCGCCGCTTTTGGATTGACGGCCATATCCGGGGCGCTGGTCGCGCAGCAGCTCTGGCTCAATCTTGGCGGCGGCATCTTTCTGGTTTACCTGGGAGTGCGCACGGCGTTCTCGGCGCCGGCCGATGCGGCGGGCACTCCACCAGTCATGGGGCTGCTCAAGGCCTATTCTTCGACGCTGCTGCTGACCCTGACCAATCCGCTCACCATCATGTCGTTCGCTGCCGTCTATGCGGGCCTCGGCCTGAATGCGGGCGGCAGCGCGGGTGCCGCGGTGGGCGTGGTCAGCGGAGTCTTCCTGGGCTCGGCCCTCTGGTGGCTGCTGCTGAGCAGCGGTGCATCCATGCTGCGCAGACGCCTCGGGCCACTGGCCCTACGCCGCATCAATATTCTGTCGGGCGGTACGATCGCACTGTTCGGACTCTATGCATTGGCGACGCTGGCGCGTCATGCGCGTTGACCTGGCTCAGTACACTTCACGCTGATAGATGCGCGTGCCCGATCCCGGGTAGATGCCAAACGTGGCCATCGCGCTCGGACTGGTAGCCACGCCCGAGCTCGCATTCCACAGGTACTGCAACCAGGCCGGCGCCGTAGCCGTGAGCGTGGCGGCGCCGGAGTTTCCGGATCCTGGGCCGGCGAGGATCAGATTGAACTTGCCGGCCGAGGCCTTGGGGAAATAACTGCTTGCCGCGGCAACCGCGCAGCCGGCGCCAGAAGCGCCGGGACTGCCCGTATCGCGCACGCAGGTTTCACCTGCCTGCAGATTCAGCTGGTAACTGCCAAAGCCGATGGCCGGCGCCGTGGTGCAGGAATCGCTGCCATTGATGACGAAACCCTGCGTGCTGTTCAGGTAGTACTGCGTCACCAGCGACATCGGCAGATCGAGGAGTTCGGAGCCGAGCGCGTTCCCCAGGTTCAGCCGACCGTAGTACTGCGTGGCGCCGGTGCTGAAGGCGATGCCCGCTCCGGCGCCAAATGCCACGGGATTCGCCGCAGTGACGCCATCCAGGTCGATAACATTGATGGCCAGCGCGATGTTGGCGCTGAAGGGCGCAATTGCGCCGGCACGCACAAATTTCAGGCCCGAGCCGGCATCGAATGTAAGGGTACCCTGGCCGGTGCCGGCATCCGCAATGGCCGGGTCTACGCTGGTCGCCGGCAGGCCGCTCAAATCCAAAGCGGGACTCACCGGTGTCGGCGTGTAACTTCTACCGGCCAACGAGCCGTTCGTGAGACGGAACAGCGCACCGGTATAGTTCTGTAGCGCGGCGCCGCCAAAGGCCAGCGGCGTCACCGTGATGACCGGTGCGAGCAGGAACTTCAGCGGTTCGCCCAGGTAGCTGAAGGAGCCAGCGCTGCAGCCAGTGCTGAAGGTCGGCGTATTGAGCGCCGTCGAAAAGGAATTCGGAATGAAACGCCCGACGTTGCCCGACGCTGTCCCGTTCACAGCGCCACTGCCCAGGTAGTTCGCCACCGTTGGCGTCAGCGTGATGATGCCGACCTCGGGCCACGCAAACGCCGCTCCCGAAGCAACACCGCTCGAATAGCTGCCGAAGCCACCGCTGACCACCGGGTTGTGGCCGATCGCTGGCAACACCAGCGTCGGAGTCAGGACAACCACCGCCGGTGAAATCTCCTTCCCGAAGTTGGGAGTCGCATTGCCCTGCAGGTTGCTAGCCGTCACTGTCGCGCTGAAGGCTTGCCCGGCGCCGATAAACACCGGCCCGTTGGCGGCACTGGCGGCCGGGTTGGCGAGGTTATCGCTGGTGCGTTTGATGTTGGTGAGCTTGAGCGTATAGGGTTGCACCACGAACTGACTGCTGCCGTTCATATAGGTGCCGGAGCCCACGCCACTGCCGAGCGGAATGTTGTAGCGCGCATAGAGCGTCAGCTGCCCGGCATCGGAATAGTTGAGCACCAGCGGCGCTTCGGAGTTGGCAGTGCTGAATCTGAGCGGCACCGTACTGTAACTGCTCACCGCACTGGCCGGGTTCGAGGCGAGCGCAGTCGTGGTACCGTTGTTGGTGACCGTAAAGGTCTGCCCGGCGACGCAGGTGGTCGGGTTGTTGCATTGAAAAACCATGCTGATATTGACCGTAGTGCCGTTGGGAAAGGCCGCAACGCAGGCGCCGGTATTGGTGTCGGTGCGTATCGCCTGCAACGCGAGGGTCTGGGTCGAGGCCGCGCCTGCCAGCAGCGTGTTGATGGCAGTGGCGACATTGCTGCCATTGGTGATACGGAATCCAGAAGGCGCAAAGGTGATGGCGGCATCCTCCGAGGCCAGCGCTGAGCCCGAGGTTGCCGTGACCGTGCCATCCACGACGCTGACGGTCAGGGTTTCAGGATGCGTGTCGCGCAGTGAGAGCACGACGGCGCCCGCGTCGCCGGAGGAATAGGTATAGAGCGCCGAGCCGCTGTCTGCGCTGCCAGCCACGAAGCTGCCGCCGCCACTGGTCAATGCCCAATCACCGTGGCCAGTGCTGGTGCTGAGGGCGATCTGGTCGAGCGTCGACACCAGTCCGTGAGCATTGTTGTGCGCCGAAATGGTGATGGGAGCTGCCTGGCAGTTGACCTGCGAGGTGGAGCCGCTCAGCGCGTAGTGATCTGGAATCAGGCCAGCACTGGGCCTGAACGTGGCAATCGCCGCGACCCAGCGGCTAAAGGCACTGCCGCCAGTCCAGGTCACGCTCTTGATGCCGGCCGTGTTGGTGAGCTGATCGGCGCCACCGCCGGCAGTCAGGCCATTGTTGTTCAACTGCACCGCGCGCGAGGTGTACCCTGCGCTGGGGGTGATGGACGCGAAACTCACAGCGGGCCAGAGTATGCCCAGCGACGATACGATCAGTTCATTGTTGACCGCTGTCGCCGCCGGTGTGGACACGAGCGCGGTTGCGGTCACACCGGTGGTTGAATTCTTCTGATCGACGGCACCGACTCCCGAGTATTCGATGACGACGGCGGCGATCTGCGAACTGGCAGGTACGGCCTTCACGGTAACCTTGAACCCCGCAGTGGTTACCGTGACCGGCGCCGAGAGCACCGCCGCGTTCTGCCATCCCTGGCCCGAAGCGTTCACAGCGCCCTGGGCGTTGGAGGTGTAGGTATTGGCGGCATTGTCGCTGGCGGAAATTGTGGGCGCGGCTGAAGCGTTCCAGGTCCAGGCCAGCACCACGATCGTGTTGCCGACTTTCGGATTCGCAGCAAAGACGGGTGACACCACCGAAGTACCGGACGCGATCTGAAACACGCCCGTGGACTGCACGAATGCGATCTGCGCCTGAACCTGGGAAGCACACGCCATCATGATCAGCGCGAGCAATGCTCGCAGGCCGTTCATCCCGTGGCGTCCGTAAACGTGGAGCTGACGACCCGGTGCACGTAACCGGGTTGGCCATAAGTGCCCGACGAGGAGTTCGCGACGAGCACATAGGAATTTTTCGGCACCGGGCCGCTGGCATCGATGGCCGTGCTGCAGGTTACGACTACGGTAAAGCCGGCCAGCGCGGCTTCGCTGAGATTCAGGGTGGTGCTCGCCGCGCAGCTGCTGGCCTTCAGCGCCTGGTAGGCGCCCCACTCGATACCCGCCCGGGCCGCAGCCAGCGCCCGCCCCTGCTGCATGGCCATGGTCACGGTCTGCTGCTCACCGCTACCGATGCGTATCGCCGCCGCGCCCAAGGCCGCGAGCACGACGATCAGGAACAGCGCCGGCACCAGGGCAAAACCGCGGTTCATGGTGAATTCGCCAGCTGCACCTGCTGCAGCAACTGGATCATCTCACCGCTGTTGCTCAGCTGCAGGGTCAGCGTGGCCAGGGCATTGCGCTGGGCAGTGCCGCTGGCATAGCTGAAGGCGCAGCTGGCCACATCCGTCGCGACCCGCGCCACTGTCGCGCCTGCCGTGAGCAGGGACGCGGCGCTGAGCGATTGCGTGGCCGAGATCGTGTAACCGCTATAACGCGTAAGAGTGCGAGCCGCGCTGTCGCACAGGTAGGACACCGGGCCGCTGACCAGATAGACGCGCTTGTTGGGCGAGCCCCAGGTGAAGCGGAAGGCGGGGTTTATCGTTACCAGATTGGCATTGCTGCTGGCACCAGCCGAAACCGTGATCGTCGTGCCGGCGGGCGTGATGACATTGCCACCGGCATAGGCATCCGCGCCGGGCACACCGATGTTGGCGATCGACAGGTAGCTGCTGCCCGAACTCCAGGGGAGCGCCAGCTGCGTGAACGGCACGGTCGTGGAAAAGGCGGTGTCAGCCGCGGTGAAATCCAGCTCGAGGGCCGGATTCGCCAGCGGCCCGCTGTCCCGATAGCGGGCGCCATCCACACTGGCGAGCAGCTCCAGGGCGGTAACCGCACCGCTGCTACCGGTGCGCACGCTGTTGGGCACAGCGGCGCTGATGTCGCGCGACATGAATCGCAGCGCGCCGTCGGCCGCATCGACCAGCGTGGCGCGGCGGGTCTGGGCGCTGTAGGCATTCATGGGCAGGGTGATGAACATCGACATGAATCCGGCCACGATCGAACCGACGGTGATTGTGATCACCAGCTCGATGAGTGTCATGCCGCGCTGGCGCATGATCAGAAGTTGGCCCGGTAACCGGAGAGTGTGACCGTCACATTCGGCGCACGACTCACCGTCACATCGACGCGGCGCACCGCCGCCGAGCCTATGCCGCCCAGCGCACCCGAAGGCACGACCGTCGCCGCAACGTTGTAGCTCGACAATGCCGCGATGGCATTGCCAAACTGATCGCGGGCGCCAATGTCGGCCAGGCCGTTGTAGGCGTCAACCGTGTTCCAGTTGGCCCGACCGCCGGCGAGCGGCGGGCAAACAACAGGGTCGCTCACACAGCGCTGCAGAATCTCATCCAGATAGGCCTGCGCCACGGACACGGCCTGTTGCTGCACCATGGCATCGGCACTGTGGCTCGAGGCCGCGCCGAGCGCGCCGAGTATCGAGGTGACGCCGATCGCCACGACGGTGATCGCGATGATCAGCTCGACGAGCGTCACACCCTGCTGGCGCTGGCGCCGCATCATTGCACCTGCAGGAAGCCGGTGTTGGCGTCAATCGTGATACTGCGCGCGCCGATGGTAATGGTGGCGCCCGGCAGCGTGACCAGCCGGCCCTGGGTGTCATATTCGAATATGCCGATCGGGGTGGCACTGATGCCTGAGGGCGCGCTGTTGGCAATGGCCGCGCCATCCGCGCCCAGCACCGGCGTGGGCCAGGTGGTGTCGCTGCTCAGGCAGGTATTGCCGGATGCCGCCTGCTGGGTCGCGGTGTACGAGGAGCCTGCAAGTGTCAGGCGGGCGCGGCAACCGGTAATGACGGCGGCCTTCTGCGCTGAACGCAGCGCACCGGCAAGCTCATCGGCATAGGCGCGTTCAGAAAATACCGACTGCGTGAAGAAGCGCGGCGCCATGGTGGCCGAGATCACACCGAGTATCGTGATGACGACGGTGAGCTCTATCAGCGTGAAACCCGCGGAAGCCCGAGGTGCCGCACAGGTCGATTCCATTCGCGGCATAGCTCATGCTCCCGCAGGTTCGCCCTGCGTACCCTTATAGGCGGCGTTCAGCAGCCGCCGGTCACCGCGAGGATGGCCGGAGCCGCCCCGGCCACAGCCGGAGGTGTATAGCTCACCTGACAGTTGGCGGGCACCGAGGCACCCACGCGCTGATAGGTCGCCGTACCGGTAGCGGCCGGAACGCCCGCCGCAAATGTGAAGTCAGTAAGCGTGTAGTTGATCGCCTTGTCTATGCCGGCGCCGCTCGCGTCCGGATAGTTATTGGCCAGGGTGACGGGATTGCCCTCCATGGTGACCGAGGCCGCATTGCCGGTGGCCATGGACATGCCGCGCGCAAGGGCCGCCGCACTGCGCATTGTGCCGGCCATACCGTTGACCGTGGCGGCGCGCGCGGTCGAATCCAGCGAAATAAAGCGCGGGATGGCGAAGGCGGCCAGGATGCCGAGAATCGTGATCACGACCACGAGTTCGATCAGCGTAAAACCGCGAATCTTGGAAGGCGTCATGTTCTGCTCCGAAGCGCTCGCGCGCCGTTAATGGGTGTCCGCGGTGCGCGGCCAGTCGCGCGTACCTGTCTTGAAGATCGGCGTGGCGTCGCTATTCTTGAGACACGGTTGCCTGCCTGTGAAGTCGGTCACACATTCCGGCCTATCCGGCATGGCCAACCTTGCCGATCATGTTCCACATGGGCAGAAACACACCCAGCGCGAGAATCAGCACCAGGCCACCGACAAAAGCCATCAGAATCGGCTCGATCATGGCGCTCAGGTTCTTGAGCCGGAAGTCCACTTCGCGGTTATAGAATCCGGAGACTTCCTCGAGCAATGGCGTCAGCTCGCCGGTCTCTTCACCCACGGCGACCATCTGCAGCACCAGCGGCGGAAACATGCCGGTGGCGGCCGCGGCGCGACTCAGGCTCTCGCCCCGTTCGACGGCATCACGCAGACGCAACAGTTTTTCGGCCAGATATTCATTGCCCGCCGAGCGGGCCAGCAGGGTCAGGGCCTGAATCATCGGCAGACCGGCAGCGAGTGAGATGGCCAGCGAGCGGGTGACACGCGAGAGTACCGCCTGATGCATCAATTCACCGATCGCCGGAATTTTGAGTTTCAGGCGATCCCAGTGATAACGGCCGGACTCGGTCTTCAGATGGCGCTTGAGCATGACGATGCCGGAAACGATTGCCGCCAGCAGAAACATGCCGTGGTGACGCACAAAATTGGAGGTGCCGATGATGATTCGCGTCGGCATTGGAATGTCATCGCCCAGTATCTTGAACAGCGGCGCAAAATTTGGAATCACGAAAATAGTGATGATCACGACGGCGATGCCGATCACAATGACCACAATGGCCGGATAGCGTATCGCCGCCTTGACCCGATCCTGCACTTCCTGATCCTGCCCCAGGTATTCGCACAGCCGCAGGAAAGCGTTATCCAGCGTGCCGGTCGATTCACCCACCCGCACCATGCTCAGGAACAGGGGCGAAAACAGCTGCGGATGGCGCGCCAGCGAACTGGCAAAATCGCGCCCTGATTCCAGGCTCTGCAGCACATCGTAGAGCGCGTCGCGTAGCTGCACGTTATGGGTGGCCTGCGCGAGGCTGCGCAGCCCACGTAGCAGCGGCAAACCCGCCTTGGTAATGGAATACATCTGCCGCGCGAACAGCACCAGATCAGAGCTCTTGGGCTTACCGGCGCCGAAGCGTTGCAGCAGCTCACTGACGGGTGTGGCGGTGGCGACATCCGCGGCGATCTCCAGCGGCGTGATGCCAAGATTGAACAGGCGGCTGGCGACCGCGTCGCTGCTCTCGGCCTCCAGGCGCCCGGTGACCAGATCGCCGCGCCCGCCCCGGCCGCGATAGCGAAACATCAACATGCTTAGGCCCTGGCGCCCAGCACTTTATCGACCGCCGCTGGCGCCAGCGCCTCGTCGGTATCGACGTCGACCAGTTCCTCCAGGCCCGCGCCCACTGCCATGGCCTCGGCCAGTGAGGTGGTACCGGCAATCGCCAGATCAATCGCTCCCTGGGCGAGGGGCACATAGCCCTCGCGTACCCGCGCCGCCCGCGCGAAGCCCTCCAGATCGCCACGCCGCACGGCATCGGCAAGCGTGCGGTCGATCTCCAGCAATTCGTAGACCGCAACGCGACCGCGATAGCCGGTCAGGTTGCAGTAGGTGCAGCCGGCACCGGCAACAAATTTGGTGCGTTCCGGCACCAGTCCCGGTCGGCAACTCTGCAGCCAGGCCAACTCGTGCGCGGTAGGTGTCGCCGGCTGCACGCAGTCGGGGCATACGCGCCGCACCAGACGCTGGGCGATCACGCCGTGCACCGCGGCGGCTACCAGGTAGCCGGCCGCGCCCATGTCGAGCAGGCGGTTCATGGTGGCGACGGCATTGATTGTGTGCAGAGTCGAGAGCACAAAGTGCCCGGTCATGGCTCCGCGCAGGCCGATGTCTACGGTTTCACGGTCGCGCATCTCGCCGACCAGCAGAATATCCGGATCCTGCCGCAACGCAGTGCGCAGGATGCGGGCGAAATCGAGGCCGATTTTGGCGAGCACCTGCACCTGGGTAATGCGATCCAGGCGGTATTCCACCGGGTCTTCCACGGTGATCACCTTCACACCCGGCCGGTTGAGATGATTGAGCGCCGCATAGAGCGTCGTGGTCTTGCCGCTGCCGGTGGGCCCGGTGACCAGCACCATGCCCGAGGTGCGATCAATCAGTCGCTGAAAGCGATCGCGCAGCTCCGGCTGCATGCCCAGTTTGTCGAGCGACAGCAATGACGAGGACTGGCTGAGCAGACGCATCACCACCGACTCACCGTAAGTGGTCGGCATTGTGGCCAGGCGCACGTCGATCGACTGCTCGAGCACCCGCACCGTAAAGCGGCCATCCTGTGGCAGGCGCTTCTCGGCGATATCCAGGCCGCACATCAACTTGAGCCGCGTGACCAGCGCACCGGCGACCCGCTTGCCATCGATTACCTGCTCCTGCAGCACGCCATCGACGCGCAGGCGGATGCGCAGCTTGTCCTCACCGGGCTCGATATGAATGTCGGAAGCACGGGCCTGTACGGCATCGTGGAACATGGTCTGCAGCAGGCGCAGCACCGGGGCATCGGGCGAGCCCTCTTCCACTGCCAGGTGCTCGATATCGACATCGCCTTCGGCCAACTCATCGCGCACCGCCTCGGCCAGCGAGGCAATCTCGTCAGAGCGCCGATACACGGCATCGAGGGTCTTGAGAAACTCGGCTTCACTGACCAGAGCCACGCGCAGCGGCAACTTGAGCTTGGCCTGCAGTTCATCATAGGCCTGCAGATCCGCGGGATCCGGCATGCCGATGAGCAGACCGCGCGAGTCCTGTTGCAGCACCAGCGCGCGATGGCGCCGTGCCAGGGCCTCGGGCAATAACTTGACAGCCTCGCGATCAATCCGCAGCTGCTTGAGATCGACGAACGGCACTTTCAGGTGTCTGGACAGAAACTCGTGCAGCTGCGCCTCAGCCAGGAACCCCAGATCAGCAAGCACCCGCCCCAGCTTGCGGCCCGAGCGCCGCTGCTCAAGCAGCGCCGCCGCCAGCTGATCCTGGGTAATGATCTTGTGCTCAATCAGCAGATCGCCAAGACGGATTCTGACGCGTGCGTTCATGTGCGTACTGCGCTGCGCGCTTAGTGCGCCGCGAACGATGCCTGCGCATCGAGCGGCAATTTCGGATCGAGTGTGCCCACCCGCTCAAGTGCCTGCCGCGCCAGCTGCTGCCAGTCAGCGTCACTGGTCGTGACCACCGGGCGCAGCAGAATCACCAGCTCGGAGCGCACGGTGGTGCGCTGTTTGCTGCGAAACAGGTTGCCGAGCACGGGAATGCTGCCCAGCAGTGGTATACCGTAGTTGTGATCACTGCTGGTCGTGCGCATCATGCCGCCGATCACGATCACCTGTCCGCTCTTGGCACTGACGACGCTGTCGGATTCGCGTACCTGGCTCAGGGCCAGAGGCAGCGAACTATCGACACCGCCAACTTTGATGTTCTTCAGTTGCTCGGTGACGTCGCTGATGGTCGGGTGGATATGCAACAGCACGCTGCCATCAGCGGAAATCTGCGGCGTGACATCCAGCGCCACGCCGGAGAAGAACGGCGTCAGTTGCACGTTGCTGCTGGTGGCGGAGGCCGTGCCGACCACGGTATTGCTGGATACACCAGTCACAAAGAACTGATCGATTCCGGCCTTGATGACTGCTTTCTGGTTATTGAGCGTGGCGACGCGCGGGCTCGAGAGCAGGTGCATCTTGCCCTGGGTCGCCAGCAGGTCGATGAAAGCGGTGAAGTCGGTGGCGTTGATCGCCAGCGAGAATGCACCGCCCAGGGTCTGGACGGGCAGGCTCGTCAGTGGACTTGTGCCCGGCTGCAGGTCGACAGAACGACCAGGCTGGTTCAGGAGATTCGAGTTGTTGAAGCCACCCTGCCCCTGCGGCGAGGTCTGCGAGACCGTAAATTGATGGCCATTCTGGCTCATGATCGCGGCCCAGTTGATGCCAGTCTGGAGCCCGTCGGAGAGCTCGACTTCGATCACCTTCGCCTCCAGGACCACTTCACGCACCGAGACATCCTGCACACTGTCGAGAAATTGTTGCACGTCGCGCAGCTCACGCGCCGTCGCCCGCACCACGACCACTCCCGAAGCCGGGTTGATGATGATCTGCCGGCCGCCCTCGGCGCCGATCATCAAACGCAGATTGCGCACCAGATCACTCCAGAAATCCGAGGCAGTGCGGGTCGAGATACTGCTGCCAGTGATATCGCCCACCTGCGAACTCTGTTGTCCCTCGCCCGCGTCACGGCGGAAGATATTGCCGGGCGGTTCACTGAGCCCGCTGCTGCTGCTGCCCGAGCCGCCGCTGTTGCCATTGCCGTTACCGCTGCCGCTCACTCCGGAGCCCGACGCTTCACTGGGCTGGCCCGATGAGACCCGTGTCCGCGAGGTACCGCGCCGCTCGAGGTCGAGATAGTTGACCTGGAAGACCCGCGTACGCATGCTCGGTGGTGAAACCACAAAGCCGCTCGGCACCCGGTGAAAATCATAGCCGTAGGTGTCGCGCACGGCTTCGAGCACTTCGGGCACGGTGACACCGTGCATTTTCAGGCTGATTGAGCCACCCACCCCGGGTTCCAGCACGATGTTATAGGGTGTGCCCTCCACCAGCCCCTCAAAGAACACCCGTGCCGGCGCTTCGGTAACCGCAACATCAAAGCGCGGCTCATCAGCGGCCAGCGATCTGGCACTGATAGCCATGAACATCGCCAGTGCAGCGAAGCCAATGGAGTAATGTCGGGTCATGATCAGGAGCCTCCGTTAACCAATCGCGCCACGCTGGCGGGCTTTTTGACATGCAGATCACTGGCCACCAGGCGTTGCTCGCGCACTACGCCGCCATTCTGATAGCGGATGCCATCATCGAGCAGCGCGACAATGGTGTACGCACCAAGCC